>VFQM010001784.1_pt1 | contig 17766 bp, 8 predicted proteins | sample 3512391 | NCBI WGS metagenome assembly VFQM01 (sample SAMN10412369, study PRJNA504923) | tailings metagenome | isolation source: Replicate 1 from Balatoc abandoned mine | place: Philippines
CGGTATCGGAGAACCTGATGTTGGCAGAGGTTTGTCGTACAGCAGATGGTGGCCAGAGCTGCTACAGAGATACTAAGATGTTGAAGTCTACTACAGGTGTGGCACAGTCTGTTGCTACTGTTGAAAGTTATGGCAAGGTTATTAAGCTTAATTTATGATTAGAAAGAGAAACTTGCTGGTGGCAGTACTGGCGATAAGCCTTTTTAATTGCGAAGAAGAAAAAGTTACTGCTGAGGTGTATATAGAGCCAACGCTGCAGGACATAAATCTTGACGGAGGAAGGGCCACCTTCTCATATCAGACTGTATCTAAAAGAGCACTCTATAAGGTAGATGAGGACCGGAATATCACCCTGGTGCCCTTCACTTTCGATGGTACCGCTCCCAACGAACGCGAGGCTTCAACATTCGATCTTTACGAGGTCAATCATCCCGATTACTTCATCATCAGCTTCGACAGTTTAAAGCACACTTACTTTGTTGAGAAGAAAACCGGAAAGGTGCACAAGACTGTGCTGCTCGATATTGATATGTATTATGGCAATGCCGCGAATATCAAGTGTACATCGGAAGCGCTCTATTATGTGAATAACGCGGGAAAGGTTCACCGGGTGAGGAACTACCTGTCTCCAGGTGCACAAATTGAAATCCTGCCATTTGAAAGTAATGGTGCCATCTTCGCTGACAAGGATGAAACCCTCTTTGCCCAGCAGCAAAACTTTATTAACCGTTATGCAGGTGGAGTTGTTACACGTGTACTGGAAGGCAAGAGCATATCATCAATGTGGATAGGGACTGACGGCAACTTCCGTGCAATGGATTTTGATGGTGCTATTTACCAGGTTACCGCAGACACCGTGAAGAAAGAGGGCGCGATTCCCATGACGGTCAGGTACGTTGGTAGCTACAGTTCCCCAGCCCTGAATAAGACCATAGGTGTTCAGCATCGCTTCAATAGGTTTCACATCATTGAGCTCACCCCACCATACAGTCCGGTTGTTTCCTACAATGCGCCACCACCTCCGGAAGGAGAAATCGAAAATATCCACATTCAGGTACAAGAAGGTACGATTTATATCCATACCAGTGCACGCACAAGGCTTCAGCGGCTTTTAAAGATCGATGCCACCGATTTTAGAAAGTCAACCGATCTTGCGATTAATAACACTGATCGCGCATTTCAGGTTTTGCCATTGAAGAATGATTTCCTTCTTACTTCCATCTGCGTTTACTCACACTTTGCCTGTCAGGAGCACCTTGCATTTGTGACGCCATCGGGTGAGGTTGAGTTTGCTTTTGATGAAGGAAATTTCTTTGGGCGGCTGATTCGGCTGTAGGCAAGGAATGGCGCTTTGGTTTAGGGAAACATAAATAGATTTCTGCAGCGGATTTTTACACTTAGGTCTGGTACCAAGCCCTGGTTCGTGTCTTCACGAATCAATTGTATAAACAGTTAAGACTTTGCTACCGATTACTTTACGCCTATATAAGTAGGCATTCGTGGCCTCTCTTAGCCAGGTTTGTTTAGTGATTGGAGAAGGCGTTATAAATGAGACAAGAACTGGTTCGTGAGGACACGAACCAGGGACAGCGGGACTCGTCAAAGCAATAAGGCCAATGGGAAAACAATGTGTGAATGCCTCACACAAACTTCTCCCTGAATTGCAAATTGAACATCCCCACTAAAAGACACAGCACACTCAGGATGCTGAGGTATACCCTGTTTTTGTAAATGATGGTCAGCCAGATAAACTCACTCATGTCGCGGGGCTCTTCGAAGGGATTTAAGAAGATGTTGTAAACGCTGTATTCCAAAGGCTCTGCAAAAATCAGAAAGATGAAGGATACAATGACAAGTACGATAGCTGTTCCGTTACCATTTTTAATCAGCGTAGAAAGCATAAAGGCCACCGCGGACAAGAAGATAATGGGAAAGAGTACCTGACCGATCATCGGAGGGATGTTGAATCGGTATAGCGTCAAATTCGCTATACTGCCGAGAACTAACAAAATGACTGCCGCGATTCCGATCGTTAATACAAAACGAACTAACCACACTTTGTATCGGTAATTTGGAATTCCGAAAATGGTTTCCAGCATTTTAGCATCATCGTCATTCTGAATGCCGTAAGCCATAGGGTAGAAGATCAGCAATAAGCCAGGAAAAACAAGGAAGCCATAGATCACGGCTTCGTTGAATTGCGGATCATCAAAGATGGTAATGGTGATGATGAAGGCAAAGAATAAAAATGCCGCAACTACAAAGTAAATAAACTTGTTTCCAAAAATTACTTTCACATTGTAGGTAATCAGCTTATACAGTAGCAGGAGATAGCTTTTCATTTTTCTTTTTGGATTTACTTTTCATTAACCATAAATAAGCATCTTCAAGATTCGCCCGTACCTGCACTGCCTCCATGCGTGGACATTCTTCTGACAAGCATTTCACGCGGATACGGTCACCTTCCCGCATGTGGTGTACGATCAAATAGTTTTCTTTTTCCATTTCAAATTCAGCTGGTGTCAGGTGAAATTCCCACACCTTTTCATTAGCGAGTTCCGCCATTGTGGTAGGACTTCCTATGTACTCTATATTTCCGGAGATGAGCACCGCCAGCTTGTTACAGCTGCTCGCAATGTCTTCGATGATGTGTGTAGAAAATACTACGATCCGCTCGCGGCTCAGTTCAACCAATAAGTTTCGGAATCGAATACGCTCTAAAGGATCTAAACCAGCTGTTGGTTCATCTACCACTAATATTTTAGGAAGATGCAGGAGGATTTGCGCAATACCAATTCGTTGTTTCATCCCTCCTGAGAAGGAACCGATTTTCTTGTGCTGATGCTCATCCATGTGCACAGCCTTCAATACGTACTGCACTCTTTTTTCTCTTTCTTCCTGATTGGAGATTTTTCTCAGAATGGCTTGATAATCCAGGAACTCGTAAGGCGTCATGTTTTCATAGGTACCAAAAGCCTGAGGAAGATAACCAATCAAGCCTTGCAGTTCTTCTCTTCTCAAAGTAGTATCATGACCGTTGATCCATATCTTACCATAACTCTGATCAAGTATGCCACAAAGAATACGCATCAAAGTAGTCTTACCAGCACCATTGGGTCCCAGTAATCCGAACATACCTTGTTCGATGGTGAGGTTGGCACCTTTGAGTGCTTTGAACTCGGCCTTCTTTGGTTTCACAAAAGGAATGGAGAGTAATAAGGTATAATACAGTTTTCGAATTTTTCTGAATCGCCCTTTGATCTCCATGACATCCACAGGATTTTCTTTTAGTTTCTTGGAAGCGCTTACTAAAAAGAGTACAATAAACCATAAGATGATGAGTATGATGCCGATGGCTTTGATCTGGATATCGCTGTAAAGATAGATGGCACTCAGCATGGGGAAGCCCCAGTAGAGTAAGCTGTTACTGATGTTCAACAATTTCTCTTTATGCGGAAATAATTGTCCTGCGCGCTTGAGCATGGATAGCAATAAGGCATGCAGGGATACCATAAAGACCAGTTGCCAGAAGGCCTTATCCAAATGGAAGTAAATAAAGTAAACGAGGAAGCTGATTAAGGCAAGTTGCCATACAAGGTCTTGTAAGACGATGCTCTTGGTTACGGGCTCTTCACCTCTGGCGAGAAAGAGATTTTTATTTCCTTTCCATTCCCGTATCCATCGTTTATCACGACCATATACTTTGGTCAGGTTTTGAATTTCTATGCGCATCGCTTCACCAGGCGCCACCATTTCGGCATTGGCCTGACGTAGTGATGACATGATAAAGTGCGTACCGCCCGGAATTAATATGAGTGCTCCGATGTAGGCCATCATTTGCCAGATAAGTCCTTCTATTTGCAAGGATATCAAGGCTCCGGCTACCATCATCAATAGAATCTGTATGACTTTGATCAAAGGTTTTAAATTTCTGAACCAATCGAGTACACTTTCTAAGCCTGCACTCATGGTGGGAATATAGAACAAGGTCAGTAGGGTAGCGAAGGCAAGTCCACCCATTACCGTTACTGCGAAGGGCTGACCAATGCTCAGCACATATTCTGCTTCGCCCAATGCCAAGGGTAACATGGCGATGATGGTGGTGATTGATGTGATCAGGATCGGTCTCAAACGTGAAATGCCACTCATAATCAGTGCGCGGTATTTCGTATAGCCTTCTCTTCGTAAGATGCGCGAATAGTCGATCAGGATAATACCATTGTTAACCACCACGCCCAGCAAGATCAGGAATCCGATTAAGGTATTAGCACTGAGCATTGAGTTGCCGGTGAGTGTGAGCCCCATTAGCGCTCCGATGCCCGCCAAGGGAATAGAGAACATAATCACTATCGGCAGGTACAAGGATTCGAAGACGCCCGAGAGTATCATAAAAATGAGTACGATGGCAGCAAAAATTAAAAAGTAAAAATCATCATACAAACCTTCATCATGTATTACTTCTACTACAATACCGGAGGGAATATTGACGCCTGCTACGATCTGATCAATCTCCAGGCGGGACGATTCCTGCAGTGCCTTTGACTTTGTTACTTCATCGATGAAGTTGTAGGTAATTTGGATACGTTTTTCCTGATTCGTTCGGGTGATCGTACTTTCACCCGATGAATAGATGGCTGTGCCTATATCAGAAAATCCGTGTGTTGCACCGGTGGTACTGCTAACTTTCATCTCACGTAGGTCGCGCATTTCTTTTGCTCTGCTGGCCACTTGATTTTGGGTGCGGATGGTTATTTCATATTCTTCTCCACCACTGATGAAGTTAGATCCTGAAGTAAAGGAGGGCTGAAAATCATTGAGCGCTACTGCTACATTCTGCAATGTCACCTGGTTCTCGCTCATTCTTTTTTGATCGAACACCAAATGTGCCTCGGGTCGCTCCGGACTCAAATTCACGGTACTCTGTTCAACCGATTGCAAAGCACTGACCATAGTATTGATATCCTGTGCGATGGTTTGCATGAGCTCAAAGTCCTGACCTTTGATAAGGATACGCTCTGAGGCAGTTCCTATTCCCAGCATGCGTTGAAAATCATCTTGTGCTGAATTGCCGGCTCCGCTACTTCCACTATTCTGGCTCGGTGGCTTGTCAAGCGAAATGGTAACATCACTAAAATCTTTGGATAAGCCAGCAAGTCTGTTTCGAACATCTCCTACAGAAATAGTATCAAGATCATTAAAGCCTTCCACAAGCTTAATGGTGAGTACACCCTCAACTTCCGAAACCTGGCTGATCACTTTTTCAATCACCGGAATCTCCATTACTTTTTCTTCAATCTTCCTGATCTTGAGATCGGTGGATTCAAGCGTACTACCTTGTGGCATGGTGACGAAGAGATTCATCTCAGGCGTTTCTACTTCCGTGGAACCGGCAAAACTTACAATAAGACTAATGCCAATGGTTACAAAAAATAAAACCAAACCTCCGACAACCGTGAACATAGGTCTTCTAAAACAAGACTTCAACAGCACCATGTACATTTGAATGATACGCTGACGAATGGATGCATTCCTGATAAGGGGTGCTTTGTCCTCATCTTCTTTACGGATGGCCGTATCCGACAGCATGGGAATCAACACCAAGGCGACTACGAGTGAAACCAGTAAGGTTGAAATGATGGATACACCAATATGGGTACCAATGAGGGTGACCAGAAAATTAGTGGAGAAAATAAAAGGCAAGAAAACTGTTACAGTTGTAAGCGTGGCGGCAATCACCGAGCGCATTACTTCATGGGTTCCTCTTACAATGGCTTCTTCTCGTGGGACTTTATTAACAACGTGGCGGTAAATATTTTCAATCACCACCACACTATTATCCACCAACATACCAATGGCCAAAGCCATTCCGATAAGGGTAAGGCTATTAATGGAGATGTCGTATGCGTAAAAGAAATTAAAAGCTGTAAAAACCGAGATGGGAATAGACAAGGCAATGCTCAGGATGAATTTCATCCTGCGGAGAAAAACCCAGAGTACAAAAATGGCCAGTAGTCCCCCCGTTATGGCCAGTTCTTTGATCTGATCAATGTTTCTCGACATCATTTCAGCCTGATTACTCTCTACAATAATCTCTACATCCATCGGCTCAAGGTCTTTATTAATGGCATTGATGGCCTCCAGCGTTCTTTCTGATAATTCAATCAAATTGGCTTGCGGGTCTTTCGAAACGCGAATGGAGACGGCTTCTTTACCATTAATACGACTCAAGGAGGTTTGCTCTTTCACACCGAAGAAGACATCTGCCACATCGCTCAGCAGGAGAGGTCCCTTCTCCGACACGACCAGACTTTGTATGTTCTTAATGTCTTTTAACTCAGCCGTTACATTGACAAAAACTTTCTGCCCTTCCATTTCCACCTGTCCGGCAAAAGCACTTTTGTTTGAGTTACGGGTAAGCACATTGCTGATGGTATTGGGTGTAATTCCATTGGCTTCGCAAATGGCTTCATGCATGATTATTTCTACTGTCTTTTGTCGACCGCCAAAAACTTCAACACCTCCCACGCCATCAACATCATTTAGTCTGTCAGTAATATATTGGTCTGCAATATTTCTTACCCGATCTACACCACCGCTACCCAGCACCTGTAACTCCATGAAGCCATTTAAGAACTCTTCTGTATCAATCTTGATGATATTGACAAAAAATTCAGGTGTAAGACTTGTCTTGATTGCACCTACTTTTTGCTCAAGCTTCAGGTAAGCGTACTTGATATTCACGCCCTGTTGAAAGGAGATGAAAATCATTCCCTGCCTGCTGTCCGCATTTGATGTAATTTCAGCAACACCTTCCAGCGTACTAATAGCACTCTCAAGCGGAACAATGGCTTGCTGCTCCATATACTTCGGGTCAACATCTGTTGCCGGCCTTACCTGTACGATCAGTATGGGTAATTCAACGTTGGGAAAAAGTTCAACCGGAAGTTTCGTATAGGAAATATAACCCATCACTGTGAAGCCGATGAACAGCATCGAGATGAGAACTTTCCTCCTGATGATCGTTTTTAACAGACTGCTATTACCCATGGGAAACTTCAATTTTCACTTCCTTCTTCCGACTGATGCGACTTACTATATTTTCAATGCCTTCATAATAGCAAGGAATGATGATGAGTGTCAATAGCGTTGACGTCACCATTCCACCAATCACGGCAATGGCAATGGGTGCTCTCAAGGCAGCACTCTCTCCGAAGCCCAGGGTCAGGGGAAGTAATCCGAGAATGGTAGTCATGGTCGTCATCATGATGGGGCGAAGCCTTCGCTCGGCTGCATCAAGGATGGCAGCGCGCAAGGGCATTCCATTTTCTCTGTTCTGATTGATGCAGTCGACAATCATAATAGAATTGTTGACTGCAATTCCTCCCAGCAAAATGATACCGATATAGCCCATCATGTTCAGTGGCATGCCCAGTATAAAGAAAGCGAGGATAGCACCGACCACAGCAAAGGGGATGGTTAGCAAAATGGTGAACGGATGTAGCAGCGATTCAAATTGTGAAGCAAGCACCATGTACACCAATACAATCGATAAGATGAGTGCAAAGGTCAAATTGTCTACTGATTCCTGGCGCCTGATCTCCTGGCCAGCCACCTTTATTTTGTATTGCGGTGGTACCGAAAGTTTAGAAAGAGAAGTTTGAATGGATTTGACCACTTGATCGTACGGTTCGTCCGGATTGACACGCGCACCAACCGATACGGTTCTCGTTTGATTTCTTCGGTGAATGGCGTTGCTGGCATAGGTAACATCAACACGGGCAATCTCGCTTAACGGAAATTCCCGTTGGCCACCTTTTATTTTTATGTTTTGCAATCCGGCTAAGGTAACTTCCGGTACTTTTATTTTTATGTCCTGCATCTCACCACCGCGCTCGATTGTACCTGCATTTTTTCCTTCGAGCTGATCTTTGATCTGGAGAATGACATCATCGATTGATAAATTAAAAATTCCAGCTTTGTATTTGTCAACGTCAACATGAATTTGCGGCACGCCTTCTTCGAGATTGGATACCGGGTCATAAATATGTGGGTTAGCAGCCATCATCAGCATGATGGAGTCGGAGAGGGGCTTTAGCTTTTCAAAGTCTGCTCCGCTCACTTCTACTACCAGAGGCATTTCATCTTCGCCCATCACTGCATAGAGCGCACTTTCATCATTGGAGAAAGTGGCTTCAATACCGGGAAGTGCTTCAAAGTAAGCTGACAGTTTCGCAGTAATAGGTACGATGTCCAATTCAATGTCTTCACGAAAAATAAGTTTGACTGTAGCTTTGTTTTCGTTGTAGACATTTTCATTTTTAATACCCGACTGACTTTGCTGTGGTCCGATGTGGGTGTAGATTTTATCAAGTTGCCCTTCGAATAATTGTTGCAGCTGACTTTCAATCTGATGAACAGTGGCTGAGGTTCTTGCAAGCGGTGTTCCGTTGGTCAACGTTACATCTACTGAAATTGCTCTCGTATCCGATTGCGGCATGTATTCACTGCCAATAACAGGAAGCAATAAGGCTGTACCCAATATCATCACCGTTGATGTTACAATCCAGGCTGTCTTATGATTCAATACTTTCTCTAAGACAGATCGATACCGCTTAAAGCTATTGTGCTTTTCATCTGAGAATACTTCTCTTTCTTTGGCGAACACTTTGTCTTTGCGAAAAAACTGAGCAAAGAGCATGGGAATCACCAGGATCGCCACAAAGAGAGAGGCGATTTGAGAAAAGGCAACTGTCCAGGCCTGGTCTTTAAAAAGTTCTCCGGAAGGTCCTTGCAAATACACAATGGGCAGAAACACCACGATACAAGTGAGCGTTGAAGCCGTGATCGCACCGCTTACTTCAGCCGTTCCTTCAATGGCTGCATCAAACACGCTCAATCCTTCTTCGCGTTTGCGGAAAATATTTTCCACTACTACAATGGCAATGTCCACCAGCATCCCTGCGCTCAAAGCCAATCCGCCTAAGGTCATTACATTCAATGTAAGACCATTGAAGTACATGAGGTTGAAGGTCGCGATGATGGAAATGGGAATAACAATACTGATGATGAGGGTGGAGCCAATTCTGCGCAGGAAAAGAAACAAGACGATGACTGCGAAAAAAATACCAAAGAGACCGGATTCCTTTACTTCGTCAATAGCGCCCTGAATAAATCTACCCTGGTTCTGGATGATGACAAATTCATATCCAGGCACTGTTTTCTTCAAAGCTTCCAGTGAAGTCATCAATTCATTTACTGCATTGACGGTGTTGTAATTCGTCTCTTTGTAGATAGACATACCAATGCTGCGCTTCTGATTTACCCTCACGATACTGCTTGCTTCTTTATTCAGTATTTGAATTGTGGCTACCTCACTCAACAGCACCGGCACCTGATCAGAAGTTGCAATAGTATTCGTGGCTGTTGGAGTGGTGACAGCAGGTGCTGCAGGACTTGTTGCATTATTCTTACGCGAGGTGTAGCCCACTACCAGGTCTCCTAAGTCTTCAGGCTTTTCGATGATGCCCAATCCTTTGATCACATACTTGCGTCCCAGTTCCTCAATAAATCCACCGGAGACACTTCTATTGTAATTTTGAATTTTTGTAACAAGATCATTTACCGTTAAACCGAGAGAAGCCAATAGGTCCGGATCAGTCTCTATTACTACTTCTTTTTCCTGTTCACCTGAAAGGCGTACTTCAGCAATTCCCGGAAGTTTGACGAATTCATTTCTGAAATTATTCTCTGCAATATGACGCAGTGCTTCCGTATCATCATTCGCGGGATTGTAAATCCCGAGAATCATAATCGGTGCTGCGTTGGGATCAAATTGTGAGATGACGAATTCGTCAATCTCATCGTTGAGTGAAAAAGCAGAAAGTGATTTTTGCAGATCGAGAAAAGCCTCGTCCATATCTTTGCTCCAATCGTATTGAACGGTAACACGTCCATAACCCGTCTGACTGATAGAGCTCACTTCCACTGCTCCATTCTGTCGTATCGCAATGGACTCTATCGATTCGATAAATTGTTTCTCAACTTCTGAGGGTGGTTTGATACCCACCTTCAATTCAACGAACAAGGTTGGATTTTTCAATTCAGGCACTAGTTCAATACCGAGTTTCCCAAATGAAATAAATCCCAGCAAGATGACGGCCAACACCATCATGAGGATTGAGACAGGGTAGTGTACGGCCAGCGAGACGATCTTTTTCACAATAGCGCTTGTTTAAATATTACTGAATGATGCTCACTTTCGATTTATTTCTCAGGGTTTCGAATCCTGAGATAACGAGTCTGTCATTAACTTTTAAGCCGCTGACTACTTCGATCATATCCATACTCTCGAGACCAGTCGTTATTTTTTTCTCGGTAGCAATACCATTTTCTACTGTGAAAACAACTTTACCATCCTGACGGGAGATTACAGTTTCCTTAGGGATGACAATGGTGCCCTCTCTTTTTTCGGAAAGGATAAATGCTTTGATAAACATGCCCGGACGTAGCAAGCGTTTTTCATTGTCGATTTGAAGCACACTTTGAAAGGTTCGGGTGTCCGGATTAACGGCAGGAGAGATTTGACTGATCTTTCCATAGATTGTATCCTTAGCAACGTTATAGTTGGCGATTTGTACCACTTGATTCAGGGAAACTTCTGCCAAATATTTTTCAGGAAGTTTTACATCCATCAGCAATTTGTCGTATTGCATAATTTTTATGAGCGCTTGGCCCTGATCAATCTTCACGCCATCGGTATGGTAGGGTAGTTCAACAATGACACCATCGAAGGGAGCACGTACCGACATTTTCATCAGTTGCAATTCAGCATTCTCGAACGCATACTTTGCATTGACGTAGGAGATGGCTGAGTTTTTTAATTCCGTTTGTGTTACACCTCCTTTATCGTACAGGGATTGTTGCTTTTTATGATTGTTGTCAGCCAGCTCCAGGTTCAATCGTTTACCTTCTATCTGTAGTGTGTTTTGAAATTCCTTATCCTCAATCCTGATCAGTTCCTGTCCGGCTCTCACCTGGTCACCCAAGGCGAAAGGTCTTCCGGTTTTTGGATTTCGTTGTAATGAATAAATACCAGCGAGTTCAGCCTTGAGTGAAGCTTCTTTAAAAGGATAAACGGTTCCTGTGGTCTCAATGAAACGTGAGATGCTTTGTGGTTTGATCGTCACAACAGACACGGGTATTTTGATTTCTGTTTTTATGTTTGAGTTGTCAGAATTACAGGAAGAAAGGAAGAGCATTGTCAGCAAGGGAAGTAATACTTGACAGCTTGCAGTAACGATACCTATGATCAGCTTTTTCATGTGTGTGAAATTTTTAGTTCAGTGGAAAGTTAGTTTTGAGGACTGAGGACGGGCTCTTGTGTTTCAAAATTGTAAAGCGAAAGAATTTTTAAATTCAACAGCTCAATCTTATAGTTGATTAAGGCATCCGCGAGTGTGCCCTTTTTTTCTGAAAGCTGACTCTGAAAACGATTGAGGTCAATGCTGGTTAAGTCACCATTTTTAAAGCGTTCGAGATTGAGATTATACGTCAAGGTTGCATTCTTAACATTTTGTTCAGCAATAGAGATCTGGTTTTCGAGGTTCTGCAGATTTCTATACACCTTGCGAATATTGATCATGATGTCGTTTTTCTCAACTTCAAGATCGATTACTTTTATTTCTCGTGAGGTATTGGCCGCATCCATTCGGGCTCTGTTTTCTCCCCAATCGAAAATGGGAATAGAAAATGAAATAGCCACCCGTGGGTTCACTGAAGGAACATCGTATATATCTGGTGCACGTTCATTATCACCAAACACACCTAATGATAAGGCTACCGAACCTTTAAATTCATTCAAGGCTTTTGTGCGAATCAATTCAAACTGGGAACGCTCAATATCAATCGCACGCTGCCTCAACTCCATTCTGTTCTCCAGGGCGTAGGCCAGGGCCTGATTGAGGTCTACTTTTCTGGTTACGAAGTTGATGTCGATATCTACCGAAACTTCCTCTTTCAAGTCCATACCGAGTAAAAGTTTAAAGTCATCAGCGGCATTGGCCAACAGCACTTCATTATTTTCCAGTGTCGACTTGGATGTAGCCAGGTTCAGTTCAGCCTGATAAAGTTCTTCTTCGGCAAGTAAATCTGCCTCTACTTTTTTCTTTGTGATTTCGTAGCTGATCTTTTGATTTTCATATTCATCTTTGGAAATCTGTAAACTGTTTTGACGCTGGTAAAAATTATAGAAGGATCTTGTTACATTTTGTTCGAGTGTCAGCAATTGCAAGGCATTGCTGATTGTTGCATTTTCAAGATTTAACTCCAACTCCTTTAACTGTATCTTAGTTCGGTTATAGGTAAAGATGGGCTGGTCTAACTGTAAGTATAAGTTATTACTAAAGGTTTTGGTACGGATGTCCTGAAATTCAGAATAGTTGTCACGGTAACCCAGGCGATTGATTAAAGAAATTCTTCCGTCTGTTGCGTAGATGGGTTGACTCACCGATAAGTTTGCGAATGAATTGTAATCTTCATTGGTGTTCCAGGTGGAGAACAAATCGTTGAAGTTCCGATTTCGGTTGTAATCGAAGGGAGTAACATCTAAGGAAAATTTTGACTTCAGGGACAGGCGCTGTGCATCCAGGCTGCGTTGGCTTCCGTAAAGGTTTAACTGCGATTTCCTGATGTTGCGACTGCTCTGCTGCGCGATTTTGATGGCATCACTCAGTGTTAGTTTTTTCTGGGCGAGGGCTTCTTCTGAAGTAAAAGAGCATACTCCTATCAGGAGAAGCACTTGCCATACGCGCATAAGCTGCGGGCGTTGAGCTGTCAGCCTCGAGCTAGTCACGCTGGAATTAAATTTCGTACGACTAAAAATCATTGGTATTGAGTTTGAAGTTTGTATTTCACTTTTTACATCCGAATTTTCTATTTACTAAAGTCTCATATTATGTTTTCACTCATGTGCTTGTAGCCAGCAGCTCGTAGCTCGTAGCTTGTAACTAGTAGCCTTCTCATTGCTTCACCCACTTTACTGCATCTGCATACACCCGCCAGAGCTCACATTTATCCGTAAGCGAAACGCTGCCTCCGGTTTTATTGAAATAGTAAGACCCCAGGTAATTCCAGCCAGGTTCAGCGTTGGTGATGTTATACTTGATCTGATCAACACCATCTCCGTTGCGAATGATATAATGATAGTCGAACTGCTTGCTGGCGCCTTCGCTTCCGATAAATTCGTTTTGATTTTTGCCTTGCATGTACACATAGATATCGTAGAAACCCTCTTCTTTGAATTCAGGCGTCCAGGTGGCCATTTTCTCACCACTTCCGGATCGTGTGAAATGGGCAGAGCGGATAACGCTGCCATAAAAATCTGAACCTGTGGTAGCCAGCCAGTTGGAATAGGAAGTGTTCCAGGCACCATGGTATTTTTTAGTAACCGTATCACGACTGTCAAGAAAGGCTTTTAACATGGTAGGTTTAATTGGACTGAAGTGTGTGAATTGCTGGTCTTCATTGTCCACAATCACTTCATACTGCACAGTATTTTTTTCGTTGTCAACTACCTGTTCACCATCAAAAAGCAATCCATTCTCACGCTTTGATAAGGTTCCCAAAGACATGTTAATGACAGAAGGAATATTTTTGGATATGATCGTATTGATGGTGATGGCATTCGGTTTTTCGTCCAGCACATAGCCAAAGAGTTTGGTTTCTCCTTGTTTGATGACTGACAGCCGACCAGGAGCTTCCTCAGCTACTTCTTCATTTACTTTTGCATAGTATTCATCTTCATCATCATTATTTTCTTTGTGATTGAATTTTACTTCGATTACACCATCACTTTCACCTGTGTTTTTTGCTTTTACCATCACCTGGTAGCGTTTACGGTCACCATCCATTACTTCATATTTCTGTACCTCCAGTATTTCAAAAGCAGGTTGTGAGGTTTCAGAATACACCGTGCGGATGATAGGATCAATATCTACATGAAAACGTGCAAGCATTGCCTTTCTGAATTCTTCATAGCTGTTTAGCTGGTGCTGATGCGTGTTGACCCACTCATACAAAAAGGATTTAAAATTACTCTCGCCCAGCGTCTGGCCCAGGTAAGAGAAGAGGTATTGACTTTTCAGGGCAACAGCTTTATTGATTTTACTGAAATCTGATGCTGTCAGAATTTTTGAGAGTGGACTTGTTCGCATAAGATCATTGCATTCTTCTGTAAACGATATACCATTGACTTCTCTGGAATAATCTTTTCGCACCTGTTTGTCATTTCTGAGGTAAGTGCCTATGCAGCGGTTGAGTAGGGCCCAGTCGCTGCTGACGATACCTGCATTGAAATCATAATAATTTGGGAAAAGGGAATAGTCTGGATTGTCAATGTCTTTACCATCGTACACCCACTTGGAACCGATTTGTTTTGTAAATACTTTTCGAATTAAATCATTGAAGACATTCGCTTGTTTTTGTTTGTCCGTCAACACCTGATTAGTCTTCTTTGCCTGGGTATTCATATCCCTGAGTTGTCGGTCAAAATCAAATTGTCTTATTTCGGCACCTTCTTCAGGCCAAAAAACGGTTTCGGGTTGCAGAAAGGCCTGATGACTTTCGTATATCTTATTGTAGGCAGTAAAGTGAAGAGGTACTTCCACAAACTGCATTCTTTTGAAAGGGTAGGAGAGCTTTTGAGCGTCTTCATATTCGTTCACTACATCGGTAATAAGGTAGTGAAGTGTGTCTGCCAGCTGATCGAGTTTCTTCAGAAAATAATCGTTCTTTGGGTAATGAAATACAGAATAGGCTACACTGTCGACTATGATTTCTTTTTTAAGGTAATCACCGATTACAAGTGAGATGTAGGGGAGTGGGTACTCTGGTTTAAACTGCTGAACATTTCCATTCAAGGTCATTGCCCCTTGCGAGATGGCTGTTTTGCCTTCCGGTACCTTTACTATTAATTCAAAATCGGTAAAGGATTGTCTTTGTTTTACAGCGGCCATTCGGTTATAGCCAACTTCTGTATCAGGATACCAAAGCACATCATTGGTTAATAATACATAATCGTCTTCAAGAAAAGCGTATCTTTTTGCTAAAGAGAACATGATGAAATCATTTGAATCCTCATACCTTTCCTGATCTACCTCCAGGTGTGCAGCAGCCTGAAGGATCGCTCCGTGATATTTCATGCGGACCTTTACCTCCTCACCAGGAGCAAGGCTGATACCCTTATTCATGAAAAGAATGTGTAGGTCTCGGTTGAAGGGTACAGGAGCACCATTGACAAGAACTGTATCAACCATTAGGCCTGGATTCAGTGAAAAGTAGATTGTATCGATCTGCTCAGTAGTATTGTTTTTTAAAGTTAAATCTGAGGTACTGGTAATCTCCTTACCGGTCCACTCAAGTGCAATGCTGTGTGAAGTAATAGATAGGTTGGCTTTGTCAGCCCACCTGCCATTGGTGGTAATCATCTCTTCTCGTAAGTCAATTGGACTTTGTCGCATAGTCCAAAGGTTGAACATGATAAAAGATGAAAGCAGTAATAACAACAAAGCGATTACAGCCGTAGCGCGATGTGTAGCTTTGTGCCCCGACAAGCGCTCAAGTAGAAAAGCTGTCAGAAATAAAAATGCAATACCGGTGAGTAAGTAAAATGCACGTTGCCACATGGCAAATTCAAGATCAACAAAGCCGGACATCTCGGAGGCCAGCATCGAGATTCTAAAGCCTGTGAAATCGAGGATATTCGAGAACTTATCGAAATAATAAATCAGTTGCACACCCGCCATACCTACAAGCAACACAATAGAGATAGGTTGATTGCGGATGACAGTAACCAGCAAAAATGAAATCCCCATACTAAAAACAATATTAGGAACACTGACGATCAGGGGATAGACGATGAAGGCCATAGGATTAACCGTAGCCATGGGGTTGGTCAGGCCTACAATAAGGGGAATAGCCAGTATGACAAAATTTAGAAGAAAGAAAAGCTTAAACATGGCCAGCGCTTTTCCGAGCACATAGTCCAGGTTACTGATAGGCCTTACAAAGAAGACTTCATTCGTATCCAGTTTTTTATCTTTCTTGATAATTCCGGTGCCTAAAAAAATAACAGCTGCTGCCTGTGGAATGCTGATGAAGATAATGCTGGCATAAGGAAGCACGAAACCGTTCAGCATTGCCCACCACGATGGATTATCCAATGAAGACATTTCCACCAGATTAAAAATCCCGATAAAAAAGATTCCGGCAAGGGCAACGATTCGGAAAAACCAATTTCTCCACAGCACTTTTGATTCGTAGGTAGAAATCGTCAATATATTTTTAATCGATATCATACCAGTGATACACCAAATTCATTCTCCATAAAATATACATAGGCGTGCTCCAGGTTTGGATTGGCCACTTTAGCATCAGGGTGCGGTTGATCATTCGAAATAAGTTGCACCTCCCATTTTCCATCCACTGGAATGGTAGAGACTACAGGGTACTTTGCTTTTAAACTATCAAATGCTGAGTCGTCCAGTATAACTTGCCACACATGGCCCCGCACCTGATCGATCATACCTTCCGGTGAACCTTTGAAAGCCACTTCCCCTTTGTTAAGCATCGCCATATTATGACAAGTACTGCTGATGTCGCCCACAATGTGTGTAGAGAGTATGATGGTAACATCCCGCTGACTTAAATCGGAAAGAATATTTCTAAAGCGAATGCGCTCTTCCGGATCAAGACCTGTAGTGGGCTCATCAATCACCAACAACCTGGGTTCACCAATAAGGGCTTGTGCTATGCCCAGTCTTCGCTTCATACCACCCGAAAGTTTGTTGGCCATACGTTCGCGCACCTCCAATAAGCCTACCTGATCCAATAGCCTGTCAACTTTAGCCAGGCGTTCTTTTCTTTTCAGCGAAGTAGAAAGTTGAGCCGCGTAATCTAAAAACTCCCAGGTCTTTAACTTCGAAAAAAAGGTGAAGTCCTGAGGAAGGTATCCTATTAGTTTTCTAATCTCATGACGGTGCTCATTGATGTCCATACCATCCATGAGAATAGTTCCGGAACTTGCTTTTTGCACCGTTACCAGTATGCGCATAAAGCTAGACTTGCCTGCACCGTTGGGTCCGAGTAGGCCAAACATACCACTGCCTATTTGCAGGTTAATGTTTTTGATGGCTGCGTGGCCGTTGGGATAAATCTTTGAAAGTCCTGTTATCTCAATATTCATATCCAGATACGGTAGTCGTATGCATATTCCGAAGAGAAATTTTTAGTAATGATGCAATAGGATACCTGACCATATTTATTGATAGGTATACATGCTCAGGTTGCTGCTCTCATCTTTCTTTAACTGTATTTCCTGCGCATGTCCAAGGTGTAAGAATGATTGGTCTTTAATGGAGCCTTGCAGGTGTATCAGCGGAGTATACATATCTAGCGTTGATTTCTTGAGCGTCAGGGAGAGAGAATCAACTCTTGATTCAGCCACATTCAGATAGGCAGCATTCAGGTCAAGTGCTAGTTTCGCTATGCTGCAGTCTTTCAGAAAAATTCTTCCTGCAGTTTGATCAATGCTTAATAAAGATGTTTGTAAACCTTTGACAGTCGCGAAAGCATCGTTTACCCTGATAGCATTAAAACTAGTTGATGGAACAAATACAGTGATTTTGAAATTGTGCATGTCCTCTGCATCAATACCCGATAAAGTAAGGGTATCTCCGGATATTGCATACTTAAGTTTCTTCAACACATCAC
>VFQM010001785.1_pt1 | contig 17765 bp, 16 predicted proteins | sample 3512391 | NCBI WGS metagenome assembly VFQM01 (sample SAMN10412369, study PRJNA504923) | tailings metagenome | isolation source: Replicate 1 from Balatoc abandoned mine | place: Philippines
TATCGCAACCAGATACGACCGCATCCCGCAAAACTATCTCGCAAGCCTGTGTCTCGCAGCACTCAGCTTCTGGTGCTGATTGTCGATTCAGCCTAGACCCTCTCAAGCCCCCGCAAAGCCCCGCGCAAAAGCCCCCCGCAAAGCCACAACATCCAAGGCCCCTCTGGATCGGAGGCCAGCCGCGCCTTAGCGGGCGGCGGCGGCGATCTTGCGGCTCAGATCGAGTACCTGCCCCCGCGTCGGACCGCCGCTCGCCTGTGCCCAGTTGCCGATATAGGCGACCACCACGCCCTGCCCGGGCCGCTCGCCCGGGAACAGGGTGATGCCCTGCCCGAAGATCCCTTGCGCCCCATAGGTGCCCTGCGGATAGGTCCACCACTGGTAGCCATAGCCAAAGCCGCTGTCGCCAAAGTCCACCGCACTGTCGGTCGCCTCGGCGAACCAGCCGTCGGGCACGACACCCTTCCCGCCCTCGAGCGCGAATTGCCCCATCCGGGCATAATCGCCAAGCGTGACCGAGAGGCAGCACCCGCCGATATTCCCGCCGCGCGGATCGACCATCCAGAACAGCCCGCCTGCAAACCCGGCCGGCTCGACGATCCTGGCCTTGGCATATTCGGCGAGCGGCATTCCCACCGCATTCTCGACCAGCACGCCGATCAGGTTGGTCTCGCCGGTCTTGTAGACCCACTTCTGGCCCGGCTCCGCCTCGCGCGGGAGTTGCTTCATCTGGGCGACGATCGCATCCGCGCCATATTCGACCACGAAGCGGTTCATCTGCGCCACATCGCTCTTGGGGTCGGTGTAATCCTCGTTCCACTTGACCCCGCTGGTCATGGTGGCGAGCTGGCGAACGGTGACGCCCTCATAGGCCGAGCCGGCAAGGCCCGGGATATATTTCGTCACCGGATCATCGAGGCTGGCGATCTTCCCGTCCCTGACCGCCGCGCCGAGCAAGGTCGAGGTGAAGCTCTTGGCGACCGAGAAGCTGGTCCAGCGGTCCTTCGGCCCCATGCCGAGCGCATATTCCTCGTGCACCACCTTGCCGTCAGCCAGCACCATGATGCCGGCGGTATTGGTCGCCTTCATCAGCGCGGTGATCTCGGCCTGCAAGGCGGGAGCGAGCGGCTTGCCCTTGGGCAGAGCGCGGGGGCTGGCCGACGCGGAGACCTCGTGCCCGGCGAACCATTGCTCCATCGCCCGGAAGCGCTCGGAGCGCTGGGCATCGGTCCAGAACAACACCTGCAAATCGGCCTGGTCGCGCGCCGGGGGCTGCGTCAGCCGGGCCGCGGGCGCTTCCGGCCCCTGCTCCTGCCGGTGCTCATGCCCTTGGGCAACCGCGCTACCCGCTGCCAGCAGCACAGCCAGCGCCAGACCCGAAACCGCGCTCTTCACCGCACCCATATGTCACCCTCTCGTCTGTTCTTTGACGGAGTGCATAGGCGCTCGCAGGCGGCGCGGGCAAGCCCTGCGCGCCATCCGGATCAGGCGGTCTTGATCGCCTTCAAGGCCGCCAGCGCCCGCTCGCGTGCCGCCTTGTGGGCGACGATCTTGCGCGGATAGCCCGCAGGGCGGCGCCCGAACTCCTCGGGGTCGTGGACATAGGGCTCCTCCAGCCCCTTCAACTCGGGCACATAGCTGCGGATATAGCGGCCTGCGTCGAACTTCTCCGACTGCGAGAGCGGCGCCATGATCCGGCTGAACATATTGGAGTCCACGCCGGTCCCCGCCGTCCACTGCCAATTGGTGGCGTTGGAAGCATAGTCCGCATCGCACAAGGTGTCCCAGAACCACTTCTCGCCCTCGCGCCAGTCGATCAGCAGGTGCTTGATGAGGAAGCTTGCGGTGATCATCCGCACGCGGTTGTGCATCCACCCGGTCTGCCACAATTGCCGCATCCCGGCATCGACGATGGGATAGCCGGTGCGGCCTTGCTGCCACGCCTTGAGGTCGCGCGCGGCGGCGGGATCGGTCGCGGGATCGCGCCAGGGGAAGCGGTCGAAATCCTCGCGGTAGTTCTGGGTGGCATAGCGCGGGAATTGCAGGATCGCGTTCTGGGAAAAGTCGCGCCAGATCAGCTCGCCCTCGAAGGTCTGCCACCCGGCCGAGGTGCGATCCTTGAAGCGGTGCCAGATCTGGACCGGCGAGATTTCGCCGAAATGCAGATGCGGCGAGAGGCGCGAGACCTTGTCTACGCTCGGGAAATTGCGCTTGTCGTCATAGTCATCGACATCGGCTTCCCATGCATCGAGGCGCGCGTGCGCGGCGTCCTCGCCCACTTTCCAGAAATCGCGCATCCCGCCCGCCCAGTCGGGTGTGGTGGGGAGCAGGTTCCACGCGGCGAGATCGTCGGAGGCGGGCCACGCGGCAGGAGCTTCGAGTTTCTCCGGCGCCGGGAGTTCGGCACGCGGCGGGAACTCGGCGCGCACGGCGCGGCTGAAGGGCGTGTAGATCTTGTATTGCCCGCCAGTGCCGGTGGTGATGCTGCCCGGCACCATCAGGTTATTGCCGTGGTGCAATTGCAGATCAAGCGCCTTTGCCAGCTTGCGCTCGGCATTGAGCCACCACGGCTCGTAATGGCAATTGGCGTGGATCGTGGTGGCGCCGGTTTCCTGCGCGAGTCTGGTGAGTTCGGCGACGGCCTCCCCGCGCCGCAGGATCAGCCTGGAGCCCTTGGCTTCGAGGCTCTTGGCAAGGCGGCTGAGCGAGTGATGCAGCCACCAGCGCGAGGCCCCGCCATAGGCATGGTGCTTCGGGCTCTCGTCGTCGAGGACGTAGACCGCAATGACGGGGCCGGCCTTGGCGGCGTGATAGAGCGCGGGGTTATCGGCCAGACGCAGATCGCGCCGCAGCCAGACGATTTGGGTTTGGGGCATTTGTTACTCTGATTGATCCGAACCTCCCCAACGCCGTCATGCCGAACTTGTTTCAGCCTCAAGGCCCGATTTCCAAGCCCGTCATCCTGAACTTGTTTCAGGATCCATTCCTCCTCCCGCACCGTCCGGTCGGTGGGGCACGATGGACCCTGAAACGAGTTCAGGGTGACGATGAGGATAGAGGCTCGCACCGCACGTCAGGCAGCGCGACCGAGAACCTGTCCCGCGCACGCGGATCGTAGAAGCGGGCGTCGTAGAGGATCACCGAGCCATCCGGCGCGCGGGTGGCAAAGGGCGCGCGCGACCAGAACAGGAAGGCGCCGAGCTGGCTGTTGGCTCTGCGGGCTTCGGCGAGATCGGGCAGACGGCACTGCGCGGCCTTCGAATTGGCGTAGCCGTAGCCGAAGTCAGACCCGTCCCAATGGCTTGAAATCCAGCGACCATCCTCGACCAGCGCGATCCGCTCCCGGTCCCAGAAGGCGAACGGCAACGGTGCCGCAATCACTTCGACCGGGTAGGGTTCCTGCATGGTGCCGCCGAGCCGCTGGACACTCCACGAAAGCGCTGCATTTGCGCCGATATAGCCGATCATCGCCACGATCCCGAGGATGGCCGGCCAGCGATAGGCCGCCCCCGCCCCCGCCCTCTCCCGCCGCCGCGACACCCAAACCCCCGCAATCAGCATCGCCCAGAGCCAAGGGTCGATGATGAACAGCGTGTCGCCATAGAACCACTGCGAGGAGAACGGCTCCAAGAGCCGGATGCCGTAGACGTTGAGCCAGTCGAAAAAGGGATGCATCAGGCAGCCGATGAAGGCCATTGCATAGAGCCGCCCGAAGCGCACCGGCAGCCGCGCCTCGGGCCGCGTTCCGCGCCGGGTCTGCCAGCGGTCGCAGCCCCATAGCAGCCCCGCCAGCACCAAGGGCAGCAGCACCAGCGCGGGCGGGCCGTGGGTGATGCCCCTCCGAAACCCGAGATGCTCGGTGCCCTCCAGCCAGAAGAAGCACGCCGCGTCCACGTCAGGCAGGTTCGCGCCGATGATGAGCGCGGGCATGGCGAGCCCCGTGGTGCGCTTCAGCCCCGCCTGCCCGAGCACCGCGCCGACAAGGCTATGTGTCAGATTGTCCATATGATTGAAGGCTAGCGGCCCGCCTTGCCCAAGGGAACCGCAAATGCGCTTGGATTTCGCCCTCGCCCTCGCCTATCGCTGGCCGCGCAAGGAGAGACCGAGACCATGACCGACACGCCCCATATCCGCCCTGACATGAAGGCCTTCCTCGACATGATGGCGCAGGTGAACGGGCCGAAGATGGTCGACATGACGCTCGAGGAGGCGCGCGATTCCTATGTGAAGCTGCATGGCATCGCCGACCGCCCCGCCCGCGCGCTGCCGGTGATCCGCGACCTCGTGTGCCCCGGCCCGAATGGCGACATTGCGCTGCGCCTCTACGACGCCCGCGAGAGCCGCGACGGGCCGACGCCGGTGATCACCTTCTACCACGGCGGCGGCTTCGTGATCGGCGATCTCGACACCCACCACGCGCTCTGCACCGAGATCGCCGCGCTGATCGACCTGCCGCTGGTCGCGGTCCACTATGCCCGCGCGCCCGAGGCACCCTTCCCCGCCGCGATCCTCGATTGCGAAGCGGCGACGCGCTGGGTCGCCTCCTCCCCTGCCCAACTGGGCCGCGCCGCCAGCGGGATCATCACCATCGGCGATTCGGCGGGCGGGAATGCCACTGTCGTGGTGAGCCAGATGCTCGCCGCCAACCCCGCCGCCGTCCCGGTGGTGCTCCAGGTCCCGCTTTTCCCGCTGGTGGCGGACGCCAATGGCTCGGCCAGCATGGCGGCCTTTTCCGAAGGCTTCCTGCTCACCGCCGAGACCATGGCCTTCTTCGATGCCGCCTATGGCGCCGACCGCTCGGACCCGCGCGGCTTCCCGATTCTGGGGGACCACGACAAGGCGCCCCCCACCATCGTCGTCACCGCCAGCCTCGACCCGATCCGCGATTCGGGCCGCGCCTATGCCAAGGCACTGGTGGATGCGGGGCGCGACTGCGTTTTCATCGAGATGCGCGGCGTCACTCACTCCTTCACCAACCTGCGCGCCGCCGTGCCGAGCACCCAGAAGGACCTCGAGCGCGTCATCGCCGCGATGCGCTTCATGCTGGAGAACCCCGCGTGAGCTTCGAGCACCTGCCCTATCGCCCCTGCGCCGGCTTCATGCTGGTGAACGCGGACGGCCTCGTTTTCGTCGGCCAGCGGATCGATCCCACCGCCCATGGCTACTGGCAGATGCCGCAAGGCGGGATCGATGCGGGCGAGGACGTGCGCGAGGCGGCCCTGCGCGAGCTTGCCGAGGAAATCGGCGTTGCTGCCCACATGGTCGAGGTGATCGCCGGGGCCTCGCGTCCGATCCGCTACGATCTCCCGCCCGAGCTCGTCGGCAAGGTCTGGAAGGGCAGGTATCGCGGGCAGGAACAGCACTGGTTCCTCGGCCGCTTCCTCGGCACCGATGCGGACATCGACCTCGAAGCGCACGATCCGCCAGAATTCAACGAATGGCGCTGGATCGAGCCCGGACTGCTGCCCGAGCTGATCATCCCCTTCAAGCGCGCGGTCTACGAGGAAGTGCTGGCCGAGTTCCGCGACCTGATCTGACGGATCAGTTCTTCGCCGTCGCGCCCTCGGCCTTGGCCTCGACAGCCAGCCTTGCGGGCACGCCGCGCGCGATGCTGCTCTGCAAGGCGACCGTTTCGGGGCAATTGTCGCCGCACAGCGATTGCAGCTTGGCGAGGTTCTTCTTCGCCTTCTCCAGCGCGCCCTTCTCGACCAGCGCCGCGCCCTCGCCCGAGATCGCCGCGAAATTGCCCGGATCTCGGGCGAGCGCCTCGCGGTAGTAGCGGATCGCCTTGCCCTGGAGGCCCTGCTGGCGGGCTGCTTCGGCGAGGTCGATGAAGATCGGAGTATAGCCCGGATCGACCGCCAGCGCGGCCTCGAAAGCATCGATCGCCGCGTCCGCATCGCCGCCCGAGAGCGACGCCTGCCCCTGCGCGATCAGCGCCGCCGCACGCGGATCGGGGGTGCCCGGGCCGTTCGCGGTGGAGATGCTCGCCGTCATGGCCAGACACAGCGACAAGGCAGCGGCAGCAGGCGCGAAACGCATCAGAAGCTCCTTCAGTGCTCGAGACCGGGAACCGGACGGCTGGGTCATAGCACCGGATGCTATCATGGCGAACAAAGGCACGCGACGAAAAAACCATCCGTGCCGTCATGGAGCGGATCGAGTCGCACACCGGCCCCGCGCGCCCGGCCAAGCGGCAGAGCGAGCGGCTCGCTCCGCCAGCCGGGATGGCGGTCGAGGAAGGCGGCGATGCGGTCCGCCCCTTCCGAATCGAGCACCGAACAGGTGACGAAAGCGATGCTGCCGCCCGGGCGCACCAGTTGCGCGGCGAGATCGAGCACATGGTCCTGCAACTGGTTGAGCCGCGCCAGTTCCGCCGGGTCGAGCCGCCAGCGCCCTTCCGGGCTGCGGCGCCATGTCCCGCTGCCCGAACAGGGCGCATCGACCAGCACGTGATCAGCCTTGTTCGCCCAAGGGCCGAGCGCCAGCATCTCGCGGCCCGGATCGAGCAGCACGGTGTGATCGACCGCTGCCCCTGCCCGCGCCGCCCGCGGGGCAAGATTGCCGAGGCGGCGCTTGTCGGTATCGGCGGCGATGAGGCTCGCCGCATTGCCGAGCCTTGCGGCGAGCGCGAGGGTCTTGCCCCCGCCGCCTGCGCACAGATCGATGATGGTGTCCCCGGCGCTGACCGGCAGCGCCTCGACGATGAGCTGGCTACCGAGGTCCTGCACCTCGATCAGCCCCTCGGCATAGGCCGCCCACTGTTCGACCTGGGTGCCGGAGGCAAAGCGCAGCCCCTGCGCGCTGGCGAGCGGCTCGCCCGTTTCGGGGAGCGTCAGCCCGGCGCGGTCGGCCTTGAGCGCATTGACCCTGACATCGAGCGGGGCTCGCTCGAGCAGCGCGGCAATCTCGCGTCCGCCAAGGTCCGATGCGCGCAAGGCGGCAGCGAGCCACTTGGGCGCAAGGCCGGTCCTGGCCGCCTCCTCGCCTTCGGCGCGGGGCGCGGGGCCGTGGGGGGAGCCGTCGAACAGGGCCGCGACGCCCTCGTCCTGCTGCGCCACGGCCAGCATCGCCGCCCGGCCGCTGGCCGGCACCGGCCCGCACAGCCGGATCGCGCGATAGACCAGATCGCGCACCGCGCGCCGGTCCTTCGATCCGGCGTAGCGTCGGGCACGGAAATAGTCGGCGATGATCCGGTCCGCCGGCGCGCCCTTCGAGCGTGCGGAGGTGATGACCGTATCGAGCAGCTCGATCGCCGCCTGTACTCTAGCGGCGGGGGTCATATCGAGGCCTCAGCGTGTGGGATAGTTCGGCGCCTCGCGGGTGATCGCGACGTCGTGGACGTGGCTTTCCGAAAGGCCTGCATTGGTGATCCGCACGAACTGGGCGCGCTTTTGCAGGTCGGTGATGGTGGCAGAGCCGGTATAGCCCATAGCCGCCTTGATCCCGCCGACGAGCTGGTGAACCACGTCCGCCGCCGGTCCCTTGAACGGCACCTGCCCCTCGATGCCTTCCGGCACGAGCTTCATCGCCGAGACGTCCTGCTGGAAATAGCGGTCGGCCGAGCCGCGCGCCATCGCGCCGACCGAGCCCATGCCGCGGTAGGCCTTGTAGGAGCGCCCCTGATAGAGGAACACCTCGCCCGGGCTTTCGGTGGTGCCGGCCAGCATCGAGCCGATCATCACCGAGGATGCGCCCGCCGCGAGCGCCTTGGCGGCATCGCCCGAGGTTCTGAGGCCGCCATCGGCGATCACCGGCACGCCCGACTTGGCGGCTTCGGCGGCGCTCTCCATGATCGCGGTCAACTGCGGCACGCCGACGCCTGCCACGACACGGGTGGTGCAGATCGAGCCCGGGCCGATCCCGACCTTGACCGCGTCAGCCCCCGCATCGACGAGCGCGCGGGTGGCCTCGGCCGTGGCGACATTGCCGGCCACGACCTGCACCGCGTTCGAGAGCTTCTTCACCCGCTCGACCGCGCGGGCGACTTCGATATTGTGGCCGTGGGCGGTGTCGATCACGATCACGTCGACCTCGGCATCGACCAGCGCCTCGGTGCGGGCAAAGCCGGCATCGCCGACAGTGGTCGCCGCCGCCACGCGCAGGCGGCCGGCGCCGTCCTTGGTGGCGTTGGGATAGTTCACCGCCTTCTCGATATCCTTGACCGTGATCAGGCCGATGCAGTTGAAGGCATCGTCGACCACCAGCAGCTTCTCGATGCGGCGGGCGTGCAGCAGCCGGCGCGCCTCTTCCTGACCGGTGCCGAGCGGCACGGTGGCGAGGTTCTCGGTCGTCATCAGCTCGCGCACAGGCTGGAGCGGGTTCTCGGCAAAGCGCACGTCGCGGTTGGTGAGGATGCCGACCAGCTTGCCGGCGGCATCGGTGACGGGGATGCCGCTGATGCGGTTGGCCTGCATCAAGGCCTGCGCCTCGCCCAGCGTCGCATCGGGGCGGATGGTGATGGGGTTCACCACCATGCCGCTCTCGTAGCGCTTCACTGCTCGGACGGCAGCGCACTGCGCCTCGATGTCGAGATTGCGGTGGAGCACGCCGATCCCGCCGAGCTGCGCCATCGCGATCGCCATGTCGGCCTCGGTCACGGTGTCCATCGCCGAGGACAGGACGGGGATCGTCAGGGTGATGTCGCGGGTCAGCCTGGTCGAGGTATCCGCCATGCTCGGCAGCACGCTGCTTTCCGCCGGGCGGAGCAGCACGTCATCGAAGGTCAGACCGAGGGGGATATCCATGCTTGCCACTTTCTCAGGAACGGGAGGGGGTCTCTCCTCTTGCGGGAGATTCGTGGCGGCCCATGTAACCGCGGATTTCCGTTCGCGCTAGGGTGCCTTGGCGGCAGGTGGAGGATAGCTCGCCGGGTCCGCGATCCGGCGGATCAGATCCTCGTGCAGAAGCAGGTCGTCGATCGCCCCGCCAAGCTCGACCAGCGCGGCTTCGTCACCCGGCTGATGGTAGCGCGCGGCGATGAAGGGGTCGAGCACCGGACGGCTGCCATAGGTGGCCGAGAGCAGCACGGCCGGCACGCCCGCCTGCACCAGCGCCCAGCCGTCCTGCCGCTGGAGGAAGCTGTCGGCGAGCGACTGGTCGCCGATTGTCCGCCCCCCGCGCTCCACGGCGGCGATGATCTCGGCATCTAGCGCCGGGTTCTGCCCCCGACCGATGAACCCGACCGGGCTGCCTGCGGGCGCGACCGCCATCATGTCGAGGTTGAAGGCGGCAACGATGCTCGCGAGCGGCACCGGCGGGTTCCTGACGAAGGCGCGGATCCCGAGGAGCCCGGGCTCCTCGGCGGTGGTCGCGAGGAAATAGATGTCGCGGCCAAGCGGGGGACCGGCCTTCAGGCGGCGCGCGAGTTCGAGCATCATGGCAACGCCGCTCGCATTGTCGGCCGCGCCGTTGCAGATCCGGTCGGGCGCATCGGGCGCCCCGCATTCGCCGAGGTGGTCCCAATGCGCCAGCACCAGCACTGCGCCCGATCCCGGCACGCTCCCGGGGATCTTACCGATCACGTTCTGGCTCGGGAATTCGCGGCGGTCCGAGGTCGCATCGAGGCTGACCGAAAGGTTGAGCTCGAGCGGCGCAAAGGCGGCCTCCCCCTCCTCGGCCTCGGCCCTGAGCGACTGCCAGCGCCGCGCGCCGAGCACCCCGGCAAGCGCGCTGTCGGTGATCCAGGCGGCGAGATTGTCCTGTTCCTCGCTGGCAAGCTGGAGGCGCGGGCGATCCTCGGCGGCGCGCACGGCGGCAAGCGCGGCGCTATCGGGCAGCACGGTCAGCACCGCGGTCGCGCGCTGGCGGAACAGCGCCTCGCGCCGCGGCGCGTCCTTGCCGGGATCGGCGAGCATCACCACCACCGCGCCCGCCAGCGCATCGCCCAGCACCGATCCGTCCCCATAGCCGACGAAGACCACGGGCACCCCCGTCCCCGGCCCGCCGAAGGCGAGGGCACGGCGGCGGGTGGTGTAGACGACGGCATTGTCCTGGCTCACCACCACGCGGCGGCGACCCTGCCCCAGCACCAGTTGCCCGGTCTCGGGATGGGTCGCCAGCAGGTCGACCGGCAGCCGCCAATAGGAGCCAGGGTCGTTGGTCCCCGACACCAGGCCGACCTCGCCCATGCGCCGCTCGATCCAGCCATAGGCCGCCCGCGCCCCGGCCGTGCCGGGCTTGCGTCCGGCAAGGTCGTCGCCCGACAGCGCAGCGATGTCGGCAGCAAGGCGCGCGGCGACATCGCCGCGGTCGACAACGGCCACGCGCTCGGCGGGTGCCGGGACGCAGGCCGCAAGCAGCAGCATCGCCGCAAAGGCCAGCACCAGCCCCGGAGCGCGCTTGCCGCTCATTCCGCGGTCCACCCCCCGTCGATCGCGTAATTCGTCCCCGTGATGCCCCGCGCCGCATCGCCGCACAGGAACACGGCCAGCGCGGCGACATCCTCGGGCTGGATGAAGCTCTTGGTCGGCTGCTTGGCGAGCAGGATGTCGTTCATCACCTGCTCGCGGGTCATCCCGCGCGCGGCCATGGTGTCGGGGATCTGGTTCTCCACCAAGGGCGTCCAGACATAGCCCGGCGAGATGCAATTGGCGGTGATCCCGTGCGTCGCCAGTTCGAGCGCGATGGTCTTGGTGAAGCCGTCGAGCCCGTGCTTGGCGGCGACATAGGCGCTCTTGAACGGGGAGGCGACGGCGGAGTGCGCGCTGGCGGTGTTGATGATCCGCCCCCAGCCCCTCGCCTTCATCCCCGGCACGGCAAGGCGCGTGGTATGGAAGGCCGCCGTGAGGTTGAGCGCGAGGATCGCGTCCCACTTCCCGGTCGGGAAGGCCTCGACCGGGGCGACGTGCTGCATCCCGGCATTGTTGACGAGAATATCGACCGGGCCGACCGCCTCCATCATCGCCGCGATTGCACCTGCATCCATCAGATCGGCGCCCTGATAGCTCGCGCCCAGTTCCTCGCACAGCGCGGCGATTGCGTCCGGCTCGCCGAAGCCGTTGAGAATCACCTCGGCCCCCGCGGCGGCCAGAGCGCGGGCGATCGCGAGCCCGATCCCCGAGGTCGAGCCGGTCACCAGAGCACGCCTGTCCTTGAGCATTCGCCGCATCTCCTGCACGCATCGCCTATTGGCGTTCGCTTTTGCCGCGTGGCAAGTGGCTGTCCAACAAAATTGTTGCACCCTTCGAGGGATCACGGGGAGGAATTGCCGATGCGTCTAGGACCCTTCGACACCTCGCGGATCAATGTCCGCTCGAGCGACGGCGGCGGAGGCGGCGGCGGGTTCGGCGCTGGCGGGGTCGGCTGCGGCACGCTGGTGATCGCGCTGATCGGCGCGGTGGTCTTCGGGATCGACCCGATGCAGACCATCGGCGTGGTGCAATCGGTGCAGCAGCAGGGCGCCCCGGCCCAAGGCAGCCGCGGCGCTCGCAGCGATCTCAGCGAGCAGGAAGTCTGCACCAGCAGCGAATATGCGACCGAGGCCTGCAACGCGCTCACCAGCCTCGATGCGACCTGGAGCGCCAGCTTCCAGCGCGCCGGGATCCCCTTCGAGCAGCCGGTGCTCGATCTCTACCGCAACGGGCGGGTAACGACCGGCGGCTGCGGCAGCGCGACCTCGGCGGTCGGCCCGTTCTACTGTCCGGCCGACAAGGGCATCTATATCGACACCGGCTTCTACGACCAGCTCGCACAGATGTCGGGCACCGGAGGCGATTTCGCGCGGCTCTATGTGATCGCCCATGAATATGGCCACCATGTCCAGAACCTCACCGGCATCTCGCGGCAGGTGCGGCAGGCGCAGCAGAGCAACCCCGCCGCCGCCAACCGCCTGCAGGTGGCGATGGAATTGCAGGCCGATTGCTATGCCGGGATGTGGGCGGGCCGGAACCGCGACCTGATCGAGCCGGGCGATCTGGAGGAAGGTCTGAAGGCGGCGAGCGCAATCGGCGACGACACGCTCCAGCGCAATGCAGGGCAAGGCGTGAACCCCGAAAGCTTCACCCACGGCTCCAGCCGCCAGCGCATGGCGGCCTTGCGGCTCGGGCTCGAAAGCAGGAATGATGCGGCCTGCGATGTGTTCTTCGAGGGTGGCTGACGCGATGCGCCCCGCCCTTGTCCTCGGCTTTGCGGCGCTGGCATGGGGCACCGCCACGCCGCTCGCGGCGCAAGTCGTGCCCGAGCCTGACGTGAAGGAGGTCGCCAGAACCCCCTTGCGCGATCTCGGGATCGACGCGCGCGACATTCCCGAGGTGCTGACCACGGCCGAGCGCGATCCCTATGCCACGGCGGGCCTCGGCACCTGCGATGCGATCATCACTGCGATCGCAGCGCTCGACCAGGTGCTGGGTGCCGATTACGATATCGCCGTCAGGGATGACGGCGACCGCATCAGCGAGGGGCGGATCGGGCAGAGCGTGGTCGGATCGATCCTGCCTTTCCGCGGCATCGTGCGCGAGGTGACGGGCGCGGCCGCGAACGAGCGCCGGCTGCGCGCCGCCTATACGGCGGGCATGGTGCGGCGCGCTTTCCTCAAGGGCTGGGGCCTCGGGCGCGGTTGCGACTATCCGGCGCGGCCCAAGGAAGCAGCGGCGGCAGAGGGCGCGGCGGGGGGCAGCTAGCCTCCCCCGCCACGCCTTGCGGGCTCCCGATCAGCCCTCCTTGTCTTTCCAGCGCGCGATCTGGCGGTCGAGGGTCTCGAGCACCTGCTTGCGGGCCTCCTCGGGGATGGTCTTGTCGTTGGCGATCTCGGCGCGGGCTTCCTCGAGCCCGGTGCGGGCGGACCCGGCAATGCGCGACTTGCAGATGACGATCTTCTGGCGGCCGTCCTTGCCCTCGCTGGTCTCGACCATTTCCGCAGAGCCGGGGCGGCAGCCGTTCATCACCATGACGGGGGGCATCGGCGGCATCGGCGGCATCGGCGCGCCGGCCTCGCTGCGGAAGACCAGCACATCCCCGCGGGTCTTGCCCGCGGCCATTTCGGCGCGCAGTTCGGCAATCGCGGCATCGCGCTCGGCCTTGTCGGCGCTGCGCAGCGCCTTGAAGCGGCGCTCCATCGCCTCGCGTTCGGGGCCGGAGGGAGGCGGGCCGGCGTGGCGGGGGCCGGGGTGATCGGGGCCGTCGGGGTGGCCGCGGAAGACGAAGCGCATCCGCTTTTCCTTGCCGTCCTCGCCGATGATGACGTGCTCGGTGACCTCCTCGGCGGTCTCTGTCGCCTCGCCGTCGACGATGCGCTGCTCGATGATGACAACGCGCGGCTCGCCCGGCGCGGGTGGCGGCGGGGGCGCGCCGGGCGCGGCGGGCGGTGCAGGCGGGGCCGGCGGCGCGGGCGGCTCGGATGCCTGCCGGGCCGTTTCGCCCGCGCTTGCGGCATAGCCGATCGTGGCGGTGAGCGGCAGGGCGAGCAGCCCTGCGCCGAGCAGCGCGCGGCCGGCCAGGCGGCGGCGGGGGGAAAGATCGGACATGGTGAGGCTCCTCAGGCGGTGGATGATCGAGGTCTCGCCGAGCACCGGGCAGGCCATCGGCGCGGCAAGAGCGGCATTGCGGGCGGTGCCCGGGGCAGCGGCGAAGCGGGCGATGAGCGCGGCATAGGCGGCACGCTCCTGCGGGGTGCGGCGAGCCATGACCCGGGCATCGCAGGCCGCCTCCTGGTCGCGGCGCAGCGCCAGCCAGCCGTAGCGGCCGAGCGGATTGAACCAGTGCAGCGCGAAGAGCGGCTGGACCAGCATGTTCACCAGCAGGTCCCCGCCGCGGTGGTGGGCCAGTTCATGCGCCAGGGCCAGATCGCGCGCGGTCCGGTCGGGCAGAGCCATGAAACCGGGCGGCAGGGCGATGACCGGATCGAGCACCCCCATCGCCAGCGGGGCATCGGTGGCGGGGGTCTCGACCAGCCGCACCTTGCCGGTCAGCCCGTTCATGCGCCCCACCTCGCGTCCCTCGGCCAGCAGCCGGTCGCGCAAGCCGAAATAGGCGGCAAAGCGGGAGGCAAGGAACAGCGCCGCTCCGCCGAGCCAGAGCGCGAGCGCGATCTCGAGGAGCGGCAGGTCGGCGAGCGCTGCTAGAAGGTCGAAGCCTGCCGGCGCTGGCGGCGCGCTTGCCGGCGCGGCCGCCAGCGGCGCGAGCGCCCCGGCAGCGGCCTGCCAGATGACGGTGTCGGGAAGGCTCGCCGGGTCGGCCGGAGCGGGCGCGGCAGGCAATGCTTGAGGGGCCATCCATGCGGGCAGTTCCAGCGGCGGCATGAGCAGCCGGAGCGCGGGCAAGGCCCACAAAGCATAGGCCATCCCCGGGCCGAAATGGCGCGCCACCGGGCGGCGCAACACCAGCACGGCGGCGATAAGAACGCCGGTCCACACCAGCGTCTGGAGCAGCACCGCGCTCATGCGCGAAGCTCCTTCAGCAGTGCCTCGATCTCGACAAGGTCATCCTCGGTGAGCGCCTCGGTCTCGGCCAGATGCGCCACCAGCGAGGCCGCGCTGCCGCCGAACAGGCGCTCGACCAGCCGGCGGCTCTCGCCCCCGACATAGGCATCCCGCGCAATAAGCGGCGTATAGAGAAAGCGCCGCCCGTCCGGCTCGGCGGCGAGCGCGCCCTTCTGGACGAGGCGCGAGAGCAGGGTCTTGACCGTGGCGAGGCTCCAGCCGCGCGCGGTGCAGACTTCCTCGCACACCTCGGCAGCGGTCTGGCGCGGGCGGTCCCACAGCACTTCCATGACCGCGTGCTCGGCCTCGGTGATGCGTTCGGCTGACTTGTCCTGTGATGCAGACACGGTGGGGTGCCTCCCTCGCGTTTCGATTACACCTGTAATCATACCGACTACGCCTGTAAACCTTGCGCGCGGCTGAACAGCGCCTTCCCCCGCTTGCGCTTCGTTCAAGCGGCGATACACCCGGACGAATGACATGGATGCGCGCCCTTGCCCCCCTCGCTCTCGCCCTGACCGCTGCGCCGCTGGCGGCTCAGGCGCCCGATGCCTTCCTGCCGATGACCAGCCAGGCCGAGCTGGAACCGGGCGCACCCGAGACCCGCATAGGCGAGCTGATCTTCCGCGGCGGGGTCGAGATCGCGCCGGACAAGGCCGATATCGGCGGCATCTCCAGCTTGGAGTGGCACGAGGGCGCGCTGTTCGCCGTCACGGATGACGGGCGCTGGATGGAGCTTGCGATCGACGAGATCGCGGGCAAGCTGGTGGATGTCCCCGGAGTGCGCCTCGGGCCGCTGCACGATGCAGCGGGCAAGACGCTCGACGCCAAGAAGGAGGGCGATGCCGAGGCGCTGACCCGCCTGCCCTCGGGCGAGTGGCTGGTCGCCTTCGAGCAGGACCACCGCATCTGGCGCTATGCCAGCCTCGAAGGCCCCGCGACCGGCGTGGACACACGCGCTGCTGCCCTGACCGCAGGGGCGCTCCCCAACGCCGGGATCGAGACGCTTGCTGCCTATGCCGGCGGGGTGCTGGCCTGCGGCGAATGGTCCGATCCCGCCCGCCCCAACTGCCTGCGCGTCACCGATGCGGGCGCGCAAGCCTTCCACCTCGCCGCGCCCGCCGGCATCGCCGAGGCCGGCGGCGTGCCGACCGATGCGGCCTGCAAGGCGGACGGCAACTGCTATGTCCTGTTCCGCAGCTTCACTCCGGGCGAAGGCAACCGCGCCGCGATCGTCGCCCTCGCGCCGGACAACACCGCCGCCACCCTCGCCGTGCTCGCCCCGCCGCTGAAGCTCGACAATTTCGAGGGGCTGGCACTGCGCGAGGAGCCGGGCCGGACGATCCTCTACATCGCCTCGGACGACAATCTCCAGAACTGCGAGACCACCCGCAAACCGGGGTGTCAGCGCAACCTGCTCTACAAGTTCGAGCTGGCCCCGCCGCCGGGCGGGCCGGAGCCGCTTGCGCCGGCTGCCTTTGCCGCTCTGCCTACGGGCCGCCCCGGTGTCCGGCCCCACCCCGAAGCCGCGAGCGTCAGCGTGGTGCTCGAAACCGGCCTCGGCCCGATCACGATCGCGCTCGAGACCGAACGCGCGCCCGTCACGGCGGGCAATTTCCTGCGCTATGTCGAGGAGAAGCGGTTCGACGGCACCACCTTCTACCGCGCCATGACGCTGGGCGGCGAGCGCCAGCCCTCGGGCCTCGTGCAAGGGGGAGCGCGCAATGATCCCAAGCGCGTGCGCCCCAAGATCGCGCATGAGCCGACCAGTGCGACGGGTCTCACCCACACCCACGGCGCGCTGTCGATGGCGATGAACGCGCCGGGCGATGCCGACGGGGACTTCTTCATCATGGTCGAGGACCAGACCGGCTTCGATGCCGATCCTGCCGCGAGCGATCCTGCATGGGCGGCGGGCTATGCGGTGTTCGGCTATGTCACGGGCGGCATGGATATCGTCGCGGCGATCCTTGCCGCCCCGCGCGATCCCGGGCGCGGCGAAGGCGTGATGAAGGGGCAGATGATCGACCAGCCGGTGCAGATCATTTCCGCCCGGCGCGCGCCGCCTCAGCCTATTGCGCCGCAGCCCTGATCGCGGCCTCGTCAAAGGCGGGTCGGCCGACCGGCGCGCTCGCGATCTGCGGCATCCGCGCCTCGATCTGCGGGAGCCAGCCGCGCGCCTTCATCCCGATATTGACCTGCGGGAGCGAGGCAAGAAAGCGCGCCCTGGCCTCCCACTCGGCCACCGAGCGCCCCGCCATCCGCGCTGCTTCCTCCAGCCCGACCGGCTGGCGCAGAGCGCGGTTGATCAGCGCGTCGCCAAAGAAGGTCCAGTCATTCTCGGCCACGCAGCCGAAGGACGAGCGCGTGCTCGCCGCAGCGGTGAGGATCGCGGTGTCCGGGCTCGCCAGATACGGCACGAAGACGCCCGAATAGCAGGCCGAGAGGATCAGCACCCGCCGCATAATCCCCGCCTCGGCCAGCGCCGCCTTGAGCTTCTGGGGCGAGAGCACGCCATAGCCGCTGTCGCCGTAGTGATAGGCAAGGCCGATGTCGCTGCCGTGGCTGGTGGTATAGAGCACCAGCACATCCTCGCGCCCGTCCATCACGCGGCCCAGATGATCGAGCGCGAGCAGCAGCGCCGTAATTGAACCGCGCGGCGCATCGTCGCGCACCCCGTCCGGCCCGGCGAGCACCAGCGTGCGCCCTTGCGCCCCGTAGCGGCCCGAGAGCACCCGCCCCGCCTCGCGCGCCTCGCGGGCAAAGACGGGATCGCTGTCGAGCGCAATGGTCAGCACATAGGCATCCGGCGTGCCGGGCCGCTGGGGCTCGAGCGCGGCGAGCGCGCTGTCGAGCCGCTGGCGCTGGGCGCGGGTCTCGACGGCAGAGAGCCCGCGGTGCAGTTCGGGGGAAAGCTCGTAAGCCCTCGCCCGCTCCTCGCGGGTCGTGCCGCTGGCAAGGTCCGGCCAGGGCGCGGTGTGCGGCGGCGGCTGGACCGGATCGGGCGCGGAGGACTGGGACAGCGCCGGCATGGCGAGCAATGCCGCAAGCGTGCCAGCGATGATCCGGCCCCTGTTCATCGCCGCCCAAGCTGCCTCGAGGTTCGGGACGGGTCAAGCCGCCATCCGGCCCCTGTCAAAAACAAAGGCCCGGACCATTGCTGGCCGGGCCTCCGTTTGCCTGAGTTGCAAGGCGCGGATCAGTAAACGCGCGCCTTGGGCTCGATATACTTGATGTCGTCCGTCAGCGTGTATTCGTGGACCGGACGGTAATCGATGCGGCTGTTGCTGCCGCGGCCGCCCCAGCCGTCGAACCAGGCGATGGTGTGCTTCATCCATTCCTTGTCGT
>VFQM010001788.1_pt1 | contig 17757 bp, 18 predicted proteins | sample 3512391 | NCBI WGS metagenome assembly VFQM01 (sample SAMN10412369, study PRJNA504923) | tailings metagenome | isolation source: Replicate 1 from Balatoc abandoned mine | place: Philippines
CGAAGGGATCGGTCTCGCAGGCCGGGCCGCTCACCACGATCGGCGTGCGCTCGGCCGCTGCGGCGATGCCGGGGTTGGCAAAGCTGCCCATCAGCCAGAACAGCGGGAAGAGCAGCACCAGCGTCAGGGCCGAGCCGATGATGATCGGGAGCTTGCGCCCCACCCGGTCCGACCACTTGCCGATCAGCACATAGAAGCTCATCACGATCAGGCCGGAGAACAGCAGCACCAGCTCGACGGTGAGATCGGCGACATGCATCGGCCCGCGCAGGAAGCTCATCGCCGAGAAGAAGCCGGTATACCAGATCGTCGTCAGAATGCCGGTGATGCCGAACAGAGCGACGAACAGCCGCTTGGGGTTGCCCGGGTAGGTCATGCTCTCGACAAACGGATTGCCCGAGGTCTCGCCGGCTGCCTTCATCGCCTGGAACACCGGGCTCTCGGAGAGCTTGAGGCGCATCCACAAGGAAATCGCCAGCAGCGCGATGGAAAGGAGGAACGGCACGCGCCAGCCCCATGCCGCGAAGGCATCGGCGGGGATCAGCGCGCGGCAGGCGAGGACGACGATGATCGACAGCACGAAGCCGCCCGCGACGCTCGCCTGGATGAAGCTGGTGTAGAAGCCGCGCTTTTCGGGCGGGGCGTGCTCGGCGACGTAGATCGCCGCGCCGCCATATTCTCCGCCCAGCGCAAGGCCCTGCACCACCCGGAGCAGAATGACGATGATCGGCGCGGCGATGCCGATGCTGTCGATGGTGGGGATAAGACCCACCCCGGCCGTGGCGATGCCCATCAGGGTGACAGTCACGAGAAAGGTGTATTTGCGCCCCAGTCGGTCGCCGAGGAAGCCGAACAGCACTGCGCCCAGCGGGCGGAAGGCAAAGCCGACCGCGAAGGTCGACCATACCAGCAGCAGGCCCAGCGTTTCGTTGTCGGTGGCGTAGAAGGCGTCCTTGAGGATGTAGGCGAGCGTTCCGTAAATGAAGAAATCATACCACTCGAAGATCGTGCCGGCCGATGATGCGCCGATCACCAGCCGGATTTCCTTCTCGCTCGGCTCGCGGTTCGCGAGTGCCTGCGCCTCTGACATATCCCTTTTGTCCCCTTCTGCCGCGCTCGCCGTCCGGAGCGGAGTGCGGTCTCTCGCCCCAGTCCCTAGCGCGGGCCGTCGCCCTGCGAAAGCGCCTCGGTTGCAGCCTTCCACGGCAAGAGCAAGGCGCCGTGGCGACCTGGGTGCTCGCGCGCAGGGGCGAGTGCCGCGATCCCCGGCCAAGCGGGCAGTTCGCCCTCGCCCGCCAGCCAGCGCTCCAGAGCGTTGGCGGTTTGCTGCACAGCCTGCGGTGTGCGCCCGGCGGCGGCCCCGGCGAGCAGCGCGGCGGAGGCTTGTCCGACCGCGCAGGCGCTGACCTTCATCCCGATCTGCGTGACCTGGCCTCCATCACCCAGCGCAATACCGAGCGCGATGACGCTGCCGCAACTGCGCGAGCGCGCCTCGGCGCGGAGCGGCAAATCGTCTGTCAGGGGAAATCCGGCGAGCCCCGTCGCGAGGGCCAAAAGTTCGGGCGAATAGAGCTTCGCCGAGGCACGCGCGCTCACGCCGGTCACTTGGCGAGCTTGGCGGCTGCCGCCTCCCGGGCCTCGTCCTCGCCGCGCAGCCGGTCGCGCCGGATCGCGATCGCCGGGAGCAATTGCCGCGAGAAGGCATCGGCAGCGGCATAGGTGCGTGCGCCCGTGATCCATTGCGGGCGGCCGCTATAGCCCCACTTCTCGTCGAAGCCGGTGACCAGCATGGCAAAGGCAAAGACGGCGATCAGCGCGCCCTTGACCGCGCCGAAGCCGAAGCCGAGCACACGGTCGACCGGCCCCAGCACCGCGCCGTCGCTCGCCTCGCTGGCATTGCCGATAATCAGCTTCATCGCCGCATAGGGGATCAGCAGCAGCAGCACGAAAGCGAACAGCGAAACAGCCGGCTCGGCCTTGTAGAGGTAGCCCAGCCCCTCGGTCAGGCGGGGATGGAGGAAATGAAGCGCCAGCGCGGCCATGATCCAGGAGGCGAGGCTCAGCACCTCCTGCACCAGTCCGCGCGCGAAGCCGCCGACAGCGGCGACGACAACGATGATCGCGATGATGATGTCGAGCAGCGCCATAATGGCGCAGGATTATGCGCTCCCCATCACCTGGTCAACGACGTTCGCAAGTGCAGCAAGTCCGCGATAATCTGCACCGCGCTCGCCGCTTGCCGCGCCGGCGGGGCCATAGCAGCGCGCAAAGCCGAGCTTGGCCGCCTCGCGCAGGCGCAGCGGGGCGTGGGCCACGGGGCGGATTTCGCCGGCCAGCGAGACCTCGCCGAACCACGCCGTCTTGTCCGGCAGCGCCCGGTCGGCGAGCGCCGAGACCAGCGCGGCAGCCACGGCAAGATCGGCCGCCGGGTCGGTCAGGCGGTAGCCGCCGGCGATGTTGAGATAGACCTCCGCCGAGGAGAAATTGAGCCCGCACCGCGATTCGAGCACGGCGAGCAGCATGGCAAGCCGCCCGCTGTCCCACCCCACCACGGCCCGGCGTGGGGTCGCACCCGATTGCAGGCGGACGATCAGCGCCTGGATCTCGACCAGCACCGGTCGGGTGCCTTCCAGAGCCGGGAACACCGCGCTCCCCGCCAGCGGCACCTCGCGGCCCGAAAGGAACAGGAGCGAGGGGTTGGCGACCTCCTCGAGCCCCTCGGTCGCCATGGCGAAGACCCCGATCTCGTCCACCGCGCCGAAGCGGTTCTTGAGCGCGCGCAGGATGCGATACTGGTGCGAGCGTTCGCCCTCGAAGCTCATCACCACATCGACCATATGCTCGAGCACGCGCGGGCCGGCGATGGTGCCGTCCTTGGTGACATGGCCGACCAGCACCAGCGCGCAGCCGCTTTCCTTGGCATAGCGGATCAGCTCGAGCGCGCAGCCGCGCACCTGGCTGACAGTGCCGGGCGCGCCCTCGATGGTGTCGGAATGCATGGTCTGGATCGAATCGATCACCAGCAGCGCGGGCGGCGGCCCCATGCCGAGCGTCGTCAGGATGTCGCGCACCGAGGTTTCCGAGGCGAGCCGGATCGGCGCATCGGCCACGCCCATGCGCGCCGCGCGCAGCCTCACCTGCCCCGCCGCTTCCTCGCCGCTGACATAGACCACGTCATTCCCGCCCCGGGCGATGGTCGCCGCGGTCTGGAGCAGGAGGGTCGACTTGCCGATCCCCGGATCGCCGCCCAGCAGCACCACCGAGCCCGGCACCAGGCCGCCGCCCAGTGCGCGGTCGAATTCGGCAAGGCCGGTCGATTTCCTCACCGGAAGCTGCGTCGGCGCATTGAGCGGCTCGAACGCCACCGCCCGCCCGCCGCTCGAGAGGTCATGCTTCTGCGAGAAAACCGTCGCCGGCACATCCTCGACAAGGGTGTTCCACTGCCCGCAATCGGCGCATTGGCCCTGCCAGCGGTGCGAGACCGAGCCGCATTCCTGGCAGACATAGCGGCGCTTCGTTTTAGCCATAGGTGGTGTTCCATAGAGAGAACAGATGACGAACGCAATTGCATTGCGGCCGTCATCCCCGCTAGACAGCAGCCATGCGCCAGAAGGAACTGCGGCTAGCTCTGGTATGTTATGGCGGGGTGAGCCTTGCAGTCTATATGCATGGCATCACCAAGGAAGTCTGGCACCTCGCCCGGGCGAGCCGCGCCTTTCACCATCCGGCAGCGGTCGAACTGGGCGGCGTTGCGGCGGCCTATCGCGACTTTCTCGGGGTGATCGAGCGCGATCACGGCCTGAAGATCAGGGTGCTGCCCGATATCCTCACCGGCGCGAGCGCGGGTGGGATCAATGCGGTGTTCCTCGCCCAGGCGATCCATGCCGGACACAGCCTCGAGCCGCTCACCGACCTGTGGCTCGGCAATGCCGACGTCAGCGAACTGACCGACCCCGATGCCGAGCCCTTGTGGCGCTACGCCAAGTTCTGGGCGCAGCCGATCGCCGAATGGTTCCTCTCGCGCCCGGGCAATGCCGTGAGCGCCACAGTTTCGCGCGGGACCCGGGCCGAGGTGCGGGCCAAGGTCTCGCGCCTCGTGCGCGGGCGCTGGTTCAGCCCGCCGTTCTCGGGCGCACGCTTCTCGGCGATGCTCTACGAGGCCTTCTGCAAGATGGAGGAGGAAGGCGACCGCCTGCCGCTGCTCCCGGCCGGCTATCCGATCGATCTGGCCGTTACGGCCACCGATTTTCGCGGCCACCCCGAAACCCTGCGGCTCCACTCGCCGATGCAGGTCGAGGAGACCGAGCACCGCCTGCCGATCACCTTCCGGGCGAGGATCGGCGAAGGCGGCTCGCAGCGCCAGGGCGGCAGGCTCGCCGACCCGCTCGAACTGGTGCTGGCCGCCCGCGCAACGGCGAGCTTCCCGGGGGCCTTCCCGCCCCTCACCCTGCGCGAAATCGACGAGCTGGCGGAAAAGGAGGGCCATTACTGGGGCACCCGCAGCGCCTTTCTGTCGCGCATCATGCCCGTCCATGTCGCGCGCGGCACAGTCGACGAGGTCGCGCTGATCGACGGGGCGGTGCTGGTCAATGCCCCCTTCGGCGCCGCGCTGGCTGCGCTCTACGGCCGCCCGGCCCAGCGCGAGGTCGACCGCCGTTTCGTCTATCTCGATCCGCGCCCCGAAAGCGCCGGCCCGGCCACCGGCGCGCCGGCGCGCGAGATCGGCTTCTTTGGCGCGATCTTCGGCTCGCTCTCCACCATCCCCCGCGAGCAGCCGATCCGCGACGATCTGGAGCGCATCGAGCAGCAGTCGCGCGATGCGGCCCGCCTCAAGCGCATCATCATGGACCTGCAAGGCGACATCGACCGGGCGGTAGAGAAGCTGTTCGGCTACACCTTCCTGCTCGACCGTCCCACCCCGAAGCGCCTCGCGGCATGGCGCGCCAAGGCGCAGCAGGCGGCGGCCGAGCGGGCGGGCTATGCCTTCGGCGCCTATGCGCTGACCAAGTTCGAGGGCATTCTCGACCAGCTTGCAGGGCTGGTCCTGAAGGCCGGCGGGCTGCCGCCCTCGGACACGGCGGCCATCGTGCGGGCCTTGCGCTGCGAGATCGAGGCGCGCGGTCTCGATGCCCTGACCGATACGCAGGGCGGCGCGACCGCCGGCGCAATCACCTTCTTTCGCGCGCACGACACCGGCTTTCGCATCCGCCGCCTGCAACTCCTCGCCCGCAAGCTGGCGCGCGACTGGCAGCTCGATCCCGGCATTTCCGAGGACGCGCTCGACCGGGCGCGCGACCGGCTCTACGAGATTCTCGCGCTCTATCACCGCGCCGACGAGGATGTGCTCCAGCTTCCGCGCTTTTGCGAACTGGCCACAGGCGTGCTGCGTGCGCCGGGCGCCGTGCTCGATTTTCTCGCCACCCAGCGATTGCTCCCAGCGACCGATCTCGCCGCCGAGGAGATGCTGATCGATGCGCTCGAGGATATGCCCGCGGACCTCAAGCGCCGGATGCTGCTGACCTATCTCGGCTTTCCCTTCTATGATGTCGCCACCCTCCCCCTTTCCCGGCGCGAGGGGCTGGACGAGTTCAATCCGGTCAAGATTGACCGCATTTCGCCCGATGACGCGCTCTCGATCCGCGAGGGCGGGACGGCGGCGACGCTGCGGGGCATCGAGTTCTACAATTTCGGCGCCTTCTTCAGCCGCGATTACCGCGAGAATGATTACCTGTGGGGCCGCCTGCACGGGGCCGAGCGGATGATCGACCTGCTCGCCTCGACCGTGAGCGGCGGCATGTCGGCCGAAACGGTGAGGTCCGGCAAGCGCGCGGCCTTTCTGGCGGTGCTGGACGAGGAGGACAGCGCCGGGCGCTGCCAGCGCGGGCTGATCGAGCAGATCAGGGCCGAGGTGCGCGAGCGGATGGGCTGAGGCGCCGCGCTATCCGTCGCTAGGCTCTCGCCCCGAAGAACAGCAGCATCACAAGGCGCGAATTCTCTGGCGTCGTGCCGAAGCCGGGTGCGGCATTGTGGAACTGCCAGGGCGAGAACAGCAGCAGGCGGTTGAAGCGCGCCGGGACCCGCAGCATGCGCTCCCACTTGGCGGGCAGCATGGTATCCTTGTTGACCACATCCTCGACCAGCGCATTGATATCGGCATAGCCCGAGGCGGCGATCTTCGCCGGGTCCTGCGGCACGGCTTCAAGGCCGGTGCGGCGGTGGCGGAAGAAGTCGGTGCCGCCCGCGTCGGGCCGGGCGCAATCGTCAGGTGCCGAGAGGTAGAGGATGCCGGAATAGGCCGCCGGGTCTATATGCACCCCGCTCCGGCCCTTCGCGCCCTTGGCGGTCAGGCGGCAATGGCCGTGCTGGGTGCCGGGCGCTGCCCCGAGCGGGACGCCGAGCAGGCGCGAGACGGCCGCATCGACCGCCGCCGTGTCGAGCGGCTGCGAGGAATTGAGGCCGGGGAAATTGCCATGCTGCCGCGCCGGATCATAGTCCAGCCCCAGCGCCGCGCGCCGCGCGGCATAGGGGTCGGCCAGAAAATCGTCGATGATGAGCAGCGAGGGGAGCAAGCCAGCCTCAGCCGCCGAACGCGTCCTTGAGCTTGTCGAAGAAGCTGCGGCTTTCGGGACATTCGTCGCCGGTCTCGGTCGCCTTGAACTCCTCGAGGATTTCCTTCTGGCGGCGCGACAGCCTGGTGGGGGTCTCTACCACGATTTCCGCCACCAGATCGCCGCGCCCGCGACCTTGCAGCACCGGCATCCCGGCCCCGCGCACCCGCAACTGCTTGCCCGACTGGATCCCGGCAGGAATGTCGAGCCGGTTGGTCGAGCCGTCGAGGTCGGGGATCTCGACACAGCCGCCAAGCGCCGCGGTGGTGAAGCTCACCGGCACGCGGGTCGCAAGCGTGGTGCCTTCACGCTCGAACACGGCGTGCGGCTTTACATGGAGGAAGATGTAGAGATCGCCCGGAGGCGCGCCGCGCTGTCCGGCCTCGCCCTTGCCGGCGAGGCGGATGCGGGTGCCCGTATCGACGCCCGCGGGAATGTCGACCTTGAGCGTCTGCGGCTTGTCCACACGGCCCTCGCCGCGGCACGAGCGGCAGGGGTTCTCGATCACCGTGCCGCGGCCCGAACAGGTCGGGCACGGGCGCTCGATCACGAACAGCCCCTGCTTGGCGCGCACCGAGCCCATGCCGTGACACAGGTTGCACTGGCGCTCGGAGGTGCCGGGGGTGGCGCCCGAACCGTCACAGGTGTCGCAGGACTGCGAGACCTCGATCTCGATTTCGGTCGACTTGCCGTGGAAGGCCTCCTCGAGGGAGACCTGCATATCGTAGCGCAGGTCGGCACCGCGCCGGTTCGGCGGGCGGGAGCCCCCGCCTCCGCCGCCGAAAGCGCCGCCGAAGATCGTCTCGAAGATGTCGCCGATATCGGCAAAGTCGCCGCGCCCGCCGCCGAAGGGTCCGCCTCCGCCGCCGCCATTCATGCCCTGAGTGAAGGCTTCGTGGCCGTAGCGGTCATAGGCTGCCCGCTTCTGCGGGTCCTTGAGGCAGTCATAGGCCTCGTTGATCGCCTTGAACTTCGCCTCCGCGCTCGAATCGCCCGGATTGCGGTCCGGGTGGAACTTCATGGCGAGCTTGCGATAGGCGCTCTTGAGGGTCGCCCCGTCCGCGTCGCGGGCGCATTCGAGCGTGGCGTAGTAATCGATCTGGGCGGTGGACATGTGCTTGACCTAATCCCCGTAACCACCGCCTGCCGCCGCGCCGGATCGGTGATCCGGTCGCGGTGGCAGGCCTGTGGGTTGCATCGGGGCCTTAGCCCTTCTTGTCTTCGTCAACCTCGGAGAACTCGGCGTCGACGACGTCCTCGGCCGGAGCCTCTTCCGCCGCAGCAGCCTCGCCTTCCGGCCCGGCGGCCTGCCCGGCTTCGTAGATCTGCTGGCCCATCTTCATCGCTGCCTGCGTGAGCGCTTGCGCCTTGGCGTTGATGTCATCGGCATCGCCGCCTTCGAGCGCCGTCTTGACCGCAGCGATCGCTTCCTCGACCTCGGTCTTGGTTGCGCCGTCGATCTTCGCGCCGTGCTCTTCGAGCTGCTTTTCGGTCGCGTGCACCAGACTGTCGGCCTGATTGCGCGCTTCCGCAGCGGCGCGGCGCTTCTTGTCCTCTTCCGCGAACTTCTCGGCGTCCTTCACCATCTGGTCGATGTCGGAATCGCTGAGACCGCCCGAGGCCTGGATCTTGATCGTCTGCTCCTTGCCGGTGCCCTTGTCGCGCGCCGCCACCGAGACGATGCCGTTGGCGTCGATGTCGAAGGTGACCTCGATCTGCGGCACGCCGCGCGGGGCCGGCGGGATGCCGATCAGGTCGAAATTGCCCAGCAGCTTGTTGTCCGCGGCCATCTCGCGCTCGCCCTGATAGACCTTGATCGTCACCGCGTTCTGGTTGTCCTCGGCGGTCGAGTAGGTCTGGGTCTTCTTGGTCGGGATGGTGGTGTTGCGGTCGATCATGCGGGTGAACACGCCGCCGAGCGTCTCGATGCCGAGCGAGAGCGGGGTCACGTCGAGCAGCAGCACGTCCTTGACGTCGCCCTGGAGCACGCCGGCCTGAATGGCCGCGCCCATCGCCACGACTTCATCGGGGTTCACGCCGGTATGCGGCTTGGCACCGAAGAAGGCTTCGACGACTTCGCGCACCTTGGGCATACGGGTCATCCCGCCGACGAGGATCACCTCGTCGACCTGATCCTTGCTGATGCCCGCATCGGCCAGCGCCTTCTTGCACGGCTCGAGCGTGCGCTGGATCAGGCTGTCGACCATCTTTTCGAGGTCGGCGCGGGTGATCGTCTCAACGAGGTGCAGCGGAGTGGTGGTGCCGCCTTCCATGCGTGCGGTGATGAAGGGCAGGTTGATTTCGGTGGTCGCCGCGCTCGAGAGTTCGATCTTGGCCTTTTCAGCCGCTTCCTTGAGACGCTGAAGCGCGAGCTTGTCGGTCTTGAGGTCCATCGACTCCTTCTTCTTGAAGGCGTCGGCCAGGAACTCGACGATCGCGTTGTCGAAGTCTTCGCCGCCGAGGAAGGTGTCGCCATTGGTCGACTTGACCTCGAACACGCCGTCACCGATCTCGAGGATCGAGACGTCGAAGGTGCCGCCGCCAAGGTCGTAGACGGCGATGGTCTTGCCGTCTTCCTTGTCCATCCCGTAGGCGAGCGCGGCAGCAGTCGGCTCGTTGATGATGCGCAGCACTTCAAGGCCGGCGATCTGGCCGGCATCCTTGGTCGCCTGACGCTGGGCGTCGTTGAAATAGGCGGGCACGGTGATGACGGCCTGCGTCACGCTCTCGCCGAGATAGCTCTCGGCGGTTTCCTTCATCTTCTGGAGAATGAAGGCCGAGACCTGCGAGGGGCTGTAATCCTCGCCGCCGGCATTGACCCAGGCATCGCCGTTCTTGCCCTTGGTGATGGTGTAGGGAACCAGCTCCATGTCCTTCTTGGTCAGCGGATCATCGAAGCGGCGACCGATCAGGCGCTTGATCGCGAAGAGGGTGTTGTCGGGGTTGGTGACCGCCTGCCGCTTGGCGGGCTGGCCGATCAGGCGCTGGCCATCCTTGGTGAAGGCGACGATCGACGGCGTGGTGCGCGCGCCTTCGGAGTTCTCGATCACCTTGGGCTTGCCGCCGTCCATGACAGCGACGCAGGAGTTGGTGGTGCCGAGGTCGATACCGATTACTTTACCCATTGTTTCCCCATCCATGTGGACATTGTTGGACACCGCTGCGGTTCGCTCCCCGGATCCCGGCAAAGCGCCTCGGCGGCTCGATTGTGAGGGCGATATAGGTGTGCTTTTGCTTGGCACAAGAGATCGCGCTCCCTAGATTTCGGCTCGTTGTTTGGCCCGTCCACGAAGGAGACAGTCCCGTGAGTTCCCTCCGCATTGCCGCGCTGGCAGTCCTCGCCCTTGCCGCCCTGCCCGGCCTTGGCGCCTGCTCGGGCGAGGCCGATGCTCCGGACGGGGACGCCGCCGGTGCAGCGGTGACCTCGCAGCTTGGCGTGACCAATGCCCGCGTCGTGCTCGCCCCTGTCGGCGGTAATCCGGCGGCGGTCTATCTCGACCTTGCCTATAGCGGCCGCGAAGGCGTGACGCTCGATGCGGTCGATGTCGAGGGAGCGGGAATGACGATGATCCACGACTATGCCGAGACCGGCGGCAAGATGCGCATGGTGATGGCGGACAAGGTTCCCCTTACCCCCGGCACACCGGTAAGCTTTGCGCCGGGCGGCTTGCATGTCATGGCGATGGACCCGACCGACGCGCTGAAGCCGGGCACCACGGCCAACGTCACGCTCACCCTGTCGGACGGCACCACGGCAACCATCACGGCACCGGTGCGCGCCGCAGGGGACGAGCGCTGAGTGCCTGCCCCGCCGGCGGCGCACGCCCGCTGACCAGGGGCGAGGTGACGCTTGCGCGCTCGGTCTTCGGCGATGCGATCGACTATGCCCGGGTGACCATCCGGCGGCGCAGGTTCTTCCCCCTGCAACCGCGCGGCGTGACGATGGCGCCGATGGGCCACCTCCATTTTCACCCGGCCGCCCCGCATTATTGCGACGATTTCGGCGCGGCCGATCTCCACCGGCAGGCCCATTTCATTCACGAAATGGTGCATGTGTGGCAGGCGCAAAGGCTGGGGCGCTGGTATCTCGTCCTGCGCCGCCACCCTTGGTGCCGCTATGATTATGCGCTCAAGCCGGGCTGGACGCTTGCGCGATACGGCATCGAGCAGCAGGCCGAGATCGTGCGCCACGCCTTCCTCCTGCGCCAGGGCGCGAAGGTGGCGGGCGTGCCGGACGCGTCGCCTTATGCGGCGATCCTGCCCTTCACGCCCGCCTGATCGCCGGCGGCAGACACGCCTGCTGCCGGTCTTTCCCCGATCAATGAGCCGAAGAGCGGGGAAAAGCGGTCTCAGCGCGGGCAGCGCACCACATATTCCTCGCCGTCATCGTCATAGCGGTAGCACTTGCCGTCGTTCTTGCGGATCAGCGCGCCGCTCGCGCCGCCGATCGCCGCGCCGACAGCCGCGCCGCGGGTGACGCTCCCGCCGGTCAGCACACCGGCCGCGGCGCCCACAGCCGCGCCGCCGAGCGCGCCTTCTCCGGCATAGTTGGTTGCACAGGCCGACAGGCCCGGAATGCACAGTGCAGCAAGAAGGACGGATTTCAGACGGTGCGACATAGTGTTCTCCTGTGTTGAGCGGATATCCACTCAACGCGGGTGCCGGCGCGCTTATTCCCTCGCCTGCCGAAAAATCCGCAAGCCCGGCTAGTTCGGGCAACGCACCGAATATTCGCGGCCGTTCTCGTCGACGCGGTAACACTCGCCATTGTCGCGCTTCTTGATGAGCGTGCCGCCGACGCCGCCGGCTGCCGCACCGATCGCTGCGCCCGTGCCGACATCGCCGCCGGTTACAGCGCCCACGGCAGCCCCGGCCGCGGCACCGACAGCGGCGCCCTCGACAGCGTAATTGTCCGCGCAGGCGCCAAGCGAGAGCACGGCGGCAGCGCCCATGAGGGTGGAAGTGAAACGATAGGTCATGACATCTCTCCGGGTGATCGGGTTGCTACCCGAGGCTACCGGAGAGATGCAGACGATGTTCCGCGGCTCGCCGCGCGTGCGGGGACTTGCGGCGTGAAGCGGTCGCGGCGTCAGTCGGGCTTCTTGGCCACTGCCACCATGGCCGCGCGCAGCAGGCGATCCTTGATCATCCAGCCCGACTGCATTTCCGACACGACCGTGCCGGGCTCATGGTCAGGGCTCGGCACTTCGATCATGGCCTGGTGCTGGTTAGGATCGAGCGGCAGGCCGACCGCGGCAATGCGGGTGATGCCGTTGGCGGCGAAGACCTTCTCGAGTTCGCGCTGGGTCGCCTCGATGCCGAAGACGAGGCCCTTCATGCTCTCGTCCTCGCGCAGGGCCGGCGGGATCGCGTCGATCGCGCGCGAGAGATTGTCGGCCACCGACAGGATATCGCGGGCAAAGCCAGTCGCGGCATAGGCGCGGGCCTCGTCCTTCTCGCGCTCGAGGCGGCGGCGCACGTTCTGCGTCTCGGCCTGGGCGTAGAGCACCTCCTGCTTGGCGGCATCGAGGTCGCGGCGCAGCGATTCGAGCGCCTCGGCCATGTCCTCGCCATCATCGGCCCCGTCACGGAAGTGTTCGGGCACGCCCTTCAATTCGTCTTCCGCCGCCTGATCCAGCGGCTTGTCATTCTCGGTCATTTCCTGTGGCTTTCCATTCAAGCGATGAGCTTGCCCAGCGAGCGGGCGGTCAGATCCACCATGGGGACAACCCGCGCGTAATTCAACCTCGTCGGCCCGATCACGCCGAGCACGCCGACCACCCGTCCCTCCTTATCACGATAGGGCGAGGCGATGACGGACGAGCCCGAAAGCGCGAAAAGGCGGTTCTCCGAGCCGATGAAAATCCGGGTCGCCTCCGCCTCGCGCGCCGAATCGAGCAGCTGCGCCACCGACTGCTTGTTCTCGAGGTCCTCGAGCAGCATCCGCACCCGCTCGATATCGCCGAGCGCGGCCTCGTCGAGGAGGTTGGCCGCACCGCGCACGATCAGCACGGGCCGGGCGGCGGCATCCTCGCTCCACACCGCAAGGCCGCGCTCGACCAGATCGCGCGAGGCATCGTCGAGCTGGGAGCGGCCGGTGCTGATTTCGGCGCGCATCGCCGCCGCCGCCTCGGCCAGCGTGCGGCCTGCGAGGCGCGCGGTGATGTAGTTCGACGCGCGGTCGAGCGCGCCCGGATGCAGCGCGCCGCCGATGGTCAGCACGCGGTTCTCGACCGCGCCATCCTCGCCCACCAGCACCGCGAGCGCCCGGCCCTGCCCGAGGTCGACGAGGCTGAACTGGGCAAGGCGCTGCTCGCGCGGTGCAACCAGCACCATCCCGGCCGCGCCCGACAGGTCGGAGAGGATCGCGGAGGCCTGCTTCAGCGCCGCCTCGAGCGGCCCTGCCTCGGCCAGCCGCGCCTCGATCGCGGCCTGCTCCTCGCGCGTCGGCTCGGCCACGCGCATCATCCCGTCGACGAAAATCCTGAGCCCCGCATCGGTCGGCATCCGCCCCGCGCTGGTATGCGGCGCGGCGAGCAGGCCTGCGGTCTCAAGGTCCGCCAGCACCGAGCGGATCGAGGCCGGCGAGAGGTTGAGCGTCCCGTCCGAGGCCAGCGTCTTGGAGCCGACCGGCTGCCCGCTGGCGATATATTCCTCGACCACGCGCTGGAAGATGTCGCGCGCACGCTGGGTCAGTTCGGTGACGGGGAGCGAGGTCATGGATAATTGCTAACCGCTATCGCCAGCTTTCTCAATTTCCGTTCGGCCTGAGCTTGCCCGAGACACGCAAATTCTTCTAGCGCACCAGACACACAGAAAAGGAAACACCATGCGCCCTTCAGGACGCGCGCCCGATGAAATGCGCGCCATCACCATCGAGACCGGTTACACCCGCCACGCCGAAGGCTCGGTGCTGATCGGCTTCGGCGACACCAGGGTGCTGTGCACCGCCAGCGTCGAGAAGGGCGTGCCGCCATGGCTCAGGGGCAAGGGCGAAGGCTGGGTGACGGGCGAATATTCGATGCTCCCCCGCGCCACCCACACCCGCGGCGCACGCGAGGCGGCCAAGGGCAAGCAATCGGGCCGCACGCAGGAAATCCAGCGGCTGATCGGCCGCTCCTTGCGCGCCGTGGTCGACCTGCAAAAGCTTGGCGAGCGCCAGATCACGCTCGATTGCGACGTGATCCAGGCCGACGGCGGCACCCGCACCGCAGCCATCTCCGGCGCGTGGATCGCGCTGCGTCTGGCGGTCAACGGCCTGATGGCCGCAGGCGACATCAAGCACGATCCGATTCAGGCGCAGGTCGCGGGCATCTCCTGCGGCATCTTCAAGGGCACGCCGGTGCTCGACCTCGACTATGACGAGGATTCGAACGCCGAGGCCGACGGCAATTTCGTGCTGCTCTCGGGCGGGAAGATCGCCGAAGTGCAGGCCACCGCCGAGGGCGCGACCTATGACGAGGAAGGCCTCCTGCGCCTCCTGCGCCTCGCCCGGATCGGCTGCGACCGGATCTTTGCAGCCCAGCTTGATGCGGTGAAGTGACATGACCCGCCGGCTCGGCTCGGGCACCCTTGTCATCGCCACGCATAACGCGGGCAAGCTGAAGGAGATCGGCGCGCTGCTCGATCCCTATGGGGTGAAGTGCATCTCGGCCGGGTCACTGGGCCTGCCCGAACCGGCCGAGACCGGCACCACCTTTGCCCAGAACGCGCTGATCAAGGCGCGCGCGGCGGCGGAGGCTTCGGGCCTCGCCGCGCTCGCTGACGACAGCGGGCTTTCCGTCGCTGCGCTCGATGGGCGCCCCGGCGTCTACACCGCCGACTGGGCCGAACGGCAATGGTTCGAGGGCGCTCCGGGCCGCGACTGGTATATGGCGATGGGCAAGGTCGAGGGGATGCTCGCCGAGAAGGGCGAAGGCGTCGACCGCTCGGCGGCCTTCCACTGCGTGCTGGCGATCGCATGGCCCGACGGCGAATATGCGATCTACGAGGGCCGCTGTGACGGGAGCCTGACATGGCCGCCGCAGGGGAAACTCGGCTTCGGCTATGACCCGGTGTTCGTCCCCGCCGGGGCGAGCATGACCTTTGCCGAGATCGCGCCGGAGGAAAAACACGCCATCAGCCACCGCGCCGACGCCTTTGCCAAGCTCGTCGCCGAACAGTTCGGCGCCTGACCGCTCAGCGGCGCGTCATCCGGGCGCGCGGGTCGAGGCGGTAGCCGATCACATTGCCCGCCGGCCAGTAACGGCACACCAGCACCTCGTGGCGGCGGTTGGTCGCCGTGGCGCAGCCGACCTCGCGGGTCTCGGGCCAGATGATCTGGGTGTAGTGGCCGACATCGATCCAGCGGCCCGTCTCCGAGACCTCGGGGAAGACGCCCGGGCGGAAGATGCGCCGCTCCTCGAGGAACAGGTCGATCATTTCCCACGGCGCATGGCGGCCCACGTCTCCGCGCCACAGGTTCTCTCCCTGTCCGATGGCAAGCAGATCGGGCGAATGCCTGAACTGCCCGCGCGCGGCGAGCTCGTTCGCCCAGCCTTGCGCATCGCGTCGCAAAGAATGGCTCCAGCGCAGCGGCTCGAGGCCCAGCTCCTTGCGCTCGGCATTATGTTCGGCGAGCCACTCCTGCTCGGCGGGGAACAACGGGCGCTGGTCAGCCGCGCGATCTTGCGGCAAGGCCGGCGCGGCTGTCATAAGCAGGGCTGCGCCGAGAAGGCGGGCAAGCAAGGTCATGATAAGAGGGCTCCGCATGATTCCGGTTTATGCCTCAACGGTTAAGCGGGGCTGAAAATTCCACCCCCGACCACCTCTGGCCCGCGCGCGCTCTACATTCACTGGCCGTTCTGCGCGAAGAAGTGCCCCTATTGCGACTTCAACTCGCATGTGCGCGCCGGCGTCGATGTCGCAGCGTGGCAGGCGGCGCTGATTGCCGACATGCGCGCCGAGGCGGAAGTCGCCAAAGGCGGGCCGCTCGCCTCGATCTTCTTCGGCGGCGGCACGCCCTCGCTGATGCCCCCTGCCCTCGTCGCCGCGCTGCTGGCTGAGGCGCAGCGCCTGTGGGGCTTCGCGCCGGGTATCGAGATCACGATCGAGGCCAATCCCTCCTCGGTCGAGGCGGCGAATTTTGCGGCGCTGGCGGGCGCCGGGATCAACCGCGTCTCGCTGGGCGTGCAATCGCTCGACGATGCCGAACTGCGCTTCCTCGGGCGGCTGCACGGGGCGGACGAGGCGCTGCGGGCGCTGGAGACAGCGCAGGCCCGTTTCGCCCGGGTCAGCTTCGACCTGATCTACGCCCTGCCCGGCCATACGCCCGAATTGTGGGAGGAGCGCCTGAAGCGCGCGCTGGCCCTGGGGACGGGGCATCTCTCGCTCTACCAGCTCACCATCGAGCCCGGCACGCGCTTTGCCAGCGATGTGCGGCGCGGGCGTCTGGTGCCGCTCGATGACGACGAGGCCGCCGCCTTGTTCGACATCACGCAGGACCTGACCGAAGCTGCGGGCCTGCCTGCCTACGAGACCAGCAACCATGCCCGGCCCGGCGAGGAGAGCCGGCACAATCTCGCCTATTGGCGCTATCAGGATTACGCCGGGATCGGCCCCGGAGCGCATGGACGGCGCGCAGGTGTGGCGACGGTGCGGCACAAGAAGCCCGAGAACTTCCTTGCCGCAGTGGCCCGGCAGGGTGACGGGATCGCCGAGGCGCGTGCGCTCACTGTGCCCGATCAGGCTGCCGAGGCGCTGCTGATGGGGCTGCGACTGGTCGAGGGCGTCGATCTGGCCGCGCTCTCCGCCCGCTTCGGCCTCGCGCGCGGCGGGCTGGTGGACGAAGAGGCGCTCGCCCGGCTGTGCGGCCTCGGGATGATGTGGGCCAAGGGAGCAAGGATCGGAGTGATGCCGCGGGGCCGGGGGCTGCTCGACGCGCTGCTCGCCGAGGTCGTGGCCGATAGTCTGGTGGCGGCATGAGCGCGGGCGCGCTGATCGAGGAATGGCGCTCACATCTCGCCGACAACCGCCGCCGCTCGCCCCATACAGTGCGCGCCTATGTCGCGGCGGCGACGCGGCTCGTGGCGGCGCAGGGGTGCGAGGACTGGGCGGCGGCGGCGCGGATCGAAGCGCATCACCTGCGCGCCTTTCTCGCAAGCCGGCGCGGCGAGGGGCTCGGCAATGCCAGCACGGCGCGCGAGCTGTCGGCGCTCAAGGCCTTCATTGCCTTTGCCCGCGCGCAATCGGGCGATCCCGACCCGGCGCCCCCGCGCCTCAGAGGCCCGCGCCTCAAGAAAGGCCTCCCCCGCCCCGTCACCCCCGACGAGGCCGCCAATCTTGCCGAACTGGTCGAGGGGCTGGCGGGCGAGGACTGGGTTGGCGCGCGCGACCGGGCGGTGCTGCTCTTGATGTATGGCTCGGGCCTGCGGATTGCCGAGGCGCTGTCGCTGACGGGCCGCGATGCGGTGATGGGCGAGGTGTTGCAGGTCACCGGCAAGGGCGGCAAGCAGCGCGTGGTGCCGGTGCTGCCGATCACGCGGGCGGCGGTGGCCGACTATGTGCGCGCCTGCCCCTGGCCCCTGACCCCGGCCGAGCCGCTGTTTCGCGGAGCCAAGGGCGGGCCGCTCTCGCCCGGGATGGTGCAGCGGGCGATGGCACATGCGCGCCGTGCGCTGGGACTGCCCGACACGGCCACCCCGCACGCGCTGAGGCACTCTTTCGCAACGCACCTGCTGGGAGCGGGCGCGGACCTTCGCAGTTTGCAGGAGTTGCTCGGCCACGCCTCGCTGGGCTCGACCCAGATCTATACCCGCGTCGACGCTGCGGCCTTGCTGGAGAACTACCGCAAGGCGCACCCCCGAGGTTGAGGCGCGGGTGAGGCGGTTCTATTCGCCCTTCTCGTGCACCGCGACCGGCTTCCAGGTCACCACGCGGTAGATGTAGAACGCCACTCCGGCGAGGACGAAGGCGACCACGCCATATCCGGCGAACTTCTCGAAGCGGTCGACCAGCGGCTCGAGCGCCTGCCCGCCGAAGATCAGCACGGCATTCCAGATCGCAGAGCCAAGCGCCGTGAACAGCACGAAGCGCCACAGCTTCATCTTGGCCAGCCCCGCCGGCAGCGAGACGATGGTGCGCAGGATCGGCGAGAAGCGCAGCAGGAACA
>VFQM010001789.1_pt1 | contig 17747 bp, 16 predicted proteins | sample 3512391 | NCBI WGS metagenome assembly VFQM01 (sample SAMN10412369, study PRJNA504923) | tailings metagenome | isolation source: Replicate 1 from Balatoc abandoned mine | place: Philippines
GAGGTTGACGGTAAACTGGTCGAGCGCGCTTTCCTTCTTGTTCTTGCCCTCGCCCTTTTCCTTGGGGCCAGCCTCTTTTGCTTCAGGCTCGGGCTCCGCAGCGGGCTTGCCGCTGCCCTTGCCGACGCCGTGCGACAGATAGGACACCGCGTCGAGGCGGCTCATGTCCTGCTGTTGCAGGAAATAGACGGCATAGCTCTCGCGCTCGGAGAAGAGCGCGACAAGGACGTTGGCCCCCGTCACCTCATCCTTGCCCGAAGATTGCACATGCAGGATGGCGCGCTGGACCACGCGCTGGAACCCGCTGGTGGGGGAGGGGTCGCTGTGCCCCTCAACCTTCAAACTGTCGAGTTCGGTGTCGAGATAATGGACCACGGCCGACTGGAGGTCGCCCATATCGACCCCGCACGCGCGCATCACTTCGGCGGCATGCTCGTCATCGACCAGCGCGAACAAGAGATGCTCCAGCGTCGCATATTCGTGGCTGCGGTCCGACGCGGCCTTGAGTGCGTTGTGGAGGGTTTTTTCCAGAGCATCGGAAAAAGACGGCATGCGAAGTCTCCTCGGCGGCATCCGCGAAGGGGAGAGGGCGGACCCGCGAAGCCCAAGGTGGCCCCGCTGTCATCAAGCTGCAAGAGGAAAGCGATGGATGGGCGTTAACTTTTTCGGAACAGCGCCTCTGCTGCCGACTTTTGCGCTCCGGCGGCGGCGATGTGCGCCTTTGTTCGCGCAATTTCTGCCTCGAGCACCGCAATGCGGTCATTGAGTTCATCGACCGACAGCGGGTCCAGCGCTTGCTTCGTCAGCGCGGTCAGTTCGTCGCTGCGGCGGCGGGGCAGGTCTTCGTCGTCCATGGCGGGCGGAAGTGTTGACCGCACGGCCGCGCCTGTCAATAAGGGCGCGCTTTCCGGGGGGAGAATGACGGCGTGACCGACTTGCCAGCAACGATGACCGCCATCGCCATCAGCGCGCCCGGCGGGCCCGAGGTGCTGCAACCCGTCACCCGACCCGTGCCGCAGCCCGGGCCGGGCGAAGTGCTGATCCGCGTTGGCGCGGCGGGCGTTAACCGGCCCGATGTGCTGCAACGCATCGGCGTGTATCCGCCGCCGCCGGGCGCCAGCGACCTGCCGGGGCTCGAGATTGCGGGCGAAATTGTGGCGCTGGGTGCCGGCGTCAACAGCGCGCTGATGGGGGCGCGGACGTGCGCGCTGGTCAGCGGCGGCGGCTATGCCGAATATTGCCTTGCGCCCGCCGGAAGCTGCCTGCCGCTGCCCGAGGCGCTGAGCATGGCGGAGGGCGCGGCGCTGCCCGAAACCCTCTTCACCGTGTGGCACAATCTGTTCGAGCGGGCGTTTGTCAAAGAGGGCGACAGCGTGCTCGTGCACGGCGGCACGAGCGGCATCGGGACGATGGCCATTTCGCTGTGCAAACTGTTCGATATTCGCATCTTTGTGACCTGCGGCAGCGCCGACAAATGCGCGAGTGCGTTGGCATTGGGGGCCGACGCGGCAATCGATTATTCCGCCGAAGATTTCGCCGCGCACGTTGCCGATCTGACCGGCGGTCGCGGCGTTGATGCGGTGCTCGACATGGTCGGCGGCGATTATCTGCCGCGCAATCTGGCGTGCTTGGCTGACGATGGCCGCCATGTGTCGATCGCTTTCCAGCGCGGGATGAAGGCTGAGGTCAGCATCGTCGACATCATGCGCCGCCGCCTGACGCTGACCGGCTCCACGCTGCGCGCGCGCGACAATGAATTCAAGGCGCTGCTGGCCGATGAAATCTATGCCAACGTCTGGCCGCATGTGATTGAGGGACGGCTCAAACCAGTGTTGGATGCGAGCTTTCCCTTGGCCGAGGCAAGGGCCGCGCATGCGCGGATGGAGGCGGGGGCGCATGTGGGCAAAATTGTGCTGACGGTGGGGTGAGCTCTCATCCCCTCCCCTTCAGGGGAGGGGCAGCGAGACTTGGCAGCTTGCTGCCTAGTCGCAGCGGGGTGGGGTCGCGCGGCCTTGCGCACGGTCGACAGACCCCACCCCAACCCCTCCCCTGAAGGGGAGGGGCTCAAATCCGTCACCCTCCCGTCACAGCACCGCCTTTGCTCTGTCATCGCTTTACGATTCCGATTGTCACATTGGACGGCCAATGGCGGGGTCCAAGGCAAGCTCCAGCCTTGGCAACGCGAAGGACGCGGCATGAATGCGCACGTAGGCCGGATTTCGGCGGCCAATGAAAAGAGCAACGAGAAACAACGCCGCCATTATCGCACCGTCTGGATATCGGACATTCACCTCGGCACGCGCGGCTGCAACGCGCCGCTGCTCAAGGATTTCCTCGACCATGTCGATTGCGACCATATGTATCTGGTCGGCGACATCATCGACGGGTGGCGGCTGAAAAAGCGCTTTTACTGGCCGACCACGCATAACGATGTGGTGTGGCGCATCATGAAGCGCGCCAAGCGCGGCACGCGTGTCATCTATATTCCCGGCAATCATGACGAAATGTTCCGCCAATTCGTCGGCATGGACTTCGGCGGGGTCAAAATCCGCAAGAAGGCGATCCACCAGACCGCCGATGGCCGCCGCCTGTTGGTGTTGCACGGCGATGAATTTGACGCGGTGATGCTGGCGCACCGCTGGCTCGCCTTCGTTGGCGACGCCGCTTACACTTGGCTGATGCGCGTCAATGTGGTCGTGAACAATGTTCGCACGCGGCTGGGCCTGCCCTATTGGTCGCTGTCGAAGGTGGCCAAGCACAAGGTCAAGAACGCCGTCGCCTTCATCACCCGCTTCGAAGAAGTGGTGGCGCGCGAGGCCGGAGCGCGCGGTGTCGACGGCGTCGTGTGCGGCCATATCCACAATGCCGAAATGCGCGAAATTGGCGGCGTCGCTTATTATAACGACGGCGACTGGGTCGAAGGCTGTACCGCGCTGGTCGAACATCATGACGGCACCATGGAAATTCTCCACTGGGCCGATGAAGTGGCGAAGCGCACCAAGGTGACACCGCTGCTTCCCGCACCGGTCGCGGCGCCCGAGCCGCACGCCTTCCCGGCGGCGGCATGATGCGCATTTTGATCGCGACCGACGCTTGGTTCCCGCAAGTGAACGGCGTCGTGCGCAGTCTGGACAGCGTGCGGCGCGAACTGGTGGCGATGGGGCATGAGGTGGCGGTGCTGTCGCCCGACCTCTACCGCAATTGGCCGTGCCCCACCTATCCCGAAATCCGCCTGGCTTTTCCGCGCGCGCGGACAGTGGGCGAACGCATTGCCGCCTTTGGCCCCGATGCCGTCCATATCGCCACCGAGGGGCCGATGTGCCTGTCGGCGCGGCGCTGGTGTTTGCGCAATGGCGTGCCCTTCACCACCGCCTATCACACGCAATTCCCTGACTATGTCGAACGGCGCACCGGCATTCCGGCGAGCGCCATTTGGCGTTACATCCGCTGGTTCCACCGGCCCGCCCAGAATGTGCTGACCGCGACGCCGTCGATCCGCGCCGAACTCGCCGCGCACGGGGTCGAGCATGTCGTGCATTGGGGGCGCGGCGTTGATTTGGCGCTGTTCCGACCCGAAGGGCCGCGTCACCCGGCCATGGCGGACCTTGCCGGACCCGTGATGCTGTATGTCGGGCGCGTGGCGGTGGAGAAAAATCTCGAGGCGTTTCTGGCCACCGACGCGCCGGGTACCAAAGTGATCGTCGGCGACGGCCCCGCGCGCGCTACCCTGTCGGCGCAATTTCCCGACGCCGTCTGGCTTGGCGCGCAGCATGGTGAGGCATTGGCGTCGGCCTATCGCGCCGCCGATGTATTCGTCTTTCCTAGCCTGACCGACACCTTTGGGCTGGTGGTGATCGAGGCCATGGCCTGCGGCGTCCCTGTTGCCGCCTATCCGGTCACCGGTCCGCGCGATATTGTGACCCCAGCAACCGGCGCTCTCGACAATGATCTGAGCGTCGCCATTGCCGCCGCGCTGACCAAAGATCCGGCCGCCTGCGCCGCATATGGCGCGACCTTCAGCTGGCGTACGAGCGCCGAGCAATTTCTGAGCGCGCTTGCACCGCTGGTTCCTGCCTGACTTGCGTGCGGACCCATTAGAGTCTAGATGCTCCGTCGAATGGCCGTCCCGCGAGGGGCGGCCCTTATTGTTTCAGGCGCTCGGGCAAGCCGGCGCAACGGAGAATAGTCATGGCTCAAGCCTTCCCCCTCATGCCGCACGCGACCGCCGCCTGGCTGGTCGACAACACCGGCCTGACCTTTCAGCAGATTGCCGAATATTGCGGTATCCATATCCTGGAAGTGCAGGCGATTGCCGACGAGACCGCGGGCACCAAATATACCGGGCGCGATCCCGTGCGCGCGCACGAACTGTCGATGGACGAAATTGAAAAAGGTCAGAAGGACCCGGCCTACCGGCTTAAAATGACCGTGGTGCAGGACCCCATCCGCCGCACCCGCGGCCCGCGCTACACGCCGGTCAGCAAGCGGCAGGACAAGCCCGACGGCATTGCCTGGATTTTGAAGAATCACCCTGAAATTTCGGACGGGGCCATTGGCAAGCTGATCGGCACGACGCGCAACACCATTACCGCAATCCGCGAGCGCAGCCACTGGAACAGCGCCAACATCGTCCCCAAAGACCCAGTGACGCTGGGCCTGTGTTCGCAGCGCGAACTCGACGCGTTGGTCGCGCGCGCCGCCAAGAAGGCTGGTGTCAAGCCGGTTGAAGACAATCGCCTTGCCGGTGATCGTGAAGCGCTGCTCGAGGAATTGCGCGCCGAACGCGCCGCCAACGAGGAAGCACGCGCCGCTGAAGCCGCAGCAGCCGAGGCCGACGAAGGCGCTTGACCGGCTAACCCAATCCTCGTCATTGCGAGGAGCGAAGCGACTACGCAATCTAGGGCGGTACTGCGCCGCTCTGGATTGCTTCGCTTCGCTCGCAATGACGGAGTGATTTTGAGCCATGCAGGCTGACGAAGACGATATCCCCGCCGCGCCGCTGTCGCCCGATGCGTCGCTGACGCAGGATGACAGCTATACCGCGACCAGCCATGCCGGCTTGACCTATCCCTGGGGCGAGGCCGCGCCGGGCTTGGGTGAGGCGATCCGCATCGCGCCGTCGCTGCGCTGGGCGCGGATTCCGATGCCGGGATCGCTGGGGCACATCAACAGCTGGCTGCTGGACGATACTCATGGCGTAGCCGTGGTCGATACCGGTCTCATGCTGCGCGATTGCTCTGACGCGTGGAAGGCGCTGTTCGCGGACGCCTTGGCGGGCGAACGCGTCAGCCGCGTCATTGGCACGCACCTCCATCCCGACCATATCGGCCTCGCTGGCTGGCTGACCAAAAAACATGACGTCAAACTTTGGATGACGCGCGGCGAGCTGATGACCGCGCGGATGATTGTATCTGATACCAGCGAGACCATGCCCGACGAAGCGGTCGCGATCCAACGCGCAGCAGGCTGGGACGATGCGGTGCTGGACGGCATGAAGGCGCGCGGTTGGGGCCGCTTTTCGCGCGTCGTCCATCCGCTGCCGCGCAGCTATGTGCGCATCAAGGACGGTGATGTGCTCGAGATGGGCCGGCACCGCTGGCGCGTGGTGGTGGGATCGGGCCACAGCCCCGAACATGCCTGTCTGTGGAATGAAGCCGATGGCGTGCTGGTGTCGGGGGATCAGGTGTTGCCGCGCATATCGTCAAACGTATCGGTCAACATCACCGAGCCCGACGCCGATCCGCTGGGCGAATGGTTGGCGTCGATCGACAAGCTGCTCGCCGTATTGCCCGCCGACCTAGTCGTGTGCCCCGCGCATGGCGAGCCGTTCAAGGGGCTGCATATACGCCTTCATGCGCTGCGCGACGAACACCGGATGCGGCTCTACAAGCTGGCCGAGGCAATTGCCGAAAAGCCGCTACGCGCTATCGACAGTTTCCATCTGCTGTTCAACCGGCCGATTGCCGATCACAATGCCGAACTGGCGACGGGGGAGGCCTTTGCGCATTTGAAGCGGCTCGAGGTCGAGGGCCGCGTCGTGCGCGAGGATCGCGATGGGGTGTGGTGGTATCACGCGGCGGCGTAACACCTAGGGTCCTGACTCTAGCGCGGCCGGTTGCGGATCCAGCTAAACGCCATGGCGTTGAACATTGTGTACAGGCCATAGAGCAACAGCCCGGCGAACCAGTTGCGTTCGGCCAACATCAAGGCGCCCAATAGCAGGATGAATTCAAAGCCATAGCTGGTCCATGGCCCGACGCGCGCGACAAAGGGCCTGATCATCGCCTGGACCATGGGGTCTTCGCTTTCCATAAAAGCGCGGTGCATCGCGAAATTGGCAATCCCGGCGCAAAAAATGGCGACAAATGCGACAAGCATTTTCTCGCTATGGCGCGGGCAGCGGCGAATTGCCAGCCGTGCCCGGCGTCGATAGACCCGGGGTATGACCTGTTTGCCTTGTCAGCGTGACGCTTTTGCCATCCCGCGCGACGTCCATTATCTCAATTGCGCCTATATGGGGCCACTGCCGCTCGCGGTGAGTGTCGCGGTGAGCGCGGGTGCAGCCTTAAAGGCCAGCCCGTGGACCTATCGCCCAGCGGATTTCTTTGCGCACATCGAGGCATATCGCAGCCGCGCCGCGCGGCTGATGGGTAGCACCGCCGACGATATCGCGCTGGTGCCGTCGGCCAGCTATGGTCTTGCCATCGCGACCAAAAACCTGCCGCTGGCACGCGGCCAGAATGTCGTGGTGTTGGGCGACCAGTTTCCATCCAACTATTATGTCTGGACCGTCAAGGCCGGCGATGCGGGCGCCACCGTGCGAATTGCGCGGCGTGAGGCCGATGACGATTGGACCGCCGCCGTGCTCGCCAGCATTGATGCCGATACCGGCATTGTCGCCGTGCCGCAGTGCCACTGGGCCGACGGGCGGCTGGTTGATCTGGTCGAAGTCGGGGCGGTATGCCGCGCAGTGGGCGCTGCGCTGGTACTCGACCTCACCCAGTCGCTGGGGGCGATGCCGTTTGACCTGGCCGCGGTGCAGCCCGACTTCGCGGTTGCGGCCGGCTATAAATGGCAATTGTCGCCCTATGGTACCGGGATGCTCTATGTCGCGCCGCGCTGGCAGGGGGGCGACCCGATTGAGTATAATTGGCTCAACCGCGCAGGTTCTGAGGATTTTGCGCGGCTGGTCGATTATCGTGACGACTATCAGCCCGGCGCGCGCCGCTTCGACTATGGCGAATGCGCCAACCCGCCACTGCTAATGGGCGCGTGTGCGGCATTGGATTTGATTGATGGCTGGGGCGTGAGCAATATTGCGGAAACGCTGGCGGCCAAGTCTATCGCGATTGCCGACGCCGCAACGGCTCGGGGCTTCACTGCCGCACCATTGGCAAAGCGTGGACCCCATTTTCTGGCGCTGGCATTTCCCGGCGCCGTGCCCGAAGGCCTAGTCGAACGACTGTCGGCCGCCAATGTGCATGTGTCGCTGCGCGGCACCTCGCTGCGCGTGACGCCGCATTTGTATAATGATCAGGTTGATGTGGCGGCATTGATGGGGGCGCTGGGCGACCGATAGTGAATTTCGCCGAAACTGAAGCGGGCCTATTTGCCTGCTATCTTAAGTCAATGGCCCCAAACAAGGCCTGCTCGTTGCCTGCTTCAAACTTCAACTGGTGCGTTGCTCGTTGATCATCATGAACTTCATTCCAAGCGGTTACTATAGAGTCGCGCTGCCGTCGGCAGTAATGGCTTAGTCGGCTGTCCGCGCCCTTGACCCAAATCCACTGCGCACCATCAGCTGTTGGAAACTTCTCATACGAATTCTGCGCGAAACCAGCATCGCATTGAATCAGCTGATCCAAATCCGCTGACTCGGACAGGAAAACGGTGATGCTACCCGAGCTGCCGTTTGCGGGCGAGCATGCAGCCGAAAGCGCCATCACTGTCAAAGGCAGCCCATGATGCATTCTGGTCAACCGTCCACGTTTCATGCTGGCAACAACCCCTCATCTTTGATCCGCTGCTTCCAAAGCATCGGTGCGTTGACGTGGACATTCTGCCCCTCGCTGTCGACGGCGACGGTGACGGGGAAGTCCTGCACCTCGAACTCGTAGATCGCCTCCATGCCCAGGTCGGCAAAACCGACCACCTGCGATCCCTTGATCGCGCGTGCGACCAGATAAGCGGCGCCGCCGACGGCCATCAGATAGGCCGACTTGTGCTTGGCAATCGACTGCGTTGCGGCAGGGCCGCGTTCCGCCTTTCCGACACACGCGAGCAATCCCTGCTCCAGCATCATGTCCATGAACTTGTCCATGCGGGTGGCGGTGGTGGGACCAGCGGGGCCGACGACTTCCTCGCCGACCGGATCGACCGGGCCGACATAATAGATGACGCGGCCTTTGAAGCTTACGGGCAATTCTTCGCCCTTGGCCAGCATGTCGGCGATGCGCTTGTGCGCCGCGTCGCGCCCGGTGAGCATCTTACCATTGAGGAGCAGCCGGTCGCCCTGTTTCCAGCTGGCAACTACTTCGGGGGTCAGCGTGTCGAGGTCCACGCGCTTTGCCGCGCTGTCGGGCACCCAGTCGATCTGCGGATAATCGGCCAGCTTCGGCGGCTCGAGATACGCCGGACCGCTGCCGTCCAGCGTCACATGGGCATGGCGGGTCGCGGCGCAATTGGGGATCATCGCGACGGGCTTGGACGCCGCATGCGTCGGCCAGTCGGAAATTTTGACGTCGAGCACAGTGGCGAGGCCCCCCAGCCCCTGCGCGCCGATGCCCAGCGCATTGACCTTTTGATAGAGCTCGATGCGCAGCTCCTCAATGGGGCTGGACGGCCCGCGTGCGAGCAGTTCGGTCATGTCGATGGGGTCCATCAGCGACTGTTTGGCGAGCAGCATGGCCTTTTCCGCCGTGCCGCCGATGCCGATGCCCAGCATGCCGGGCGGGCACCAGCCAGCGCCCATTTGCGGTACCATCTCCAGCACCCAGTCGACGATGCTGTCGGACGGGTTCATCATCTTGAATTTCGACTTATTCTCGCTGCCGCCGCCCTTGGCCGCGACATCGATATGCACTTTCGCGCCGGGCACCATTTCGACGTTCAGCACCGACGGCGTGTTGTCGCGCGTGTTAACGCGGCTGAACGCCGGATCGGCCAGGATCGAGGCGCGCAGCTTGTTGTCGGGGTGGAGGTAAGCGCGGCGCACGCCTTCATCGACCACCTGCTGCAAGCTGCGTGGGCTGTCGAGGCGACAATCCATGCCCCATTTGATGAAGACCGTGACAATGCCCGTGTCCTGGCAAATGGGCCGATGCCCCTCGGCGCACATCCGGCTGTTCGACAGGATCTGCGCCATCGCGTCCTTGGCTGCAGGCGATTGCTCGCGTTCATAGGCTGCCGCGAGCGCGCGGATATAATCCATCGGGTGGAAATAGCTGATATATTGCAGCGCGTCGGCGACGGTTTCAATGAGGTCATCTTCGCGGATAGTGACGGTCATGGCGGGGACTCGCTGGCTGGCGGTTAGTCCCCCGTCCTTATCGCATCATGTCCTATTGGCAATCCTCGCACAGTCCGCGCACTTCGAGCACCGGGCGTTGGGCTGCAAATCCCGCTTTGGCGGCTGTTGAGCGCACCGATTTTGACAATGCGTCGTCATCGACGTGGGTAGTCGTGCCGCAATCGTCGCAGATCAGGAAGACGCAGTCGTGCAGGCACCCGGGGTGGCTGTTGGCGACGAAGGCGTTGGCGCTTTCGACCCGGCTGACGAGGTTGTTGGCGACGAACAGGTCGAGGATACGGTACACGCTGTTGGGCGCGACGCGGCGGCCGCGCGATTTGCTGACCATGTCGGCAATGTCATAGGCGCTGCTCGGCTGGCCCAGCGCGGCGATGGCGGCGAACACCTGCGCGCGCATTTCGGTCCACTGCTCACCGCCCTTTTCCAGCGCGGCTTGTGCGGCAGCGGCGAGTTCCTCGCCGGTGGCTTCGTGATGCGAATGATCATGTTTGCCCATGCGCCGCAAGGTAGGCTTTCTGGCCACCTCGCGCAAGGCCGGGCGTCAGCGCGCGGCGCGCTGGTTCAGGTCGTGGCCCAGCGCGACAATCAGCACGCCGACCATCGTTGCCACCAGCTCGTCACCGCCGTGCGGCAGCGCCAGCGCGCCCGCCATCAAGCCCAGCCCGAAGCAGCCCACACCAAAGGGCATGAGGAAGCCGTGCGCAAACACACCGCGCACCAGCGCCACCAGCGCGAACGCGATGGCGAGCATCAGTCCAACTTCATGGATCCAGTGCGCGTCGAACAACCCGCCAACCGACGCGACCGACGCAAAGAACAATGCGGTGCCCAGACAGTGCATCAGGCACAGCCCCGACAGGCCCATCGCCATCCGGTCCATACGCCCGTCATGTCCAAGCCAATCGGCGATGGCGGCGCCGGGAAGCGCGCGGGAAAGGGCTGATTCGGCGGCCATGGCGCAGGCTATGGCATAACATTACGTAGGATACAATATCACATAATCATTTTTCTCATGCGGGGTTGAGTGGTCGGGTCGACACCGTTAGAAACCGTTGCGAAATGCAACTTAAGGGGACGACCATGGCCACGATCGACCTTACTGATCCGCTCCATTTGCCGTGCGGCGCCGTGCTGCCCAACCGCATTGCCAAGGCGGCGATGACCGAGGGTTTGGCCGATCCGGCTGGGCGACCGACGGCGGAACTGACGCGCCTTTATGAGCGCTGGGGCGCGGGCGGTGCCGGGCTGCTGTTATCAGGCAATGTGCAGATTGACGCGCAGCATCTTGAAAGACCGGGCAATGTTATAATCAATGCCGAGCCCGACGCGGCGATGCTTACGGCGCTGCGCAATTGGACAGGGGCGGCGACGGCCCATGGCGCGCAGTTCTGGGCGCAGATCAGCCATGCCGGACGGCAAACCCAGAAAGCGGTCAATCCGCACCCCAAGGCCCCTTCGGCGGTCAAGCTCGGCCTGCCCGGCGGGCAATTTGGCGAGCCCGTGGCGATGACGGCGGAGGATATCGCAGCGGTCGTCACCGGCTTCGCGCGCGCCGCGCGCGTATGCCAGGCGGGCGGCTTTACGGGGGTCCAGGTGCACGCCGCGCACGGCTATCTCCTCTCGCAATTCCTGAGCCCACGCAGCAACCAGCGCAGCGACCAATGGGGCGGCAGCCTGGAAAACCGCGCGCGCTTGCTCCTCGATGTGGTCGCGGCGGTGCGTGCGGCGGTGGGCGATGATTTCCCCGTGGCGGTCAAACTCAACAGCGCCGATTTCCAGAAGGGCGGGTTTGAATTTGACGATGCCTTGCAAGTCGCCGACTGGCTGGGGCAAGCCAAGGTCGATCTGATCGAGGTGTCGGGTGGTACCTATGAACAGCCCAAATTGCTGGGGCTGGAAGGGATTGAGCCGGTCGAAGGGCAAAGCGTCAAGGAATCGACGCTCGCGCGCGAGGCTTATTTCGTCGATTTCGCCCGCGCGATGCAGGCGCGCGTCGCCGTCCCGCTGATGGTCACCGGCGGCCTGCGCCGCCGCGACGCGATGGCCGAGGTGCTCAGCTCGGGCGCGGCGGACGTGATCGGCCTCGGCCGCCCGATGTGCGTGATGACCGATGCGCCCGCGCAATTGCTCGCCGGGCGGGCCGAGTTGCCGCGCTATGAGGCCGATTTGCAGCTGTTCCCGGCGTGGCTGGGCTTTCTGCGCAATTTCAAGCTGGGCCGCACGATCGAGGGTTTCGCGGGGCAGAACTGGTTTTACGGCCAGCTCTATGCACTGGGGCGTAGCGGCACGGCCAATCCGGACTTGTCGGTCTTTGCTGCGTCGATGGAAGTAGAGCGGACGCACAAGGCGTGGCTCAAGGCACGGGGGTGACCTTCTTCGCCCATGCCTAAAGTTATCGTCATCCCGGATCAAGTCCGGGATGACGATGGTGAGACAAAGCGGCGCACTGCATTGCTAGGCTCGCCCCAACTCCGCCTGCAGTGCTTTCCGATCCAACTTCCCAATCATCGTCTTGGGCAGGCCGTCCCGCACCGTCACGCCCGCCACGCGCTCATGTTTCCCTACCTGCGGGTTCAGCCACGCCATTAACGCCTCCCCGCTCACCGGCTCTGCATCCGCCTCCAGCGTTACAAATGCCGCTGGCCGTTCGCCCTGCCGCGCGTCGGGCAGGCCCAGCACCAGCGCCTCTTTGACCGCAGGATGGGTGTAAAGTACGCGCTCTATCTCGCTGGGATACACCTTGAATCCGCCGACCGCGATCATGTCCTTCAGCCGGTCAACGATGCGGATATAGCCATCCGCCTCGATCACCGCGACGTCGCCGGTGCGTAGCCAGCCGTCGCCGGTAAAGCTGTCAGCGTCGGCATCGGGGCGGTTCCAATAGCCCTGCATAATCTGCGGCCCGCGTACCACCAACTCGCCGGGCTCGCCGTCGGGCGCGGGGCGTGAAGCGTCTTCCTTGTCGACCAGCTTGACCTCGGTGCGCGGCAGCACCTGGCCGATGGTGCCGGGTTTGACCGGCCCCTCATACGGGTTGGTCGATACCACGCCCGCGCTTTCGGTGAGGCCGTAGCCTTCGACCAGCGCGGCGCCTGTCAGCGATGTGAACGCCTCGCGCAATTCGGCAGACATCGGTGCGCCCCCCGAAATGCAGACGCGCAAGGATGAGAAATCGGTTTTGCCAATGTCGGGGTGATCCAGCAGCGCCTGATACATGGTCGGGACGCCGGGCAGCGCCGTGGCCTTGCTGCGGCTCAGGGCTTTCAGCGCCGCCCCCGCCTCAAATCGCGGCAGCAGCGTCATCATCCCGCCGTTGAGCACCGTGCGATTGAGCACGCAGGTGTTGGCAAACACATGGAACATTGGCAGCACGCCCAAAATGCGGTCGGGCGCAGCACGGTCGGGGTCGACTGCGTTCACTTGGCGCGCATTGGCGGTCAAATTCTGATGCGTCAGCATCGCCCCCTTGGGCGTGCCGGTGGTGCCGCCAGTATATTGGATCAGCGCAATATCCTGCTCCGCGTTGATGGCGACCGGTGTCGGCGAGGCACCGCTGCCCAACAGCGCGGCATAGGGCAAGATGGCCGGATCAGCCGGAATGGCCGTTACCTCGCGGCGCTTGAACAAGCGGAACAGCGCCGATTTGACGGGCGGCAACACCTCGGCAACGCTGCCGACGACCAATTGCCTGAGACTCGATCGTTCGAGCACCTTCAGCGCGGTCGGCAACAGCGCTGTCGCCGACAGAGTGAAGAGCAAGCCCGTGCCCGAATCCTCTACCTGCGACGCCAATTCCTCCACCGTATAAAGCGGTGAGAAATTGACCACTGTCGCGCCGGCGATCAGCGCGCCATAATAGGCCGCAACATAATGCGGCACGTTGGGCAGAAACAGGCCGACGCGGTCACCTTTGCCCACGCCCAGCCGCTGCAGCCCGGCGGCGACGCGCGCGGCTTGCGCCGCCATTTCGCGATAGGAAAAGCGCCGCCCCATGAAATCGATCATCGGCGCATCGCCGCGCCGTGCGACACTGGCGGCCAGCATATCGGGCAGTGACAGCGGCGGCAGGGCGATGTCCCAGCCGCACGGGTGGCGGTAATTGGCAAGCCAGGGTACGGCGGTCATTGCGATCAACTCTTCGGCGGTGTCCGGTGCGGACGGGGAGGGGACTGACACCCTTGTTAACAGCTTGATGCATCCGCGCAATCACCGCCGCTTGCGGCTGGGCAGGCAGCGCAGTAATCAGCAAAGCAAGGGAGAATTATGCCATGATTGCCGCCGTCCGTTGCCTCACCATTGCTACCGCAACTCTGCTGCTTGCTGCGCCCGCGCTTGCCAAGGATGACGACGAACCCGCCAAGCGCGCCGCGCCGGTCCAGAAAATTTATGATTGCCGCGCCATTGCCGACGATGCGGCGCGGCTTGCCTGCTTTGACGCCAGCGTCGCCGAACTTGCTGTCGCCGAGGAGAAAAAGGAAATCCGCTTCGCCGACAAAGCCTTGGTCAAGGAAACGCGGCGCGGCCTGTTCGGATTTTCGCTGCCGCGCATTGGCCTGTTCGGCGGCGACGGCGAAGAGGAAGAGGTCAAGGAGATTGAGGCGGTGGTCAAATCGGCCACCATCGACCGCTCGGGCAAATATCGCATTGTCATGGAGGACGGCGCGGTGTGGCAGCAGATCGACACGACCCGCCTGCCGCGCGAGCCCAAGCCGGGACAAAAAGTCAAAATCCGCGTCGCCTCGATGGGCAGCTATTTTGCCAATGTGAATGACCAACGCGCGATCCGCATGAAGCGCGACCGCTGACGCCGCTGGCGCTGTGACAATTTCGCTCCCGCATCCGGGCAGCGCCCCTTTCGTCCTGCTCGACGATGCGCGGGTCGTTGGCGCTGCGCCTGCGCGCCTGTTCAACGATCCGGTGGAGATTGTCATCGCCGACACTGCGCGCGACGTCCCGCTCTTGCTTGAACATTTGCGCGCGGCGCGGGCGCGTGGGCTGCACGCGGCCGGTTACATCGCCTATGACGCCGGGACCGGTTTCGCCAACGCCGCCCGCGCGCCGCTGGCCGGGGCCGGAGCCATCGCACCCGCCGCCTGGTTTGGACTGTTCGAACGAATTGTGCGGATCGATGCGGACGCTGTTGCCGACCTGCTTCCCGACCCGGCGGGCGGCTGGCTCGGCGCGATCGAGCCGCAGGTCGCGCGCGCCGACTATGATACCATGATCGCGCGCGTGCTCGATCTCATTCGCGCGGGCGATATTTATCAGGCCAACCTGACCTTTGCCGCCGATGTGCCAGTCGCGGGCAATCCGCTGGCCATTTACGCACGGCTGCGCAGCACCGCGCGTGCGGGTTATGGCGGCTTTATCTGGACTGGCAGCCAAGCCATCGCCTCGCTTTCGCCAGAGCTGTTCTTTGGCCTGCGCGGTCGCAGGGTGATAGCGCGCCCGATGAAGGGGACAGCGCGCCGCAGCGCTAATCCGGCGGAGGACGCCGCGCTCGCTACCGAATTGGCCAACGACTCCAAACAGCGCGCTGAAAATCTGATGATTGTGGACCTCATCCGCAATGATCTGTCGCGCATCGCTGCGCCGGGCAGCGTGCAGGTGCCCGCGCTGTTTCGCGTCGAGAGCTTTCCCACCATCCATCAGCTGGTGTCCGACGTCGCCGCCGACTTGCCCGACGGCACCGATGCGGTCGATATGCTCGCCGCCGCCTTCCCGTGCGGCTCGATCACCGGCGCACCCAAGGTACGGGCGATGGAGGTGATTGCCGAGGTCGAGCGGGGACCGCGCGGCATCTACACCGGCTCCATTGGCTTTATCGAGGCCGGCGGTGACGCCGCATTCAATGTCGCCATCCGCACACTTGTTTTTCCGCCTGCTCCCCCCTTGCCCGGCGCAGCAATAAAGGCCACGCTGGGATTGGGGTCAGGGATTGTCGCCGACAGCGAAGCGGGGACCGAATGGCGCGAATGTGTGGCCAAGGGGGCGTTTGTGGCAGCAGCGGGGGGCGGTTTCGATCTCATCGAAACCATGCGATTCGATCCGGTTGACGGGGTGATGCGGCTGGATGCGCATTTCGCGCGCCTCAAAAGCAGCGCCGAGCGCTTTGGCTTTCGCTTTGATCGCCACGCCGCGCGCAACAACTTGCAAACCGCAACCTTCCGTCTGAAGACCGCGGCGCGTATTCGGCTGCGGCTGTCGCCAGCCGGGGCCGTGGCCATCGAGGTATCGCCGGTGCCAGCCTTTGCCCAGGTTCCGGTGCCCGTGCGCATCGCCGCGCTGGGCGTGCCCGCCGATGATTTCCGTCTGCGCCACAAAACCTCAGCGCGCGATTTCTATGATGAGGCGCGGGTGGACAGCGGCGCGCCGGAAGTCGCGTTCGTCAATGCCGAGGGGTTTGTAACCGAAGGCAGCATGACCAACATTTTTGTCGAGCGCGACGGCAAGCTGCTGACCCCGCCTGCCGACCTGGGTCTGCTGCCGGGTGTGTTGCGCGCCGAGCTGATTGAGCGTGGCCAGGCCGTCGAATCACATTTGCGTGCAGCTGATCTGGAAGGCGGATTTTTCATCGGCAACGCCGTGCGCGGGCTGGTTCCGGCGCAGTTGGCGGATTAATTCTGCCCAGCCGGTTGCGGCGCAACGGTGCGCGCGTTAAGGGCGCGGCTTCCGCAATTTCCTTGCCCGAATTCTGCCCGAAGGAACCCGCAAATGTCCGCGCCGCATGTGTCTGCTGCCCTTAACCGCATCCAGCCGTCGGCGACGCTGGCCATGACCGCGCGGGTGGCGGGGCTGAAGGCGCAGGGGGTCGATGTCATCGGACTGTCGGCGGGTGAACCCGATTTCGACACCCCCGATTTTGTCAAGGAAGCCGCGATAGAGGCCATTCGCCGGGGACAAACCAAATATACGTTGGTCGACGGCACGGTGGCGCTCAAAGAGGCAATCCGCGCCAAATTCAAACGCGACAATGGCCTCGACTATGGGATCGACCAGATCACGGTCAACGTCGGCGGCAAACACACTTTGTTCAACGCACTGGTAGCGACGGTCGACCCTGGCGATGAAGTAATTATCCCTGCGCCCTATTGGGTCAGCTACCCCGACATTGTCGCCTTCGCGGGCGGCGTGCCCGTGGTAATCGCGGCGGGCGCGGCGCAGCACTACAAGATTACCCCCGCCCAGCTTGATGCGGCGATTACCAAGAAAACGCGCTGGCTGATCCTCAATTCGCCGTCAAACCCGTCGGGTGCGGCCTATTCGCCAGACGAACTGAAGGCGCTCGGCGACGTGCTGCTGCGCCATCCGCACGTGATGTTGCTGACCGACGATATGTACGAGCATGTCTGGTACGCCGATTTCGCCTTTGCGACGATGCTGCAAGTTTGTCCCGACCTATATGACCGCACGCTCACGATGAACGGCTGCTCAAAGGCTTACGCCATGACCGGCTGGCGCATCGGCTATGCCGGCGGCCCAGGCTGGCTGATCAAAGCAATGGGCAAGCTCCAGTCGCAATCGACGTCGAACCCCTGCTCGATCGCACAGGCGGCGGCGGTGGCGGCGCTGACGGGGCCGCAAGCCTTTCTCGATGAGCGCAATGCCGCCTTTCGCAGGCGCCGCGACATGGTGGTGGCGATGCTCAACGATGCGCCGGGCCTCGATTGTCCGCTGCCCGAGGGGGCCTTTTACGTCTATCCCGACGCCAGCGGTTGCATGGGCAAGGTCACGCCCGACGGGCAGAAAATCGACAGCGATGCCAAGCTCATCGACTATTTTCTGGACGCCGCGCGCGTTGCGGCGGTCCCCGGCGAAGCGTTCGGCCTGTCGCCGGCGTTTCGCGTGTCGTACGCGACCAGCGAGGCGGTGCTCAAAGAAGCCTGCCTGCGCATTCAGCAGGCGTGCGCCGCGCTGAAATAATGGACGCAAAACCGTAGCCCTGAGCTTGTCGAAGGGCGCGGCTAAGGCATGAAACTATGCTCTTGGCCGCTCCACGTGCGTCGACACGCTCAGCACTTCGGCGTTAAATTGCGCTACAAACCTGTGACCCCGTTCACTGCGCGGCAAGACTATTTTGGCAAAGGTGTAACCACTGGCCGGGTTCCCCGCGAACCCCGGCCAGACCAATCTCTCCCCCAAGCCGCAAAGGCCAAACCAATGAAGTCGCTCCTGTTCAATGATCTTTTCCGCACTCTCTCGGTGGGCTTTTTGCTCG
>VFQM010001790.1_pt1 | contig 17744 bp, 19 predicted proteins | sample 3512391 | NCBI WGS metagenome assembly VFQM01 (sample SAMN10412369, study PRJNA504923) | tailings metagenome | isolation source: Replicate 1 from Balatoc abandoned mine | place: Philippines
ATCGAAAACGGACTTTACTAAATTGCTGGTGGCACTGTTTATGGGGGGCATCTCAGTCGCCGGAGAATATCTGCGGTAGCGCCACCTTGATGGCGACGTCCCGCTGCTCGAAATTGTCGCGTGCGAGATAGACGGTGCCGGTGGCGCCGGCCCCGATTTCCCGGCCGATTTCATAGCGGTGGCTGAGGCTGCCGGTGAGTGGCGAAGAGCGCTGTTCCATCGAGTGCGGGCTGTCCGGATGAAGTAAGGAGTGAGCAGGATGGTAGCGCTTGCCGCCCTGTCTGTCGCGGGCCGTGGGTTTTCTAGTTGCGGCGGCGATGGTCTGGCTTGACCTGGGTCAGAACGGGTCGGGGTGGGGCGGATGCTATAATTCGCCCCCATCTCCCCCATGGTCTTTCTCGCGCATGGCGCTGTTTACGCTCGGCATCAACCACCATACCGCTCCGCTGGCCGTGCGCGAGCAGGTGGCGTTCAACGCCGACCGCCTCAACCATGCGCTCGCCGACCTGACGCGCGCCGGTTCGGTGCGCGAGGCGGCGATCCTGTCGACCTGCAACCGCACCGAAATCTACTGCGCTGCCGACAATCCGGATACGGCCGTCGACTGGCTGGTCCGCTACCACGCCATCGAGCGCGGCGCGATCCAGCCCTACGTCTATACGCTGCCGCAGCGCGAGGCGATCCGCCACGCCTTCCGCGTCGCCTCCGGGCTCGATTCGATGGTCATCGGCGAACCGCAGATCCTCGGCCAGATGAAGGATGCGGTGCGCACCGCCGAGGAGGCCGGCACCCTCGGCACACACCTGCACAAGATGTTCCAGCGCGCCTTCGCGGTGGCCAAGGAAGTGCGCTCGACCACCGCCATCGGCGCCAACATCGTCTCGATGGCAGCCGCCGGCGTGCACCTCGCCGAGCGCATCTTCGAGAACATCGCCGACCAGCGCGTGCTCTTCGTCGGCGCCGGCGAAATGATCGAACTGTGCGCCACCTACTTTGCGGCGAAGCAGCCGAAGGAACTGGTCATCGCCAACCGCACCATGGAGCGCGGCCGTGCGCTCGCCGAACGCTTCGGCGGTTCGGTGATGCGCCTCGACGAGATCGGCGACCGGCTTGGCCACTTCGACATCGTCGTCTCGTGCACGGCGAGCCCCTTGCCGATCATCGGGCTCGGCATGGTCGAGCGGGCGATCAAGGCGCGCCGCCACCGGCCGATGTTCATGGTCGACCTCGCCGTGCCGCGCGACATCGAGCCGGAAATCGGCGAACTCGACGACGTTTTCCTGTACACCGTCGATGACCTTGCGCAGGTCGTCGAATCCGGGCTGGAATCGCGGCAGGCCGCGGTCGTCGAGGCCGAGGCGATCATTGCCACCCAGGTCGACACCTTCATCGCCTGGCTGGAAACGCGTGACGCAGTGCCCTTGATCCGCTCCCTGCGGGATTCGGCCGAGCGCATGCGCCGGCATGAAATGGAGCATGCACTGAAGCTCCTGGCCAAGGGTGAGAACCCGGAAAAAGTGCTGGAACAGTTTGCCAGCCGCTTGACCAACAAGTTCCTGCACGCGCCGACGCAGGCGCTCAATTCGGCCGAAGCCGGCGACCGCGACGCGCTGCGCCACGCCGCGATGCGCCTCTTCCATCTGCACGAAAGCGAGTAGCGGCGCCGCCGGCGCCGTTGCCCGTTCACACCCCCTCATCTCATGAAGCAAAGCATCCGCGACAAGCTCGACCACCTCACCGGCCGTCTCGAAGAAGTCGACCTGCTGCTGGCCAGCGGCGATACGGCGAGCGACATGGCGCAGTTCACCAAGCTCTCGCGCGAGCGTGCCGAGATCGAGCCGGTCGTGCTGCTCTTCGCCGAATACCGCAAGGCCGAGAACGACCTCGCTGAAGCGGAAGCCATGCTCGCTGACCCGGATATGCGCGACTTCGCCGAAGAAGAGATGAAGGCCGCCAAGGCGCGCCTGCCCGAGCTGGAAACCGAACTGCAGAAGCTGCTGCTGCCGAAGGACCCGAACGACGAGCGCAACGTCATCCTCGAAATCCGCGCCGGCACCGGTGGCGAGGAATCGGCGCTGTTTGCCGGCAGCCTGTTCCGCATGTACACCCGCTATGCCGAGCGCCAGCGCTGGCAGGTCGAGGTCATGTCCTCGTCCGAATCCGATCTGGGCGGCTACAAGGAAATCATCGCCCGCATCGTCGGCTACGGCGCCTACTCGAAGCTGAAGTTCGAATCCGGCGGCCATCGCGTGCAGCGCGTGCCGGAAACCGAGGCGCAGGGCCGCATCCATACCTCGGCGTGCACCGTCGCGGTGATGCCGGAAGCGGACGAGATCGAGGAAGTGCAGATCAACGCCGCCGACCTGCGCGTCGATACTTTCCGCGCCTCGGGTGCCGGTGGTCAGCACATCAACAAGACCGACTCGGCGGTGCGCCTGACGCACCTTCCGACCGGCATCGTCGTCGAATGCCAGGACGGCCGCTCGCAGCACCAGAACAAGGCGCAGGCGATGCGCGTGCTGGCGGCGCGCATCAACGATGCGCAACTGCGGGCGGCGCAGGCCAAGGAGGCGGCGCAGCGCAAGAGCCTGATCGGCAGCGGCGACCGCTCCGAGCGCATCCGCACCTACAACTTCCCGCAGGGGCGTGTTACCGACCACCGCATCAACCTGACGCTGTACAAGATCGACGCGATCATGGACGGCGACATGGAGGAGCTGGTCACGGCGCTGACGACCGAACACCAGGCCGAGCAACTGGCGGCGCTGGCCGGCGAGTGATCCGGGAATGAACGCACCTGCCGCCCAGACCCTCAAGGCGACCGTCGAGCAGGTCAAGCGGCGCATCCCCCGTCTCGACGCGCGCCTGCTGATGCAGCATCTCTTGGGCATCACGCATGCGCAGTTCCTGGCCGACCCGGACCGCAAGCTGAACGGCGAGGAAGTCGAGGCCTTCATGACGCTGGTGCTGCGCCGCGAACGCGGCGAACCGGTGGCCTATCTCGTCGGCGAAAAGGATTTCTACAGCCGCTCGTTCAAGGTGACGGCCGACGTGCTGATTCCGCGGCCGGATACCGAGCTGATCGTGACGCTGGCGCTGAAGCGGTTGAAATCGCTGACCTGGCCGCGCGTGCTCGACCTCGGCACCGGCAGCGGCGCCATCGCGGTGACGATCGCCTGCGAGCATCCGGAAGCGGCGGTACTCGCTGTCGACGTCTCGCCCGGGGCGCTGGCCGTGGCGCGCGAGAATGCCAACCGCCTTGGCGGCAAGGTTTCCTTCCTCGAAAGCGACTGGTTTGCCGCACTGGGCGACGAGAAATTCGACGTGGTCGTCGCCAATCCGCCCTACGTCGCCGCCCGCGACCCGCACCTGCTGCAGGACGGCCTGCCCTTCGAGCCCGACCTGGCGCTGACCGACGGTGCCGATGGCCTCTCCTGCATTCGCCGCATCGTTGCCGACGCGCCATGCCATCTCGTGCCCGGCGGCATCCTGCTGATCGAGCACGGCTATGACCAGGCCGATGCCGTACGCGCACTGCTGGCCGAAGGGCCGTATGCGGAAATTTCGACCTGGCAGGATCTTTCCGGCAACGACCGTGTCTCAGGGGCTTGCCTGGCTCAGCCGGGCACGGCTAAAATAGCCGACTAAACAACTCAACTATTAAGTTTTGCAGGAGCCCCCATGGACGTCCAAGCCCTCATCCACGAACAAGTCACCGGCAACCCGGTCGTGCTCTACATGAAAGGCACGCCGCAGTTTCCGCAGTGCGGTTTCTCTTCCCGTGCCGTGCAGATCCTCAAGGCTTGTGGCGTGAACAAGTTCTTCAGCGTCAACGTCCTCGAGAACCCCGAAATCCGCGCCGGCATCAAGGATTACGCCAACTGGCCGACGATTCCGCAGCTCTTCATCAAGGGCGAGTTCGTCGGCGGCTCGGACATCATGACCGAGATGTATCAGGCCGGCGAACTGCAGCAGATGCTGCAGGGGCTGACCGACGCCGCAGCCTGACGCGCGGGATCGGAAGGCCTGCATTGGCACAAGAGGAAGGAGGCTGCGGCCTCCTTTTTCCATGGTGGATATGAAATCTGGACATGTGGCGTGAGGTGATCCCGATGGCGAAATCAGTGCGCAGTTTCCTGATACGCAGTTTGTTTTTTTTCGCGGTGGCAGCCTCCCTGGCGGGCTGCGCGGGCTACTCCGGTGGCGGCCTGCAGCCTGGTGTCGCTGGCGAATCCGAGATCCGGGCGACGATGGGGGCGCCGGCGATGCAGTGGAAACTGGCCGGCGGTGGGCAGCAGCTGGCCTACCCGCGCGGTCCCGCGGGCTTCCATACCTACATGGTATTCATCGATGCCCAAGGGAGGCTGGAGCGCATCGTGAACGTCCTCGGCCAGGAATACTTCGCACGCATCCAGTCGGGGATGACGCAGGCCGAAGTGCTGCAGCTGCTCGGCCCGCCCGAACCGCAATGGACAGCCTATTTCGCCGCCCGCAACGAACTGGTCTGGGAGTGGCGCTACTGCGACAGCTGGAACGAGGCGGCCCGCTTTGACGTGCTCTTCGACGGTACGACGAAAATTGTGCGCAGCACTCAGACGTGGACCGAAGGCCAGAAGTCCGAGTATCCGATCAAATGCGGACGCTAGCCGGCCGCGTGTAGCGGCACCGGTTCAGAACGCCGCGAGCCGCTGGTTGGCCAGTGCCAGCCGGTTGGCGAGAACTTCGAGGAAGGATTGGTAGAAGTGCATGCGGCAGGCCTCGGAAGCACGCCGCAAGGTTTCGCCGCGGACGGTGATGACCTTGGCGTCGGTCAGGGCCGAAACGTCGGCGCCGCGGATCTGCGCCCCGCGGCTGATCACCGCCATTTCGCCGAAACAGTCGCCGGCGGTCAGCAGGTTGAGGATCTTGCCGTTCTTGGTGACCTTCAGTTCGCCTTCGGCGAGGAAGCAGAAGAAATCTCCCGGTTCGCCGTCGCGCATCACCATGTCGCCCGGTTCCACGCTTTGCCATTGCGAGAAACGGACGACTTCCCAGATCTCGATGTCGCTGAAATCGGTGAAGAAGGCGAGCGAGCGCAAGGTGTCGAATTTTTCGGTTTCGGCCAGATCCTTGGCCGGCGTCTTCGCAGCCTTGTTGCGGAAGAACTGCGCCAGATCGTGCGCGAAGTCGGCCCAGCTCGGGTAGCGGTCGTCGACATCCTTGGCCATCGCACGGCCGACGATATCCTCCAGTGCTGCCGGGATTTCCTTGCGCAGCTGGCGGATCGGCGTCGGTGTCGTGTTGATGATCTGGTACACCATGTTGTAGTTGTTGCTGGCCTGGAACGGCAGCTGCCCGGTCAGCAACTGGTACATGACGACGCCGAGCGAGTAGATGTCGGTGCGATGGTCGAGTGGCTGCTCCTTCACCTGCTGCGGCGACATGTAGGCGGGTGAGCCGATGCCGGAAACCTGGGTACGGTCGACGCCACCGGTGATGGCGGCGCCGAAGTCCGAGATCTTGATGTCGCCGGTTGTGGCGCTGGCGCCGACGATGAGGATGTTTGCCGGCTTGATGTCGCGGTGCGTGATGCCGAGCCGGTTGGCGAAGTCGAGTGCGCGCGTGCATTTGAAGGCGATTTCGACAACCCGCTCGATCGGCAGCAGTCGCTCCGGATCGCAGAATGCCTCCAGCGTGCCACCCGCCACGTACTCCATGACGATGTAGCAGAGGTCGTTGGCAACGACCGCATCGTAGATCTGGACGATGTGGGGATGGTTCAGCTTGCCGACGAGCGAGGCTTCGTTCAGGAACAGGTGCGAGTAGAGCTTGCCGCGCTCCGGGTCCTTGAGAACTTCCGGAAACGCCACCTTGATCGCGACATCGCGCTGCGCGAACGGATCACGGCCGAGGTAAACGGTCGAGGTCGCGCCACGGCCGAGTTCGCCGACGAGCTCGTACTTGCCGATCTTGTCCTCGTGGCGTTTGGCCATGGCCGGTGTCCTAGAGGCGGGCTCTGGCGCGGCCGATGGCAGCGCGCACCTGCTTCGGTGCGGTGCCGCCGATGTGGTCGCGGGCGGCGAGCGAGCCTTCCACCGTCAGTACCGCGAAGACGTCGTCGGCGACCAGCGGCGAGAATTTCTGCAGGTCGGCGAGCGACAGCTGCGGCAGGTCGACGCCGAGTTCCTCGGCGCGCTTGACCGCCAGGCCGACGGCCTCGTGCGCATCGCGGAAGGGCAGGCCCTTCTTGGTCAGGTAGTCGGCGAGGTCGGTCGCGGTGGCGAAACCCTGGGTCAGCGCGTTGCGCATGTTCTCCGGCCGCGCCTCGATGCCGCCCATCATGTCGGCGAAGATGCGCAGCGTGTCGAGCACCGTGTCGGCGGTGTCGAACAGCGGTTCCTTGTCTTCCTGGTTGTCCTTGTTGTAGGCCAGCGGCTGGCCCTTCATCAGCGTCAGCATCGAAATCAGGCTGCCGTTCACGCGGCCGGTCTTGCCGCGTGCCAGCTCCGGCACGTCCGGGTTCTTCTTCTGCGGCATGATCGAGCTGCCGGTGCAGAAACGGTCGGCGATCTTGACGAAGCCGAAGCGTGGGTTCATCCACAGCACCAGCTCTTCGGAGAGGCGCGAGAAGTGCGTCATCAGGAGCGCGGCGGCCGCGCAGAATTCGATGCCGAAGTCGCGATCCGACACGGCGTCGAGCGAGTTCTCGCAGACGCCGTCGAAACCGAGTTCCTTGGCGACGAATTCGCGGTCGATCGGGTAGGTGGTGCCGGCCAGCGCGGCGGCACCGAGCGGCAGTCGGCTGACGCGCTTGCGGCAATCAGCGAAGCGTTCCTTGTCGCGCAGGGTCATCTCGAAGTAGGCCATCAGGTGGTGGCCGAAAGTGACCGGCTGGGCGACCTGCAGGTGCGTTGAGCCGGGCATCGGGGTGGCCGCTTCTTTCTCGGCGAGCAGCAGCAGGTTTTCCTGGAACTGGCGGATCAGCACGAGGATGTCGTCGATCGTGTCGCGCAGCCACAGCCGGATGTCGGTTGCCACCTGGTCGTTGCGCGAACGGCCGGTGTGCAGGCGCTTGCCGGCATCGCCGACGAGCGCGGTCAGGCGCTTCTCGATGTTCAGGTGCACGTCTTCGAGGTCGAGTTGCCACTCGAACTGGCCGGATTCGATCTCTTCCCAGACCTGCTTCATTCCACGCTCGATGTCGGCCAGATCCTGTGCGGCGATGATGCCCTGCTTGGCCAGCATCTTGGCGTGCGCGAGCGAGCCGCGGATGTCCTGGCGCCACATGCGCTTATCGAAATCGACTGAGGCCGTGTAGCGTTTGACGAGGTCGGACATCGGCTCGGAGAAGCGGCCGGCCCAAGTGTATTGGGAGGAGTTTTGCTGGCTCATGATGGATGCAAGTGATTGGGCTAGAATGACCTGATATCAAGCCATTAGACGAGATGACAAGTATAAAGCAAAACCCCGCCGCCCATCGGTTGCCGGATTTCCGCAACCTCGGCGTCATGTTGCGCCTGCTGCTCGGGGTCAACCTGATGGCACTTGCGGCGGCACTCGTTCGCGTGCCGACACCCGCCGGCTGGCTGGGGGCCTATGTCGAACTGGCGATATGGGTCGAGCCCCTGCTTCTCTGCAGCCTGCTCCTGCTTGCCTTGCTGCGCGACCTGCTCTGGCGCCTTCCCTACGCTGCCGGGGTGGCCGCCGTTCTTGCGCTGGCAGCGCTGCAGGCGGCACTGCTCCACGATTTCTGGCGTTTCATGGGCTTCGTCGACGGTGGCTTGGCGGGATGGTTGCGTTCGGCCCTCCTGGCGGTGCTTGCGGCTTCGGCGATGCTGGGCTACTTCTTCCTGCGGGCCGCTGCCCTGTCGCCGGCGGTGGCCGAGGCCCGGCTGCAGGCCTTGACCGCCCGCATCCGGCCGCACTTCCTGTTCAACAGCCTGAATGCGGTGATTTCGCTGATTCGCGCCGAGCCGAGGCGTGCCGAGCACGCCCTGGAAGAACTGGCCGAACTGTTCCGTGCGCTCATGCGCGATCACCGCGAGCTGGTGCCGCTGGCGGACGAGATTGCCCTCTGCCGGCAGTATCTCGATCTTGAAAAGCTGCGCCTGGGCGATCGGCTGCAGGTCGAATGGCAGATCGACGACCTGCCGGGCGACATGCGCGTGCCGTCGCTGCTGCTGCAGCCGCTGCTGGAGAATGCGGTCTATCATGGCATCGAGCCGTCCACCGGGCCTGGACTCATCAGCATCCGTTTCCGACGGGATGGCGACGAACTGAAGATCGAACTTGAAAACCCGCTCTGCGACGGCGGCGCCCATCCGGCCGGGAACCGCATGGCATTGGCCAATATCCGGGAACGCCTGGCACTGCACTATGACCTGGAGGCGAGGCTGGAGGCCGGAGTGGAGGCAGGAGCGGAAGCCGGGAGATACCGGGTGAGGATGGTGCTGCCATGTCGGAAATGAAAGTGCTCATTGTCGATGACGAAGCCCCGGCACGCGGCCGTCTGCGCGAACTGCTCGGCGATGTCGCCGCCGAAGCGCCGAATCGCGTGCTCGGCGAAGCCGCCAACGGCATCGAGGCGCTCTCCTTTATCGAATCACGTGCGGGAACGGGGGAGCTGCCGGATGTCGTCTTCGCCGACATCCGCATGCCCGGCATGGACGGTCTCGAACTCGCCCAGCACCTGTCGGCGTTGCCGCAGGCGCCGGCGGTGATCTTCACCACGGCCTACGATGCCTATGCGCTCCAGGCTTTCGATCTCAATGCCGTGGACTACCTGCTTAAGCCGGTGCGCGCGGCGCGTCTGTCAAATGCGTTGCAGAAGGCCCGCGGGCAGCGTCCGATACCGGAAACCGTGCTGCGGAACCTGCAGCCCCAGGGGCGGCGCCACCTTTCCTGTCACGAGCGCGGTCGCCTGCTGCTGGTTCCCGTGGATGAAGTCCTCTATCTCAGGGCCGATCTCAAGTACGTGACGGCGCGGACCGCCGCACGCGAGTATCTGCTGGACGAATCGTTGACGCATCTGGAAGAGGAGTTCTCGGCCCGTTTCATCCGCCTGCATCGCAGCGTGCTCGTTGCCCGCGAGGCCATTGCCGGCTTCGAGCGGAATTCGGCCGACGATGCCGATACGCACTGGCTGGCGCTGGTGCGAGACGTGCCTGAAAAGCTGCCGGTGAGCCGCCGGCAATGGCCGCTGGTGAAATCCTTCGCCCGACAGTTGTCGTCCTGACCGGCCGGGTGCGGTCTTGTGCCGCACTTCTTGACCGGCATCAAACAGACCCGGGATGCCGGCCCCCTATAATTCCGGCTTCCCTGAAGGAGCGGTTTCATGAAACAAATCAAGCGCTTCGTCGTGCTTGCCGGTGCCTGCCTGCTGTCCTGGCCGGCCCTTGCGCTGGACGAGGAAAAGGCCAAGGACATCTACGGACCGTGCGCGGCCTGCCATGGCGAATTCGGCGCCGGCGGCAAGAAAGGCGAATACCCGCGCATCGCCGGCCAACGCTCGCGCTACATGGTTCAGCAGCTCAAGGCTTTCCAGTCCCAGGCGCGCATCAACCTGCCGATGTATCCCTACACCAAGGAGCGCGATCTGCCTGACGAGGACATGAAGCTGGTGTCCGACTGGCTGGAAAAGATCGAGTTGCCGACCAAGATGCCGACCTTCAAGGGCGACGAGGATGCCCTGAAGCGGTTGCAGATGGTCGAGAAGGTGATGCTGGTGCCGCGCCCCGAGGGCGATGTGGACAACGGCGGCAAGATCTACCAGAAGCTTTGCGCTTCCTGCCACGGCAAGACCGGCACCGGCCGCGGGCCGATTCCGATGATCGTCGGCCAGTACACCAACTACCTGATGAAGCAGATGAAGGCCTTCCTCAATGCCGAGCGGGCGCATGACGAGGAGACGGCGAAGATTGGTGTGCTCTATGGCCTGAAGGAACAGGATCTGCAGGACATCCTGGCCTACCTGACGACGCTGCAGAACCAGGAATAGTGGAAATTTCTGGCAGCGCCGTGTCAGTCGCGGCGCATCCAGACCTGCCAGCGCTCGCGCCCGGCGAAGACCGGAATCGAGTCGTCGACGGCGAGGTCTTCGACGCAGTCGAACCACGGGGCGAGCAGGGCATCGAGTTGCCCCGGGGCGAGACCGAACGGTGGCCCCTTCGGGTCATCGTTGAAAAAGAAGAAGCCGGCAAGCTGCCCGCCGGGAACCAGCAGGTCGTGCATGCGCCGGCCATAGTCCGGCCACAGGCGGCGTGGCATCGCGCAGAGGAAGGCGCGTTCGTAGATCAGTGCGAACCGCCGTTCCGGCATAAAGGTGAAGAAGTCGGCGCAGACCAGTTCCCCCGGCCAGTCGCCGAGAACTTCCTGCGCTGCGGCGATCGCCGTCGGCGAGAAATCGAGCGCCGTCACCGGCCAGCCGTGGCGGGCCAGCCAGTCGGCTTCCCAGGCATGGCCGCAGCCCGGAACCAGCGTTCTCGGCCGATCCGTCCGCGTCGCCGCATAGGCCGAGAGACGGGCCGGAACACCGCCGGCGTTCCACGGCGTGACGCCTTCGCCGAAGCGCTTGTCCCAGAACTCGGGCAACTCCGGGCGCTGGTGGTCGGGCTTGTCGCTCATGTCCTCGTTCATCCTGTGCAAAGCCGCCTCTGGCGGGGGAAAGAGGCGGTCCGCCATGTTAGAATCGCGCGTCGCCGGCGAGCCTGCCGTGCGGCCTGATCCAGCCCCGTTTCCGGAGATCCCGTCTTGAGTTCGAATGCTGCCGCCCCCAAGAAAATCGTCATCGCCTCGCGCGAATCCCGCCTCGCCATGTGGCAGGCAGAGCATATTCGTGATCGCCTGAGCGGTCTATGGGCAGGGGCCGAGGTGAGCATCCTCGGCATGACCACCAAGGGCGACCAGATCCTCGACCGGCCGCTGTCGCAGATCGGCGGCAAGGGCCTGTTCATCAAGGAACTCGAAGTGGCGATGCAGGAAGGCCGCGCCGACCTCGCCGTGCATTCGCTGAAGGACGTGCCGATGGAGATGCCGGAAGGCTTCTCGCTGACCGCCATCACCGCCCGCGAGAATCCGCGCGACGCCTTCGTCTCGAACAAGTACGCCGGCCTCGACGAACTGCCGGCCGGTGCCGTCGTCGGCACCTCCAGCCTGCGCCGCGAGGCGATCCTGCGTGCGAAATATCCGCAGCTGAAGATCGAGCCGCTGCGCGGCAACCTCGACACGCGGCTCAGGAAGCTCGACGACGGCCAGTACGACGCGATCATCCTCGCCGCCGCAGGCCTTATCCGCCTCGGCCTCAAGGACCGCATCAAGACCGTGCTGACGCCGGAGCAGTCGCTGCCGGCGCCGGGCCAAGGTGCGCTTGGCATCGAGGTGCCGTCCGACCGCGCCGACGCTGCGGCCTGGGTGGCGCCGCTGAACGACGCCGAGACGGCCGCCTGCGTCACCGCCGAACGTGCTTTCTCGCGCGCGCTGGGCGGCAGCTGCCAGGTGCCGCTCGGCGGCTACGCCATCATTGATAACGGCGGTTTGTGGCTGCGTGGTTTCGTCGCCACGCCGGATGGCAAGGAAATGGTCGCTGGCGAACTGCGTGGCCAGCCGGCCGATGCCGACTCGATCGGCCGCATCCTGGCGCAGATGCTGCGCGACCAGGGCGCCGACGCGATCCTCGAAAAGCTGGCCGCCTGCGCCTGATGATTTCATCGGCCGGGCCGCTTGTCGGGAGGACCATCGTCGTCACCCGCCCGCGGGCACAGGCCGGTGGGCTGGCGGCAGCGATCCGGGACGCCGGCGGCGAAGCGTTCATTTTCCCGCTGCTGGAGATCGGGCCAGCGCCCGATCCGGCGCCGCTGGCCGAGGCGGTTTCCCGGCTTGGCGACTACACCCTGGCGGTCTTCATCAGCCCCAATGCCGTCGACTACAGCGTGCCGGCCATGCTTGCCCGCGGCCCGTGGCCGTCCGGGCTGACGCTGGCAGCGGTCGGCCAGGGCACGGCGCGCGCGCTTGCCGTACACGGCGTGCATGGCACCGTCGTGCCGAGCGAGCGCTTCGATTCCGAGGCGCTGCTCGAACTCCCCGAACTGCAGGCCGACCGGGTTGCCGGCCGGCGCGTCGTCATCTTCCGTGGCGATGGTGGCCGCGAGCTGCTCGGCGACACGCTCGCCGCGCGCGGTGCGACCGTCGACCGCATTCCCTGCTACACGCGCAGCGCCCCGGCGACGGGGGCTGCCCCCTTGCTCGAACGCTGGCGCCGCGGCGGTATCGATGCCATCACGGTGTCGAGCAGCGAGGGGCTGCGCTACCTGGTCGACATGCTCGACGATGAGGGGCGGCGACGTCTGGCGGAGACGCCGGTATTCGTGCCGCATGCGCGCATTGCCGAGAACGCCGCCGCACTCGGCCTGCGCTCCGTCGTGCTCACTGGGCCTGCCGACGACGGCATTCGTGCCGGACTGTGTACGTATAATTGGCCGCATCATGACTGAAGAAGACGCCAAGCCGGCCGTGCCGCCGGCACCGGAAACCCCTGTCGCGCAAGCTGCCGTTGCCGCTGCCAAGGAACCGGCGCGCCCGTCGCCGTGGCACAACCCATGGTTGCTGGTCGGACTGGTCGTCGTCGGACTCTTTGCCTGGCAGTGGTTCGAAACGCGCGTGCGGCTGGCAGAAACACAGCAGGAACTCGCACGCCGTCTTGCCGACAGCGATACGGTTGCCAGGGAGAGCCGGGTTCTGGCGAAGCAGGTGCAGGATCAGCTGGCAGCGGTGCAGGGCAAGCTGGGGGCGATCGAGGCGGCCATTGCGGAATCGCAGAGCCAGCAGGCGACGCTGGAGGGCTTGTATCAGGATCTGGCGCGCAATCGTGACGAATGGGCGCTGTCCGAAATCGAGCAGGGGGTGACGCTGGCGGCCCAGCAGTTGCAGCTAGCCGGCAATGTGCATGGTGCGGTACTCGCACTGCAGGCTGCGGATGCCCGTCTGGCAGGTTCGACATCGCCGCAGTTCATCAGCCTGCGCAAGGCCTTCGGGCGCGACCTCGATCGCTTGAAGGCGCTGCCGCAGATCGATCTGCCGGGCATGAGCGTGCGCCTGGAAACCGTGGTTACGGCCATCGATACCCTGCCGCTCGCCGTCGATGTCCGTCCGCGCGCCGATTCGTCGCCGCCGCTTGCTGCAGAGGATGCTGCCGCATCGTTGCCGGGCTGGCAGCGTCTGGCGCTCGATGCCTGGGCTGAAGTGAAGAGTCTGGTTCGCATCCAGCGTTTCGATCGCGATGAGCCGGTACTGCTGGCACCGGGGCAGGTCTTCTTCCTGCGCGAAAATCTCAAGCTGCGCCTGCTCAGTGCGCGGCTGGCCATGCTGGCGCGCGATCAATGGACATTCCGCAATGAGCTGAAGGCTGCCCAGGTATTGTTCGAGCGCCATTTCGATGCCCGTGACAAATCGGTTCAGACTGCGCTCGGCTCGCTCCGGCAACTCGGCGCCGCGGAGATCAACATCGAACTGCCGACCTTGAACGACAGTCTTTCCGCCGTTCGCAGCTTCAAGGCGACACGCGAGCGGGAGACCCGGGGCGCCCGCAAATGAAGGGGCTCTTCTGGATCCTGTCGCTGTTCGCACTGGCCGTCGGCCTGTCGATGGCGGCAAGCTTCAACGAAGCCTACCTGCTGCTCGTACTGCCGCCCTGGCGTGCAGAAGTTTCACTGAATCTTGCGATCGTGGTGCTGCTCGCTGCCTTCGTGATCCTGCATCTGCTGCTGCGTGGCATCGCGCTGACGCTCGCCCTGCCGGGCCGCGTTCGCGAATACCGGGCGCGCCGACAGCAGGCCAGGGCGGCTGCCATCTTCCAGGAAGCGGTGCGTCTGCTTTTCGAAGGGCGCTTCGGCCATGCCCTGAAGAAGGCTGCCGAGGCGCATTCGGCCGGCGAGGCGCCGGGACTGGCCGCCCTCATCGCGGCACGGGCGGCGCAGCGCATGCGCGAACCCGGCAAGCAGCAGGGCTGGCTGGATCGGGCGACACTCGATGATTCGCGCACTGAAGCGGCACGCCTGATGCTGGAGGCCGAGATGTGCATCGACGGACGCCGTTTCGAGGAGGCCGTCGCGGTACTCGCCCGTTTGCATCAGCTGACCGGTCGGCATATCGCTGCACTCAAGCTCGAATTGCGCGCCCAGCGCGGCTGTGGCAACTGGGACGAGGTTCTGCGCATCGTTCGCCAGCTCGAGAAGCGCGACGCACTTTCCAGCGAAGCTGCGCGTGAGCTGAAGTTGCAGGCGCATCGCGAGAATCTGGCGCGCCATGCCGGCGATCGTACGCAACTGCTTTCGTATCTGGACAAGCTGCCGGCAGGGGAAATCGAACCGCGTCTGACGCAGGTGGCGGTCGAGGCCCTGGTGGCACTTGATGCCCATGATGCTGCCCGTCGCCTCATCGAGCGCCAGCTTGAGCGGGAATGGGACGAGGCGCTGGTGGAACTCTACGGACGCGGCGACAGTGGCGACGGTGCCGATATCGCCGCCCGCCTGGCACGAGCCGAGGGCTGGCTCGGACAGCATCCGCACGAAGCGGCGCTGCTGGTGGCGCTTGGTCGTCTGTGTGCCCGGCAGCAGTTGTGGGGCAAGGCCCAGAGTTATCTGGAAGCGTCGCTGTCACTTGCCGACACGCGCGATGCTCACCTCGAACTGGCGCGTATGGCGGATGCGCTGGGGCGTGAAACGGAAGCGAACCGCCATTATCGGATTGCGGCGGGATTTGCCATTCCGGCCTGAGTGGCTCGGTACCGGCAGGTCTGCACCGCGGGGGGAGTGAAATGCTGAACCTGGATCTGCGGAAAATCTACAAATTCACACCGGTCGTTCTGAAACCGGCCGAGCCCCTGCCGACGGGGGCGATGTATTACTACGAATGCCTCGATTGCCAGCTGATCGTCAGTTCGGTCCCGCATACGCCGGCAAAGTGCGCCTGCGGAAACCTGAACGGAGATGGCGGCAAGGTCGATATCCGCGACCCGGCCCGCATGCGCGTGATGACCGGGAAACTGAAATAGGCAACCCGTCGTTACGGGCCGATGCTCAGGCCCAGTCGCGCGGCTGCAGGTACTTCTCGTAGAGTTCGGCTTCCGGCGTCCCCGCTTCCGGGCGCCAGTCGTAGCGCCACTTCACGACCGGTGGCAGCGACATCAGGATCGACTCGGTGCGCCCGCCCGACTGCAGGCCGAACAGCGTGCCGCGGTCCCAGACCAGGTTGAACTCGACGTAGCGACCGCGGCGATAGGCCTGGAAATCGCGCTCGCGTTCGCCGTACGGCGTATCGCGGCGCCTGGCGAGGATCGGCAGGTAGGCTTTCGTGAAGGCGTCGCCGACCGCCTGCGTCAGCGCGAAGCCGCGCTCGAAGCCGCCTTCGTTCAGGTCGTCGAAGAAGATGCCGCCGACGCCGCGCGGCTCGTTGCGGTGTTTGAGGAAAAAATACTCGTCGCACCACTGCTTGTACTGCGCATGCACGCCGTCGCCGAACGGCGCCAGCGCCGCCTTACAGGTGGCGTGGAAGTGGCGCACGTCCTCCTCGACTGCGTAATACGGCGTCAGGTCCATGCCGCCGCCGAACCACCAGACATCCTCCTCGCCTGCCTTCGTCGCGACGAAGCAGCGCACGTTCATGTGCGCCGTCGGGCAGTACGGATTCTCCGGGTGCAGCACCAGCGAGACGCCCATCGCCTCCCAGGCGCGGCCGGCAAGCTGCGGGCGCACGGCGGTGGCCGAGGCGGGCAGCGACTTGCCGGTGACGTGCGAGAAATTGACGCCGCCGCGCTCGAAGAAATTGCCCTGCTCGATCAGCCGCGAGACGCCGCCGCCGCCCTCCGGGCGCTGCCAGGAATCGCTGCGGAAGCGCTGCCCGTCGAAGGCTTCCAGTTCGCCGACGATGCGCGTCTGCAGCTGGGTAAAATAGTCCTTGAGGCGGGTGGTGTCGATCGACATTGCATCTCCGTGGGCAAAAAAACGGGCGGTCCGAAGCATCCTTCGGCCGCCCTTGTCCGATTTGGTTCCGGTCTGGCGGGAAATGGCGCGGTAGCCGCTTACCGTGCTATCGCACGGTGTCCAATATCCTTCCTGAACTGCATGCCATCCCAGCTGATCGCGGCAGCCGCTTCGTACGCGCGTTTCTGCGCGATCTTCACGTTCTCGCCGAGTGCGGTGACGCAGAGCACGCGACCGCCGGCAGTGACGACCTTGCTGTCCTGGTTCGTGGTGCCGGCGTGGAAGACATGCGCATCGTCACCGAAGCTGTTGCAGGCCGGCAGGCCGTGGATGACGTCGCCCTTCTTCGGCGTGTCCGGATAGTTGGCGGCGGCGAGCACGACGCCGAGCGCGACGCGGCGGTCCCACTCGGCCTCGACCTGGTCCAGCGTGCCGGCAACCGCGTGTTCGAGCAGGTCGACGAGGTTCGACTTCAGTCGCATCATGATCGGCTGCGTTTCCGGGTCGCCCATGCGGCAGTTGAATTCGAGCGTCTTGACGCTGCCGTCCTTGCCGATCATCAGGCCGGCGTAGAGGAAGCCGGTGTAGGGAATGCCGTCCTTCATCATGCCCTGCACCGTCGGCAGGATGATCTCGCGCATCGCCTTGCCGTGGATCTCCGGCGTCACCACCGGGGCCGGCGAGTAGGCGCCCATGCCGCCGGTGTTGGGGCCGGTGTCGCCGTCGCCGATGCGCTTGTGGTCCTGGCTGGAGGCGAGCGCCAGCACGTTCTTGCCGTCGACCATGACGATGAAGCTGGCCTCCTCGCCGTCGAGGAATTCCTCGATGACGACGCGCGCGCCGGCGTCGCCGAGCTTGTTGCCGGAGAGCATGTCATCGACGGCGGCGTGCGCCTCTTCCAGCGTCATGGCGACGACGACGCCCTTGCCGGCGGCGAGGCCGTCGGCCTTGATGACGATCGGTGCGCCGATGCGGTCGATGTAGGCATGCGCCGCCGTGGTGTCGGTGAAGGTCTCGAAGAAGGCGGTCGGGATGCCGTGGCGGGCCATGAAGCGCTTGGCGAAATCCTTCGAGGATTCGAGCTGTGCAGCTTCCTTGGTCGGCCCGAAGATCTTCAGGCCGCGGGCACGGAAGACGTTCACGACGCCGGCGGCGAGCGGCGCTTCCGGGCCGACGACGGTGAGATGCACGCCTTCCTTCTCGGCGAAGTCGGCGAGTGCGACCGGGTCGGTGATGTTTACGTTCTGCAGTTCATGCTCGCGCGCCGTGCCGGCATTGCCGGGGGCGACGAAGACGCGCTGCAGGCCGGGGGTCTTGGCGAGGCGCCAGGCCAGCGCGTGCTCACGACCGCCGGAACCGATAACCAACAATTTCATGATTCAGAACCTTTCACCACAGAGGCACAGAGACACAGAGGAAGCAAACAAGAGATTTTCTCTGTGCCTCTGTGTCTCTGTGGTTAATGGTTTTAGTGACGGAAATGGCGCGCACCGGTAAAGACCATGGCGAGGCCATGCTCATCCGCCGCAGCAATGACTTCTTCGTCGCGCATCGAGCCGCCCGGCTGGATGACGGCGACGGCACCGGCTTCGGCCAGCACATCGACACCATCGCGGAACGGGAAGAAGGCGTCCGAGGCGACGACCGAGCCCTGCAGTGCGAGGCCGGCGTGCTGCGCCTTGATGCTGGCGATCTTGGTCGAATCGACGCGCGACATCTGGCCGGCGCCGACGCCCAGCGTCATGCCGCCGCCGCAGAAGACGATGGCGTTGGACTTGACGAACTTGGCGA
>VFQM010001791.1_pt1 | contig 17741 bp, 15 predicted proteins | sample 3512391 | NCBI WGS metagenome assembly VFQM01 (sample SAMN10412369, study PRJNA504923) | tailings metagenome | isolation source: Replicate 1 from Balatoc abandoned mine | place: Philippines
GAAGGCTCCCGCCTCTGGCGGCTCCAAATTTCAACAGATTTAGTGCTCGGCTTGGGGGAGCCGACGCCTTCTTTCGCGTAAATCTCGGCGTGGCTGGAATTGGCGCAAACAACCCAGGTGACGGTCGGTTTCATGGCAAGCTCCTTTCCGCGCTGCGCGCGGGACCGGTCTCGCCGGCGCGCGGAATGCTCGCCGCGGCGAGAGGATCCTGATTGCAGAGTAGATCGCGGAAATGGAAAAATCAAGGAGCGCTGCGACAAAATGGCGCAATTGGAAGCGAAAAAGAAATGCGCCGGAGACATTTGAGCGAGAGGATGGTTTCGCGAACAGACATCGCGACCTCATCAACCACCAAGGAGAAAAGAATGAAATCCATCCGCGCCATGAAGAAAATGGGAATGTCGATCGGGCTGGCCCTGCTGGTCTTCGGAGGCAATGCGATCGCCAGCGAAGGGCCGATGGCCGAGCGCAAGGCGCAGTTCCAGGAGCGCTGCGCGGCCGATCCGGCCAAATGCGAGCAGGCGAAGGAGCGCATGAAGGCGCGCCATGAGAAGCTCAAGGAGAAATGCGCGGCCGATCCGGAAAAGTGCCAGCAGATGCGCGAGCGCATCCAAGAGCGCCGGGAGGCCTGCAAAGCGGACCTGGAGGGGTGCAAGCAGCGCCGCGAGCAGCACCGCGAGCAGCGGAAGGAATCCGCGTCCTGATAGGCTCGACGCGCAGGGAATCCGGCGGTCCTTCGGGGCCGCCGGATTTCGATTGTGTCCCGGAAGGGTTGCGAAAGGGGTTGCCAAAAGCGGGGGGTTTCGCGCAGAATCTGATGGAGCGCGGTCGCGCTCCGAGAAAACGAACAGACAAACAGGCGGAATGGAATGATCGAGAACAGGAATTTGGGGGAAGAGACGCGGCAAGCGGTCCGCGAAGTCGTGAGCGGCTGGAGCCATGAGCAGGCGATCCGAATCGCGCAATGCCGGCAGGGGCATCAGCAGGGGCATCTGCAGGCGGTCTTCCGGGAATGGAGGGAGAGCGGGGATCTGCGCGGCGCGGCGCGCGAAAGCCTCAACGAATGGCTCCTATCGTCCGACGTCGAGGATTGCTAAGCGGCGATCCGCAGGCGGAACAGGAGCGGCCGCTTTCGGGCGGGGCGAAAAAACGCTAGAATGCTCGCAGCCGCAAGGAGCGAGAAATGGGCGATCTTTCCCGGAAATCCGAAAGCGCGAGCGCTTTTGACAATCTGACTCCCGAGAGCCGGCTCGCGCTCGCGCAGATCTGCGCGGAGTCGGGAAACGCGCAGAGCCTCGCGGCGACGCTCCGGGCGGAGGATCTCTGCCCGGCGGAGATGGAGGGGGCCTTGTTCGCAGCGACGGCGCGCCGCCGCGCGGGGACCCTGATGAAGGGATACGCGAGAGGGCAAGCGCGCCAGAGGGATCCGCATCTGGGGGAGGAGCTGCGCTGCGCGCTCGAGGCGGCGGCGAGCCTGGCGGAGAGCAGAAGCTTGAGCGAAGGGAGCGCGATGCGCCGAATCTTGAGCGAGCAGGCCCTGCAGGAGGCCAAGGCGCTCGACGCGGATTGGTTCGAATCCTGGGCGCTAGGGCCGCGCGGCGAAGAGCCGGAGATCGAGGACCTGATCTCCGCCGCGGCGGAGCAATTCGGAAAAGGGGCGAATCCGCAGACGTGGGCGAGGGCGCTCGGAAAGCGAGGCGAGAGCGGCGCCGCGGCGCTCTTCCAGATCGGAGCGCGGCTGGTCAAGCGGCGCAGCGAGCCCCGATCGCCCGAGGATCTGCGCGAGGAGAGCTTGGCGGAGGCGGCGCGGGTCGCGCTGCGCTGGTTCGGATCCGACGCGATCGCTCCGCGCTGGGCGGAGGAGATGGGCGAGCGCATCTACGCGTCGGGGCGTGGGGGATATAAGGAGGAGCGAGGAAAGATGCTCCGGGAGATTCTGGGGGAAATCCGGCCAGAGGAAGGCTCCCGGATCTGGGGAATCGCCGGATCCGTCGCCCTGAGGGAGTCGGATCCGGAGCTCTTCGAATTGGCGAAAATCGGGGGCCGCGAAAAGGCCGGGGAGATCGCTCGGGAGGAGCTCGAGGAGGAATGGGGCGAGAGCCGGCGGGAGTGGGAGCTTCCGCCGCTCGGGGAGCTGCGGGCCTTGGCGCTGCTGAGCCTGTCGCCGGCGACGCGGACGCTGGGGGAGGAGACGGCGCGGCGCTGGCTGCGGGCGGACCCGCCGCGAGGGGAGGCCGACCGGATCGCGCTGCTGGAGTGCCTCGCGCGCGGGGGCTGGAGCGAAGCGGCCGAGGCGACGGCGGAGCCGGGGGATTGGGCGGCGCTGGCGCTGGCGCGCCCGCATCTGATGTCCGACTTGCTGGCGCTCGATCACCGCAAGCTCTCGCCGAGCGGGGTGAAGATCGCCAAAGGGGCCCCCATCGCCGGATACTGGCAAGAGCGAGTCCTCTACTTCGCCAAGCGCCTGGAGGCGGCCGGAGCGAGAACGCGCCAGTCCGGATCGAGGCTGGCCAGCCGGGCGCCGGAGATGGCGGCGTTCATCGAGGCCTCGCGCCTGCGGGCGAGAAAATTCCAGGAGAGCGAGGCGCCGGCGAAAAGGCCTCGGGGAATCTAGCCCGGGGCTATAGGCCGCGCCGCGGGGAAGCCGCGGGCCCGGAGGGGGCCGCGCGGGAAGACAAGGACAAAAGGCGGGCCTCGAGGACCGCCGCGATTGGGGCGGGCAGGCCCGGCAGCGCGAGCAGAAAGCGCAGCGCATCCTGGGGATCGGGGATCGAGAGCGCGTCGGTGTCCTCCGGGCGGGAGGACGCGGAATCCGCGCGGGCGCAAAAGGGCGCGCGCAGGCCGGGGAGCGCCCATTCGGAGCCGTCGCGCCAGGCGATGGAGAGCAGCGAGGCGGCGCTGTCGGGAAGGCTCTCGGGGTAGCGCTGGAACGAATAGGCGGCGGCGGGGCCGGAGGATCCGGAGATCAGAAGGCCCAAGGCGGAGAGCGCGGGATTCGCCAAGGCCAGGCGAGATCCCAGACGCGAGGAGAGCTCGGAGAAGGGGGCGGAGAGGAAATCAGGCTCCTCGTCGCCGAAAGGAGCCTTGCGAGCCGCCTCGAAAAAGGAGAGCCCGAGGGTGCAGCCCGCGGCGTCGGGGAGATTGGCCAGGGATTCGAGGCGCTCCTCGGGCAGGCAGCGCAAAGCCAGGGAAAAGGCTTCGGCGGCCCCGGGGATGCGCAGGCTGCAGGAGAGCGCGCGGAGAAAATGCAATCCGCCCGGGGTGACGAAGGAGAGCAAGGATGCGTAATCGAGGCTCGCGGGGTCGTCGCCGTCGGCGAGGCGATCCAAGGCCTCGCCCCAGGAGGCGATGGCGCTCGAGCACGCCGAGCTCGGCCAGCGCGAAGCCAAGCCCTCGACGCGATGCGCCAATTCGATCCAGGGCTCGGAGGAGAGCGGGCGGGAGCGCCGCGGTCCGCGAGCGCCGGTCTCCGGCGGAGAAAGGGAGGCCTCGACAACCCGGCGGACGGGATCCGGAAGGCTGCGGGCCCAGGCGGCGGCGCGCGGGTCGAGCTCAGGGCGCTCCACCTCGTCGGGATCGGGCAGGTAAAGCCCGGGATCAAGGTAAAGGCGGGAAGCGGGCCATTCCTCCAGAGGAAGAAGCCGAGAGCCGGCCTGGATCGCGGAGAGGCCGCAAAGGAGGGAATCCGATCCGTTGACGGCGTCGAAGTCGCGCTCGGAGAGGATGGTCCCGTCGGGAAGCAGGCGCAAGCCGCCCGATCCGGGAAAGCTCCCCGCGCTGCGCGCGCCGACGTCGCCGTGGCCGCAGGAGGAGAGCAGGTGGACTCTCACGCGATTGGCGGTGCGCTCGCGGCCGTATCCGGTGTGGGAATCGGCCATGGCCAGAGCACCGGCTGGATGCCAAAAGAGGATGAACTCATCCTCGGCGCCGGAGTGCCCGCGGCGGGAGAGGGACCGGCTGGCGATCCGAAAGCCCAGATCGGAGAGGATGCGGATCGCCTCGGGCCAGGAGGTGTCGCGGAAAATGTCGCCGGCTCCGCGTCCGCGGGGCAGCGGAATCGATCGCTCGGAAAGGGGGATTTCCGCGGCGGGCTCGAGGCTCTCGAGGATTTTCGCGCGCAGCGCGGCGGGATCGGAAGGGATGGCGGCCATGCCCCATTCTCCCAGAGCCGCCGGGCCGGATCAAGGAAAAGGGGCGCCAGGGAACCCGGAGAGCATCCGCTCGAGAATGAGCCAGTGGTCGTCGTGCAGGCGCTCGCGCAGGGAGGCAAGCTCGGAGAAATCCACCCAGCGGGCGCGCATCGCGTCGTCGGCGCCTTCCACGGCGGGGAGGTCCCCCTCGCCCAGGTCGAAGAGGAAGGCTTGGGTGATGACCCGACCGCGCAGGCTGCGCGCCGGATGGTCGAAGGCCTCCTGGCGCAGGAGGCGGAAGGGGACGGAGCCGGAGAGCAGATCCAAGCAGGTCTCCTCGGCGAGCTCGCGCAAGGCCGCGCGCGCCCAGGGCTCGCGCTCCTCGACGAATCCGCCAGGAAGGGCCCAGAGGCCGTAGCCGACGGCGCCCCCGCGGCGGATGAGCAGGACGCGCCCGGATCGGACGGCGACGGCGTCGGCCGCGATCGAGATCCCGGGGCGGGAGCGGGAGAGCTCTTCGCGCTCGCGCCGCAAAACGCCGAAGCGCTCCGAGCGCAGGAAAGACTCCAAGGCGGCCAGGGAGGAGGCGGGCATCGACTCGGAAAAGGGGAAGGGAGCTCCGGAATAGGCCGCGTCCCGAATGGCCGTGGAGGAGAGATCCGAGCGGAAGGGGCAGGCCACGAACTCCATCTCGGGGAAGAGGCGCAGATAATAGCTCGAGTCGTCCTTCTCGAATCCGACCAGGCAAGCGGGGCGATCGCCGAAGGCCCCGCGCGCGGCCGAGCGGATCGAGTCGGCCCAAGGCTGGTCCTCGAAGAGATCCGGCTGGCGGTGGAAGGCGACGCGCGAGCGCTCCTCCGGCGGCAAGGCCCCCAGAATCATGGCTTCGCGCTCGGAATCCGTGAACGGGTTCTTCGCGTTGGGGGCGTGCGAAGCGGAGCCAAGAACGACAAGGACGCGATCCCCCAACGCCAGGGCGCGCTCGAGCAAAGCCAAATGCTCGTTGTGGAAAGGCTGGAAGCGGCCGATGAGCAAGGATCCGGAGAATGGGCGGGACATAGGGTCTCCCGGGAAGAATGGCGACGAAAAGATTGTCGCATACTTAGTTGCAAAAAGCAAATATCTACGCTCAGGCATAACATGATGTGAAAGTGGCGATCAGGAAACTCCGGCGGCCAAGGGCGGCCGCGTGGGGAGGCGCCCTTTTGGGCAATGGCGGAGGCGAAAGAAAAGAGAGAGAACAAAAGCGGAAGAATGGGCTCCGAAAGGGGAATCGCGGCGAGACAGGAGACGGCCATGAAAAGCGAAATTGCGGCGGGGGTGGAAGTCGGGATGATTCGGGGATCGGCGAGGGTTCGCTCCGCCGACGGGAGCGAGCGGCCCCTGGCGGTGGGGGATAGGCTCGGCGAGGGGGACGAGCTGATCGTCCCGGAGGGCTCCGAAGTTCTGCTGCTCGGCGGAGGGCACGGGCAGCTGCTCATCGACGCCGGAGACTACCGGCTCACGGAGGAGGCGCTCGCGCCCGGCGGGGGGCTCGACGGCGCCGTGCAAAGCGGGGATGTCGAGCGAGTGCTCGAGGCGCTCGAGGAGGGCCGGGATCCGTTCGAGGACATCGAGGCGCCGGCGGCGGGGGCCGCCGGGACGGAAGGGGGGCACTCCTTCGTGCGCCTGCTGCGCATCGCGGAGGAGATCACCCCGGTCGGATACGAATTTCCGGCCAACGGGCAAGGCCCGATCCGCGCGCCGGAGGAGGCGGGGGCAGCGGAAGCGGAGCCCGGAGAGGAGCCGCCCGAGGATGACGCGCCGTCGGTGAGCGCCGGCTCTGTCTCCGTGGACGAGACGGGGGGCCTGGACGCGGCCTACGGGGCGCTAGCCGCCGCCTTCGGGGAGGACCTGCCTGGGACGGTCGAGCTATCCGCCGAAGGGGCGGTCTGGGACGGGGAGGCCCAGGAGCTGCGCGACGAGGGCGGAGCGTGGGTGATCCGGCTCGTCGAGGGGGGCTACGAGTTCGAGCAGCTCCTGCCGATGGCGCATCCGGACGGGGAAGATCCGAACGACGCGATCGAGATCGCGGTGACGGCGACCGCGACAGATTCGGACGGGTCGCAGGCGAGCGCGCAGTTCTCGGTGCGAGTCTATGACGACGGCCCGCAGGCGACGGGGGAGTCGGCCTGGACCCCGGAGGACGAGCCCATCGAGGTCGACGCGCTCGCCAACGACGCCAGCGGGCTCGACAGTCCGATCCGGCTGGATTCGGCCGAGCTGCTCACGCCGGGGGCGGGGTCGATCGCCTACGGGCCCGAGGGGGTGATCCGCTTCGAGCCCGCGCCGGGATTCGAGGGGACGGCGCAGATCCTCTATGAGGTGGCGGACGCGGACGGGGACGAGGCGACGGCGGTTCTGGAGATCGAAGTCGGGCCCGACAGCGCGCCGACGGTGCGCTGGCTCGGAGCCGAAGGCGATGAGGGCGTCGCGATGGAGAGCGCGCTGCCGGAGGGCAGCGGCGGAGGCTCGGCGATCGTCTCCGGGGAGATCGATCTCGACACGGGCGCCGACGGCCTGGCGCAGCTGCTCGTCAGCGGAGTCGATGTGACTCAGGGAGGCCAGGTGCCGGGAAAATACGGGGTGCTGACGATCACGGTGGACGGCGGGGCCTACGCCTGGTCTTACGAGCTCGCAGAGCGCGCGCCGCACAGCGGGGAGGACGCCATCGGAATGGCGGATCTCTATCCGGAGGAGACGTTCGGGATCGTGGCGATCGACTCCGACGGGAGCCGCAGCGCGGAGGATTCGCTGAGCCTGCTCATCGCCGATGACGGGCCGGTGGCGCTGGGCGAGTCGGCCCAGACGCCGGAGGACACGCCCATCGAGGTCGACGTCCTCGCCAACGACCGCTCGGGGGCCGACGAGCCGGCGGAGCTCGCCGCGGCGCAGCTGCTCACGGCGGGCGCGGGATCCGTCGGGGTCCTGGAGGGCGGCGTGATCCGCTTCGAGCCGGCCCCGGGCTTCGAGGGGACGGCGCTGATCCGCTATGAGATCGTGGACGCGGAAGGGGACTCCGCCTGGGCGGCGCTGGAGATCGTCGTCGGGGAGGATTCCGAGCCGGAGATCGCGGCCGGCTCTGTCTCCGTGGACGAGACGGGGGGCCTGGACGCGGCCTACGGGGCGCTAGCCGCCGCCTTCGGGGAGGACCTGCCTGGGACGGTCGAGCTATCCGCCGAAGGGGCGGTCTGGGACGGGGAGGCCCAGGAGCTGCGCGACGAGGGCGGAGCGTGGGTGATCCGGCTCGTCGAGGGGGGCTACGAGTTCGAGCAGCTCCTGCCGATGGCGCATCCGGACGGGGAAGATCCGAACGACGCGATCGAGATCGCGGTGACGGCGACCGCGACAGATTCGGACGGGTCGCAGGCGAGCGCGCAGTTCTCGGTGTGGGTCTATGATGACGGACCGTCGCTGAATCCGCCGGACGCGGCGCTCGCCAACGAGGCGGGGAACCGCGTCGAGGGGGATCTGGGCTTCGATCCGGGAGCCGACGGCGAGGGGGCCTTCGTGAGGTTCTCCGCGCCGGCGGGGTCGGTCGACGCCTCCGGATACATCCTGGCGGATTGGTCGCTGGGGGATCAGGGGGGGACGGCGCGCCTGACGATGGGCGGAGAGCCGCTGCGCTGGGAGGAGCAGGAAGACGGATCGCTGCTGGCGGTGACCGGCGAGGGGGATGCCGCGCTGCGGGTGAGCTCGGACGGGTCGGTCTGGAGCGTCGAGATCCTCGGGGATATCGACCAGGCGCTGATCTGGTCGACCTTCCTCACGGAGAATATCCAAGGCGGAAACGGGGACTTCTACCTCGTGGCCGGGGAGATGGCCGGCGACTTGCTCTCCGAATCCATCGAGATGCGGGCGAGCGCGGTCAGCGGGGGCGAGGCGGACACCGTCAACACGCGAGCGGATTATTTCGGCGTGGGGACGGGGCAGGACATCTCCGGATCGCAAGGCGACGAGCTGCTGCTGGAGTTCGCGCAAGCCGGGTCCTGGGATCCGGACAGCGGCGAGCCGACGGCCGATTACGAAGCGGCCGAGGCGCTCGCGCTCAGCTTCGAGACGTCGGGGCTGGGGGATGGGGAGAGCCTGCTCTGGAGAGCGACGCTCTCGGACGGCTCCGTCGCCGAAGGGCGAATCGACGGCGCGGGGAATCCGAACTCGGCGGCGAACAAGGCGGTCTGGACGATCGGATCGGAGGATTTGGGCGGGCTGGGGCTCGTGTCCATCGAATTCTCGGCCGAGGGCGACTCGTCCTACGACATCGGATCATTCGCGGCGCGAGCCGAGGAGGGCAGCGCGGATCAGACCATCCGGATCGCGGCGCAGGGGTTCGATGGGGACGGAGACGCGACCGTCGCGGCCGGCATCGAGATCTACCTCGCCGGAGACGGGCAGATCGAGGGGACCTCGGGAGCGGACCTGCTCTCCGGGGGGAGCGGATCCGACGCGCTCTGGGGCCAGGCGGGGGCGGACGTCTTCGAGTGGACGCTCTCGGACGCTTCGGGGGCGGCGGCCTCGGAGGATGTGGTCAAGGATTTCTCGATCGCGCAGGGAGACAGCCTGAAGATCGGGGACCTGCTCCCCGATCTGGGGGAGGCGTGGACCGGAGAGGCGCTCTCGGCCTACGTGTCCATCGTGGAGGAGGGGGGGTCGAGCAGTCTGATGATTCGGCCGGAGGGAGCCGCCGGCGAGGTCGAGCAGGTCATCTCGCTGGAGGGAATCAGTTTGCTGGCGGGGTTTGACACGCAAGCGGACGCGCTCCAGCATATGCTCGACCAGGGAAGCCTGCGGACGGATTGACGCGGGCGGAGCCGGGGAAAGAGGAGAAGGAGAGAATGGCTTACGCGAAAAGGGATGCGGCCGGGAAGATCGAGGCGCTGTCGCTGAGGGAAATGGAGGGATTCGCTCCGGCGGAGCCCTCGGAGGTGATGGCGTTTCTCTCGGAAGTCTCGCGCCAGGCGCTCGGGGAGCGGACGACGCCGCCGGAGGCGTTCCTCGCGGAGAGCGACGCGCGGATGGCGCGCGTGGTCGAGGATCTCATCGCGCTGCTGATCGAGCATGAGGTGTTCGATCTCGAGGAGATGCCCAAGGAGGCGCGCGAGCGCCTCGCGGCGCGCCGAATTTCCCGAGGGGAGGCGCGGGCCCTCAAGCTCATCGCGGAGCACGAGGAGACGATCCGGCTGTAGGTTTGGCGGATTCGAGCCGATCGAGTTAGAATGGGGCGGTCTCGGAAACGGAGAGCGCTGTGGCGAATCATTGCGTGGCGAATTGCCCTTTGGCGATCCCGGAGCGGGCCTTCCGGGCGTGGATCCGGTTCGACCTCGAGCGCAGCCTCAATGGAGCCTTCACCCTGCGGGACGACGGATCGCTCCTGCTCGAGCCCAAAGAGGGGGATCCGGAGGGCGATCCGGTGGTTTTCCCGGCGAGCCTGCTGTTCCTCAATGGGCGGGGCCGCCCGGAGTCGCGCTATCCGAATTTCACCTCGCAAGCTTGGATGGCGAGTTTCCTGCTCGAATCGGCCGGGCTCGCGTTCGGCGCCCGCGTCGCGACGGACGAGGGGATCGGGCGCATGGCGCTCGCGCCGAGCTCGCCCGCTTTCGGCGGGCTCTACGGATTCTTCAGGGATGTGCACCCGAGCTCGGCAGGGTCGGATCTTTTCGAGATGCACTACCGATCGGAGGCGAGGCAGCTGCTGCTGCTCGGATACGGGCGCGAGAAGGCCTTGGGATCGGATCCGTCCGGCGGCGAGCTCGCCCCCTGGAGGGGATCGGCCGGATTCGCGGACTACCTCGAGCGCCATCTGCCGGATCCGAGCGGCAAGGAGGCGGACGCGCTGCTGCTGGCCTTCGCCTCCTTGCCGGGGGATCCGATTCCGGAAAGCCTTCTGGAGAAGGCGAGCCCCCGGGGGAAAGAGATCGCTTTCGGATGCGCGATCCGGTCCGGGCAGGAGGAGAAGGCCAAAGAGCTCGCCGCCTGGGCGGGAAGCCTCGATGAGAAGGGGATGGAGAAATGCCTCCGGCGGCTCAAGGGACCCGCGGAGGATATGAATCGGCCCGGCCCGGAGCAGGATGCGGACATCGCACGGGCCAAGGCGGCCTTCGAGGCGGTCCGCCTCGCCGCGCAAGTCCCGGAGGCGGCGGCGCGCAAGCCTCCCAAGCGATTCTGACCGGAAGCTAGGGGCGCCGGCGCGGGGAGAGGCCCTCGCGCGGAGCGAGCCAGGAGCTCAGGCGAATCATGTCCAAGGCGGCCTCGGCCGTCTCGGTGGTCTCCGGGAGGCCCCTCGAGCGGGCCCACTCGAGGAAGCCCTGATAGAATGGGCGCCGGGCGTCGCGCGCCGCCGCTTGGCGGGGGCGGCTCTCCGGAAGGAAAGGGCGCAGCCGGAAGGCGGGGGAGGCGGCGACGAAGGCGTAGGCCTCCTCCGGGGTGGAGAGGCCAGCCCGATGGGCGGCCGGGTCGTATCCGAGCCAGCGCAGGCTCTCCTCCCAGTCCGCGGAGAGAAGGCGGCCCGCCTCGCCGCGCTCGTCGCGCTGGAAGAGGCCGCGAAAGCCCAGAAGAAGATTCGCGTCGCCGGCGACGCGCCCGATGAGGTTTCCGGTGTCGCCATAGCTGTAGTATCGGGCGGCGAAATCGAAGCGCTCCGGCTCGGTGCGGATGAGATCGACCTGCAGCTCCTCGATGGGGAGGGAGACGACCAGGCCGTTGACGCTCACATGGGGAAGGCCCAGGGGGCGGAGAAAGGCTTCCCAGGCGGGCTGCAGAGGCGGCGGGAGATCCGGGCCGTCCTCGAGCAGCAGATCGAGATCCCCGAAGCTCTCCTTGGCCAGCAGCGGCTGGACCGGCTCGAGGCGATGGCCAGAAAAAAAGGCGCGCAAGGCGGGGAGATGGCGGCGCTGAAGCTCAAGGAGCTCCGCGGCGCCGTATCGGCGCGTGGGGATGAACGCGGGAAGAGCTTTGCCGCCCATGGGTTCGCCTGCTTTTCGGTGGAAAGGGGAATTATACCGCGAAACGAAATATTTGGAGCGTCGGGGGAAAATGGGGGATAATTCCGGGAGGAAACGCCGCGATGCGGCCAGAGGCCAAGACAGAAAGAGGATGATGGACAAAGCCAAGGAAACGCCGAGCTGGGAGGAGGCCTTGAGCCTGGAGGCGAGGCGAGAGCGCGATTGGGACGAGGAGTTCGCCAAAGCGGCCAAAGAAGGGCTTCCGGAGCTCCAGGCGGCCTTCGGGAGAGCGCGCTTTCCGCGCGCGCCGCTTCGGCTGTGGTCCGCGCTGGCCAAAGCGGATCGGCCGGAGATGCTCGCCTGGCTCATGGAGGCGCCCGAGGCCGCGCCGTTTCGGAGCTGGGCCGGGGGGAATTTCGGAAAGAACGGCGAGCGGGTCCTCGCGGGGCTGACCGCGGGGCTCGCCCGGGAAAAGGCCTTTCGGTGCCTCTGGGGGGCGTGGCGAGAGATCGGGGAGCGCGACCGGGCTTTCGCGGCGCGCTCGGCGCTGGAGTCTTTCGGGAACGCCGCCTGGGATTGGGAAAGCAAATCCGAAAGCCTCGCAAGGATTCTCCATGAGGCCGGAAACCAAGGCTTTTGGGCGCCAGAAGACCTTCCCGGCGAGCGCGCCTCGGGGGAGTTGGCCGCCGGCTGCGCGGGAGCCCTCGGGGCCGGGGGCGAGATCGCGGAGGCGGCGCGCCGTTGCGCCAAGGAGATCGCCCGGGCGCGCCCGGAGATCTTCCTGGGGATCGCCGCCTCGGCGTATCGGACCATGGTCAAGCCCGGCGGGGGGAAGCGCTACATCGAGGCCGCGGCGCTCGATCTGCTGTGGGAGAATCTCGAGCCGATGGTCGCGAGGGATTGCGCGGGGCGCCTCCGCGGGATAGGGGCTCCCCATCCGCGCAAGATCTCCCCGCTTTGGGAGATGGCGCTGTGGATGCGCCCGGAGCGCTTCGAGGGGCTCGTCGAGCGGATCAGCCGGGGCAAGGAGACCTCGATGCCCAAGTGGGCGTTCGCCGAGAGCGAGGAGAACCCCGGAGGAATCCTGGAGAAGGCGCTCGAGCACTGCGAGCGCGCCGGGAAGCCGCTGCCGAAGCTGCTAGTGACCGCGGCGGGTCGGGCGGAGAAGATCGCCGGGGCCGCGCTGGAGGCGGCGCCGGGGCTCAAAAGGGCGATCGAGCCGCTGCTGGAGCAGGCGACGCGCGACGCGCGCGAGGGAGCGCTGCCAGATCGGGAAGCGGTCCGAGCGCTCAAGCAGGCTTGCGCGAGCGCGCGGATTTCGCCGCTGACGGCGTGGCTGCTCAACACGGGCTTTCAGCACGGCCCGATCGAAACGGTCGCGAGAAACGCGCGGCGGCTGGGATTCGATCCGGGCGAGGGGATCCGCATGGCGCAAGAATCCGGAATCGCGATCGGGAAAGACGCGCGCGCCGAGCTGATCCGGCTCGAGAGCGAAATGATCCGGGAGAGCGCGCCCGAGAGCGGCGCGCCGCGGGCGCCGCGGCGCGGAATCTGAGTCAGGGGGCTTTCGGGGCGCGGGGGCTCTCGGCCGCCAAAGCCATCTCCGCCGGGGCGGCGCCGAAGAAAAGAGCCTCGATCGGATTGCTCAGGCGATTGAGCGGCGGCATGCGGACTTCGCGGATCTCGCTGCGCTCGATCGGGCCGGAGGGGCGGCGCCCCTCGGGGATGCGCTCGAGCTCGGCGGGGGTGAGCTCCTTGAGGATGGTCTCCCGGCGCAGGAAGGTCCCGCGCTTGAAGGCGGCGGGGTAATCGCTCCAATTGACCCCTTTGCGATGGAGCATCTCGTGCAGGTCGGCGCGCTTGGCGCCTTGAAGCTCCTTTTGGGAGTAGTGCGCCTGGGCGGCCATGGAGAGGCTGTTGCGCGTGGCGTCCGTCTCGCGCCAGAGCAGGTTCCGGAAGGCGGCCTGGAGATTGGGGACTTGGGCGCAGCGGGCGTCGAACTCGGGGAGCAGCTGCGATTTCTCGGGAATGCGCGAGGCGATCTCGCGATTGAAGGCGGCGGTCGCGCCGGCGGCGCAGAGGGTCTCGATTTTGCGGGCGACGCCGCCGAAGGGCATTTCGGCGAGCGGATCGGAGAGGGCGAAGACGAGGGTGATCTCATCGCTTTGGGTGTAGGCGATGGTGGCGGCGGTCTTGTCGAGCAGATAGCGGGCGGTTTCGATCATGCTGCGCTGCAGGCGCTCGTCGAAGGGGCGCTCGAGGCCCCGGCAAAAGGAGTGGAACGCGCGCCCGTCGGCCCGAACGATGATGGGGATGCCGGGCGTGAGATAGCGCGTCTGGGCGGCCTCGTAGCCCTTCTGCTCGTCGCCGAGGGCTTTGAAGGTGGGGACGAAGGCATTCATGGGCTTTTCGGAGGGCATCGGTCGCTCTTTCGAGGAGAGGAGAAAGCAGGATTATGCCACAAGACAAAGCCGAAAGAAAGCAGGATTATGCCACAAGACAAAGCCGAAGAGGAAAATTGAGAGAGCAATCCGAAGGAAACCGAGAATTGCGGTAAACTGGAGGCCATTCGAGGAAATTCAGGGAATCCAATGGAACAAGCCCAAAGCAAAGAAGCGGCGCTGGCCGAGCTGATCGGATCGGGAGGGGAATCGCGCGAGGATTGCGCGCGAAGAGTCCGGGATTTGCTCGAGCGCGGGGCGGATCCGGCGAACGCGCGCGGAGACCGCGGGGAGAGCGCCCTGCAGGCGGCCGTCCGTCTCTACCGCTGGGAGATCATCCCGGATTTGCTGGCGGCGGGGGCGGATCCCGACGAGCCCTACCCCAAAGAGATGCTGCGGGGGAAATTCGCGGCCTCGCCGATGCACCTGATGAGCGATTTCGGGGGCTGGGCGCTTCGCGGGGGCTCCCCGGAGGCCGAGCGGATCCGATCGGATTATCTCGCGGCCTTCGAGTCCCTGGCGAAGGCGGGGAATCCCGATCGCCGCAACGGGGCCGGCGACGCGCCGCTGCATATCGCTCTCAAATCCGGAGAGTGCGATCTGGCGCTGCGCCTGCTCGATTGGGGGGCTTGGGGGGCGAATCCGGACGGGAAAGGGCGGCTTCCGGAGGATCTCGCGCGAAAGAGCCCAAAGCTGGAGATGGCCAGGGCCCGGCTGGAGGGAATCCGCCTCCAAAGAAGCCTAGGGGCAGCGCTGCCGGAGCCGGCCCCGAAGAGATCCGAGCCCAAAGGCCTCTGAGGCGAGAGCCCCTATCGCGGAGCCGAGGCGGAGGCCCGGATGAGCGCTCGGACTTCCGAGGCGGCCTGGCGCTCGTGCGAGTCGCAGATCGCGCGCAAGGCCATCCCCAGGGGAACCGAGCCGCCGTAATGGTCGCTGTAGACCATCGCTTCCTGGTAGAGGTCGGCCGGAAGGGTCTCGGAGACGACATAAGCGCGCTCCGACGCGCTCCAAACCAGCTCGGAGCGCTCCCAGTCCGGGGAGGCCGCGGCGGCGAGCGCCGAGGCGAAAAGAGCCGCGATCGCGGCGAGTCGTGCGGTGGTGGTGTTCATGGCGATCTCCCGAATTCGAGGACGATTCCTCGAGGGGGATTCTGGAGAAACCGCAAAAGGGCGAATCCGCCGTGCGGACTACTCCGGATGGGCGGCGCCGCGAAGGGGGGCGGGAGCGGAGGGCGTGGGGGAACCCAGAGGAACCGTGGAGATCGAGTTGTCCGGGCTGCCGTCGATGAGGCGATCGCTAATGGCCAGATAGACGATGGAGCGCCGGGCCGGATCATACATCCGATAGATCCGGGTGTGCTTGAACAGCAGCGAGGAGCTCTTCTTGAAAGCCAAGGCCGGCTTCGGATCCCGAGCGATCTTCGCGAGGGCGGCGGCGGGGATGGGGCCGATTTGCCGGCAGGCCAGGGAGAAGCGGGACGGATCCTCGGCGAGGCCCACGCTGCCCTTGAGGCCGCCGGTCTTGGCGTAGGAGAGATGGCAGGCGACGCCGGGGAGCTCCGGATCATCGATGGCCTCCACGCAGACTTTGTGGTTGGCGCCGAGAAGCTGGAAGGCCGTGTCCACGCAGCCGACATCGGACGCCGCGAGGGCGGAGGAAGAGCACAGGCAAAGAGCGATGCCCGCGAGGGCGGATAAGGGCTGGCGCATGATCAGATGTCGGAAAAAGCCTATGGAAACAAGTTGCCAGTTTATTCCAGAAAGCGAATTGGAGCAAGGTTTGGCGGTCGGGCCCGGAGCGATCCCGCGAGCGAAAGGCGCTCGGATGAGCAGGATCAGAGGCCGCGCCGGCGAACGGGAGCCTGCGGGATCGGCTCAGAGCCGACCGCTAGCTCCATTTCGCGCTCGAGCGCCTTCTCCTCGGACAAGGAGAGCAGCTCGGCGTCGGGGCGCTCGAAGGGGATCGTTCCGTCGAGCAGGCCGCGCAGGCGGGTATTGCGACGGGTGATGGACTCCGTCGCGGCGCAGTCGCGCAGGATTCTCTCATCGCCCATGATCACGCACTTGCGCTTGGCGCGGGTGATGGCGGTGTAGAGGAGGTTGCGGGTGCGCAGCGGATAGGGGGTGGATTCGTGGGCGAGGACGAAGGCGACGGGCGTCTCCGAGCCCTGGTATTTGTGGACGGTGCAGGCGTAGGCCAGAGAGATGGACTGGCGAGCCTCCTTTTGCGAATAGGAGCAGCACCCCTCGTCGAAGCGGACCCAGACGCGCCCGGAGAATCCCGGCTCCACGCGCTCGATCACGCCGACGTCGCCGTTGTAGACGCCCTTGCCTTTGCGGTCGGCCAAGGGGCTGGGCTGATCGAAGCGGGAGCGCTCGTAGTCGTTGGAGGTCTGCATGACCTTGTCGCCGCGGCGCAGGATCTCCCCGGGGGCGATCTCCATCTCGGGCTTGGAGGCGTCGGGAGGGTTGAGCAGGGCCTGGAGCTTGCGGTTCATCTCGGCGACGCCGGCCTCGCCCTTGTTGGAGGGGCAGAGCACCTGGGCGTCGCGGATGGGGTCGATGCCGGAGGCGGAGGCGTTGCCCAGGAGCATTTTGGCGATGCGCCCGGCGATCTGCCCGGCGTCGCGCGCGGGGAGGAACACGCAGTCGGCGTCCTTCTCGCCGAAGGACGGGGCGCGCCCGGCGGCCAGGGAGAGCGCGGCCTGGTTGATGGCCGAATCCTGGGCCTGGCGCATGACTTCCGTGAGCATGGCGATGGGGAGGGCCTTCGAGTCGATGAGATCGCGCAGGACCTTGCCGGCGCCGACCGAGGGGAGCTGATCGGGATCGCCCATGAGGATCAGGGCAGTCTTGGGGCCGATGGCCCGAAGAAGGCGCGCGAAAAGGCGGGAATCGAGCATGCTAGTCTCGTCGAGGACGATCGCGTCGGCCGACCGCAGATCATTGAGGTCCTCCGAAGGGGCGTCGTCCTCGCCGGGGACCAGGCCGAGGAGGCGATGGATCGTCTGGGCCTTCTGGCCGATGGATTGGGACATGCGCTTGGCCGCCTTGCCGGTGGGGGCGGCGTAGAGCACGCGCTTGAGGCCCTGGGCCTCGAGCAGGGGGGCGGCGACGCGCAGCAGGGTGGTCTTGCCGGCGCCGGGCTTGCCGCAGACGATGGAGCATCGGCCCTGGAACATGGTCCGGATCGCGCCCTTCTGGCCTTCGTTGAGGGAGATGCCGTCCTCGGCCTCCCGAAGGGCGATGCGCTCGTCAAGGCGCGCGTCGTCGAGGGGGCAGGGGTCCTTGGCCATGCGCAGAATCAAGGCGGCGGCCTGCTCCTCGGCGAGGTGGAACTCGGCGGAGAAGAGCATCCGGGATCCGCCGGGGCCGGGGGCCTCCTTGCAGTGATTGAGCTCGATGGCGCGATCGAGCGCCGTGCGGGCGAGGGGGGCGAGCTCGGAGAAGGCGCAAGCGCCGTTGGAGCCGATGAGCCCGGAGAGCAGCTTGAGCGCCTCGGGGAGCGGAGCTCCGCCGCCGGCCTGGTCGCAGGCTTGCCGCAGCGCTTCGCGGGCGCAGGCGGCCAGGCGCTGGGCGCCTTTGGGGTCGATGCCCATGGAGAGGGCGACCTGGTCGGCCCGGGTGAAGGAGACGCCGGGGATGTCCGAGAGCAGATGCGGATCGGCTTTGAGCGACTGGAGCAGATGGGCGGCGATGGGGGCCTTGCTGGCGCCGCGCTCATGCTTGGCCCATTCCCAGGCCTTGCAGGCCATCAAGCCGGTGAAGCCGCGCTCGCAAAGCCAGCCGATCATCTCGAGGCCATCGGCTTTGGCCGCGAGATCGGCGCGGGCGCGCTCGAGGCGCTCCGCCCCGAGAATCGAGCCGGCGGAGGCGGACCCCTCGAGGATCGCTGAGAGAGCCTGCTCGCCGAGGCGCTCGACGAGGCGGCGGGCGGAGGCGGAGGTGACCCCCTCGATCGCGCCGCGGTCGAGCAGGGCGAAAGCCATCTCCGCGCGGATCGCCGGAGAGATGGCGGCGGCCTTGGGGAGGGCGCGGGATTTGGGGCGAGCGGCGCGAGCGGCCATGGCGATTCCGAAAAAGAGGTATTCCTCATTCTCGCGCGCCCGCTCGTCGGGAACAAGAGCAGGCGGAGAAGGTGAATCTCGCATATGGGGACTTGACGAGCGTGGCTTCCGCCCAAAGGAGAGG
>VFQM010001792.1_pt1 | contig 17737 bp, 16 predicted proteins | sample 3512391 | NCBI WGS metagenome assembly VFQM01 (sample SAMN10412369, study PRJNA504923) | tailings metagenome | isolation source: Replicate 1 from Balatoc abandoned mine | place: Philippines
ACCTCAAGGGCCACGGCCTCGACGAGGGCCTGTCGACCCGCATGCTGATCTACGCCGGCTCGCTGATCGCCAAGGGCGTGCCGCCGCTGGCCGCCTGCCGCGTCGCGCTGGTGCGTCCGATCACCGACGATCCGGACATGCGCGACGCCCTGGATTCGGCGGTGACGACGTATTTTTAGGGATTAGGAGTTAGGGGCTAGGGGCGGGGTGGCTACGCGAGCCGCTCCGGCCTGATTTGGGCGCGGTCCAGTCGGTTGGCGCCCTCTGGCGTGACCTTCATCAGTGCGCCGTTCCCCTGGCGCCCAGATCCTAGCCCTCATCCCTAAATCCTAGCCCCTAGCCCCTAGCCCCTAGCCCCTAGCCCCTAAATCCTAGCCCCTGCCCCCTAACGATGGCCATCCATCTCGACGAATACCAGGAGCTCCTCGAGGATCTCCCCTCCGACTCCCAGGACGTGCTGCGCGCGTCGTGGAACGAGGCGGCACGCGTATTCTCCTCGCGCGGACTGGACAACTACCTGAAGGGTGCGGTCGCGCTGCACAACCTCGGTCGCGGCGAGGAACTCGTCGTCACCTTCATCCAGGAAATGCCGCAGGTGTCACGCGCCATCGGCGAGGACGTGCTGCCCGACGTCGTCAACTTCCTGCTCGGGATGGCGTCGAAGACCTCCGGCCAGGTGCTCACCCTCATCGTCGGTACCGCGCCGCTCGCCGCCGAACGGCTGGGCGACGAGAACCTGTTCCGCAACTACCTCAACGTGCTCTCCATCATGCTGGCGCAGGCGCCGCGCGGCCTGCGGCCGATGCTGGAGAATCTCGACCGGCTGTTGACGCAGCTCACGCTGGGCGGCCTGCGCCGCTGGGTGCAGTGGGGCGCGCAGGCCTACAAGACCGACTTCGACGGTCAGCTGAAATATTTCTCGCTGCAGAGCCCCGACGCACTGTCGGTGCTGCAGCGGGAGCGCAAGGGCACGCTCTTCGTCGACGTGCAGCGCCGCCTCAACATCTACCTGCGCGCGATGTGGGGCCGCGACTTCTTCATGCGCCCGACCGCCGGCGACTATGAAAGCCGCGAGGGCCTGAAGCCGTATATCGAGCGCTATGTCATCCACATCGCCGACGCCTACGACGACTACATGCCGTTTGGCGAGGAGACGCCGCCCGAGCTGCGCGTGCCCGGCGTGGAACTCTACCGCGCCGCCGCCAACCACTGTGCCGCGCACCTCGCCTTCACCCGCGAGCCGCTGTCGATGCAGATGCTCAACACCACGCAGATAGGCATCATCGAGACGATCGAGGATGCCCGCGTGGAGGAACTCGCGTGTCGCCAGTTCCCCAATATGCGGTCCGCCTGGCTTGCGCTGCATCCGCCTGCCGACTACAGCGAACCGAAGACCGTTGGCGACCTGCTGAACCGCCTGGCGCGCGCGCTTCTGGAAGAGCACCCCGCCGATCCGCACCCCTGGGTGCAGCAGGGCGTCGCGCTGTTCCGTGCCGAGCCCGACCTCACGACCAACCGCGCGAGCTGGAACATCGGCGTCGAACTCGCGCACAGCCTCGCCGAGATTCCGCTGCCCGAATTCAACGTGCGCACCGACACGCTGCGCGCGGTCTACCGCGACGACAACCGCACCATATGGGAGTCGGAGGAGTACGACGAGGCCGAAGCACTCGAAGCGACCTGGCAGCGCCAGCAGCAGGTGCGCAAGAAGGTCAGCGTCATGGAGATGGTGAACGAGACCAACAACGAGTTCGCCGGCGACGATGCGGAAGAGATCTGGGTGCTGGAGACGCCGTTCTGGCTCGACCAGGAAGGCAAGACCATCAACGAGCTCGAAGGCCGCGAACCCATCGCTGACCCGGTGCACTACCACGAGTGGGATTACCAGATCCAGCTCGAACGTCCGAGCTGGGTGACGGTGCTGGAACGCCGTCCCAAGCTCGGCGACCTCGACGTGATCGAGAAGATCATCGACGACAACAAGCCGGTGATCTCGCGCCTGAAGTTTCTCATCGAGTCGATGATCCCGCAGGGCATGCAGCGCATCCGCCGCCAGGAAGACGGCGACGAGCTCGACATCAACGCCGCGGTGCGCGCGATGATCGACATCCGCATGGGCCAGCAGCCGGACACCCGCATCATGATGCGCTACAAGCGCAACCTGCGCGACCTCGCGGTGATGGTGTTGCTCGACATGTCGGAGTCGTCGAACGACAAGGTGCGCGGCCACGACTACAGCGTGATGGACCTCACCCGCGCCGCCACCGTGCTGCTGTCCGACGCGCTCGACCGTATCGGCGACCCGTTCGCGCTGCACGGCTTCTGCTCGGACGGCCGCCACGACGTGCACTACCAGCGCTTCAAGGATTTCGACCAGCCCTACAACGACGTCGTGAAGGCGCGCCTCGCGGCATTGCACGGCTCGTACTCGACGCGCATGGGCGCGGCGCTGCGCCACGCCGGCTCGCTGCTGAAGCAGCAGCCGAAGCGCAAGAAAATCCTCTTCGTCATTACCGACGGCGAGCCCGCCGACAACGACGTGCGCGACCCGCAGTATCTGCGCTTCGACACCAAGCGCGCGGTCGAGGAACTGCAGCGCGACGGCATCACCACCTACGCGCTGTCGCTCGATCCGCACGCCGACCAGTACGTGTCGCGCATCTTCGGCGCGAAGAATTTCACCGTGCTCGACCAGGTCGAGCGCCTTCCCGAAAAACTGCCCATGCTGTACATGGGCCTGACGAGCTGAGCGCATGGATATCACGCTGCGCACCTTCGTCTTCATCGACTCGCTGCAGCCGCAGCTGGCGTCGTATCTCGCCACGTCCTCGCAGGGCTTCCTGCCGATTCCCGGCGACGCCTGCATGTGGATCGAGGTCGCGCCGGGCATGGCGGTGCACCGGCTGTCGGACATCGCGCTCAAGGCGACCAATGTGCGCATGGGCGAGCAGGTGGTCGAGCGCTCGTTCGGCTCGATGGAGATTCACTACCGCAACCAGAGCGACGTGCAGGAAGCGGGCAACATCATCCTGCGCGAACTCGACACCACCGTGGAATCCCGCATGGCCTGCCGCATCGCGTGGAAGGAAATCATCCGTGCCATCACGCCGGACCACGCGACGCTGATCAACCGGCAATTGCGCAAGGGCTCGATGATCCTGCCCGGCAAGAGCATGTTCATTCTCGAGACCGAGCCGGCGGGCTACATCGTCTACGCCGCCAACGAGGCGGAGAAGGCGGCCCACATCACGCTGGTCGACGTCAAGGCCTTCGGCAACTTCGGCCGCCTGACCATGATGGGCTCCGAGGCCGAAGCCGAGGAAGCCGCGCGCGCTGCCGTGCGCGCGATCGAACAGATCAACCAGCGCGCGACCTGGGAGTAAGCGGCTTCAGGCGGCCGGCGTGTCGGCAGCGAACCGGCCGACCGCGTCGATGAAGGCCTCGGCGTAGTCCGGCGCGCCGGCTTCGCCGACCACGCCAGCGCGGCGCAGCTTGCCCAGCACCCGTGTATTCGCTTCGCTCAGCACTACCTGGATGCCGCGTTTGCGCAGTTTCGCGATCACCGCCTCCAGCGTCTGGATGCCGGTGATGTCCATGAAAGGCACGCGCCGCAGCCGGATGATCAGCCCCTTCGGATCGGTGTGCGTCTGCAGCAGTGCGCGTTCGAAATTCTCCACCGCACCGAAAAACATCGGTCCTGCGATCTCGTAGACCATCACGCCCGGCGGTAGGCGCTCGACGCCATGCTGCGCGAGTTCGGACTGCAGCGCCTGGGTGTCCATTTCCTTGGTTTCCACCACCTCGGCCATGCGTCGCAGGAAGTGCAGGATCGCGAGGATCACGCCGACGTTCACCGCGACGACGAGGTCGGCGAATACCGTGAGCAGGAAGGTGATGACGAGGATCGCACGGTCGGCGCGCGGCGCCTTTTTCAGGATGTCGGCGAAATGCGGGGCCTCGCTCATGTGCCAGGCGACGACAAACAGGATCGCCGCCAGTGCGGCGAGCGGGATGTGCGCCGCCAGCGGCGCCAGGAACAGCACCACGGTGATCAGCGTGGCGACGTGCACCAGGCCGGCGAGCGGGCCGGTGGCGCCGTTGCGGATGTTGGTCGCGGTGCGCGCGATCGCGCCGGTGGCGGCGAAGCCGGCGAACAGCGGTGCGATGATGTTGGCGATGCCCTGGCCGATCAGTTCCTGGTTGGAGTCGTGGCGCTGGCCGGTCATGCCGTCGGCGACGACTGCCGAGAGCAGCGACTCGATCGCGCCGAGCATGGCGATGGTGAACGCCGGGCCGATCAGCAGGATCATCTGGGTGAGCGAGAGATCGGGCAGGGTGATTGGCGGCAAGCCGGCCGGTATGCCGCCGAAGGCGGTGCCGATGGTCGCCACGCCCGGCGGGTCGAAGGCGACGTGGACCAGGGTGGCGGCGACCATGGCCACCAGCGGGCCGGGGATTTTCGACAGGCCCCAGATGCGCGGCGAATAGATCACCAGCAGGAGGCTCAGCACCGCCAGCGCGGCAGTCGGCCAGTGCGCCTCAGGCAGCACCTGCAGCGTGTGCCAGACCTTTTCGTGGAAATGTTCGCCGCTGACCTTGGGCAGGCCGAGGAAATAGTCCCACTGGCCGACGAAGATGATGACGGCGATCCCGGCGGTGAAGCCGACGATCACCGGCGCGGGAATGAACTTGATCACGCTGCCCATGCGCGCCAGCCCCATCAGCAGCAGGATGACGCCGGCCATGAGCGTAGCCACCTGCAGCCCGGCGATACCGTATTTCGCGGTGATCACCGAGAGGATGGCGATGAAGGCGCCGGTCGGTCCGGCGATCTGCACCCGGCTGCCGCCTAGAAGCGAGACCAGGCCGCCGGCGAAGATCGCCGTGTAGATGCCCTGTTCGGGTCGCGCACCGGAAGCGATGGCGAAGGCCATGGCGAGCGGCAGCGCCACTACGCCGACGACGACCCCGGCGGCGATGTTCGACAGCCACTGGCTGCGGGCGAACAGGCCGGCGCGGTGGGCTTCGAGGAGGGCGATCATGCGGGTAGTCCTTTCGGCACGTTGACACTCAATGTGTGTCGTATGAGTATATTATTATCATGTCATTGTAATTTAGCAATCGCTTATGGAAAGCAAGACCGCCCGCCTCACCGTGCTGCTCGACCCGGCTAAAAAACAGGCTTTCGAACAGTTGTGTGCCCAGCAGGACGTCACGCCCTCGCAGGTGGTGAGGCGGCTGATCCGGGAATATCTCGAAGCGCATGGCGCCGAATGGCAGCCGACCGGCGCGAATAAGCCGGCGGCAGGCCGCAAGAAGTCCGCAAAAATGGGGTAGGGGGCAGCGCTGTCTGGTGGGGCGCGCGCCGCGGCTCACCGCGCTGCGCGGCGGCGGGGGAATTACAGGCGCACTTCGACTTCGCGCTTGCTTGCCATCACCTCGATCGAGCGTTCGATGTCGATTTGCGCCGAATTGGTGTTGGGCACTTTGCCCAGACGCTCGATGAGTTCGTCCTGCTCGAGAATTTCGCGGCGGCCGTCGGCATGCTGCAGGTAGGCAGCCCAGGGCACGAATTTGGTGAGCGGAAAGTTCTCGCCGGGGTTGGGCGAGATGTCGATGTTGACGCCGGCGAGAAACACCAGGTTGCGGCCGCTCATGGCTGACGACTGCACCAGGCTACGGAAGGTGCGGTCGAACTCGACCATGGTGTTGGCGCACGCCGCCGTCAGCAGCGGGTGCCTGGAGGTGAGGATCCACGGCATCGGCGCCAGCAGGTTGTTCTCAAGCTGGTCCTGCAGCGGATCGAGATAGCCGCCCTTGTGGCGGAAGTAGAAATCCTCTGCCGCGAGGTGCTGGCCGATGGCGACGCTGCCGTGTTCCGGCCAGGTGTCGACGCCGAGGCGGGCGATCAGGTGGCTCGACGCGGCGAAGATGTGGCCGGTGCTGCGCGTCGACAGCGGCGGCGGCAGTTCCTCGCCGGCGGCGTCCTGCACCAGATTTTCGAAAAGCAGGAACAGGCCTTGCGGGCGCGGGCTGGCGAACAGTTGATAGTCGATGAGCACGGCGAGCTGGCCCTCGTGGCGCAGCAGGCGGATGTTCTCGCAGGCGTAGTTGTATTCCGTCTGGTACCACTCAATGATGCGGCCGATCTTGCCGCAGCTGCAGCTCAGGTGCTCGTTCTCCGACTGCAGGCGGCGGTAGACGCCGAATTCGCCGCTGTCCGGGTCGTAGCCGACGTGGCTCGCCTGCAGCAGCAGCAGGTCCTTGCCGTGGTCGGCGTGCGGGCCGTGGCGGTCGACCGACACGATGCCGCCCACGCGGCCGTGGTTGAACGGAAACGCGCCGAACTGCTTGGCGAGCAAAATGATCGGGAAACCCTGGCTTTCGTCCGAGCAGAACGCGCGCGACGGCATGATCTTGCCTGGCGTGAAGCCCAGCGACAGGCACCAGTTATAGAGTTTGGGAACGAAGCTGGTGTAGCACAGCATGCGGCCGTCGAGGCGAAAGCTGTGGAGGGCGCTGGCGATACTCGCGCGGTGGGAGAACATGGGGTTCGAGCTTAGTAGAAATGGACTTGTTGCTATAATAGCAAGCTTTTTAAATCAACCGCCTGACAGGACGACGCCGGTGCGGCCGGCGCAGTAACCCATGAATCCCAAGCTCTACCGTTTCCTGCCGTTCTTGCGCTGGTTTCCGCTCAAGGGCGACGACGTCAAGATCAACTTTCTCGCCGGCCTGACTGTTGCGCTGGTGCTGATCCCGCAGTCGATGGCGTATGCGCAGCTTGCCGGCCTGCCAGCCTATTTTGGCCTGTATGCGGCCTTCCTGCCGGTGGCGATCGCGTCGATGTGGGGTTCGTCCAACCAGCTCGCAACCGGCCCGGTGGCCGTGGTGTCGCTGCTGACGGCGTCCTCGGTCGCCACGCTGGCCGCGCCCGGCAGCGACGAATTCATTGCGCTCGCGATCATGCTGACCTTCCTCGTCGCGGTCATCCAGCTCGCACTGGGCGTGTTCAAGCTGGGCGTGGTCGTCAATTTCCTGTCGCATCCGGTCATCGTCGGTTTCACCAATGCCGCCGCGCTCATCATCGGCCTGTCGCAGGTGTCGAAGATCCTCGGCGTGTCGATGCCGCGCAGCGAATCCTTCATGCACGACATCGTCGGCGTGTTCCGCCAGGTTGGCGACACCCACTGGCCGACCTTCGCCATGGGCGCGGGCGCCATGCTGCTGATGTGGGCAATGAAGAAATACGTGCCGAAGTGGCCGGGCGTGCTGGTTGCGGTGGTGTTGGCCACGCTCATCTCGTGGGCGATCGGCTTCGAACGCAATTCGAGCGCGACGCTCGAGCAGGTGGCCGCGCCCGAACTGCGGACCCAGGTCGAGCGCGTGGTGCAGGCCGTCGGCGAAGTCGATCGCCTCAACCGCGAGATCGCCGAGAAGAACGAGGCGCTGAATGCGGCGGTCAAGGCCGAGGGCCACGACAGCGTCAAGGCGGTCAATCTGGAAGCCGAGGTCGCGCTGGCGAGACTCGCGCTGCGCAATGCCGAGGAAATCTCGGGCACCGAGCGCAAGACGCTGCGCCAGATCCCGGTGGTGCGCCAGGTCGACGACGCGGGCGCGACGCTCGCGGTCTACCCGGCTGGCCTCGCGCCCGCCGGCGCGAAGCTCGACGGCACCACCTACCGCATCAGCAAGGTGAGCGAAGAGGGCTTCAAGCTCATCGGCGGCGGCGAAGTCGTCGGCAGCATTCCCGAAGGCCTGCCCAGCATCAGCCTGCCCTCGCTGGACATGAGCAAACTGGGCGCGCTCTTCTCGGCGGCGCTGGTGATCTCGCTGGTCGGCTTCATGGAGGCGATTTCCATCGCCAAGGCGATGGCCGCGCGCACCAAGCAGCGCCTCGACCCGAACCAGGAACTCATCGGCCAGGGCCTGGGCAACCTCGCGGGCAGCTTTTCGATGTCCTACCCGACTTCGGGGTCGTTCTCGCGCTCGGCGGTGAACATGAACATGAAGGCGACGTCGGGCCTGTCGGCGGTGTTCACGGCGCTGCTGGTGCTGGTCACCCTGCTGTTCCTGACGCCGCTGCTGTACCACCTGCCGCAGGCAGTGCTCGCCGCGATCATCATCATGGCGGTCGGCGGCCTGGTCAACATCGAGGCGGTGAAACACGCCTGGAAGGCGCACAAGCACGACGGCGCGGCGGCCATCGTCACCTTCTTCGCGACCATCTTCTTCGCACCGCACCTCGACAGCGGCATCCTGGTCGGCGCCGGCCTCGCGATCGTGCTGTTCCTGCTGCGCACCATGAAGCCGCGCGTGGCGCTGCTCGGCCGCTATGCCGACGGCACGCTGCGCGACATCAAGGTCAACCCGGACCTGCCGACCAGCGAGCACGTTATGGCGATGCGCTACGACGGTTCGCTCTACTTCGCCAACGTGTCCTACTTCGAGGATACCGTGCTCGAGGCCCTGGCTTCGCGTCCTGCTGCCAAGTACGTGCTGATCGTAGGCGACGGTATCAACCAGATCGACGCCTCCGGGGAGGAAGTGATCCACCACCTGGTCGATCGCCTGAGAGACGCCGGCGTCACCCTGGTGTTCTCGGGCCTGAAGAAGCAGTGCATCGACGTGATGAGGCAGACCCACCTCATCGAGGCAGTCGGCGAAAACAACATCTTCGCGACCGAAAATCAGGCGATTGCATCGATCTATGAGCGCCTCGGCGAGGCGGCCCGCGACGATCTCTTCTGTGCGGTGAAGCCGACCGCTGCGTAAGCGCGTCGAGAGAAAGGCGAGCATGGAAATCAACTCCATCACCAAGAAGCTGCTGTTCAATACCGTACGGGTCGATACCGTGCTGGAGGACGGCAGCGAGGGGTCCGGTACCGCCTTCGTGGTGAGCCACACGCATCCGCGCGGCACCACCACCTTCATCGTCACCAACCGCCATCTGGTCGACGGCGTGCGCCGCGGCGGTCTGGTGTTCACGCAGAAGCGCAACGGCCAGCCGGTGTTTGGCCAGCGCTTCCAGCTCAATATCGAGGATTTTCCGCACGCCTGGTTCATGCATCCCGATCCCGAGGTCGATCTCGCGATCATCCCGATGCGGCCGCTGGAGCAGGCGGCGCGCGACCAAGGCGTTGAACTCTACTACCACGCGATCGACAGCCGCCTCGCGCCCGATGCGGCCACCCAGCGTGCGCTCGACGCGCTCGAGGACGTGCTGTTCGTCGGCTACCCCAGCGGCGTGTGGGACCAGACCAACCTGATGCCCATCCTGCGCCGCGGCACCACCGCGACGCCGATGGCGCTCGATTTCGAAGGGCGCAAGGAGTTCCTCATCGATGCTGCGGTGTATCCCGGTTCGAGCGGCAGCCCGGTGTTCGTCTACCAGCCCGACACGATGCGGCCCACGCAGGGTGGCGGCAAGAAATTTCTGTTCGCCGGCGTCGTCGCCGCAGTGTTTTTTCGCGAGGAAGCCAACCACCTGGTGCCGGCGCCGGTGCCGGCCAACAACCACGGCATGGTGATGGGCTCGGAAATGATCGACCTCGGCCTCGTCATCAAGGCGCAGGCGGTACTCGAAGTCATCAATGCCTATCTCGGCAAGTGGGTCGACTGATCTCGCCCAGCCATCCCTCACTGACGGTGAACGCAATGCAAAACAAGATGACCTATTCGGGCTTTCATCAGGATTCGCACGGTATGACGATGCTCTCGCGAGTCGTCCTCGATGCCTGGCTGTTCGGCATCCTTCCGGAAACCGAGGACTGCGCCGGCTGGGATCTGCAGCGCATGCAGAAGCTGATGGGCGAGGTCGAGCAGGAATGGGACAAGTACGGCAACCTGCCGAGCTTTTTGCCGCCCGAGTTGCGCCAGCGCCATACCGAGCTCTACGACATGGCGACCGAGCGCGCCAAAACGCGCGGCTGGGATCCCGAACTCGACGAAGACGAGTAAATAATTCCCGCCGCCCGCAGGCGGCGCGTGCTCAATCGGGTTTCTGGTCGTGGCGCTCGGCCAGCGCCTGCAGGGCCATCTCCTTGCTCGGGAAAATATTCTCCCGGCCCAGCGCCTGGTCCAGCCCGGCGCGCGTCAGCGCCTCCCGCACCGGCTTCTTCAGCCCCGACAGCATCAGCGTGATTCCGGCCCGCTTGAGGTCGGTCGCGAGCGCACGCAGTTTTTCCTCGCCGGTGGCATCGATCTGGTTGATGCCGTTGCCGATCACCAGCACCGCCTTCGCCTGCGGAAACTGGCTGATCGCCTTCATCACGGCTTGCTCGAAGAAGGCCGAATTGATGAACACCAGCGAAGCGTCGAAGCGCAACACGACGTAGTTCTCGCTGATCGGCGGCAGGTCGTGGCTGGCCGCGCCGGCCAGCGTGCCGTCCCGGGTGCGGCCCAGCACTTCGCTGCGCGGCTGCATCACGCCGTGCAGGAACAGCAGAATGGTCAGCACCACGCCGACCAGCACGCCGTTCGCGAGCTGCGGCGCCATCACGAGAGTGGCGACGAAGGTGAGTCCGCCGACCACGCCGTCGCTCCGGCGCACGTTCCATGAATGACGCAGCGACTTGAAGTCGATCAGGCCGAACACCGCGCTCATCACGATCGCCGCCAGCACCGGTTGCGGCAGGTGATAGAAATACTCGGTCAGGAACAGCATCACGATAACGACGCCGAGCGCGCTGATGATCGCGTACAGGCCGCTGCGCGCGCCGGATTTCGCCGCCACCGCGGAGCGCGAGAACGAGCCCGACACCGTGTAGGACTGGAAGAAGCTGCCGACGATGTTGGCCAGCCCCTGCCCGATCAGTTCCTGGTTGGGGTCGAGCTTTTCACGACTCTTGGCGGCGAGCGCGCGCGAGATCGAGGTCGCTTCCATGAAACCGATCAGCGCCATGATGAAGGCCGTTCCGAGGAGGCCGCCCATCACGCCCAGATCCATCGCCGGGATAGTGAAGCTGGGCAGTCCGGCGGGAATGTTGCCGACCACCTGACCGCCGCCCGAGAGGCGGAACTGGCCGTCCTTGACGCCGGCAAAGCGCCAAGGCGTTTCCCACCACGCGGCGTCGCGCTGGGTGCGGTAGATCATTCGCCCGCCTTCGTCCTGCGCGGGCTCCAGCGCGTAGCGGAACACGGCAACCCGCTGGCCGTAGAGCTGTTTCTTCAGGCTCTGCTCCTCGCCCAGCAGGCGCAGCTCTTCCGATTCCAGGGTGTAGTCGTGGGCGCTGACCTTGGCCAGCGTGGCGATCTGCTTGCGCACTTCGCCCTGCGCGGTCTTGTTGCGGGCCAGCGCCGCCTCGAGTTCGGCGAATTGGGCGTAGGCCGCCCGCGCCTGCGCATCGACGATCTGCTCGGGCGCGACCAGCGCCGTTTTCTCGAAGCCGACGGCCGCACTGATCACGGTGCCCAGTACCACGACCGCGAGCACGCCGGGCAACCGGGGCAGCCATCGCTTCAGCAGCGACATGAGAACCAGCGTGCCGATGCCGAAGACGATGGTCGGCCAGTGCGCCAGCGGCAGCTGCATCGCCACATGCCAGAGGTCGCGCAGGAACATGTCGGAGCGCGGCATCGGCACGTTGATGAAGCTGTTCAGCAGCGACAGGCCGATGATCAGCGCGGCGGCGTTGGTGAAGCCGTTGATCACCGGGTGCGAGGCCAGGTTGATCAGCACGCCCATGCGGAAGGCGCCGAGCCCGAGCCGCATGACGCCGACCATCAGCGCGAGCGTCATCGACAGCGCGATGAATTCGTCGGTGCCGCGGCTCGCCAGCGGTTCGATCGCCGCCGCCGACATCAGCGAGAGCAGGGCGACGGGCCCGGTGTGGAGGAAGCGCGAGGCGCCCCACATCGACGCCACCATGACCGGCAGGAAGGCGGCGTACAGGCCATAGACCACCGGCAGACCGGCCAGCGCCGCGTAGGCCATCGATTGCGGAATCAGGATCAGCGAAACCGTGATGCCGGCGACGAGGTCGCCGCGCAAGGACTCGCCTTGAAGCGGAAACCAGCGCAGGAAGGGAAAGAGACGATTCAGCATGGGGTGTATTCAATCACAAGGGACGCGCCCATGCCCGTGCACGGGCATGGGCGCCGGTTGCAGGGCGGGTTCAGGCCACGCGGCTCGCGACGCCCGGCGCCTCGGACGGCATGCTCGTCTGGGCGGCCGAATCGCCGGTGGCAACCAGTACCACGGGTACAGGAATCGTCTCGCGACGCACGCTGCCTTTCAGCAGGCTGCGGCCCAGGTAGCCTGTTTCATTGCAGATGAGGAAGGCCACGTCGGGACGCTTGCGCAGCGCGTGGACCAGCGCGGCCGGCGGTTCGCCGGCCAGCAGGCTCAGTTCCGTGCGGATGCCGGCCGCCGCGAGAGCTTCCCGGTGGGGGGCCAGCAGCGCTTCGGCCTCGTTCCCCGACTGGAAGGTCAGGACGCGCAGGCCATGCCGCATGCGGCTGCAGGTCTGGATGACGTATTGCATGACGTCGGCGGGCAATTCGCTGCCCAGGTACAGGCCGATCTGCGGGCCACCCACCACGGCGGGGAGCGGTTCGGCCTGGGCGGTGGGCGCCGAGCTGCCTGCAAGTGCCCGGTCCTTCTGCCGGCGGGTGAGGTTCTCGCCGGCGTTGGCGTGGGCGAGGGCGTTCAGCATGCGCTGGATGTCCTGGGTCAGTTTCATGGGAGCTCTCCTGTTCAGATGGGATATCAGTCCCTTAGCATGGGCCGTGCCAAACAATAAATATATTTAATATCAATGCGTTATCGAATTATGGTGCACCGGCAACGCACTTGGACTGTTGCAGGATGTATCAAGACATGTTGCAAAACGTTGTAACATGCAACACCTTTCGCTCGGGGGCGACCCATGCCCAGTCTCCGCAACAAGATCCTGCGCACCTACGGGTTTTCCAAGCTCGTCATGCTGGGCTTCGCCGTGGTCGTTTTCTTCGACCTGCATTACCTCAACCGGCAGATCGAGGCCGGGCAGGCCGTCACCGATTTTCGCGAGGCCAGCCTGGAAATGCGGCGCGACGAGAAGAACCTGTTTCTCTATCGCGACAATGCCAGCCTCGACCAGTTGCTGTTGCAGATCGACGCCACCCGGCAGGCGCTCAACGGGGCACGTGAGATTTTCGCGGCGATCGGCGGCGAGACGCCGTTGCGCCGCATCGAGCATGTGCTGCAGCGCTACCGTGCCGAGCTCGAACGCTATCCCTACCTGAACCAGAAGGAGCAGGCAGAGGCGCGCCGGGTGATCCGCGACCTCGGCCACGATCTGACCGAGGCGTCCGGCGAGTTGTCGCGCGGCGAACGCCAGCTGCTGGTGGAGGCCACGCAGCGGGCGGCCCTGTTGCTGCTGCTGGCGTTTGCCGGCGTGGTGGTGCTGGGACTGGCCGGCGGCCTGTTTCTGGTGCGGCGGGTGGTGCGGCCGCTGCGCGAACTCGAGGCCGGCCTGCATGCGATCGACGAAGGCCGCGCACGCACCTTGCCGATGCCCGCCGGCGACCAGGAGATCCGCTCTTTCGTCACCGCCTTCAACGCGATGCTGAAGCACATGCGGCAGCAACAGGATCAGGCCCGGCGCAATGAGAAGGCGGCGGCGCTCGGCGTGCTGGTGTCGGGGGTGGCGCACGAGCTCAACAACCCGCTCTCGAACATCTCGACTTCGGCGCAATTGCTGCTGGAAGAGAGCGAAGCGGGCGACGCCGAGATGAAAAACCTGTGGCTGACGCAGATCGACAGCGAGACCGAACGTGCGCGGCGCATCGTGCGCCGCCTGCTCGACAGCGTGCGCCAGCCCAAGCTGCACCGGCAGCATCTGCCGCTCGCCGACCTCGTGCAGTCCTCGCTGGTGCTGGTGAACCGCCAGCTGCCTGCGGGCATGCAGGTGTGCGTGGGGACGATGGCGGACATCGAGATCGAGGTCGACCGCGAGCGCCTGCATCAGGTGTTCATCAACCTCATCAAGAATGCCGCCGATGCGGGGGCGCGGCATGTCACGGTGAGCGCAGCGCTCCAGGCCTGGGAGGCGGAGCTCGGCGACGGGGCCTTGCTGGTGGGCGACCCGGCGATGGTCGCCGAATCCCCGCCGGCCGTGCGGATCACGGTGGAGGACAACGGCCCCGGGATTGCCCCCGAGCTGCGCGAGCACATTTTCGACCCCTTCTTCACCACCCGCAGCAGTGGCGAGGGTACCGGCCTCGGTCTGTATCTCGTCGAGGAAATCGTCAGCGAGCATCAGGGCTGCATCGTGCTCGACGCCGCAGCGAGCGGCGGCACCCGCTTCTCCATCTGGCTGCCCGGCCCCAAGGACAAAACCGCATGAGTACCGCTCGCATCCTGCTGATCGACGACGAAGCGATCGCGCTGACCAATCTCACGCACGTCCTGCAACGCGAGGGCTATGCGGTCACCGCCTGCAAGGAGGGCGAATCCGGCCTGGCCGCGCTGCGTACGACCGATTTCGACCTTGTGCTCACCGACCTCAAGATGCCCGGCATCGACGGCATGGAAGTGCTGCGCGAGGTGCGCAGTCGCTATCCCGATGTGCCGGTGATCATGATCACCGGCCACGCTTCGCTCGATTCCGCGGTCGAAGCGATGAAGGCGGGCGCCTACCATTACCTCGCCAAACCCTTCCGCCTCGCCGAGGCGCGCGAGGTCGTGCGCGCCGCGCTCGAACTGCGCCGGGTCAAGGGCGAAAACCAGGATCTGAAACTGCGTATCGAGCAGCTGCAGAATCCGCATACCCTCATCACCCAGGATCTCGGCATGCAGCGGCTGCTGGGCACCGCGCGCCAACTCGCCACCAGCGACAGCAGCATCGTCATCCACGGCGAATCGGGCACCGGCAAGGAACTGCTCGCGCGCTACATTCACCAGAACAGCCGCCGCGCACAGGGCCCCTTCGTCGCCTTCAACTGCGGCGCGCTGTCGGAAGACCTGGCGGCGAGCGAGCTGTTCGGCCACGAAAAGGGCGCCTTCACAGGGGCGCAAATGCGCAAGCTCGGGCTGTTCGAAGCGGCCAACGGCGGCACGCTGTTCCTCGACGAGGTGGCCGAACTGCCGCCATCGGTGCAGGTGAAGCTGCTGCGCGTGCTGCAGGAACGCGAAGTGCTGCGCGTCGGCGCCGTCGAGCCGGTCAAGATCGACGTGCGCGTACTGGCGGCAAGCAACCGCGACCTCGGGGAAGCGGTCGAGGCGGGCCATCTGCGCAACGACCTCTATTTTCGTCTCAACGTGGTGACGCTGTCCTTGCCGCCGCTGCGCGAACGGCGCGACGACATCCCGCTGCTTGCCTATTTCCTGCTGCGCAAGTTTGCGGTGACGATGGACCGTCCGGTGCAGGAGATCACGCCGGAAGCGATGCAGCGCCTGGTCGAGTACGACTATCCGGGCAACGTGCGCGAACTGTCGAATTTCATCGAGCGCGGGGTCGCGCTGGCGCAGGGCGAGGTGCTCGGGGTCGAGCATCTGCCGCAGCATCTCGGCAGGCTCACGGTGCGCGTGTTCGCGCCGGAACTGGCGGCGGCGCCGGCGACGCTGGAGGCGCAGGAAAAGGCCCATATCCTGCACGCCCTCAAACTGGCTGGCGGCAACCGCAGCGAAGCGGCGCGCATGCTGGGCATCGACCGCGTGTCCCTGTGGCGCAAGCTGAAAAAATACGGCGTAAATGAGAAATAATGTCGACTTCGTCGTTCAGACCCCCGCCATGACCGCCCCACTGCCTGCCCGCGACCTGCCTATATTCGACACCCATCTCGAGCACTTCGACCGCGACGTCATCGAGGCTTCGCACGAAGTTCCGCTGCTGGTCGACTTCTGGGCCGACTGGTGCCCGCCCTGCCGCGCGCTGACGCCGGTGCTGGAGCGCGTAATCGCGCATCACGCCGGAAAAATCCGTATGGCCAAGGTCGAGGTCGACGAGGGCGCCAACATGAAGCTCGCCGGCCGCTACGGCCTGCGCGGCTTCCCCACTGTGCTTTTGTTCGTCAAGGGCGAGATCGTCGGCCGTTTTTCCAGCGCCAAGCCGGAACACTGGGTGCGCGAGTTCATCGCCGAGCACACCGATATTGAATAAGCTCGTGCTCGACACCAACGTCGTGCTCGACCTCCTGTATTTCGACGATGCGGCCGCGCGGCCCCTGCGGCATGCGCTGGAAGACGGCCGCGTGGCCTGCGTGGTGGCTGACGCCACGCTGGGCGAGTGGCGGCGGGTGCTGACGTATCCGGAATTCGGGCTGGATGCCGAGAGACAGGCGGCGCTCGCCATGCAGTATCAGTCGCTGTCGACGCAGGCGGATGGCCGTGCTGCGGATGCCCGTCTGCCGCGCTGCAGCGACCCCGACGACCAGAAATTCCTCGAACTGGCGATCGCATCGGGCGCGCACGCGCTGGTCAGCAAGGACCGCGCGCTGCTCAGGCTGCGGCGCCGCTGCGCGCCGTTTTTCCAGGTGATGACGCCGGCCGAGGCGTCCGGATGGCTGGGCGGGCCGGCGTTCAGCCGCTCGCCTGCGGCTGGAATCTGAGGCGCGCGGCTTCGCTCACCGCCAGCACGGCCGGATGCGAGAGCCGCCGCTCCACCGAGATGGCAAAAAAGCGCTCGCGTATTTCCTGTGTCTGTCCGACTTCCACCACACCGTATTGCCGCACGACATCCGGGGCCGTGGTGAGGGGCACCGGGAACACCCCGGCCCCGGCCTGGCCGAAGGCGCTCATCAGGGCGCTGTCGTCGAACTCGCCGACGACGCGGGGCTGAATATTCTTGCGTTCCAGCCAGCGCAGCAGCGGCGCGCGCAGGGCGCTGTCCTCTCCGGGGATCAGCAGCGGCGCGTCGTCTAGGTGTTGGCCGGGAACGCCGCCGGTAATGCCTGCGCCAGTGCGGGCGCGGCCAGAAAGGCGATTCCGCATTCGCCCAGCGGGTGGCTGTAACCCCGGATGTCCATGCTGGACGGCAGCGGACGGTCGGCCAGCACCATGTCGAGGCGATGGATCGACAACTCGGCGGCCAGCTGCTCGAGCCGCCCTTCCTTGCAGGTCAGCCGCACCGGCTCGGGCATCGCCAGCGCGGGCGCCAGCAGCTGGTAGGCGGTTGCCTTCGGGACGACGTCGGCAATGCCGACGCGGAACGGATGCGCGCGCGCGGCAGAGCGGTTTTGCAGGGCCTCCTCAAGCTCGGCGCCGACGTCGAAGATCTCGTCGGCGTAGGTGAGCGCGGTGCGGCCGGCGTCGGTCAGTTCGAGCCGCCGCCCGCTGCGGCGGAACAGCGCCACGCCGAGGCGCTCCTCGAAGGCGCTGATCTGGCCGGACAACGTCTGCGGCGCCAGGTGCAGCTTCTCGGCCGCACGGTTGATCGCGCCGGCCTTGGCGACGGTGCGAAAGTAGTGCAGGTGCTTGTAATTCAGCATGGCATGCGTTCGATTCGATAAAATCGAACAATAGCAGTAAAAAATTCGAATTTTATTGTTCGAGAGTCGTCTATATATTCCGTGTATCTGCGCCGGGCCGCCGGCCTGCGCGCGACTGGACGTTTAAAGGAGAATTCCATGAAGCGTATCGTGCTGTTCCTGGCCACCAACCTGGCCATCGTGCTGGTGCTGTCGCTCACCATGCGCATTCTGGGCGTCGAGCCCTACCTGACCGCCAACGGTCTGAATCTCACCTCGCTGCTGATCTTCGCCGCGGTGATGGGCTTTGGCGGCTCGCTCATTTCGCTCGCCATTTCGAAGTGGA
>VFQM010001795.1_pt1 | contig 17733 bp, 12 predicted proteins | sample 3512391 | NCBI WGS metagenome assembly VFQM01 (sample SAMN10412369, study PRJNA504923) | tailings metagenome | isolation source: Replicate 1 from Balatoc abandoned mine | place: Philippines
CAGAAGACCGGGGTGATCGGCGTGGTCATCCCGCTCGGCCATGACAGCCGCCAGCAGATTTCCGACGCCTTCTTCATGACCCTGCTCGGCTTCCTCGCCGACGAGCTGACCCGCGAAGGCTATGACCTCATGCTGCGGCGCGTGGTACCGGAGACCGATCACGACTGGCTTGACCGGTTCATCGGCTGCGGCATGATCGACGGGGTCATCGTAATCGGCCAGTCCGACCAGTTCGAACGGATCGAGGACGTGGCCGATGGTTATGATGCGATGGTGGTGTGGGGCAACCACACCGAAGGCCAGCGCCACTGCGTGGTCGGCACCGACAACCGGCTCGGCGGGCGACTTGCGGCAGAACGCCTGGTCGCTGCGGGTGCCAAGCAGATCGCCTTCCTCGGCGATACCACCGCGATCGAATTCGCCGCGCGTTTTGCCGGGGCCGAAGATGTCGTTCGGCGAATGAACCTGCCGCCGATCATCACCCTGCCCACCCACCTCTCGCCCGACCGCGCGAGCGAAGAGATCGCGGCGCACATGGCCGCCATTGCGGGCCGGGTCGACGGCATCTTCGCCGCGACCGACACGCTCGCCGCGCTGTGCCTCACCGCGCTGCGCGAACGCGGGATTGCAGTGCCTGACGACGTGCGGGTGGTCGGGTTCGACGATCTGCCGATCGCCCGCCAGACCGTGCCGCCGCTCACCACCGTCCGGCAGGATATCGCCGCAGGCGCGCGCGGGCTGGTCGATCTGCTGCTGCGCCGGATGGCGGGCGAGCAGACCGAAAGCCTCGTGCTGCCCCCGCAGCTGACCGTGCGCCACACCGCCTGATCGCCTCGCAACCCTCTGCAGTTGCCTGTTAACCACTTTTCGCTAGTCTCGCGCGCAGGGGTCATGCCGGTGGGGTCGCGCACGTGTTCCATGTTCTGAAGGCGATTGCCGGGGACACGCTGTCGGTCAGCTTCAATGCGAGCCGCGAATACCGCGTGTGGATCGTCGAGCGACCCGGCGCGACCTTGCCCGCCGATGCCCTCGCGCATCTCAAACAGCTATGCGAAACCGTGGTGCGCGCCTGCCTGTCGGGCGAGCTGCTCGACTACGGCCTGTTCGCAGAAGACGGCGCGGCCTGGTCGCGCAGCGTCATCACCCTGGTCACCCGCACCAGCGATGGCCAGCCGGTCGCCTTCAACGCCATGCCGCTGCTCGATATCGTGCGCGGCGGCCAGCGCGAGGCGGTGCTGCACCTCGGGCTCGTCATGGTCGATCCGGCCGAACGCAGCGGTGGGCTCAGCTGGATCCTCTACGGCCTCACCTGCTTTGCGCTGTTCCTGCGGCAGGGGATGCGGCCCCTGTGGGTGAGCAGCGTTACGCAGGTTCCGGCGGTGGTCGGGATGGTGGCCGAGACATTCAGCAATGTCTTTCCGGCGCAGGGGCGCACTCCGCAATCCTTCACCCACCGCCACCTTGCCCACCAGATCATGCGGGCGCATCGCCATGCATTTGGCGTGGGCGAGGATGCCGGGTTCGATGCTGACCGTCAGGTGATCACCAACGCCTATACCGGCGGGTCGGACAACCTCAAAAAGACCTTCGAAGTCGCCGCCAAGCACCGGCACGAGGCCTTCAACGCCTTCTGCCGCGAGCAGCTCGATTACGCGCGCGGGGATGATGTGTTGCAGATCGGCGCGCTCGATCTCGCGGCGGGAGGACGCTTCCTGTCGCGCAGCGTGCCGCGCGCTGCGCTGCCGCAGTTGGCGGTGCAAGCGATCGTGCTGCTGACCGGCGCGCTGCTCGCCCCGGTGATCCAGTGGCTTGACCCTGCCCGCCCCTATGGCCGCCTGAGGGCGAGAACGTGAGCACAATGATGACCGCATTCGACTATGCCGAAATGACCACCCGCAACCGCGGCTTCGTGACCGAGGCCGAACAGGCGCGGCTACGCGAGGCCGCCGTGTTCATCCCCGGCGTCGGCGGCATGGGCGGCGCGGCCTTCATGGCGCTGGTGCGCGCGGGCGTGGGCCGCTTCGTGATCGCCGATATCGACGTGTTCGAGGTCTCGAACCTCAACCGCCAGCTGTTCTGCCGTGCCGACACCATCGGCGAGCTCAAGGCCGAAGCCGCCGCGCGGCTGGCGCTGGAGATCAACCCGGAATTGCAGATCGAGGTGCTCGGCCGCGAATGGACGCAAGCCCTGCCCGATATTCTCCCGCGCGTCGATGTGGCGATCAACGGGACGGACGATGCGGCGGCAGGCGCGGAGTATTACCGCCAGTGCCGCAGCCACGGGCGCACGCTGATCGATGCCTATGCCTCGCCCCTGCCCTCGGTTACCGTGGTGCGCCCGCAAGACCCGCGCCTCGAAGAGCGGCTCGGCTACCCCACCATCGGCGTGCCGTGGCAGAGCATCACCAAGGACATGGGCGTCGAATGCCTGATGCGCGAGATCGAATATGTGCTGGTGCACTCCTCCAGCCACAAATATGTCGACCTTGATGTCGCGGGCGAGGTCGCGTCGGGCAAGCGTTCGCGCTTCAGCTTTTCGACCATGGTGACGATGGCGGGCACGCTGATGGCCGAAGAGGCGATCCGGGTGATCCTCTCACGCCCCGGCGGCACCGATTATCGCGGCTATTTCTTCAACGCCCACGCGATGAAGACGGAGCGCCCCCTCCCCGCCCCGCTGGCCTTTGCCAAGCGGGCGCTGGTGCGGCGGTTCATGGCGAAGTTGCTGGCCGAATGACCGCAATCGGCGCGCTGCTGACGGCCATCGGGCTGATCGCCGCGCTCGTCGCGCGGACCGGTGTCGCGCAGGCGGCACGGCGCGCGGGCGGCGGTGGTGTGGCCGGACACCTGCGGATCGTGCTGACGCTGATCGCGCTGCTGCTCGCGCTGCGGCTGGCCAACGCCGCGCTCGCCGCGAGCGTCGTGGTGGCTTGCACAATGGTGGTCGCGGCATGGCTGCCGCTGGCAACCTTGCGGCTGGCCGAGGAGCTGGTGCGCCGTCATGCCGCCCGCTGGCTCAAGCTGCTGGCGCTTGGCGGGGCGATCGGCTTTTCGGTGCTGGCGGTGACGCTGGGCCTCGTCTGGACCGGCCCTGCGATCATCGCACTCGCGCTGTATCAGGCGGCGGTGATGGCGGCCGTGCTGGTGCATCTGCTCGTAGAGCGCCGCGCGGTCTCGCTCGCGGAGCGGCGCGCAGTCGATATGCTGGCGCTGGCCTTTGCCATCGCCGTGCCGCTGCTGGCGACCGATTTCCAGCGCCTCTTCCCCGATCTGCCGTTCCGCGGCGGGCCGTTTGCGGCGCTCGTGTTCGTGCTGGCCTGCTCGCGGCTGGCGGGCGAGGCGAGCCGGCCGCTGCGGCTGCTCGGCGATGTCGCGATTGCTGCGGGGGCTGGCGGACTTGCCGCGCTCGGCGCGTGGCTCCTCGCTGCGCCGGATGCGCTCGCGCCTGCGCTGTCGGCGACGGCGGCGGGCGGCGCGGCGCTCGCGCTGCTGATCGAACGCTTCGCCGATCCCGCCAGCCGTGATGCGGGCCTCATCGCCCCTATCGCCCGCGCCGAGTCAGACGAGGCCGCGATCCTCGCCGCCCACCCGCTGCTGGCGAGCGGCGTGCCGGTGACAGCCGCGTCGCTCGCCGATCTGCCCGAAGACATCATCACCGCCCTCGCCGCCAAGCCGGTGATTGGCATCCCCGCCGATCAGGTGGACGACACGCTGGATGGCGCCGCGCGCGAACTGCTCGGCCGCTACGGCGCGAGCCACCTGCTGCGCCTCTCGCAAAGCCCGCCGCGCTTTCTCGCCGTATCGGGCGGGGCGCTCAATGCCGACCGCCTGACCGACGAACTCACCATCGTCGCCCGCCTGCTGGAGCACGCCGAATGACCCTGACCCTGCGCGAAGGCGACGTCCGCGCCTTCTTCGACGCGCCGTTCAACGCATATCCCGAAAGCGTCGGCTACGTCTCGCCGATGAAGGGCGATGTCGAAAAGATGCTCGATCCGGCCAAGAACCCGCTCTGGCTCTCGGGCAACCCCTTCCGCTTCTGGACAGTGCACCGCGATGGCCGCGCAATCGGCCGGATCATCGCCCATCTGCACCGGCAGTCGAACACCCGCTGGGGCTGGAACCGTGCGCAGTTCGGGTTCTTCGACTGCGCTGATGACCCGCAAGCGGGCCAGATGCTGCTGTCCGCTGCCGAAGGCTTTGCCCGCGAACAGGGCGCAGACGAACTGGTCGGAAACTTCAACCTCACCGCCATGCAGCAATGCGGGGTGATGACCGGCGGCTTCGGCGAACAGGCCTATACCGACATGATCGTCGGCGCGCCGTGGCTTCCGGGGATGCTCGCGGCGGCAGGCTTTGCGCCCTACTTTCCGATGACCACCTTCGAGGTCGATCTGAGCCGGGCCAGCGTGCCCGTGCCGCCGCTCGATCCGGCGCGGTTCGAATTCGCCCCGATCAAGAAATCGACCTTCCCCGAACGGATGGAAGAGGCCCGCCAGTTGCTCAATGACGGGTTCTACGACAACCCGATGTTCGTGCCGCTGACGCCGGAGGAGTTCCAGTTCCAGGCGGGGGAATTGAGCACGATCCTCGATCCGCGCCTGTCGTCGGTGCTCAAGCGCGACGGCCAGCCTGTCGGCGTGATCATCGCGATCCCCGACTTGAACGGCTTCCTGAAAGCCACCCGCTCGCGTTTTGGCCTTTCCACGCCGTGGCACTTCCTGCGTTACCGGATGAACCGCAAACGCGCGGTGCTGATCTTCTATTCGGTCGCCCGGGCGGCGCACAGCCAGGGGATCATGGGCGCCATGATCGCGCATACGCTGGGCCGCGTGCAGGCAGCAGGATACGAAACCGTCGGCGGCACGTGGATTTCGGATGAAAATCCGGCCAGTCTCAGGCAAGTTGAAAAGCTGGGCGGGCGGGCACTGCACAAGCTCCACCTGTTCCGCAAGGAACTGACATGAGCACCAAGATAAACCCTGACCGGCTGCGCGGACTGGTGGCGGCGGCGCTCGCATCGCCGAGCGTCCACAATGTCCAGCCCGCGCGCTGGAAGATCGACGGGGACGCGCTGATCCTGCTGGAAGACCCGTCGCGCAGGCTGTCGGTGGGCGATCCGCGCGGCAATGATGCTGCCATCAGCCTCGGCGCAGCGGCAGAGGGCGTGGCGATCGCTGCCTCGGGCGAGAAGCTGACCACTCATGTCGAGCGGTTGAGCGGCATGCACGGCCGGTTGCACGCAATTGCGCGGCTGACGTTCAAGGGCCGGGGAAAGTCCGATCCGTTACTGCCAGTGCTGTCCGAGCGGGCCTCGTGGCGCGGGGACTTCACGCCGCCTTCGCCCGATGATCGCGCCGGCGTGGCAGCCCTTGCGGGCGATGACCGCATCCTGATCACCGCCCCCGCCGAGATTGCCGATCTGGCGGCGCGCTATGATGCAGCCAGCTTCGCGATCATGGAGGAGGCGCGGTTCCGGGCCGAACTGCGCCACTGGATGCGGTTGAAGCCAAGCCACCCAGGCTGGGCGCGCGACGGGCTTAACGCAGCGGCGATGCAGCTTTCAGGACTTGAGGCGACCGCCGCCGGCGCGGTGCTCGGCCCGCTGTTCCGTCCGCTCGCCGCAATCGGCCTCGCTCCGGCGCTGCTGGCCGAGGCCAAAGGCTTTACCAATGCGGCGGGCGTCGCGCTGTTTCACCGTCCGGCGGACGAAGACCCGTTCGAGAGCGGGCGCGCCTTCCACCGGTTCTGGCTTGCGATCGACGCAGCCGGATTCGGCGCCAACGTGCTCGCCGCGCTGGCCGACCATCGCCCGACGGCAGCGATGCTGGCGATCGACTATCCCGTGGGCGAAGGTCGGCGGCTCGTCAGCGCCTTCCGGATCGGGCGGCGCGACGGCCCGCCTTTCGCCCGCGCACGCCTGCCGCTCGACGAAGTGCTGCTGCAAGGCTAGAGCGCCGCGATGGACATGGCCGACCTTCTCCAGCGCTATTTCGGCACCCGCGAATTGGGCGAGGTGGCGCCTGCTGCCCTGTCTGCCGGGATCGAGCGGATGGAGGTCGATTTCGGGCTTGAGCAGGAACGCGGCCCGCGCTTTGCACTGTGGACGCTGCTGCTGGTGCTCGGCTCCGCACCCGATCTCGACATCGCTTTCGAGCACGAGGAAGACCGCGAGGCCGCGCGCAATCTGATGGATATGCTCGCCGCAGCGGAGCCTGAATAGGCGTCAGGCAGCGATCATGGCGGGCTGCTTGACAGCCACCACGAGATCTTCCGCCGTCATCGGCCGTCCGACAAAATAGCCCTGTGCGTAATCGCAGCCGATGGCTTCGAGGAACGCGAGGCAGACCTCGTCCTCCACCCCTTCGGCCACCACCTTGATGCCGAGCTCGTGCGCCAGCTGGATGGTCGAGCGCACCATCATCGCATCGCCGCGATCAACATGGGCGTGTTGCACAAAGCTGCGATCGATCTTCAGCTCGGACAGAGTGAGGACCTTGAGATAATTCAGCGTCGACTGGCCAGTCCCGTAATCGTCGAGTGCGATGTTGATCCCCGCCTCGCGGAAGGCAGCGAGCATAGCGATGGCCCTGTCAGTATCTTCGAACTTGGCGGATTCGGTCAGCTCGAAGGTAAGCCTGTGCGCCGGCGCGCCTGTACGCGCGAGCAGCGCCAGCACTTCGCCTGCGAAAGCATCCGATCCCAGCGCCCGCGCCGAGACATTGACCGCAACCTGGATCACAAGCCCCAGATCGCACCAGCGGCGCATGTCCTCGATCGCCAGCGCCATAACGTGCAGCGTCAGATCATCGATCCGTCCGCTTTCCTCGATCAGCGGGATGAACAGATCCGGCGGGATCAGCCCGCGTTCCGGGTGGTGCCAACGCACCAGTGCCTCGACCGCGTCGATCTGGCCCGTGGCGATGTTTAGCTTGGGCTGATAGAGCACCCGGATCTGGCCTTCGCTCATGGCATCGTCGATCTCGCCAAGCAGCGAAAACTGCCGGGCGAGGGCTTCACTCTCGCCTTCGGCATGGAGCCGCCACTGCTTGCCCGACCGCTTGGCGAAGGCAGCCGCCTGCGCCGCGTAGACGGCGGGCAAGGGACCATCGGCCGGCGCCACACCAAAGGTCAGCGCAACAGCGACCCGCCGGCCGTCAATCTCGAACGGGCTCGACATCACCGCCCGCAGTGCCGCCATCTGGTCTTCCAGATCGCAGATTTCCTGCCGCGTGGCCCATGCCAGCATCCGGTCCTCGATCCTGCAAATGCGCGTCTGCGGCATCGTGCTCCCGAGGCGTTCCGCAAGGCGGCGCATCAGCTTGCCGAGATTGTCCTCACCGACTGTCAGCTTGATGACATCGAAGTCCTCGATCTGCGCTGCAATGACGTAGCGATGCTCGTCCGCGCGCAGGAGCAAATCGAGCGCCAGCTTATTCGGCAGACCGCTATCGGGATCGGTCCGCCGTGCACGGCTTGCTGCGCGATGGGTGATCATCGCGGTCAGCACGCTTGTTGCCAGCGCAACCAGCGCGAGCGCGGGAACAATCTCGAACCATATCCCCCACAGACCGCGCGCCGCAGCCCAAAGAGCAAACAGCAGCACCGTTGCAATTGCGGCTCTCGCCAAGACGACGCGGCGTCGCTTGGCATTCCCGACCAGCAGGCCGAAAAGCCCGACGAGAGCCAACGGGGCAACCCAGCCGCCATAGGACGGGACCCCGCCACGCAGCGTCTCGGCCGCCAACGCCTGGACCATCACTCCCGGAATGACGCCGTAACGAGGCACCGGGTAGCGATCACCCATCTCGATCGCGGTCGCGCCGATGATCACGTCCTTGCCCTTGAGCGCGTCGGCCTGAAAGGCGCCGCGCTCCACTGCCGAAAAGCTGTGACGCGGGATGGTGTCGAGCCTTATCGCGTAGTCGATCGGAAAGCTCCGCCCCACCGTGCCAGAGCGTCCTGCCGCCAGTGCAGCGATCGATGGGCGCGGGGTGCCACCGGTGATCGTGCCCAGCGGCATCCGGCGCACAAAGCCGTCGGGATCGGGAATGACCGAGACCGACGCGAGTTGCGCGTGGCGTCGCAGCGGCTCGATCGGCAGTGAATCGAGCTGACGCCCCTCCTGGAAGCCGGCGTTCTGGGCAAAGGTCGGCAAGGCCACAGGCACCCGCGAGCGGGCCAGCGCTGCGGCGAAAGCGCGATCCTTGTCGGGCTCGGACGCACCCGAGAAATCGAGGTCGAAGCTGATCGAGCGCACCCCGGCAGCATCCAGCTGGCTGACTATGTGCGCATAGTGATCGCGCGGCCACGGCCAGCTGCCAACGCTGGCCATGCTGGCGGCGTCCATTTCCACCACATGGACCTGTCCGCTCGAGGGCCGGTCGAAGAGCAGGAAAGACAGCGCATCGAGGCGTTGCTCAGCCGCGCGGAACCAGCCGCCAAATGCAGCCAGCACCACGAGCATCGTCATGGCCAGCGTTGCCACGGCAGGCTGCAAGCGCGGCCCTGCCCGCTTGGACATCAGGATGGAGAGATCTGGCACGTGGGCAAGCCCGGCTTTCCGGCCCTCAACGCGGCGGGGCGCGGCCACCCGAGCGCGGATCGGTCGGCGCGCCGGAGCCAGAACGGAGGGTATCTGCGCCTCCGGACGGGGCGCGTACTCCTGCGCCCGTGCCCGTCCCCGCCGTTGCGCCCGCGCCAGTACCCGCCGTACCGACAGGGGCGACCGGCGCCTGGGTCGGGCTGGTGGCTGGCGTGGGGGCAGCAACATCCGTCGGCGTGACTCGGGCTACAGCGTCTTCGCTGGTGCCTCCAACGCGGCCGCCATCGCTGCTCAATGCGGGCTCGGTTCCGCGCGCCGTGTTCTCCGACACAACCGCTGCCGCGAGCACCGACACCTGACCAGAGGCAAATCCGCCCGAATAGCTGCCAATGTCAGCGGGGCTGCTGGCGATCACGCCGTCGATCCGATTGCTTCTGTTTTCGGACGATGGTTCTGCAGACGCAGGCGTAGCCGACCCATCAGACACCGCGTCCGCCCCCGCTGTGGGCGCAGCCGCAGCCGAGGCAGATGCGCTTTCGCTGCGGGCAGGCGAATCGACGACCCGCTGGCCAACGCCTTCGCCTTCGACCACCAGTCGCAGATTGTCGTTCGCAGCGATCATCGCCACCGCGCCGGGGAGGATCAGCTCGCGCGCACCGCCATCAAGAGTCGATGCTTCAACCGCGCCCTCGGTCACTTGCAGCGTCGCGCCTTCATCATTGACCGCAATGATAAAGGTCGTGCCCTTCACCACCGCGACCAGATAGGGGGTCTCCACGCCGAAATGCGGATCAGCCTGCTTGCCGAAGTTGAACAGCGCGCTGCCATAGTCCTGGATGATCTGCACGAGCGAGCGCTCCTGCTTGGGCGGCGCAATCCGGATCTGCGCGTTCTGGCGCAAAGTAACAAATTCCCGCCCGCGCACCAGCACCGCAATCGATTGCGCCTTGGTGCGAACGATTGCACCCGGAGCAAGGATTGCGCCTGGTTCGGCCCGGCGTTCGCCGCGCGCGTCGATGAGAACGACCGCACCCTTGGCTTCACTGATCGTCCAGTCCATGCCTTGTGCAAAGGCGGGAACACTGCCGAACAGGATCAGAAACAGCGGAAGAAAGAAACGGAAAAGCTTGGACATAGGAATACCCCTCATCCAGCGCCCTTACGCCTCACAAGCAGACGCTTCGTTGACGCATGAGGTTAAGAGAAGGTTTCGCAGATTTTTGTTTAACCATTTGATCCTAAGCACGAGGCCGATTCCAAAAAAGTGACGGGTTCGTGCGGCTGGTAAAATTCATCATTGTGGTGCCTTTGCTGGTGTCCGGCCAGGCGGTCGCGGCGCAGGACGCGCTCGACCGCACGAACCCCGTGCAGCAGGTCGACCGCGAACGCACGCTGATGCCCGTCAGACAGCAGGTCAGAATCGACATTCAGCCGGTGATTGACGCAACCGGGCCGTCAGATGATGTGCCGCCGCTGGAGGTCGGTTCGATCGTGATCGACGGGCTCGACACACTTCGCCGCAGCGATTTTGCCGCCGTGATCGAACCCTATGCCGGCCGCAGCCTTTCACGTGCAGAATTGCGCCAACTCACCGATCAGGTCGCCGATCATGCGCGCAAGCAAGGCTATATCCTCGCCACAGCCTGGATTCCGGAGCAGGCCTTGACCGGCGGCATGCTCCGCATCCGGGTGGATGAAGGCGGTATCGATGCAATCCGGCTTGAAGGCGTGGATGATCCGGCGGTGCGCGCCCAGCTCCAGACCCTGATCGATCAGCGCCCGATCACGCTTGAGCGCCTGCAACGCGCCGTGCTGCTGGCCGACGATCTGCCCGGCGCATGGATTCGCTCCACCCGGTTCGAAAATGAGGGCGCACGTCGCGTGCTGGTGGTCGTTGCCCGGCGCGAGGATTTCCGGGGCACATTTCAGGTCAGCACCGACGGGACCAAGCCGGTTGCCCCGGTGCGCGCGCGGATCGATGTGGATGCCAGCGGCCTCTTGTCCCCGCGCGATCAGATCGATCTCAGCTATACGATGGCGCCCCTCGATCCCAACGAACTCGCGTTCTTCAACACACGCTACAGCATTGTCGTGAACAACGCCGGCACGCGGGTCGAAGCATTCGGCACCTATTCGCAAACCCGGCCCGGGGCCTATCTGGCTGAATTCCAGCTGCTCGGCGAGGCGTGGCAGGGCGGCATCCGGGTGCGGCATCCAGTGATGCGGACCCAACGCCGCAGCCTCTGGATCGACGCTGCCGGCGAACTGCAAGATCTTCGTCAGGACCAGCTTGGCGCGCTGTTCCGGCAAGACCGGATCGCGCTCGCGCGGGTAGGGCTCTACGGCTACGGACCGCTCGCAGGCGGCACCTTGCGCGGCAGCGCGACTCTTTCCCAGGGTCTCTCGATCCTCGGCGCGACACAGATGGGCGATCCGCTGGCCTCGCGGCTCGATGCCGACCCCGATTTCACGACAATTGCCTGGTGGGCCAGTTGGGAGCGCAAGCTCGCCAGCCGACTGAGCCTCTCGCTTGCCGGACGCGGCCAATTTTCGTCTGCGCCGCTCCTGATCGGCGAAAGCTTCACGCTGGGCGGAGGCATGTTCTTGCGCGGCTATGACGTTGCCCAGCGGGTGGGTGATCAGGGCATCGCCGGTTTCGGCGAACTGCGCTACGATTGGCCGGACGCTTTGGGGAATGAGCGCAACCTGCAGCTTTACGCCTATGCCGACGGGGGCACAGTCTCGAACCTGAACGGCGGGATCGGTGACGGTACGCTGGCTTCAAGCGGTGGCGGGCTGCGCGCCGATCTGACGTCGATGCTCAATCTCGATCTTGAAGTGGCCGTGCCGCTCACCGAGGTGCGCTACGACACCAACGACAGGTCGCCGCGGATCAACTTGCGGGTCGCACAGTCGTTCTGACCGGCGCCGGCTTGGCCCGCGCCATTTATTCGCAAGCCAAACACCGCCGAAGCGTGTATGGGCCGCCGCTTTCCTCCCTAGAGAGCCTGTCCCCATGTCATTTCCCGATCTCCCCGCTGGCCTTGCCGAGGCCCTGACCGCGCGCGGCTATACTGCCCTCACGCCAGTTCAGACCGCCGTATGCGAGCCTGAAGCGCAGGGGCGCGATCTGGTGGTCTCGGCGCAGACCGGGTCGGGCAAGACGGTGGCTTTCGGCCTCGCCTTCGCCGAGCAACTACTTGGCGAGGACGGGCGCATCCGTCCGGCGCGGGCACCGCTGGCGCTCGTGATCGCCCCGACGCGCGAGTTGGCACTGCAAGTCGCACGCGAGCTTGACTGGCTGTACCGGCAGGCCGGGGCACGGATCGCCACCTGCGTCGGCGGGATGAACCCCCAGACCGAACGCCGCGCCTTGGCAGCGGGCGCGAGCATCGTGGTCGGCACCCCGGGCCGCCTTCGCGACCATCTCGAACGCGGCGCGCTCGACCTCTCGGCGCTCGCCGCAGTGGTGCTCGACGAAGCCGACGAGATGCTCGACATGGGCTTTCGCGAGGAGCTCGAGGAAATCCTCGACGCAACGCCCGATAATCGCCGAGTGTTGATGTTCTCGGCCACCATGCCGCGCCCGATCGAGGCACTCGCCCGCCGTTACCAGCGCGATGCGCTGCGGATCAGCACCGGCGGCAGCGAGCGGGGGCATGGCGATATCGCCTATCAGGCGGTGACGGTCTCGCCCTCCGAGATCGAGAACGCGGTGGTCAACCTGCTGCGCTTCCACGAGGCGGAAACCGCGATCCTGTTCTGCGCCACGCGCGACAATGTCCGCCACCTTCATGCGACCTTGCAGGAACGCGGGTTCGGGGTTGTGGCGCTGTCGGGCGAACATTCGCAGCAGGAACGCAACCAGGCGCTCCAGGCGCTGCGCGATCGCCGCGCGCGGGTGTGCGTGGCGACCGATGTGGCCGCGCGCGGGATCGATCTGCCCTCATTGAGCCTCGTCATCCATGTCGAAATCCCGCGTGATGCGGAAACGCTCCAGCACCGCTCGGGCCGCACCGGGCGTGCGGGCAAGAAGGGCGTGGCGGTGATCATCGTCCCCTTCCCGCGCCGCAAGCGGATCGAATCGATGCTGCATCACGCCAAGATCAACGCCGAGTGGATCCCCGCGCCCGATCGCGAGGCGATCCTGGCACAGGACAAGGCGCGGCTGCTCGAGAAACTGATGCAACCGGTCGACATCAACGAGACCGACCGCGAGCTGGCCCAGCGGCTGCTGGCCGAACGCTCGCCGGAAGATATTGCCGCGATGCTGGTACAGGCGCACCGCGCCGCGATGCCAGAGCCCGAAGAACTGCTCGCGCAATCGTTCGAAGCCCAGCGCGCCGCGCAAAAGGAGCGGCACCGCGAAGGGTTCGAGGACACGGTGTGGTTCAAGATGGACATCGGCCGCCGCCAGAACGCCGATCCGCGCTGGATCTTGCCGCTGATCTGCCGCCGCGGCCATGTTACCCGCAGCGAAATCGGCGCGATCCGCATCGGCCATCAGGAAACCTTCTTCCAGATCCCGCGCGCGATCGCCGGCAAATTTGCCGATGCGGTCGAGGCGACCGCCGGGAGCGAGGAAAACGGCGGCTATGTCGCGATTGCGGCATCCAGCGAACCGCCGCGCATGGCGGCACGTGAGAACGCGAAACGGGGCAAGGCCAATGGCCCCGCCCCGCAACGCCCGTTCAAGGCCAAGCCTCGTCCGCCGGGCAAGCCCTACGCCAAGCCGCACCCCAAGGGAAAGGGGCGCGGCTAGCCTTCGCTTAGTAGTTCCACTGCGCCTGCACGCGGAAGATCTGGCCTTCCGCCTGACCGAAGCGGCGCTCATCGGCTTCCTTGCGCGAGGCAAAGCCGTAGGTCGTGGTGATTTCCAGCGCCGGATCGAGCTGGAATTCGAAGCCCAGTTCCAGTTCCTCGGTTTCCAGACGGGGCGCGTTGACCGCCGCCTTGAACCCGCCGCGGTAATACTGCCAGCGGGCAAAGGGATAGAACGGGCCGACCGGCGACTTGTCGATCTTGCCCATCAGCTGGACATAGCCGCCATCAAGCGGACGTTCTTCAATCCGGCCAGTGGCGGGGACGAATTCGGGACCGGTGCCCCAGTTCCATTCCGCCTGCACGCCAATGGGCTTCGGATAGAGGATCGCGTGAATGCCCACGCGCTCGTCCTTGAACGCCGTCGGGCTCAGGCCACCGGTGCGGATCTCGGGGCGGATGCGGTTATGCATCACCGACCCGCCGATCTCGAACACCTGGCCATCCAGTCCCAGACCGTCGAGTTCGAACGGCCAGGTGGCGAGGCCGACCAGCATTACGCCGTCATTGCCTTCGGTGCGGTTGAGACCCTGCCCATTGAACGCGCCAAAGCCAAACGCGCCGTAATTGCCGAACAGCTTCTGGCCGTCAGCCGTCAGACGATCCCAGATCTTCTGCACCTTGGGCGGGGTGTAATAGGCGACGATACCGAGATCGCGCTCGCCGGCCGCAGCGGTGTTGATCGCATCGGTACGATCGAGCGCCAGGCGGTTAGACGAGGACTGCATGTTCTCCCAGCCGTAAGGCACCTTCGACTGGCCGAGACGGATGCGGAAAGCCTTGTCGCCGGTCGGGAAGACGTCGGCATACATGTCGCGCAGCGAGACGCTGCCCTCGCGCCGTTCGCCCACCGACTGGTTCGAGACAGCAGCGGCGAAATCGGGCTGGAAGTAGAGCGAGACGTGATCGTTGAGATCGCCCTGAAGGATCAGGCGCATCCGGCGGAAGCTGAAGTTGCTGTCGCCGCGCACGTCGCCGTCACCAATGGTGCGCAGGCGCGAGATGCCGGCGGGCGCATCGGCATCGCCCGAGACGATCTGGTTGAAGCGCATCTGGGTGTAGCCGCGCAGGCGCAGCTTTTCGTACCATGCCTTGGGCTTGGGCTTGGCCGCCGGGGCGGGATCGGCATTGGCAACGACGATCGGCTTTTCGACCGGAGCGCCGATGAGTGCGGCTTGGGCGGGTTGCTGCTGCGCGAGAGCCGGAGCCGGCATCGCCGGGGCCGCAGCGACCGGAGCCGGAGCGGCCTGCGCCGCCTTGAGCTGTTCGAGCATCGCCTTCAGGTCATCGATCTGGCGCTGAAGATCGGCGATGGTGGGCGCTGCGGCGGGTGCTGCAGGAGCGTTTGCCCCGGCAGATTGGGCCATCGCCGGCGCCGGAACGATGACCGCAGCGGCAAGCGCGAAGAAGCTGACAGAAAGGCCACGGACGGCAAACGACATGAATCAACAACCTTTGGCAACGCCCGCGGAAATGCTTGGGCTGCCTCGGCCAATATGTCGGCCACATGTCATCTATGTGACAAATGCGACGGGTTTGTGATCTTTGTCATGGAGCGTAGCGCAGCCCGCTTGCATTCTCGCCCCATTCGGCCGATTTTTCACAGGCCTGCCCCGTTCACGGCAAGCGGAAGGATGACCATCCGATGACCCAACCGAGCGCGCATCCCGATGATCCGCATTATGTCCATCGTACCGGCTGGCTGCGCGCTGCGGTGCTGGGCGCGAATGACGGGATTATCTCCACCTCATCGCTGATCATCGGTGTGGCGGCAGCAACGCCCGAGGTGCAGCCGATCCTCGTGGCGGGGGTCGCCGGGCTGATGGCGGGTGCGATGTCGATGGCGGCGGGCGAGTATATCTCGGTCTCCTCCCAGCGCGACTCCGAGCAGGCCGACATCAAGCGCGAGCGCGAGGCGCTGGTCGATAGCCCAGAGATGGAGCTGGAAGAACTTGCCGCCGTCTATCGCGGCCGCGGGCTGAGCGAGGAAACCGCCGCCACCGTGGCGCGCGAGTTGTCGGCGCTCGATCCGCTGGCGGCGCATGTGCGCGACGAGCTGGGGTTGTCGGAACATCTCGCTGCCCGGCCCTTGCAGGCTGCAATCGCCTCGGGCGCGACTTTCAGTGCGGCAGCGGCGGTGCCCTTGCTGGCAGCCTATCTCGCCCCGGCCAACGCAATCATCCTCACCGTAGTGACGATATCCATCCTGTCGCTAGCCGTGCTCGGGGCGCTGGGCGCCAAGGCCGGGGCTGCGCCGCTCGTGCCGGCCGTGCTGAGGGTTGTCGGCTGGGGAGCCTTTGCGATGGCAGTGACCGCCGGGGTCGGCCGATTGTTCGGAGTGAGCGTCTGACCCGCACGCGGCGTGCACCAATGGGCACGCCGCGCGCGGAAAGACGAAGGCCTTAGAAGCGGTAGCTTACGCGGCCATAAACAAACCGGCCATTGAACCCGAACGGCGAGAAGCTCGAGAACGGCAGGAAGTAGTTGTTGGGCGAGTAGTTGCGCGGGTTCCCCGTGGCCGGATCACGGCCCACGCCGACCGGGTTGGCGGTGGGATACTGGTCGAACAGGTTGTTCGAACCCACGGCCAGTTCCAGCCCGTCGACCGGTTCGGCCCGCACTTCGAGATCGAACACCCACGCCGCTTCGATCGGGAGGTCGGTGAAGACGTCGTTGCCCGGTGCCAGCACGCGTCCGAAGCGGTTGGCGCGCAGCGTGAACGAGGCCCAGTCCTGCGAATAGTCGGCACCGAGATTGATGCGGTCGCGCGGCTGACCCTGTTCGATCCGCAGCGATTCGAGACGGCCGAACAGGTTGATCCCCGGCACCTGGTTGAGCGCACCGGGAGCCGCGTTGCGGCCGGTGATCTTGTTGTCGGTCCAGTTGTAGCCCGCCATCAGGTTGAGCTTGCCCTCGCTGCCGATATCCATGCGGTAGGTGGCAATCGCATCGACCCCGCGGGTGCGGGTATCGATCCCGTTGATGAAGAAGCGCGCGGCCGAAATCGTGTTGAAACCGGCGTCATTGAGGATCTGCGCGATCGCACGGCCCGATCCGGTCCCGCTCGGATTGCCGGCGGCATCGCGGGTGGCGGTGAGGTTTTCGGTCAGCACGATGCGGTCATCAATGTCGATCTGGAACCAGTCGACGGTGAGGTTGAAGCGATCGACCGGCGTGAACACCGCGCCGACCGACCAGTTGACCGCGGTTTCCGGCTTGAGCGGCGAGGAGCCGAGCGCCTGCGCCACAGGGTTGCCTACCGGCAGCGTCACCGCATCGACGAGCACGCCCGCGACGTTGTTGGTCGCCGCCGCCGCGAAGAACTGCTGTGCGACGCCCGGAGCGCGGAAGCCGGTCGACACGGCGCCGCGCAGCGCCACCCAGTCGGCCAGTTCGAAGCGGGTCGCGATCTTGCCGTTCCAGTCGCTGCCGAAGTCCGAATAGTCTTCGTAGCGGCCGGCAATCTGGACGTTCCACGGCTCGATCACGTCGATATCGAGTTCGGCATAGGCCGAGAAGTTGTTGCGCGCATTCACGCCGACCACCGACACCCCGCCGATCGTCGGCTGGAAGCCGGGGAACACCTGCGACCCCGGCGCGGCACCGGCGGTGCTGGTGTTGAGCGGGTTGTTCTGGTTGATCGTGACGCCGCCCGAACGGTAGCTGTCGGGCTCACCCGGGCTCACCTGGAAGGATTCGCGGCGGTATTCGAGACCGAAGGCCAGCGTCGTGCGTTCAAACAGACCTTCGATGTCGCGGCTGATGTCGAAGTTGTTGACCCACTGGTTATAGGTCAGACCGCCCGCTTCGAACTCGGTCGGGCTGGCCGCGCCGAGCGAGGCGTTGAGCGTGTTGATGATCCGGTAATCGATCGCGTTCTCGCCATATTGGGACGAGAGATCGAAGTCCCAGCCGGCGATCTCGCCCTTGATGCCGCCGGTGACCGACCAGTCCTTCGACTTCGAGGTGATCAGCGGCAGGAACCCGTCGGGATAGATGGCAACGACGTTACGGGCGTCAGACGCGATACGGTAGAAGCCGGCCGAATTGCCGCGGCGCTCGCCGTAACCGCCGAAGGCATAGAGCTCGACCTGCTCGCCGAGCGGCATGCCCACGTTGGCGAACAGCGAGAAATCCTCGGTGCGGGCATCGCCATAGCGGTGCGAGCGGCGATCGAAGGTCTGCTCGCGCGGATCGCGCAGGCCGCTGACGATGTTGTACTGCGTGCGCCGGTCGTAACCGGTGCGGTTGGTGTCATCGCGGTCACGATATTCGGCGGTGAGGTTGATGAACCCCTCGTCGCCCAGCGGCAGGCCGAAATTGGACGACAGCGTCAGCATCGCGCCATCCTCGACCTTGAGCTTGCG
>VFQM010001796.1_pt1 | contig 17725 bp, 18 predicted proteins | sample 3512391 | NCBI WGS metagenome assembly VFQM01 (sample SAMN10412369, study PRJNA504923) | tailings metagenome | isolation source: Replicate 1 from Balatoc abandoned mine | place: Philippines
TGTCCATAACCTTGTAGAACACGATCGGCGAGGCCTTCTCGCCCTTGCGGACCTGCGCGCCCAGTGATTGCCACTGGCGGTAGGTCGCCCAGAGACCATGCCCGAAGTCCTGCGCCTCGGCGCTGGCCCAGAGGGCAAGGACATTGACCCCGCGATAGGCCTTGCGGGTGACTGCATTGACGGGCCGGGTGAGCGGGGCGCTGCTGCGGTGCCAGGGGAGCGTGTAGTCACCGGTGCCGCGCTCCAGCGCGGCGATGATCTGGTTGGTGATGGTGTCGTAGATGCTGGCGGTTGCGGAGCTGGCCATGGTGGTAAATCCTTCGTCCTGTCGTTGGGAACGCGGATGAAGGGACGGGCCGGATGGCCGGGCGGGTCAGCGGTACGCGGAACAGCCAACACGGGAGGGCGCAGCCCGAAGGAGCGGGCAGGCTGTTGATCCCGCCTGGCACGGCCTGTCACTCAGGGAGCAGTTCATTCCAATGGCAGGACGAAGGATGCCATGGCCCTGCGCGTGCGCTACCCGCGTTGTCAGCCGAGACCAGCCCCCAGAGATTTCGCCTTGGACGCTTCCGGCGCACTCACCTCCATGGCGGTCTGCTTCTCGCCAGCGCGCTCATGGATGGCGCGGATCAGCCGCGTCTTGTCGTCCGTGACCACAATGGCCTCGGACTTTGCACGCGAGAGCGCGACATAAAGCATCTTCTGGTCGACCAGATTGGCAGAGCGGCTGTCGGCGTGGATCAGGACGCGGTCGGCGGTCTGGCCCTGCGCGGCGTGGGCGGTCTGGACATAGGCATGGCGCAGATGGGCGTCTCGGGGGTCGGTGAGATCGAGGCACTGCTCGCGGCCATTGGCCAGCGCGATGGTTGCTTGCTGCCGCTCGGGATCGATGCCGGTGATGGTGCCGCGCAGCCCGTTGATGCGGCCGGCCTCACGGTCGTTGCGGGTGAACTGCACGCGGTCGCCCGCTTGCAATTCCATCGGCTTGGGCTCGAACACCTCGACCTTGCCCGCGCCCCATTGGCGCAGCCGCCAGTCGACAGCTGACCCGTCGGCGGACTTGAGCGTGATGGCGGCCTTGTACGGATCGATCCGCTCGACCCGGTAGGCCGCGCCGCGCGTCACGCCCTTGTCGGCATAGTCGCGCAGGAAGCGAACCGTATCGCCCGGCGCGTAGCTCGCCAGATCGCGGGCCTCGATCCGCGACAGACTCCTGGCGACCAGGCTTTCCATGGTGACGGCAGGGCCGGACAGGACCCCGGCTGCGGCGAGTTCACGGCGGATATCGGCGGTGAGCGCATCGCGCCCGTCGCGGGAAGGTTCGATCACAAGGGTGCGCGCCCGCTCGCTGGCATCCAGCGCGGCATAGGCCTTGGCCATGGCGGCAAAGCGCTCGCTCTGACTGCCATGGGCAATGATCTTCCCGCCGCCCCGATCCAGAGCGACCAACGCCTTGCGCGCATCGCCCTCGATTGATGCCAGCACAGCCTCGCGGGTGGCGCTATTGGTCTGGCGCACAACATTGTCGAGCCGCGCGGTCGCCATGCCGGCGGATTGCAGCTGGGCAAAGGCAGCGCCAGCACCAACCGAGCCGAGCTGTTTGACGTCGCCCACCAGCACCACGCGCGCCTTGCTATCAGCAGCAAGACCGAGCAGCGCCGCCATATCGCGCGCGGAGAGCAGCGATGCTTCATCGACAATCCAGACCCCGCCCGACAGCGAAGCGCTGTTGCGCGCAAGCTGTCGGGCCACGGTCTCGCCGCGCTGGCCGAGGGCATCACCCAAGGTCTGCGCAGCGGACGCGGTCGGCGCAAGAGCGGTGACCGCAACCCCGCGCGCCTGCGCCTCGAGGGCGAAGGTTGCCAGCACGGTGGTGGTCTTGGCGGTCCCGGCATAGCCCTGCAGACCGACGCGGTGCGGGCTGGTGAGCAGTGCGCGGGTGGCCGCGCGCTGGCCCTCGTTCCATGGGTGATCGGATTGCAGCTCGGCGCGCGCAACGGCGCTGGCCGCCTGCTTCGCGGGCAGGATAGGCGCAGACGCCCCGCGCCCCTCCGCCTCCAGACGCAGCAATTGCCGCTCATGGGCGATATTCTCGGCGGTGGTGAACCCGGCAAACTCCGCGCCGCGCTTGTCGAGAAACGTGCGCGGCACGAGCGCGCCGTCGCCCTGTGCTCGCGCAACCGCTGCACTGATCTGCGCCGATGTTGCGCGCCCCAAGCCATAGCGCCCTGCCTCCTTCTGCAGCTCGGCAGCGGCGAATACGGATTGCCTTTCGCCAAGACTGGCGGCGGCAAGGGTCACAGCCTGATGCGCAGCGATCTGCCCCTGCGCGGCCAATGCGCTGCCATGCTCGGCATTGGCCACCGCTTGCTTGCTGGCTGCCACCAATGCCTCCCGCGAGTCTTTCCCGAACCCTGCCGCATCCGCCTCCGCGCGCCAGGTGCTGACCAGCTCGCCCCGCTCCAGGCTCTGCTTCGCCTCACGGGTATCGAGTGCGGCGATCTGCTTTTCTTCGGCGGATGCGGTGGCGCGGGTCTGGCCGCGCTCGGCGAGCCGGGCTTCCACCTGAGCGGCGCGCTCGCTGAAGGCGCGGATCACGGCGGCGGGGACGCCCTTGATCTCGAACAGGGAATCTTTCCCCTGCTCGATGCCATAGCCAAGCGCCCGCACGCCCACCGCCAGTTCCTGCCGGTACACTGCGCCAATCGCCTTCTGCAGCTGGTAGAGCGCGCGCGGCTCCAAGCTGCGCCAATTGCCCTCGGCATCCTGCGTCATGTTCATGATGACATTGTGGGTGTGAAGCTGAGGGTCCTGCGCCCGGCTCGTGTCGTGCCGGAAACTGGCGATCACGAGATTGTCGGTGGTTTGCCGCTCGACCCCGCCGTCCCCGCGAATGCGGGTAGCAGCGGCATGCCGCTCCACATAGGCCAGTGCGGCTTTGACCGCATTGTTATGGGCCGCCACCAACCGGCGATCCCCCGCCACCTCGGCCATGATCGACACCGACTTGGGCGCGGACAGTGTGACGTCCCATCCGGGCCGGTGCTGGAGCTTGCCCTCCCGCATGGTTCCGAGCTGCTGGCCGTCCGGCAGGGTGCCATCGAGCATGGCCCGAAAGGTCTCACGACCGACCTCGCCCGCCAGACCCATCGCCTTGGCCCCCTCGCCCTGCCATTCGCTGGGCGAGATACCCCCATCGGCGTAGTAATCGTCGGCCTCATAGTAGCTGGAAGCTGCTGCCGAACTGCCGATCGCGCCAATGGTGGCAACCATCAGACCGGGCCCTTGAGAGTGGTGGCGGGATCATCCTTTACCGTGCCGCTGTCAGCCTTCTTCGGCATGCGGTTCCACAGCATCCGGCTGATATGGGCCGGAACAAAGGCCGGATGGCGGGCAGGACCCCGCGCATCAATGTGCTCCCGCGTCAGCTTGATCCGCCCCACGGGCAAAGCATCGGGCAATTGCAGGAAGCCGTGGTGCGGCTGCAGACGCAGGTCGCTCTCGATGACGGCGGAGCGCACCACGCGGGTGCTGCCGACCGACGTGCGCCCGCTATTGGGCCCGGTCTCGAAGCTGTCCGAGGCGCTGCGCACCTCTACCTCGACATCGCCGATATTTCGCGATGCCCATTCCCGCGTATCGCGGTCGATCAGCTGCAGGTACAACTTCGAATTGCAGCAGCCGAGCAGCGCCTCGGCGCTGTCGCGGCCATAACGCCGGTGCATCTGGCCGATGGCCTGAAAGGTCAGCACCACGCTGGCCCCGAACTTGCGACCCTCGGGCAACAGCCGGGTGAGATTGTCGACGCGGGGCAAGTCCGCCAGCTCGTCCAGGAAAAACCACATGCGCCGCCGGTCGGACGGTGGCAGGCCCAGCATGGCACTGGCCGCACACTCCAGCCAGCAGGCCAGCAGCGGCTTCATCGCCTCGAAATAGTCTTCCTTGCGGGGGACGAAGAGCCAGGGCTTGGGCCCCTGATGCGCGTCCAGCCCGGCAATGAATTCGCGGAAGGCGAAGCTGCCGCGATCCCCCGGCTCGCGCCACAGGAATTGCAGCAGGGTCGAAGCCTTGGCGAGCATGAACAGCACCGAACCCGTGGCGCGGTCAGCATCATCGGCGAAGGTCCGCGCCGATGAGGTGCCTGCAAGCCAGACCTTCATCTCCTCCTTGCCCTTGACCTGCAGCGCGTCCAGCAGGTCGGGGAGCGTGGTGCGCCCCTCGGCGCTGAGCACCCGCAGGATGTTGGCGACGAGGATGCGACTTGTCTCCAGCCAGACATCATCATCGCGCTCGCCGGTCTCGGAGACCAGCTGGCGGGCGATACGGTCGGCATCAGCGGGATGGGCGATCTCGGAGAACGGCGACCAGAAGGCCGAACGCTCGTCGAAAGGATTGAGGATGATGTCGCCGCGCTCGGGCCGGTAGTATTGGGTGATGAACTCGCCCGAGGTGTCGTAGACCAGGGCAGGTTCGCCGCGTGCTTCGACCTGGTCGAGCATCTGGCGCATGACGGTCGTCTTGCCCGCCCCGGTGGTGCCGAGCAAAGCGAAGTGACGGCACTCCAGCCAGGCCGGAATCCCGACCGACGCAATCCGGATCGAGCGCGCATTGGTGGCCTTGCGGGTGAGCTTGGCCAGCACGCGCTCCGATACGATCTGCGTGCCAGAAATGAACCGGTCGCGGGCGGCTTCCTTGCCCTCGCTGCGTATCCAGATGGCAAAGCCGAAACACAGCAGCATGCCAACGAGCGCGCCCAGCGTACCACCCAGCACGACCTTTCCGACAAGGTCATCCCAGCACCATAGCCACATCCGGTCATTGGCAAGGATGCTGGCCGGAACGCGCGCAGTGCGGTCCATGAACCGAATGGTGACCTCGGGATCGCTGCGCCCGCTGGCGAACCAGCTGACCGCGACGCCCTGAGCGTGCTGGTAAGCGCAGGCGAACTGGCCCGGCGCCGGATTATGGCTGGCGAGCAGGAATGCCCCAAACCCGCCGCTACCGGCGACGGTCCAGGCATAGGCCCGCCACCGGGCCGCGAGGCCTGCGATGCCCTGCTTGAACTTGCCCTGCCCGCGCAGGAGATTGTCGCGGTCGCGGCTCATGACAGCGCCTCCGCTGCAAGCGCGCGCTGTCGGCGATAGGCCGAGTGTGCCGCTTCGCCGATCATGCTGTCGGTGCGGTCGGGATCGCCATCGCCGCGAAGCGCGGCGCGCCTGGCATAGGCATAGGCCGCGCTGGCCGTGAACAGGCTGCGATCGAGCAGCGCCTCGATCGCGCCAAGCCGCGCTTCGAAACCCGCCATGGCGTCATCGCCAGCGCTGCCACGGCCCGCGTCTGGCGCGTCGGCAACCACGCCAAGCCCGGCCTCGATAACCCGCGACAGGGCCTGATAGCGGGTCAGTCCGCGCTTCTCAGCGAAGCGCCGGATCATCACCTCCTGCCCCATCGGCACGCGGACGGAGAGCTTGACCCGGTTCATGGCCACACCTCCCAGAGCGCGCCATTGGCGCGCTCCCGAAATGGCGCAAATGCGCGGGTTTCCGGCGCGCCGCCAAAGGAGCGCGCGCATCGCCCCCCACGAGAATGGCGGAATTCCTTGGGGCACCCGTGCGTGTGGTGTGTCACTGAAAAACTGGCTCGATGCGTAGCATCGCAGCCTTTCTCCTGTTCCTGCTTGAACCCCGCCTTGCTCATTGATCGTCTCCCGTTCTGGAATTCCGGGAGGCGACGAAGTCGCGGATCACTGCGTGATCCGCTGCATCCACCGCAGCACGATCCTTGAAAGGCTTCTGCGCAATCGAAGGCAGATACTGCATCGGTCGTCCGCCGATCCAATCGTCCACGATGCCGTCAACGGCACCGCGCAGGCGCTGGCGCAATTCGCGGGCGTCGACGGGGTCGAGCTTGGTCCATTCGAGCTGCCGCTCGATGTATCCGCCAAGGGGGTATTCGCGCTGGTCGATGATCAGCGGCGGGCCTTCGAACTGGACGTTGTAGCGCACCCCCTTGAACCGGTCGAAGAGCGGGCGCTGGAGATAGAGCCAGTCCTCGATGAAGCCGCGATAGGTCGCGCCATCGGCCCCGGGCCGCTTCATCTTCTGGACAAAATCATCGATCATCGGGCCGACCATTGCGGCCTGAAAATCAGCGGAGGCGACGATCTCGTAAAACAGGTCGCGGCGGTAGGTCATGACAATCTCCGACTGGAATGGGGATGAGGGGAGGCGCTGATCACGGCCTCGTCGATGGCCGAGCGGACACGGTCCGCGAGGTTGCTGGCGTGCTCGGCATTGAGCCACAGACGGGTGGTGCCGACCGTGAGGTAGCCGCCGCAGCAGGTCCCTTGCGGACCGCCGACTGGCCAGTTCAGCAATTCGATGGCGACCGCGTGGCCCGCGATACGTTCAAGGCTGGGCGCAAGCTCGGCAATGGCGCGGGGGCGGTGCAGAGGCTCGCCGCTCATGACGGCCTGCCTCGTCCGGCGGGGTCGGTACCATCGCTGCGGTCATCGCCCTCCAGATAGGTCTGCGACGGCAGGCCGGTCATCCAGGCGCGGACATCGGACTCGCGCCAGCGGATCTGACCATTTCCGAGAGCGCACGGCGGCGGGAATCGGCCTTGTCGGGTCATGCGGTAAATGGAGGTGCGGCTGAGCCGCAGCAGCGGAATCAGATCCTGTGTGGTCAGCAGGCCCGGGAAGGGTTGTTGTTCCATGATGCATCCTTTCGCTTCGTGTGGAAGCAGAAAGGATGCTGAAATTGCGGGGTATTGCACGCTGTTACCCGGTAATTACCGAGTAAACTGGGGCCACTCGCAGGGGAACGGATTGACAGCAGGCTATTTGCGGCGGGTCTGATCAGTCCTGCCGCGCACAAAATTTCTGAATTCACTATATTGATGGTTGTTGGAATATCCGACCATCTTGCTGACCGACTCGTCCTTGAAGATCATTTTCTGCCCATGCTTCTTGAGCATGAGCGTCGGCAATTTCTTCATGATCGCGCCAACGCTCATGCTCGGATCGCTCTGGACCAACGCGTGGGTCACCCGCTGGATTGCGCGGAACTCTTCCTTGCGGTTCTCATTCCATTTCGCGGTGGCCAGATAGGCTGCGAGCAATTGCTCGAACTCTTCGTTGGTCAGGCCATGCAAGTGATGCACCTCGTGGTCAGGACTGTTCGTTTCCACAGCGGGCAATGGGTGTTCAGCTGCCGTGCTGGAGATGTCCGGTGCAATTGCTGGTGCCGCCGAATCGGTTTCGGGTGGCAAATTCTCCAATTCCGGCGGTGACGATTCTGCGGGCGGTGCCGGGCTGTTCGTTGCTTCCGTGCCAGGTACGCTCACGACAATGCGGCCTTCGGGCGGCTTGCGATAGGCCCGCCTGGTCTCGTCAAACCGGCTGTCCAGCAAGAGGATGCGCCCATTGTTATCTGCAAAGACCGAGGCAGGAATGGACTGTCGCACTCCCGTATCAGCATCCAAGGCCAGCACTAGGATCGTGCCATTGCGAAGGTCGCGAAGATGATCGTCGAGCCGGTCGAGCCACCGGTGCTGTTCTTCAGTCTCCGCGCAGAACTGTAGCGTACGAACCGATAACTCACGGTGGTCGCGCCAAAGGTAAAGGGCTCCCCCCACAGCAAGCAGAGCGATTGCGCCTGCACACCAGCTATACAGGACCGCTCCCTGCATTTGCGCGAAAATCGCGCAAAACAGCGCAGTGGTGAAAGCGAGTCCAATGAGGGCTGCCGAGACCAGTCTGCGCCAGTGCCAGTCCTCGGCTCCCGCGAAGATGCGATTGACGACAGCTTCGCCAAACAGTTCGACAGGATGGCGGTCCGGCGGTTCGCCATGACGGAGCATGAAGTGCTCCCAAAGCGTCAGAAGTTTTTCGTCAGCCCCGATTGTCATCGCTGCCGCGTGCGCTCACTCTGAATAGCAGCGCAGAGTTGGTTCGGCAGTCTGACAAGCTGGTGCATGGCGACGTCCACGCCGTAAATGATATCCTGAAAGGCATGAAATCTCAATAGAACTGCGAGGCATGCGAACGGCGAATATGCTGGATTGGCTGCGAGCCGTATCGCGGATAATGACCGGGCCTACGAGCTGCCCCGCGTTCTTGTTGAATTACGCGTGCAGCCGCCTCGCTGATGAATGCGAAACGATCATCGTCAGGCCGCAGGGCAAATTCATCCATGCCGCGCTGCGCTCATCTTGAAAATGGCATCACTCATCCAGCCTGGCATCTGTGCCTGCGCCTTTCTGAGCGCCTGCAAATCGCGGTTATCGATACCTGCGGCGAGACGCTGAATGAGATCATCATCGACGTTCGCCTTGCCAGCATGGGCCAGAATTTGCAGCACAGCATTGGCGCGGGGAAAAACGCTGTCGAGAATAGGTGCGCGCGATCGCTTGAGTGCAATCGTGCGACCTCCAATCTTCTTGACGCGGGTTGGCCCGCTTGTCGCATAGCTTGCCTTTGCCGGGACCTGAGTGGAGAGCCCGAGACGATTGGCCGCTTGCGCTCCCGATCGAACGAGCTTGTCGCCACCTTGAGTGGCCACCGCCTGCGCGATTGCATCAGCGTCGGGCGTCAGTGCACCCAAACGGTCATGAAGCTTCGGATAGTCGTAAAGGCCTCGCCCGATCCGGCGGATATGGCCAGATTGCGTTAGACGTGTCAGCGCCATATCAACAGACGCGCGTGTACCGAGGTCGAGGAAATCCTTGGGCGTAAAGGCCCAACCTCGCCCCTTCCCTCGTACGCGCTTGATGATGCTGTCAGCAACGGCGGCCATATGCCCAATCCTTTCTGTTAGAAAATAGCATTATGTTTTCTAACAAACAAGATTGGCTGTGTCGACTATAACCTACTATATATAAAAGTGAAAACTGACAAAAGCATTCAATGCTCTCTACCGCTTTCAGCACCCTCGGGTATGCCCACCTGATCGGAATTGAGGATGCGCTCTGCAAACGGCACGATGCTCACGCACGCGCCCGCCTCTTCAGGGCCTCTCGAGGGATTTATCGTATATTGCGTTGCGGCATTTCTCGTATTTCGTGTCGAGACGCCGACCAGCGCAAGGGCCGAGACCTTTGGGACCACGTGCCTTTCTACCACCTCAGCCGCTGCCTTAGTGAATGCCCGTGGAGCAGAAACTCTCCGTCGGAGATCGTTGAAGGCCATGGTGCGTGATGGCCGGGTTATGCGATTTTCAGCATATAGCATCTTTATGCTGTTTTGCGCATATTCGATCTTTATGCGAAAAATGGCATATTGCGGATTTATGCGATTTCGGGCATAAAATGCCAAGGAGGGCACGCATGTCGCAAATCGTAAGATCATCCGTTCAGCTCGGTAACATCATCAGGCGTGCGCGCAGAAACCGCGGCTGGACACAGTCAGAATTGGCGGATCATGCGGGACTGCGCCAGGAGCTGGTGTCCAAGATAGAGACCGGACACGAAGGCACAAAGCTATCCACCATTCACGCGATATTCGCAGCCCTCAGCCTCGATCTTGTCGTTGAGGCGCGCAACGCCAGACAGGCCGCGGATATCGAGGACATCTTCTGATGCCACGTAGGAAGGCTCATGCGCCGCTTGACGTACTCATCAATGGGCGGATGGTCGGAAACCTCGAGAAGGACACCAGCGGCGCCACCAAGTTCACCTACGCCCAGAGCTGGCTTGACTGGGAGCATGCATTTGCCGTCTCCCTCTCGCTTCCGATCCGCGAGACGCCGTGGACCGGAGCGCCGGTTACGGCTGTCTTCGAGAACCTTCTGCCGGACAATCCCAACATCCGGAAAAGGGTTGCGGAACGCACCGGGGCAGCCGGCACTGACGTTTACAGTCTGCTAGAAGAAATTGGCCGCGACTGCGTCGGCGCCATGCAATTCCTTCATGCAGACGATGACCACGATCTCGTTCCGAAAATCGAAGGCGAGGAGGTGTCCGAAGAGGATATCGAGCGCATTCTTGCAGGTCTTGCACGGGCACCGCTCGGCATGGACCTGGACGATGACTTCCGGATCTCCGTTGCAGGCGCACAGGAAAAGACTGCGCTCCTCCTAAAAGACGGAAAATGGATGCGCCCCTCAGGAGCGACGCCGACAACGCACCTTCTCAAGCCTCAGCTTGGCGAAATTCCGACCGCCTCTGGCATCATCGATATGAATGCCAGCGTCGACAACGAGCACTATTGCCTGACACTGCTCGAAGAATTCGGCCTCAAGGTCGCAACCACTTGGATCGAGACCTTCGGCAAGCGCCGCGTCCTCGTGGTCGAGCGCTTCGACAGACGCTGGCGCGGCACAGACAACCTTCTACGTCTGCCACAAGAGGACTGCTGTCAGGCTCTCGGGGTGCCACCAGCCAAAAAATATCAGAGCCAGGGCGGACCCGGCGCGGTCAGGATACTCGGCCTGCTCCAGGGATCTGACGAGCCAATGGATGATCAGCGAGACTTCTTCATCGCTCTCATTCTGTTCTGGCTGATCGGGGCGACGGATGGACATGCCAAGAATTTCTCGATCTTCCTGCGTGCGGGCGGCCGCTATCGATTGACGCCCATGTACGACGTCCTTTCAGCCCAGCCCGCCTTCGACCGGCTGCAGATACCCAACAACAGGTACAAGCTGGCCATGTCTGCCGGGGACAGCCGGAAATACAGAATTCTCGAGATTGCCGGACGCCACTTCATACAGACGGGGAAGGAAGCAGGTATTGGCTCGACCCCAATCGAAATGGCGATCCACAGCATTCTCCAGCTTGCAGGCACTGCGCCAGCCCGAGCGCTGGAGCGGATGCCGCCTGATTTCTCCTTCGAGATTTACGAGAGCATCGAACGGGCCATCAGCAGCCGCCTCAACCTTCTCGAAGCTGGCCTCAGGGAGCTATGATGGCACTCAGCGCGGCCGACCGCAGAAGCTTTGCCGCTTGCCTTCGCCTGGCCATGAGGAACCCGCGAACGGATCAGCTCAGCCGCTTGCGGACTCCAAAGGCGAACGAAACGGTCATCGGACTTTAAATAAATCTTCTGAAGAAACTTGCATTCACACGAAACGATGTGCTACATCATGAATGCGCCTGAAACAGTGCTTAGAGACCCCAATCTTTAAAGCGATCCAGAATTGGGGGCACGGCAAGTGGCATTTCAATCTTCGAAATGTATATCTGATAAGTATATCAAATACTTACTTTTTACTTGTTTGTCCTCTTCTGGGCACCATTTGTTCTTTTCAGAACATCCCAAAAAGTCTATAAAAACCGCAGAAATCCTAGGGAATTGGCCCTTGGATGGTTCCGGATCGTCCCGGCTGTTCCCGGGGGTTCCTGACATTTTTGCGGGCCTTTTGCGGGCCTTTTGCAAAAAGCCGGAAAAAAAGGCCCGCACATGCCCCTGACCGAGACTCGGCTCCGCGCACTCAAGGCGAAGAACAAATCATACAAGGTTGCCGACCAGCGTGGCCTCTATGTCGAGGTCACGCCGTCGGGCGGCAAACTCTGGCGGTTCCGTTACCGCATCGGCAAGGTCGAGAAGAAGCTTTCGATCGGGAGCTATCCCGACATCAGCCTGAAGCAGGCGCGAGAAGCGACCTACGAGGCTCGGCATTCCATTGCGTCCGGTGGCGACCCGGCGTTCGAGAAACGCAAGCAGAAGATCCGGGAGGAGTTCCTGGCAGCCCAGACCTTTGAGGCCGTGGCGCGCGAGTACATCGAGCAGATGATGGTACAGAACGGCAGGGCGGACGCGACCCTGGTTAAGGCCAACTACTTCCTCGAGCAATTGGCCCCGGCGATCGGTAGCCGACCTATCAAGGAAATCGAGCCGTTCGAAGTCCTGGCGCCGCTCAAACGCCTTGAAGCAACGGGCAAGCATGAGACCGCCAAGAAGTGTCGTTCGTTCGCCGGCCGGGTGTTTCGCTACGCAGTGGCTACCACCCGCTGCCAGTCTGATCCGACTAGCTTGCTCAAAGGCGCGCTCGTCACCCCGCGCGCAAAGCATTATGCAGCAATTTTAGAGCCCAAGGAGCTTGGCGGCCTACTACGCGCGATTGACGGCTACACGGGATATCCGGTCACGAAGTTCGCTCTCCAGATCGCACCACACGTCTTCGTAAGGCCTGGCGAACTGCGTCATGCAGAATGGCGCGAAATCGACCTGATCGATGGCGTTTGGAAGATCCCTGCCGGCAAAATGAAGGCGCGGCGCGCCCATGCCGTACCCCTCTCCAAGCAGGTCATCAGCCTGCTAACCGATTTGGCCGAGTTTCTTGGCTACGATGGCTATGTGTTCCCTTCTGCTCGCAGCCCGCTTCGTCCGATGAGCGAAAACGCGCTCAATGCAGCGTTTCGGCGGATGGGTTTTTCAAAGGATGAAGTGACCGCACATGGACTGCGTGCGACTGCGTCCACGTTCTTGAACGAATCCGGGCTCTGGAACCCCGATGCGATCGAGCGTGCCTTGGCACACGGTGACAGTAACGCCGTCCGAGGCGCCTATCACCGCGGGAAGCACTGGGAGGAGCGGGTCCGGATGGCGCAGTGGTGGAGTGATCATCTCGACCAACTTCGCTTGGGCGGGAATGTCATCAAGATGCAGAACACAGCGGCCGCGTAGACTTGATGATCAGCTGCGCTGGACCCTTTATAGTAGTCTCGTCGACCAGAGCGTGATCAGCAGTGTCCGCTAACTCTGCGGACGATTGTGGCCAGGGTTCAGCTCGTCAAAGGCTGCAATACAGTGATGATCAGGTGATTTCTCGGGTTGCGAGAGTCCTGGTATCAGGAACCGACTATTTGTAGCCACAGATAGGTCCGTCTCGCCGGTTGAGCCCGCTAGGTGAAGAACGGCAACAGCCTAGGAGAGAACAACGGTCGGGCGGATGACCTCCTGTGTCAGCGCATGCAACAGGGCGGCCAGTGCCAGCAGGAGCGCGTCATCTTCCGCGCTCGAGTAGGGCGACACCAGTTCTCCGTGCATCACGTCATTGCGGATCTTCTCCCACGCATCGAACTGAAACTGGGTCACAACTCCTGCACGGCACAATTGCGTCAGCACATGCTTGGGGGTGGTGTTTGCGGCATATCGGATCGAATTCACGGCGATGCTTTTCAGGCGATCTACGGTCTCTTTCGGCCTCTCGGGATCGCGCCAGTTCTTGATATGCTCGGTGATCGATCCAATCGCAGCATCATCGGCGTCAGCGCGCTTGCTGCCCCGCGGCGACAGCATCCGAATTAACCCTTCGATGCTGCTCGCGAATGCCAGTGCCCAGACCCACCGCGACCCGCGTGCAGCCTGGATGACTTCTTCGTAGAGTTTGGTGATCTTATGGCCCTCATATTCGCTAGCCTGGGCGATGTGTCGCAAGAGATCGCCATATAGCCGCCAAAACCTGTCCTTTCCGCCAAGACCCTCGTCGTCCCACAGAGCAGCTGCATCTGAGTCTCGATACCAGGACGGAGCGCGACTCACGCAGATCATCGCGCCGCCCGTTGGGAAGCTGCGCGCGATGAGTCTGGGAAAGATGAGTTGCCCAAAGAGAATGCGCAATGGCTCGCCCAACCAGGATTCTGTTAAGGTAAGCGGCAGCAGATCGCTGCCTGGCGTAAAGACTGTTAGCAAGCCCGCGTCACGATCGAAGCGGAAGCGCAGAGTGGCTTCGCCGAGATCGAGATCATACTCAGGGGCAATACTTCCGTCCGATCTTGGTGTTGTCACGAAATGCGCAAGGAACAGAGATGCGCGGTGCCGGTGAGGTATAACGTACTGAACCTCCGTAGAGCCTCGGGGTGATGGAAGGACCGTCGTGTCGTCGGTCATCAGTCCATCGCAATCACCAGTAAACGTCCAGGCTGGATCGCCGGCTTCCAATCTAGGTATCGTCCAGCCAGCTGAGAATTCGACGCCATCAGCAGTAGTCGCGACCAAGCGGAAACGTTTCAGTCCATTGTAAGGATTGTCGCGCTGCCGCTGAATCTGCTGCAGCGTGTAACCAATGTCTTCAGGTATCCCCGTCAGAGTGTATTGAAAGCTTCTCGGAGAGCTGAAGCTGATTTCGCCGCTGCCTTTCACGATTGATGGCTCCCAGTCGCCAGCCAATAGTTCCATTTTTGGGAATGCAATGGTTTGAGGCGCAATTGCGAGTGTGCGCCAGCGATCGAGCACGGACGGAAATGGATCGGACACTAGACTTGTCATGGCATTCCATCCTGCGGCACAAGAACATCTTCGCACATCATTAGACTTCAAAGCGCGTTGGCTGAACAACGGTTTCCCGCTATGCCGGGACATGGCAAAGACGATCGATGAGGCCTTCCGCATTTTGCGCGCAAACCTGGAGATCACCGATCTCCAAGAGAAGACCGTGGCAACTCGCCAAACATCCATTCGCTCAGTGATCGAAAAAGATTTCTTGGTTCTCGATTCTTTTTTGACTGGTTCGTATCGACGCAACACGATGATTTCACCTTTAAAAGACGCCGATGTCGATATATTCGTCGTGCTTGATCCAAAATATTACGCAAAACAGGGGCAACCTGCCCTTCTCGAGTCAGTCCGATCGTCACTGCTCAAAACCTATACCAAGACGCCAAAAATAAAACCCGATGGCCATGCAGTGACAATCACTTTTACTGACTTCAAGGTGGACGTTGTTCCAGGATTTCGCCGCGCAGGGGGCGGATATCTCATCCCTGACCATAGTGCAAAGCGCTGGATCCCGACAGATCCCAAGCAACATGTTGAGATCTGGAGCCAAGCCAACAAGGCTCATAATGGAGATCTTATCCCTCTGCTCAAAATTCTAAAGGGCTGGAATGCGAGCCGGAACTTGCTCAAATCGTTTCATCTTGAGACGCTCGCCATCGACATTCTCACCAATGTCACAATCTCTGATTTTCCGAGTGGCGTCCGGTTTTTCTTTGACAAGGCGCGCGCCAAGATTCGAACCAAACTTGCAGATCCCGCCGGCTATTCCGACGATGTCGCCCAGCACATCAATACCGCCGCGCAGATGGACGCAATCGTTAAGCGGCTCGACTGGGCGCTCGCACGTGCACTGGAGGCTGAGAAATTCGCAGCGACGGGCAACGTTGCAGACGCCTTCGCGCGATGGTCGCAGCTCATCCCCGATCACTTCCCGGCCTATCGCTAGTGCTACGACTTACAACCTCACATTGATGCTCCACACCGAAAGTCGCAGATCAAAAATGATTTGCCTTGGCCCTGAAGGTGCCAAGCCAGTGGGCCAAAGTGTTGCGGCTGTGCTCTTAGCTGGCTGCCTAATCGGAATAAAACGAGTTGCCGCGAAGCGGTGAACACGTTTAGCGAAGGCCAATGGATGGAGCAACGCCACAGAAGGTTCGGATATTACCTTATGATCCCGCTTGGCCTCTACTCCAAGCTGTAGAGATTGAGAAGCTAAGGCAAGCGCTCGGCCCATGTGTGGTCGAACCAGTCGGTAGTGCTGCAATTGGGGGCATCTCGGGCAAACCAATCATCGACCTTCTCATCGGAGTCGACCCAGCCAGTCAGGGAAAGCTACATGCGAATCTAAAGCAGCTTGGCTACCGGCTCGGGCAGCCTCAATCACTAGAGCCTGGGGTGTCATTTATGGAGCGTATTTGCGAACGAGACACGCCTGCGGTTTACTTGCACATTGCGCCAGTTGGAGGACGTTACTGGCATGACATGGTCGCGTTTCGTGACGCGTTACGATCGGACCACGCTTTGGCTAAGAGATACGAAGATTTGAAGCAGCAGCTAGCAGATCTGCATCCGATGGACCTTGATGCGTATGCGGCCGGGAAAAGTGAATTCGTGCGTAGCGTGTTGGAGGCTGTAAATGACCGATAACTTCAACGCTGCGCAATTCGTAGGATACCAACGTGCCTCCTTTGCCAAAGCTCAGCGACAGAGGGTTTGGGTACTTTCTTCTCAATTGCTAATTGCATTAACGGCGGCCGCCTCGGTGTTTTCGAATGATGGGCCGCAGCAGTTCTATCTCGCTTTGGCAGGCGGCGTGTTCCTGATCATTTGGCTGATCGCAACGCACAGTTATCGACGCTACAAAGCCGACGGCGACCAAGCGCGCCGAACCTGCCTAGTTCTGGAAGGTTTCCCTGACGCCCCGTCTGCCGCGCAGCTATTCCAGATTTACCAGTCTTTCAATGTGGAGGACAGCGACGCCACGGAGCGCGCCGATCCGAACTACTTTGCGACGACCGCTGAAAAAGGTCCGACCAGATTGGCGGAAATGCTTGAGGAATCCGCATTTTGGACCGAAAAACTCCAAGAAGAAAGTGGACGTTGGATGGCTGTCATATTAGCCATTATTGCTTCAGTTTCTGTAATTAGTTGGTTGCTTCTGATGCCCTCTGATGACCTTGGGCTTCGCGTTTCCTTGTCACGAGTAGTTTTAGCTTTGTTGCCGTTCTTCTTGTCGTCGGATGTTTTCGGTGCTCTGGAAGGGCATCGGGCCGCAGCACATTCAATTTGCCAACTTCGGCTTCGACTAGACGCAGCACAAGCAAGAGGTGCTCAGATGGGCGACGTAATGCTGCTCATGCTCGACTACAACGCTGCCGTTGAAGCTGCACCTATGAACTTGCCCTACCTGTACGATCTCCGAAAAAGCAAGCTGGGAGAACGCTGGAGCGCCTATCGCGATCACAAGTCCCGCTCGATGTAAATAATTTAGAATCTAGGAACGGCAGCCGACCACGATTGGTGCCCAGATCCGGAAATTCCGGAAGGTCCGACACCTCGGGCATCGACAAGGAGCGGGAATTCCCGGAGGACGCACTCTGGCCTCGCGGGCTCGGACCAAGGTGCGGCGCTCTTTTCACTGACCCGCAGGCACTCTTGCTGCTCTCCTTGCCGAACGCCGGCTGGCGCCCAGTCCCGCGCGCCTGGCGTTCTGCGACGTCGAGCCTTGCAAGGGTGCCGTTCCTTGTTGGCTCGCGGCGCGAGCCATGGTGGCTTTGACGCTTGGCGATTTTCAGCTGACCCGATTTGGTTCAGGCGATCGGAATAGCTGATCGAACCGCTCGGCCACTGTGCGCCACATCGCGACGCCAGCTTCATCGCCATCGAGTGCCAATCGCTCGATCTGTTTCGCGATGAATGCTGGGCCGCTTTCGCCATGGTTCTTCTCAACCCAAAGCGCGACGCCCCACAATTCCTGCTCTCGGGTCAGCACCATGGTTCGCGTCGTCCGCTCCAGGTTCTGGCCAGTCCTTCACTGACCAACTGGTCTCCCAGCGATCGACCATTGCGGACTACGACCCTCAGCTTGCGACCATAGCGATCCTCGTCACGGCTCCCGATCGAATTCAGTTCGAACGGGCCTTCGTTGAGCAGCTCGCGAAGCCGGTAGGTCGCCTTCATGCCGAGTTCGTATTCGGCGTCGCACTTCGGCTCGCTGATCTCGGGGGTGTCGATGTCGGCAATCCTGATCTTCACTCCATCCAACCAGAACGTGTCTCCATCGACGACGCAGGTCTTGCGAACCATTCCGCAGAGCTCGAAGTGCGGCGAGCTCCCAGCCGAGAGGAGCGATAGCGGTCTCGATGACTCCTGAGTGCCGATGGGTGAACTCATGCCCGCAAGGGGCCAGTTCAAGGCTAGCATGCCGCCGGCGACGCCAACCGAGCCAGCTCCCACGCCCAAACCCCACTCCTTCCTGCGGCGCTTGCGACGCTGGCTCTTCAA
>VFQM010001798.1_pt1 | contig 17704 bp, 12 predicted proteins | sample 3512391 | NCBI WGS metagenome assembly VFQM01 (sample SAMN10412369, study PRJNA504923) | tailings metagenome | isolation source: Replicate 1 from Balatoc abandoned mine | place: Philippines
GCGGCGAGGCGCCGTCGCTGCCGGGCGATGTGGTGATCGTCGACGCGTCGGCGCAGCCGGCGCCCAAGGGCGCCGAGGCCGCCGACGCGCAGTCCGGCGCCGCGCAGTCTGGCGCCGCGCAGTCCGGCGCCGCGCAGTCCGGCGCCGCGCAATCGGGGTCGGCAATGAGGCTGGGCGCCGACCTCGAGGTGGACCTCGGCGAGCGCATCCGCGTGCGCGGCAGCGGCGTGGACGCGCGGCTGGCCGGCACGCTGCGGCTGCGCGGCACGCTGCCCGACGCGCCGCGCGCGACCGGCACGGTGCGCATCCGCGACGGCACCTACACCGCCTACGGCCAGAAGCTGGAGATCTCGCGCGGCCGCGTGATCTTCAACGGCCCGCTCGACAATCCGGTGCTTGACATCACCGCGATGCGGCGTGGCCCCGCGGTCGAGGCCGGCGTGGCGGTCACCGGCACCGTGCTGTCGCCGCGGGTGAAGCTGGTCTCCGAGCCCGAGGTGCCCGACTCGCAGAAGCTCTCCTGGCTGGTGCTGGGCGTGGGGCCCGAGGACGCGCGCACCGGCGGACAGGTCGCGGCGCTGCAGGCCGCGGCGGCCACCCTGTTCGGCGGCGAAGGCGGCGGCCTGGTGTCCGGCATCCAGGAATCGCTGGGCCTGGACGTGCTCACGATCCGCAACGCCGCGGCCAGCGGCTTCGACGCGAACTTCGGCGCGAGCTTCCCCGGCCAGGCGGGCACCGGCAGCACCCCCGCCACCGGCGCCACCCAGGACGTGGTCGCGATTGGCAAGCGGCTCGGCTCCCGGATGCTGGTCACCTACGAGCAGGGCCTGCGCGGGATCTGGAGCCTGCTGCGCTTCCAGTACGACATCACCCGCCGGCTGTCGGTGCGGGCGCAGACCGGGACCGACACGGCGGTGGACCTGCTGTACTTCTATTCGTTCGACTGAAGAACGTTTGAATGAATCTACTGCGCATTCGAACGGGCCTGCTCGCGCATGCGCCGGCGCATCGCCCTTTCCTCGCGCTCGATCCGGTCGGCCTCGTCGCGCAGCGCCCGCAACAGAGAGGCCAGCATCAGCAGGATCACCACCGCGAAGGGCAGGGCCATCACGATCGCCGCCGTCTGCAGCGCCTTCAGCCCGCCGCCGACCAGCAGCGCGATCGCGATCAGCGCCACCAGGACGCCCCAGGAGAGCTTGTTGCGAAGCGAGGGGTCGGGATTGCCGCGGTCGCTGAGCATGCCCAGCACGAAGGTCGCCGAGTCGCCAGAGGTGACTAAGAACACCAGCACCAGCACCGTCGCGACGACGGACAGCAGCAGCGAGGCGGGCAGCGTGTCGAACAGCGCGAAGAGCGCGATCGCGGCGTCGCGCGCGGCGGCCTCCGACAGCGGCACGCCCTCGAAGATCTCCATGTGCAGCGCGGTGCCGCCGAACACCGAGAACCAGGCGAAGCCGGCCAGGCTGGGCACCAGCATCGTGCCGATCACGAACTCGCGGATCGTCCGGCCGCGTGACACCCGGGCGAGGAACAGCCCCACGAAGGGCGACCAGGAGATCCACCAGGCCCAGTAGAAGACCGTCCAGCCGCCCACCCAGGTCGACTCCGCCCGGAAGGGCGTGAGCCGCAGGCTCATCTGGACGAACTCCGACAGGTAGCGACCGAGCGTGGTGGTGAAGGTCTCCAGGATCGCCGACGTCGGGCCGATCAGCAGCACGAACAGCGCCAGCATTCCGGCCAGGACCAGGTTGGTGTTCGACAGCCACTTGATGCCGCGGTCCAGGCCCGACGCGGACGACGCGAGGAAGATCGCGGTAGTGACCACGATGATGCCGACCTGCGAGGCGACCCCGACCGGCAGGCCGAAGACCCTGGCCAGGCCGCTGTTGATCTGCAGCGCGCCGAGCCCCAGCGAGGTCGCCACGCCGAAGGCGGTCGCCAGCACCGCCAGCAGGTCGACCGCGTGCACCCAGCGGCCCTGCATCCGCGCGGGCAGCCCGGACATCGTTGCGCCGATCGTGATCGGCAGCTTGCGCCTGAACTGGAAGAAGGCGATCGCGAGCGCCACCACGCTGTAGACGGCCCAGGGATGGATGCCCCAGTGGAAGAAGGCGTAGCGCATCGCGGCATTCGCCGCCTCCGGCGTCTTTGGCGCGAAGCCGGGCGGCGGGGTCACGTAATGCGAGAGCGGTTCGGCGACGCCCCAGAACACCAGGCCGATGCCCATGCCGGCGGCGAACAGCATCGAGAACCAGGACATGCGGGAGAAGGCCGGCTCCTCGTCGTCGTCGCCCAGCCGGATGCTGCCGTAGCGGCCGAAGGCGAGCACCAGGCTGGCGACGACCATCGCGAAGACCGCCCAGAGGTAGAACCAGCTGAAGTTCTGCGTGCTGAAGGCAAGGGCGGCATTGGCCACGGCGCCGACGTGCGAAGGCGCGGCCAGCGCCCAGCCCACGAAGGCGGCGATCAGCAGGTAGGCGAGGCTTCTCAGCATGCTCGGTTCTCCCTGTCGGGCCATTCGCCCGGTGGCGCCAAGCCCGCCGCGATGGCCTCGACCAGCGTGTCGACCGGCTCGGCCACGTCGAGCGTCAGCGCGTCGGCCGGCGGCTCGAGTGTGGCGAACTGGCTGGCCAGCAGCGCGGCCGGCATGTAGCGGTGCCGGCGCGCGGCGAGCCGGTCGCCGATCAGCTCGGCGCTGCCGGACAGGTGCACGAAGCGCAGGCCCGACATGCCTTCGGCCAGCGCGTCGCGATAGCGCTGCCTGAGCGCCGAGCAGGCGAGGACCACCGGGCGGCCGGCGGCCACCGATTCGCGCAGCATCGCGTTGAGCCGGGCCAGCCAGGGCGCGCGGTCGGTGTCGTCGAGCGGAACGCCCGCTCGCATCTTCTCGACGTTGGCCGGCGGATGGAAGTCGTCGCCGTCGGCGAAGCGCCAGCCCAGGCGCTGCGCGAGCGCGCGGCCCACGGTGGACTTGCCGCAGCCCGAGACGCCCATCACCACGATGGCATTCACCGCGCCCGCCGCGCTTGCCTTGCCTCCGGCGGGCGCGTTCACGACCCGGCCCCGGGCTTTCCCGCCGGCGCGCCCGGCGCCGACGCGGCGGTGACCGCGTGGCCGCCGAAGCCCTTGCGCATCAGCGCGAGCAGCCGGTTTCCGGTGTCGGCGCGCCCCTGCGAGTCGAATCGGCTCATCAGCGCCATGGCGATCACCGGCGCCGGCGTGCCCTGGCGCACCGCCTCGTCGACGGTCCAGCGTCCCTCGCCCGAGTCCGGGACCAGCGGCGCCACCGAGCCGATCGCGCCGGGCTCGCGCAGCGCGTCGGCCGTCAGGTCGAGCAGCCAGGAGCGGACCACGCTGCCGTGGCGCCACAGCTCGGCGATCGCCCCGAGGTCAAGCTGCATCTCCTGGCGGCCCTCGAGCAGCGCGAAGCCTTCGGCGATCGCCTGCATCATTCCGTACTCGATGCCGTTGTGGATCATCTTGGTGAAGTGCCCGGCGCCGACCGGGCCGCAGTGCAGCCAGCCGCGATCGGGCGCCGGCGCGAGCGCCCGGGCGTAGGCGGCCACGCGCGCGGCGGCCTGCGCGTCGGCCGCGCCGAACATCAGGCAGTAGCCGTTCGCGAGCCCCCACACGCCGCCCGACACGCCGCAGTCGGCAAAGCCGACACCGTCGGCGCCCAGCTCGGCCGCGCGGCGCTGCGAGTCCAGGTAGTTCGCGTTGCCGCCGTCGACGACCAGGTCGCCGGGCGCCAGCAGGCCGCGCAGCGAGGCGAGCGTGGACGCGGTGGCCTCGCCGGCCGGCAGCATCAGCCACACGGTGCGCGGCGCCGGCAGCGCGGCCACCGCGTCGGCGAGCGAGGCGTGCAGGCGAAGGCCGGGCTCGCCGGCAAGCGCTTCGCGGCTGGCCGGCTGCGGGTCGAAACCCTCGACCGAAATGCCCGCGCGCGCGAGGCGGCGCGCCATGTTGGCGCCCATCCGGCCCAGGCCGATCATCGCGATCGGCGCGGCGGCCGGATCGTGTCGGTGGGGGGGCGGGCCGTTCTCGTTTCCTGGGTTCATGTCGCGGGTCTCGTTGTTCTTGGGTGTCAGGCGCCGCTCGCGCGGCGCACGAGCGCCAGCGCCTGCGCGGCGGCGTCGCTCGCCAGGCAGTCGATCACCTGGCGGCCGGGCATCGCGCGCAGCCAGGTCAGCTGCCGCTTGGCCAGCTGGCGGGTGGCGGCGATGCCGGCCGCGACCGTGCGCTGCCAGGCATCGCCGCCGGGTTCTCCTTCGTCGCACCACTGCCAGAGCTGGCGATAGCCCACGCAGCGCATGGCCGGCAGGCCGGCGTGCAGGTCGCCGCGCGCGCGCAGCGCGCGCACCTCGTCGACGAAGCCGGCGGCGATCATGGCCTGGAAGCGCTGCGCGATCCGCTCGTGCAGGGCCGCGCGCGAGGAAGGCTCCAGCGCGATCGTGAGGATGGTCTCGGCGGCCGTCCCGACGGGGCGCTGCCGCGCCAGCCACTCGGACATCGGCACGCCGGTCAGCGCCGCGATCTCCAGCGCGCGCTGGATGCGCTGCGCGTCGCCGGGCTCGAGCCGCGCGGCGGTGGCGGGGTCGAGCGAGGCCAGCCGCGCATGCAGCGCCGGCCAGCCGAGCGCGCGCGCCTCGTCCTCGATGCGGCGGCGCAGCTCGGGGTCGGCCTGCGGCAGCTCGTGCAGGCCCTCGGCGAAGGCCTTCGCGTAGAGCATGGTGCCGCCCACCAGCAGCGGCAGGCGGCCGCGCGCGCGAATGCCGGCGATCGCCGCGCGGGCGTCGGCCACGAAGCGGGCGGCCGAATAGCTCTCGGTGGGCTCGATCAGGTCGATCAGGTGGTGCGGCACGCGGCGCCTCTCGTCGGGGCCGGGCTTGGCGGTGCCGATGTCCATGCCGCGGTAGACGAGCGCCGAGTCCACCGACACTATCTCGACCGGCAGCCGTTCGGCGATCGCCAGCGCGGCGGCGGTCTTGCCCGAGGCGGTCGGGCCGCGCAGCATCACCAGCGGCGGGGCGCCGACGCTCATTGGCCGCGCAGGAACCAGCGGTCCAGCTCCGCGATGCCCACCTGCACCCAGGTCGGCCGGCCGTGGTTGCACTGGTCGGCCGCGGGCGTGCGCTCGATGTCGCGCAGCAGCGCGTTCATCTCGTCGAGGCCCAGGCGGCGGTTCGCGCGCACCGCGGCGTGGCAGGCCATCGTGGCCAGCATCGCGTCGCGGCGCGCCGCCAGCGCGGCGGACGCGCCGTACTCGCGGATCTCCTCGATCACCGAGCGCGCGAGCGCGACCACGTCGCCTCGGGCGAGCTCGGCGGGCACCGCGCGCACCGCCAGCACGTCGGGCCCCATCGCCGAGACGTCCAGCCCGAGTTCGGCGATCGTGGCCTGCTCGTCCTCGACCACGCGCACCTCGAGCGGGTCGGCGCGGAAGGTGGCCGGGATCAGCAGCGGCTGCTGCTTCAGTCCGTGGTCGGCGATCGCGGCCTTCAGCCGCTCGTAGACGATGCGCTCGTGCGCCGCGTGCATGTCGACGACCACCAGTCCCGCGGCGTTCTGCGCCAGGATGTACAGGCCGTGCAGCTGCGCGATCGCGAAGCCGAGGGGCGGGATGCCGGCGGGTCCGTCCGGAAACGCGGCCGGCCCGCCGGACCGCTGCGGCCCGCCCGTGGGCTCGGCCGAAGCGTCGAGGTTCCTGCCGGGTCCGACCTCCGGGGATCCACCCGCCCGGTCGAAGGCGGCCAGCCCGGCACCGGGGGCGAAGTCCGCGCCGGGAGCGTGGAACTGCAGGCTGCGGGTCACGTCGGCGGCGGTGAGCCGCGAGCCGAGCGCGCCGGTCGCGGCGGCGAAGCGGAAGATCGCGTCGCCCGGGCCGGCAGTGGGTCCGCCTTCGCCGCGCGCAGCACCGGCATCCTGCCCGGCGTGGCCGCCCGCGGGGCGATGCGCCTCGCGCAGCGCGTCCTGGACCGCGTGGAACACGAAGGACCTGACTGCCGAGGCGTCTCGAAAGCGCACCTCGGTCTTGGCCGGATGCACGTTCGCGTCCACCAGCGACGGATCGAGCCACAGGTGCAGCACCCAGGCGGCGTGCCGGTCGCCGTGCATCATGTCCGAGTAGGCCTGCCGCACCGCGTAGCCGAGCAGCCGGTCGCGCACGAAGCGTCCGTTCACGTAGAGGAACTGCCGGTCGGCGCGCGCCCGGTTCAGCGTGGGCGCGCCGAGCACGCCCTGCAGCCGCAGGCCGCCGGCCTCGGCGTCGACCACCCGGTGCGCCGCCTTGTAGTCGTCGCCCAGTCCGGCCAGCGCCCGCTCCCGCCAGCCGCTGGCCGGCATCGGCTCGCCGGTCCGGCCGTCGTTCACCGCCTCGAAGGCGATGTCGGGATGGGCCAGCGCCACCCGGCGCAGCGCCTCCAGGCAGTGGGCCGCCTCGGTGGCCGGCGCCTTCAGGAACTTGCGCCGCGCCGGCGTGGCCGCGTACAGGTCCAGCACCTCGATCGTGGTGCCGCGCGCGCCCGCCGCGGGCTGGATCTCGCCGGTCTCGGCGTCGAGCTTCCAGGCGTGCCCGGCGTCGGCGGTGCGGCTGGTCACGATCAGGCGCGCCACCGATGCGATCGACGCGAGCGCCTCGCCGCGGAAGCCCAGCGTGGCCACCCGCTCGAGCTCGTCGAGCGTGGCGATCTTGCTGGTGGCGTGGCGCAGCGGTGCGAGCGGCAGTTCGGCGGCCGGGATGCCGACGCCGTCGTCGGCCACCACGATCCGGCGCACCCCGCCTTCCTCGATGCGAAGCGAGATCCGGCTCGCGCCGGCGTCGATCGCGTTCTCGAGAAGTTCCTTGACCACCGAGGCGGGCCGCTCGACCACCTCGCCGGCAGCGATCTGGCTGATGAGGCGATCGGGCAGCGGCGCGATCGGGCGGCGCGTCGTGGGGGCGTTCATGGCGGGATTATAGGGAGCCGCGTGCGCCGCGAAACGACGCGCGCTTGACCGATGTCAGCGATCGCGCCCCCGGCCGCGCGTAGCATGGGTCCCGGACTTTCCTGAACCCCCGGGGCGCGCCGCTCGGCGCTCCGATGCCGGCCGGCCGGAAACGGCCGGATTCGCCGATGAAGACACTCGCGGTCAGCCGGGATGACCTCACGCTCGAGCGCCTTGCCGAGCCCTTGCGCGCGGCCGGCCACCAGGTCGACCTGGCCGCCAGTCTCCTGGCGGCCGACGAAGCGCTGCGCGGCGGTCACTACGACGCGATCCTGATCGACCTGCCCGGCCAGGCCGCCGACGAGCTGGCCTGGCTGCGCAGCCTGCGCGAGCGCCGCATCCGTCTGGGCGTGATCACGCTCAGCGCGCTCGACGCGGTCGAGACCCGGATCGCGGCCGTCGAGGCCGGGGCGGACGACCACCTGATCCGGCCGGTCGACCCGCGCGAGCTGGTCGCGCGCTGCCAGGCGCTGCTGCGACGGCAGGGCGGGGCGGCGCTGCGGACCGACGTCGTCGTCTGCGGCGAGCTGGTGGTCGACAGCCGGCGGCGCGAAGTCCGGCACGGCCCTGTGCCCATCGACCTGACGCCGCGCGAGTGGTCGATCCTGGAGTTCCTGGTCATGCACGCCGGCGCCGCGGTCACCAAGGATCGGCTCCTGCGCGCGATTGCCGGCTGGGACGAGAAGCTCGCGCCGAACGCGATCGAGGTCTACGTGTCGCGGCTTCGCGGCAAGCTGTCCGGCACTGGCGCGCGCATCAGCACGGTGCGCGGGGTCGGCTACCGGCTCGAGCAGCCCGCCGAGGTCGCCTGATCCGCGCAGACCGCCCGGTCTCCGGAGGCAGGCCGATCGCTCAGGTGAGCCTGCCGCGCTGCTCCGGCGGGTGGCTGCGCAGCCAGGACTGGATGCCCCGGAAGATCGCGTCGGCCACGCTCGCCTGGTAGCGCGGGTCGCGCAGCCGGCGTTCCTCGTGGGGGTTGCTGATGAACGCGGTCTCGACCAGGATCGACGGGATGTCGGGCGCCTTGAGCACCGCGAAGCCGGCCTGCTCGATGCGCGGCTTGTGGAGGTTGCCCACGTCGCCGAGCTCGGCCAGCACCCGCTGGCCGATCACGCTCGAGGCCTGGATCTGCGCGCTGGTCGACAGGTCGAGCAGCACCTGGCGCACCTCGGCGTTGCGGGTGTTCAGGTTGACCCCGCCGATCAGGTCCGAGGCGTTCTCGCGGTTGGCCAGCCAGCGCGCGGCCGAACTGCTCGCCCCGCGCTCGGAGAGCACGTAGACCGAGGCGCCGCGCGCCGTCGGCCGCACGAAGGCATCGGCGTGGATGGACACCAGCAGGTCGGCCTGCACCCGCCTGGCCTTGGCGACCCGCGTGGCCAGCGGCACGAAGTAGTCGCCGTCCCGGGTCATGTAGGGGCGCATCGCCGGGTCGGCCTGGATCCTCTCGCGAAGCAGCTGGGCGATGCGAAGGACCACGTCCTTCTCGCGCGTGCCGGCGCGACCGATCGCGCCCGGGTCTTCCCCGCCGTGTCCCGGGTCGATCGCGATCGTGACCAGCCGGGTGGCGGGTCCCCTGGTCGGGGCGGGGGGGGCGACCGCGCCCGGGGGGCGCGACTTCGCCGGCCCGTGCCGCGAGGTGAGCGGCGGCACCGAGGCGGGCGCCTCGGCCCAGGCGCCCGGCGAGCCGCCCGGGCCACCGGGCCGCGGCGCGACCGGCCCGCCCGAGCTGCCCGTTTTCGCGCTCGGCGCGTCCTTGTCCTGGGGGCCGCCCGCGCGCGGCTCGTCCGGCCGGCTCCCCCCAAGGAGCGCCGCGAGCGGATCGGATTGCGGCGCCGGGGGCATGGCGGGCCCGGCCCGGTTCATCTGCTCGAGCAGCGAGGCCAGCGGATCGGGGGCGACCGTGGGGTACAGGTCCAGCACCAGCCGGTGCCGGTAGTTGCCGACCGGGGGCAGCGTGAACAGCTGGGGCTCGACCTCGGTCTTCAGGTCGAAGACCAGTCGCGCCACGCGCGGGCGGTTCTGGCCGATGCGCACCTGCGCGATGTACGGATCGTCGGGCTGCACCTTGGCGATCAGCTCGCGCAGCGCAAGGTCGATCTCCAGGCCTTCCAGGTCGACGACGATCCGGGGCGGATCGGAGAGCTGCATCTGCGTGGAGCGCAGCGGCTCGTCGAGCTCGAGCGCCACCCGCGTGTAGTCGCGGGCCGGCCACACCCGCACCGCGACGATGGTGGCCGCCTGCGCGGCCGGCGCGGCGAGGACGGCCAGCGCGCCCGCGACCGCGCGGCTCAGCGCGGCGCCGGCTCCGGCCCGGGCGCCGGCGCGAAGCAGCCGGGGGCGCGAATCGCGTTCAGGCATGCGAGCCCCCGCGGCCCGCGCGCGTGCGCGTCGACCCGGCGCGCGTCGGCGCCCGCCACCGGATCGCAGCGGATCCGCAGCAGCAGGTCGGGCGCGGGGAGGGTGTCGCCGGCCATCTCGGGCCATTCGATGACGACCACGCCGCGCCCGTCGAGATATTCGTCGAAGCCTGCATCCAGCCAAGCCCTCTCGGATGAGAGCCTATAAAAATCAAAATGATACAGATTGAACTTCGACAGATTATAAGGTTCTACCAGCGTGAAGGTGGGGCTTTTCGCACGCCCGGTGTGGCCGAGCGCCCGCAGCAGGGCGCGGGTGAAGGCGGTCTTGCCGCTGCCCAGGTCGCCGGAAAGGTGGATCGTGGTGCCGGGCTGCAGCGCGCCCGCGATCGCCCGGGCGAGCGCCGCGGTGGCGGGCTCGTCGGGCAGCAGCAGGCTCAGCGAATCGGCGGGCATCGGTGCGCCCCTTAGAATGGTCGAGTCATGTCCTCGACGCCGAACCTCGCGACCGCAACGCTGCGGCAGTGGGCCGCCGAGCTCGGCTTCGCGTCGCTCGGCGTGGCCGGCGTCGACCTGTCGTCGGTCGAGGGCGGCCTGCAGGCCTGGCTCGACGCGGGTTGGCACGGCGAAATGGATTATATGGCGCGGCACGGCATGGCCCGGGCCCGTCCGGCCGAGCTGGTGCCCGGCACCGTCAGCGCGATCATGGTCACGCTGGACTACGCGCCCGAGGATTCCGGCTGGGTCGACGCGGCGTGGCGAACGCTCGCCCAGGGCGAGCGCGCCTACCTGTCGCGCTACGCGCTGGGGCGCGACTATCACAAGGTGGTGCGCGCCCGGCTGCAGAAGCTGGCCGAACGGATCGCGGCGGCGGTCGGGCCTTTCGGCCACCGGGTGTTCTGCGATTCGGCACCGGTCATGGAGGTCGAGCTCGCGCGGCGCGCCGGCCTCGGCTGGCGCGGCAAGCACACGCTGCTCATCCACCCGAAGCGCGGCTCCACCTTCTTCCTGGGCACGCTCTACACCGACCTGCCGCTGCCGGCCGACGAAGCCGAGCCCGACCACTGCGGCAGCTGCACCCGCTGCATCGAGGCCTGCCCGACCGGCGCGATCGTGTCGCCCTGGCGGCTCGACGCGCGGCGCTGCATTTCCTACCTGACGATCGAGCTGAAGGGGGCGATCCCGGAGCCCCTGCGCGCGCCGATCGGCAATCGCATCTACGGCTGCGACGACTGCCAGCTCGCCTGCCCGTGGAACCGATTCGCGCAGCCGGCCGCGCTGCCGGACTTCGCCGCGCGCAACGGTCTCGACGCGGCGTCGCTGGTCGATCTCTTCGGCTGGAGCGCCGACGAGTTCGACGCGCGGCTGGCCGGCTCGCCGATCCGGCGCATCGGCCACGAGCGCTGGCTGCGGAACATCGCGGTGGCGCTGGGCAACGTGGGGGCGGAGGGCTGCGGGGCCGGGGCCGCCGACGTGGCCGGCGCGGCGGATGCGATCGACGCCGCGCGGGCGGCGCTCGCGGCGCGGGCCGATCATCCGTCCGAGCTGGTCAGGGAGCACGTCGGCTGGGCGCTGGCGCAGCTGGCGCGCCGCGCGCCGGGCGGGCGGAGCGAGAACGGCGAGCGGGCCGCCGGGCCGCGCGCTAGCGGCTGAGGCCGATCCAGAACGGCAGCGCGACCAGCGCCGCCAGCATCGACACCGTGACCAGCATCGCCACGAAGGGGCCGTCGCCGCCCATCCGGCTCGCCAGGATGTAGGACGACGAGGCCGCCGGCATCGAGGCGAACAGCACCGCGATCTGCTGCGCGAGCGGCGGCACGCCGAACAGGCTCGACAGCAGCAGCGCGGCGGCCGGCATCGCGACCAGCTTGACCGCGGTGAACCAGGCGGTGAGCCGCAGCGCGCTGGCGCGCGAGGCGGCATCCGAGGTCGGCGAGCGTTCCAGCCGCAGGCCGGCGCCCGCGGCCAGCAGGCCGAGCGCCAGCGAGGCGCTGCCCAGCCGGCCGATCGTGGCGCCGATCGGCTCGGGCAGCGACAGTCCGGCGAAGTTGCCGGCCAGCCCGGCCAGCGTGGCCAGGATCAGCGGATTGCGCGCCAGTTCGCGCGCCAGGCCGCTGTTGGCGCTGCGCGCCAGCGGCCAGACCGCGGCCACGTTGAGGATGGGCACCGCCGCCCCCATGACGATCGCGGCCAGCGCGAGCCCGGACTCGCCGGCGAAGCGCTGGGCCAGCGCCAGCAGGATGTAGGAGTTGAAGCGGAAGGCGCACTGCACGCCCGAGGCGAACTGCAGCGGCAGGGGCCTGAGCAGCGGGCGGGCCGCGAAGCCCAGCGCGATGCCGACCGCGATCGCGCCGAGCGCCACCGTCACCGCCGGCAGCGCCCCCGCCGAACCCAGGTTGGTGCGCAGGATGGTGTTGAAGAGCAGCGCCGGGAAGAGCAGGAAATAGATCATCTTCTCGAGCTCCTGCCAGAAGTCGCGGCCCCAGATTCCGGAGCGGAAGAGCAGGTGCCCGATCGCGATCAGCGCCAGGTCGGGAAAGAGAAGGGTGAGGGTTTCCATCGGCACGGGGAGTGTAGCGTTCGGTTTGATTGACACAAAAATGTCTCATTCGGTACAATTTGATCACTCCTCCGAATCGGACTCCCCATGCCTGTCACCTCTTCGACCGCCCGCGTCGCCGGCGTTGCCTTGCTGACCCTGCTGGTCGCCACCGGATGCGGCCGTGATCTCTCCGCCGCGCAGCCGGCGGGCGCCGCGCCGCCCCCGGCGCCGGTCGCCATCGTGGTGGCCGAGCCGAAACCCACGACCGTCTCCAGCGAGCTGCCCGGCCGCCTCGAGCCGACGCGGATCGCAGAGGTCCGCGCCCGCGTGCCCGGCATCGTGCAGAAGCGGGTCTTTCGCGAAGGCAGCGAGGTCAAGGCGGGCCAGTTGCTGTTCCGGATCGACCCCGCGCCGCTGCAGGCGGACCTGGCTGCGGCCGACGCGAGCCTGCAGCGCGCCGAGGCGGCGCTTGCACTGGCGCGCGCCGAAGTCGCCCGCTTCGAGCCGCTGGTCAAGGCGAACGCGATCAGCCGCCAGCAGTTCGACAACGCGCTGGCCCAGCAGAAGCTCGCGCAAGCCGACGTGGCCGCGATGCGGGCCGCCCGCGACCGCGCCCGCCTGAACCTCGGCTACGCCACGGTCGGCGCGCCGATCTCGGGGCGCATCGGCCGCGCGCTGGTGACCGAGGGCGCCCTGGTCGGCCAGGGCGAGCCCACGCCGATGGCCACCATCCAGCAGCTCGATCCGATCTACGTGGACTTCACCCAGCCCGCCACCGAGCTGGCCCGCCTGCGCAAGGCCTTCGAAAGCGGCAGCGTGGAGCGGGTGGCCGGCGAGTCGGCGCGGGCCGCACTGGTCCTCGACGACGGCACCGAGCATCCCGCGACCGGCAAGCTGCTGTTTTCCGACGTGACGGTGGACCCCGGCACCGGACAGGTCACGCTGCGCGCCGAGTTCCCCAATCCGGACCGCAGCCTGCTGCCGGGCATGTACGTGCGGGTGCGGCTCGAGCAGGGCGTGGACCGGCAGGCGATCCGGCTGCCGCGCCAGGCCGTCCAGCGCTCGTCCGACGGCGGCGCCTGGGTCTGGGTGGTCGGCGACGGCGACGTGCCGGCGCAGCGCACGGTGACCACCGGCGCCACGGTCGGCGACGAGCTGATCGTCCGCGAGGGCCTGAAGCCCGGCGATCGGGTCGTGGTCGAGGGCTTCCAGAAGATCCGTCCGGGCGCGCCGGTGAGCGCCGAGCCCTGGGTGGCGCGTGGCACGGGCGCCGTCGACGCCGCCCCGAGGTCCTGACCATGCCGAAGTTCTTCATCGAGCGGCCGATCTTCGCCTGGGTAGTGGCGCTGTTCATCATCCTGGCCGGCCTGCTGGCCATTCCCGGCCTGCCGATCTCGCAGTACCCGAGCGTGGCGCCGCCCAGCGTGGAGATCAGCGCCACCTATCCGGGCGCCTCGGCCGAGACCGTGGACCAGGCGGTCACCAGCCTGATCGAACAGGAGCTCAACGGCGCCAAGGGCATGCTGTATTACGAGTCGCAGAGCAACTCGTACGGCCGCGCGCAGATCACCGCCACCTTCGCGCCGGGCACCGATCCCGAGCTGGCCACGGTCGACGTGCAGAACCGGATCAAGAAGGCCGAGTCGCGCCTGCCGCAGGCGGTCATGCAGATGGGGCTGCAGGTGGAGAAGGCCAGCAGCAACTTCCTGCTCGTCACCACCCTGTCGTCGCAGGACGGCCGGCTGAACCAGCTCGCGCTGGCCGACTACATCACCCGCAACGTCATCAACGAGATCCGCCGCGTGCCCGGCGTCGGCAAGGCCGAGCTCTATGCGGCGCAGCGCGCGATGCGGATCTGGCTCGACCCCGAGAAGCTGGTCGGCTACCGGTTGAGCGCGGCCGAGGTCAACGCGGCGATCGCCGCCCAGAACCGGCAGGTGCCCGCCGGCGCGATCGGCGATCGCCCGGCGCCCGACACGCAGCAGGTGAGCGCCTCGGTGATCGTTCGCGGCCTGCTCGGCTCGCCCGAGGAATTCGGCGAGATCGTGCTGCGCGCCAACCCCGACGGCTCCACCGTGCGTCTGCGCGACGTGGCCCGCATCGAGGTCGGCGGCGAGACCTACCAGTTCGGCGCGCGGCTGAACGGCAAGGAGACCGCGGCGGTGGCGGTCCAGCTCGCCCCCGGGGCCAACGCGCTGCAGACCGCCACCGACGTCGAGGCCCGGCTCGAGGAACTCTCGCGCTACTTCCCGGCCGGCGTGAGCTACGAGATCCCGTACAACACCGCGCCCTTCGTCAAGATCTCGATCGAGCAGGTGGTCAAGACGCTGGCCGAGGCGATGGTGCTGGTCTTCCTGGTGATGCTGCTCTTCCTGCAGAACCTGCGCTACACGCTGATCCCCACGATCGTGGTGCCGATCGCGCTGCTGGGCACCTTCGCGGTGATGCTGGTGGCCGGCTTCTCGATCAACGTGCTCACGATGTTCGGCATGGTGCTGGCGATCGGCATCCTGGTCGACGACGCGATCGTCGTGGTCGAGAACGTCGAGCGGATCATGGCCGAGGAGGGGCTGTCGCCGAAGGAGGCCACCCGCAAGGCCATGGGCCAGATCACCGGCGCCATCGTCGGCATCACGCTGGTGTTGGCTGCGGTGTTCCTGCCGTTGGCCTTCATGTCGGGCTCGGTGGGCGTGATCTACCGGCAGTTCTCGCTGTCGATGGCCACCTCGATCCTGTTCTCGGGTTTCCTGGCCTTGTCGCTCACGCCGGCGCTGTGCGCCACCTTGCTGAAGCCGATTCCCGCCGGCCACCACGAGAAGAAGGGCTTCGCCGGCTGGTTCAACCGCCGCTTTCGCCGCGCCACCGATCGCTACGAGGGCTGGGTCGGCGCGCTGGTCGGGCGGGCCGGCCGCACGCTGTTCGTCTACGCGCTGCTGCTCGGCGTGCTGGCGTTCAGCTTCATGCGCCTGCCCTCGGCCTTCCTGCCGGTCGAGGACCAGGGTTACGTGATCACCGACGTGCAGCTGCCGGCCGGCGCCACCGCCAACCGCACGCTCGCAGCGCTCGGCCAGCTCGAGGCGCACTACCTGTCGCGCCCCTCGGTCGAGAACATCGTCGCGATCACCGGCTTCAGCTTCTCCGGCATGGGCCAGAACGCCGGCCTCGCCTTCACCGTGTTCAAGGACTGGTCCGAGCGTGGCCCCGCCGAGTCGGCGCAGGCCGAGGCCGACCGCGCCAACGGCGCGATGTTCATGGGCGTGAAGGACGCGCAGATGTTCTCGCTGGTGCCGCCGGCGATCCCCGAGCTGGGCACCGCCAGCGGCTTCAGCCTGCGGCTGCAGGACCGCGGCGGGATCGGCCACGACGCCCTGCTGGCGGCGCGCGACCAGCTGCTGGCCTCGGTCGCCCGGAGTCCGGTGATCGCCTACGCGCGGGTCGAGGGCCTGGAGGACGCGCCCCAGCTGCAGCTGGAGATCGACCGCGACAAGGCGAGCGCGCTGGGCGTGGACTTCGGCGCGATCGCCAGCACGGTGTCGACCGCGCTCGGCTCGGCCACGATCAACGACTTCGCCAACTTCGGGCGGATGCAGCGGGTGATCGTGCAGGCCGACGCCGCAAGCCGGATGAGCCCGGAGGCGCTGCTCGAGCTGAACGTGCCCGGCAGCCGCGGCGGCATGGTGCCGCTGTCGGCTTTCGCGACCACCTCGTGGACCACCGGTCCGGTGCAGCTGATCCGCTACAACGGCTATCCGTCGTACAAGATCTCCGGCGACGCCAGGCCCGGCTTCAGCACCGGCCAGGCCATGGCCGAGATGGAGCGGCTGGTGGGCGAGCTGCCCGCCGGCATCGGCTACGAGTGGACCGGCCAGTCGCTGCAGGAACGCGAGTCGGGCGCCCAGGCGCCGATGCTGATGGCGCTCGCGCTGATCGTGGTCTTCCTGGTGCTGGCCGCGCTCTACGAGAGCTGGGCCATCCCGCTGTCGGTGCTGCTGATCGTGCCGCTGGGCGTGATCGGCGCGGTGCTGGCGGTCACGCTGCGCGGCATGCCGAACGACGTGTTCTTCAAGGTCGGCCTCATCACGATCATCGGCCTGTCGGCCAAGAACGCGATCCTGATCGTCGAGTTCGCGAAGGACCTGGTCGCCCAGGGCAAGGGCACGATCGAGGCGGCGGTCGAGGCGGCGCGGCTGCGCTTTCGCCCGATCGTGATGACCTCGCTCGCCTTCATCCTCGGCGTCGTGCCGCTGGCCATCGCCAGCGGCGCCAGCTCGGCCAGCCAGCGCGCGATCGGCACCGGCGTGCTGGGCGGCATGATCGCCGCCACGCTGCTCGGTGTCCTGTTCGTGCCTGTATTCTTCGTTGCGGTCCAGCGCCTGTTCGGCCGGCGCCGCGACCGGTCGGCGGCCGCCGTCGAAGGCGACGGGCTTGCCACGGAGCACCAAGGATGAGAACCGCACTCACGATTCCGCTGATCGCCCTGTCGCTGGGCGCCTGTTCGCTCGCGCCGGTCTACGAGCGCCCGCAGGCGCCGGTGGCCGCCGCCTGGAAGGTGGACGGCGCCGGCTCGCCGCGCGCGGCGGCCGACGCGGCGCCGAGTGCCGCTGCAGACGCGGCGCCGGGTGCCGCTGCAGACATAGGCTGGCGCGACTTCTACGCCGAGCCGGCGCTGCGGCGGCTGATCGATCGCGCGCTCGAGCACAACCGCGACCTTCGCATCGCGATCCTCAACATCGAGGCGGCGCGCGCCCAGTACGGCATCCGCCGGGCCGACGAGCTGCCCACGTTGGGCGCCGGCGCGAGCGCCAGCCGCCAGCGGGTGCCTGCGGACCTGTCGCCCACCGGGCGATCGACGATCAGCGACCGCTACCAGGTCGACATCGGCGTGACCGGCTTCGAGCTCGACTTCTTCGGCCGCGTGCGCAGCCTGAGCGAGGCCGCGCTCGCCGAGTACCTGGCCACCGAAGAGGCCGCCCGCGCGGCGCGGATCGGCCTGGTCGCGCAGGTCGCCGGCGGCTGGCTCGCCGAACGCGCGGCGGCCGAGCAGATCGCGCTGCTCGAGCGCACGATCGAGGCCCGGCAGCGCAGCTACGAGCTGATCCGCCTGCGCCACGGCGCCGGCGTGGCCTCCGAACTGGAGCTGCGCCAGGCCGAGGGCCTGCTCGAAGGCGCGCGCGCCGAGCTCGCCGAGGCGCGGCGCGCGCGGCTGCAGGCCCGCAACGGGCTGGAGCTGCTGGTCGGCGCGCCGCTGGCCGACGAGGACCTGGCGGACGGTGTCTCGCTCGCCCAGGCCCGGTTGCAGGCCGCGCCGCCGGCGGGCCTGCCCTCGGCGCTGCTCGAGCGCCGCCCCGACGTCCTGGCGGCCGAGCAGCGCCTGCGCGGCGCTAACGCCAGCATCGGCGCCGCCCGCGCGGCCTTCTTTCCGCGCATCGCGCTGACCGGCGCGCTGGGCACCGCCAGCCGTGAGCTGTCGGGTCTCTTCGGTGGCGGCTCGGGCATCTGGAGCTTCGTGCCGCAGATCTCGCTGCCGCTCTTCGACGCCGGCCGCATCCAGTCCAACCTCGACCTCGCCGAGGCCCGTCGCAACATCGCGGTGGCGGACTACGAGCGCACGATCCAGCGGGCCTTCCGCGAAGTGGCCGACGCGCTGGCCGCGCGCAGCACGATCGGCGAGCGCCTGCGGGCATTGCAGGCCCAGGTCGACGCCGCGGCGCGCACCCTCGAGCTGTCCGAGCTGCCGACGGGCCGGCCCGTCGAGGATCTCCACCGACGCGGTGTCGATCAGCCCGGGAAGCACGTCGGCCACCCGCACACCGTGGCGGTG
>VFQM010001800.1_pt1 | contig 17679 bp, 19 predicted proteins | sample 3512391 | NCBI WGS metagenome assembly VFQM01 (sample SAMN10412369, study PRJNA504923) | tailings metagenome | isolation source: Replicate 1 from Balatoc abandoned mine | place: Philippines
AAGTCGATGACGTTCGCGAGCCCGTCTCTGAGGATGACGTTGACGTCGTTCATGGTGAGCCTTTCGGTGGTTGCGATGCCCGACGAGGGTGTCCCCCGTCCGGGGGGAGCGCACAGGGGCTTGCGCGGGCGAGCGCGGTGCCGCACCATGCCGAGCCCGCGACGCCGGCGACGCGATCGCCCAGCGAGGCATCCGGGGCCCTAATCGCCCGGGGCGCCTGTGGTCAAGCCCGTGACCGCGAGGGCGGATGCCCGCCTACGGTTCCCCCCATGCCTCGCGACACCCTGCGCCCCGTCGACGTCGCTCCCGTGCCGGGGCCTCCGCAACCGACACGCCTGCGCCGCGCCATCACCGGCCCGCTGCTCTACCTCTTCATCGTCGGCGACGTGCTCGGCGCCGGCATCTACGCGCTCACCGGCGTGCTGGCCGCCGAGGTCGGCGGCGTCATGTGGGCCTCGCTGATCATCGCGCTCGCCCTCGCGCTGCTGACGGCGGGCTCGTACGCCGAGCTGGTCACGAAGTTCCCGCGCGCGGGCGGCGCGGCGGTCTTCGCCGAGCGCGCCTTCCGCACCCCGGTGGTGTCGTTCCTCATCGGGTTCTGCATGCTCGCCGCCGGCGTGACGAGCGCCGCGGGGCTCTCGCTCGCCTTCGCGGGCGAGTACTTGCAGCAGTTCGTGCCCGTGCCGACCTGGGTCGCCGCGCCGCTGTTCCTGCTGCTCGTCGCCGCACTCAACGCCCGCGGCATCCGCGAGTCGCTCGCCTCGAACGCCGTCATGACGATCATCGAGCTCTCCGGCCTCCTCATCGTCGTCATCGCCGGCGCCGTGCTGCTCGGCTCGGGCGGCGGCGACACGAGCCGCCTCACCGAGTTCCCCGACGAGGCGGTGCCGAGCCTCGCGCTGCTGGGCGGCGCCATCATCGCCTTCTACTCCTTCGTCGGCTTCGAGGTCTCCGCGAACGTCGCCGAGGAGGTCCGCGACCCCGCCCGCATCTACCCGCGCGCCCTGTTCGGCGCCCTCGCGACGGCCGGCGTTGTCTACGTGCTCGTCGCCATCGCCGCCGCCGTGGCGACGCCGCCGAGCGAGCTCGAGGGGTCCACCGCGCCGCTGCTCGACGTCGTCGAGGCCTCCGGCTTCGCGATTCCCTCGTGGCTCTTCGCCGCGATCGCGCTCGTCGCCGTCGCGAACGGCGCGCTGCTGACGATGATCATGACCAGCCGACTGGCCTACGGGATGTCCGAGCAGCGCCTCCTGCCCGGCGCGCTCTCCCGGGTGCTGCCGCAGCGTCGCACCCCCTGGCTCGCGATCCTCGCCACCACGGCCGTCGCGATCATCCTCACCCTCATCGGCGACCTGGCGCTGCTGGCCGAGACGGTCGTGCTGCTGCTGCTCGTGGTGTTCATCTCGACGAACGTGTCGGTGCTCGTGCTGCGGCGCGAGCGCGTGCAGCACGACCACTTCCGCGTCTGGAGCGTCGTGCCCGTGCTCGGCGTGCTGTCGTGCATCCTGCTCATGACGCAGCAGTCGCCGCGCGTGTGGCTCATGGCGGGCGTCCTGCTCGCGATCGGCGCGCTGCTGCACCTGGGTGCGCGATTCACTGTCGACCGACGCTCCGCGCGCCACCGCGGCCCTGCTGACGGCGGTCTCGCTTCCTCTCCGGGCGATTCGGCGGAGGGGAGGTCTCCCCGGTCAGGCTGAGAGCCTGATCGAGTCCTGCGTTCGGTCCTGCACCCGCCGACCGCGATCGCCACGAGCTCCATGCGGCAGATCTCATGCGGCGCTCGGACGTGTCTATCCAGCTCCGCGAGTGCGCGCGGGGAAGTCGGTGCATCGGAGGGGTGAAGAGGACCGATTCAGGCCGCCGTTCCCGGATCGGTCGACAACGTCCACTTCGGTGTCATCGAGACCGGGCGCGGGTCCACGATGACGCCCTCGAAGGGCGCGTTAGCCTCGCCCATCAGGAAGCCCATCAGGGCGGGCCCCTGCGGGCTCGTCACGATCCGACCGGCGTAGAGAGGGCGGTCATCGATCGGATGCGCGTGCGAGAGGTGAAAGGGCCCGATGGGTGAATCGGCCGGCGCCGACCAGGTGCCGGTGCGCGCGGGCAGCCCTGGCGCCTTCACGTCGTCCGCTGTGGTGCAGAAGATCAGCACGTGCGCACCGCGCATCGAGACGATCTGCGGAACCTCCAACTGGCGCAGGCCCGAGTGCGACGTGAGCGGTGGAAGCACCTCCCACTCCTTCAGATCATCCGAGACCGCGTGGCCGATGCAGCCGTGCCCGAGGCGGTCGGTCGCGGTCACCAGCATGTGCCAGCGACCGTCATGGAACACCACCCAAGGGTCGCGGAAGGGCTCGTCGCCCTCTCTGTCGAGCACGCTGTACCAGCGGGGGTCGGCTTGCACGATCGGCTCGGTGCTGACGCGCTGCCAGCTCATCAGATCGCGCGATACCGCCTGCCCGATGCGCTGCCGTTCGCGGCCCTGCGCTCTGGAGATGCCGGTGTAGAACATTCGCCAGAGATCGCCGTCGCGGATGACCGAGCCCGTCCAGATCGCTCGATCGTCGAAACTTCCGGGCGAGCCGGGGCCGAGAGCGTCCGGCAGGATGCGCCACTCGCGCAGATCGTGGGAAACGGCGTGTCCGACTCGTGCGTGGTCGTGCCGCAACTCTGGATCCCCCAGCGATCGCGGGGCTGCCAAGAAGAAGGCGTGGTGCTGGCCAGCGCTCTCGACGTACCACGAATCCCACACCCAACGGTGGGCGTCGGCGATCATGGCTCTCCTCTCGTGGCGACGGTGCGACGCGACACAGTATGGATCCGCCAGCTCCCTCTCGCAACCGGTTGCGGTCGAGTCGGCGCCATGTGCGACGACGAGCGGAAACGGCACCAACCCTTTCAGCACTGCGTGCACACTGGAGAGGCTTGGACCGTGACCAAACCGTGATGCTGAGTTCGACTGAAGTACTAGCGCAACCGCTTGCAAAAAAGTTAGCGTCTGGCCAGCTCAAGGGAGCGACAGGGGCGGCGCCTCTGAGAACCTCACACTTTTGGAGGGAACTATGGCAGTTTCTCGCAGACGTGCGGTAGCCGGGGGCAGTGTCGCCCTCGTCGCCGCCGTGATGCTCGGCGCGTGCGCCTCGGGATCGAACTCCGCCTCCGCGGACTGCGACGAGGTCACCGAGATCAGTTGGCTCGGCACCATCAAGGTCGAGATCCAGGAGGAGTTCACCGACGCGATCGAGGAGTACAACTCCACGAACGAGGACTGCGTCGAGGTCACGATCATCGAGTCCCCGCAGGACCAGCCCTTCCTCCAGACCGTCACGCCGATGTACGAGGCCGGCAACGCCCCGACGATCATGACCGCGCTGCAGGAGCTGCCGGACATGGCGGATCGAGTCCTCGACTGGACGGGACAGCCCCTGGTCGACCTCGCCGCGGAGGGGACCCTCGACGTGGCCAACATCGACGGCAAGCAGGTGGGCATCCCGATCACCGCCGAGGCGTTCGGGCTCCTCTACAACAAGGCCGTCCTCGACGAGGCGGGCGTGGACCCCGCATCGATCGAGACTCGCAGCGACCTCGCTGAGGCGTTCGACGCGATCGCCGACACCGACGTCGCTCCCGTGCACTTCTCAGGACTCTGGTGGTCGCTCGGCGCGCACTTCACGAACATCTATCACACGAACGCCGCCGACACCCCCGAGGGGCGTCAGGCGATCCTCGACGAGCTCGTGGCGGGCGAGAAGGACCTCGCGTCCGACCCGGTCTTCACGAACTGGCTCGACACCTTCGACCTCCTGAAGGAGAACTCGATCGACTCGGCCAGCATCGCCGACACCGACTACGACCTCGGAGTGGAGAACCTCGCCGTCGGAGACGCCGGCTTCTGGTTCATGGGCAACTGGGCCGAGCCGAACCTGCTCACGACCACCCCCGACGGCGAGTTCGGCATCATGCCCGTCCCGACCAGCGACACCGCGGGCGACTACGGCAACGACTCGATCTCGGTCGGCGTGCCGTTCTACGCGATGATCGACGCCGAGCAGTCGACGCCCGAGGAGCAGGAGGCTGCCATCGCCGTGCTCACCTGGTTCCTGACGACGCCGGAGGGCCAGGCCTACTGGTCCGGCCCGGTCGAGGAGGGCGGGATGAACTTCATCCCGGTGTACGACGGCTTCGAGGTGACTCCGAGCACGTACATGGCGGCGGAGATCGCCGAGTACATCGCCGAGGGGAAGACCCTCCAGTGGGTCAACAGCAGCTACCCCTCGGGTCTGCAGGAGGCCTACGGTGCAGCGGCGCAGAAGTACTACGACGGGGTCTCCGACCGCGACGCCTTCGCCGCCGAGCTCGAAGCGGCCTGGCAGAACTAGCGGGAACACCTCGCTCGGCGCTAGCGCCGACACCACTCGATCGGTCAACCTGGTTGCCCGGGGCCACCGCCCCGGGCAACCAGGTCAACAACGGAGTTGCCATGTCGATGAGAACCCGGCGCCAGGAGGTCGGCAGATTCGCCGTCTTCGCGCTGATCCCCCTGACGATCTTCGTGCTCGTCCTCGTCGTGCCCTTCACGCGCGGCGTCTTCTTCACCTTCACCGACTGGAACGGGTTCGAGTTCACTCGTTTCGTCGGCCTCGACAACTATCTCGCCTCGCTGGAGAACGAGTCCTTCTGGGCCTCCCTCTCGCTCACACTCGCCTATGTGGCGGCCTCGCTCGTCCTCGTCAACCTCGTCGCCTTCGGCCTCGCGCTGCTGGTGACGATCCCTCTGCGCGGCGTCAACGCCCTGCGCACGGTCTTCTTCATCCCCAACCTCATCGGCGGAGTGATCCTCGGGCTCATCTGGCAGTTCCTGTTCGGGCAGGCGTTCCCCGTGATGGCGGAGGCCACGGGCATCCCGATCTTCCAGGAGAACTGGCTGCTCGACACCACGACCGCGTTCTGGGCGATGGTCATCGTGACCGTGTGGCAGATGTCCGGGTACATGATGATCATCTACGTGACCGCGCTCATGAGCATCGAGCGCGACGTGCTCGAGGCCTCGATCATCGACGGGGCCGGGGGCGCCAAGACGCTCTACTACATCAAGCTGCCGCTCATGGCGCAGGCGTTCACGATCTCCCTGTTCCTGACGATGCGCAACGCCTTCATGGCGTACGACCTCAACCTCGCGCTGACCGGCGGCAACCCGTACCGCACGACGGAGCTCATCTCTCTGCACGTGTTCCGCGAAGCCTTCGGGTTCGGCAACTTCGCCTCCGGTCAGACGCAGGCGGTCCTGATGTTCATCGTGATCAGCATCGCCGCGCTGACACAAGTGGTCGTCTCCAAGAGATTCGAGGTGCAGCGATGAAACGAGCCCAGCGGGTCAACCTGTTCTTCTTCCTCGTCGCGTGGGTCCTTGCGGTGTTGTACGCCTTCCCGTTCCTGATGGTGCTGATCAACTCGGTGAAGGACAAGCGCGCTGTGCGCAACGAGCCGCTCGCCCTTCCCGAGGAGTGGCGATGGGAGAACTTCTCCGAGGCGATCGAGCGCATGGACTTCTGGCAGGCGCTCGGCAACTCGTTCATCGTCACGATCCTGAGCGTGGGGGCGATCGTCATCGCCTCATCGATGCTCGCCTACTACCTCGCGCGCTCCCGCACGAAGTTCTCCGCGGTGACCTTCCTCGTGCTGGTGGCCTCGATGATCGTGCCGTTCCAGGCGCTCATGATCCCCTTTGTGGGCCTCTTCGGGCAGAACGGCCTCAACCTGCCCGGCAACCAGTTCTCCCTGGCCTTCTTCTACGTGGGTTTCGGCGTCGCGCTCTCGACCTTCCTCTATCACGGCTTCATCTCGAACATCCCCTTTGAACTGGATGAAGCAGCGGCGATCGATGGAGCGAGCCCCTTCCGCACCTTCCGCACGGTCATCTTCCCGATGCTCGGCCCGGTGACGGCGACGGTCGCGATCATCAACGCGCTGTGGGTCTGGAACGACTTCCTCCTGCCGCAGGTGGTGCTCCTGGAGACCGCTCAGAAGACGCTGCCGCTCAAGACCTTCGTCTTCTACGGCAAGTACACCTCCGACTACGGGCTCGCGATGGCCGGGCTTCTGCTGTCGATCATCCCGATCGTGATCTTCTACTTCGCGATGCAGCGCAAGATCATCTCCGGCATCTCCGCGGGCGCACTCAAGTGACGGCCGGTGGGCCGAGCATCCAGGACGACCCGCAGTGGTGGCGACAGGCCGTCGTCTATCAGATCTACCCCCGCTCGTTCGCCGACGCGAACGGCGACGGCGTCGGAGATCTGCCGGGCATCCTCGCGAGGGTCGGCCACCTTCGCGAGCTCGGAGTCGATGCCGTCTGGTTGAGCCCGTTCTACCCGTCGGCGCTCGCCGACGGTGGGTACGACGTCGACGACTATCGGGACGTCGATCCGCGCCTGGGAACGCTGGCGGATGCGGACGCCCTGTTCTCCGCGCTGCATGCGAACGGCATCCGCGTCATCGTGGATCTGGTCCCCAACCACACGTCGAACCGACATGCCTGGTTCAGGGCTGCCATCGCCGCGGGGCGGGACAGCCCGGAGCGAGCGCGTTACATCTTCCGCGACGGCCGCGGTGCGGCAGGAGAGCTGCCGCCGAACGACTGGCCGAGCCACTTCGGGGCCTCGGCCTGGAGCCGCATCGTCGAACCAGATGGAGTTCTGGGCCAGTGGTATCTGCACCTGTTCGCCCCGGAGCAGCCCGATCTGAACTGGGACCATCCGGATGTGCATGCCGATTTCGAGAACACGATCCGCTTCTGGGCCGACCGAGGCGTGGACGGATTCCGCGTGGACGTGGCACACGCACTGAAGAAGGATCTGTCGGAGCCGTACCGCGACGAGGTGACGATCGGCGTCATGGACGAGTACCCGCTCGACGGGTCGCACCCGCTCATCGATCGGGATGACGTCCACGAGATCTATCGCTCGTGGCGGAAGGTGTTCGACGAGTACTCGCCGCCGCGCGTCGCGGTCGCGGAAGCGACGGTGCCCGCTCCGCGTCGCGCTCTGTACGCGACCGAGGAGGAACTGGGTCAGGCCTTCAACTTCGACCTGCTGGAGGCGCCGTGGGATGCCCGGCGCTTCCGTTCCATCATCCAGGAGAACCTGAGCATCTCCGCAGACACGGGCTCCTCCTCGACGTGGACGCTCTCCAATCACGATGTCGTCCGGCACGCGACTCGCTACGGGCTTCCTCGCGGCACCGATCTGGACGCCTGGCTGCTCACCGATGGCGCGACGCCGCCGCTCGATCGGGAACGCGGACTCCGCCGGGCGCGTGCCGCCGTGCTGCTCCTGCTCGCCCTGCCCGGATCGACGTATCTGTACCAGGGCGAGGAGCTGGGTCTGCACGAGGTCGCCGACCTCCCACGGGAGGTCCTGCAGGACCCGATCTGGAAGCGCGATGGCGGTTCCAGGAAGGGGCGCGACGGATGCCGCGTGCCGCTGCCGTGGGCGCCGGACGGGCCGTCCTTCGGCTTCGGCGCGAAGGCGCCCCACCTGCCGCAGCCGTCGTGGTTCGGGTCCGTCGCTGTCGAAGGTCAGCGCGGGGACGCTTCGTCGACCCTGCAGCTGTACCGCGCCGCGATCAGGGAACGCCGCGCGCTTCTGGCGCCGGAGCGTCTCGACTGGCTGCCCGGCGATGACTCTGTGCTCGCGTTCGAGAGACCGGGAGGGTGGATGAGCGTCACGAACTTCGGTCAAGAGCCCATCGCGCTTCCCCCGGGTCGACTCGTCCTCTCCAGCGTCGACCTCGAGGGTGAACTGCTCCCTGGCGACGCGACGGCATGGCTCGTGCGGGAGCAGGGGTGACCCCGGACGGAAGAGGGCCGAGGCGCGTCATCACCGCGCCGGCGGGGCGCTCGATCTCCGCACCGTGAGCGTGAATGCGGAGGGGGGAGGCTGCGCGGCAGCCGGGGCCCCTTCGATCTCCGCGACGACGATCCGAGCCGCCTGCGCGCCTTGCTCTCGAGGGTCCTGCTCGCACGTGGTCAGCCCGTAGGCCTCTGCATACTCATGGCCGTCGATCGAGACGACGCTGATCTCGCGCGGAACGTCCCGGCCCAGTCGCTGCAGGGCGAACAGGGCTCCGAACGCCATCTCGTCGGAGGCGCAGACCAGAACGGTCGGGTGCGACGGTCGCTGGAAGAGCTCGTGCGTGGCCGCCATCGCCGCGCTCGAGCGGTAGCCGCCGGAGATCATCCACGCCGGCTCGACCCTCGCGCCCGCCGTGAGCGCGGCCCGCATGAACGCGTGCTCGCGGGCGGAGGCGCTGTAGACGCTCCGGCTCTCCACGTCGTAACCGCCCAGCAACCCGAGCGCACGATGCCCGAGCTCGAGCGCATGCGTCGTCGCGGCGGTCATGATCGCCGCATCGTCGACGCCGATCGATCGCATGCCCGCGACAGGGGGACCGACCGCGATCATCGGTATCTCCAACAGTGCGAACTCGGCGAGCTCCTCGGGCGCGAACGCGGCTGCCACGACGATGAGGGCATCGACGCGTCGTCGCAGCATCGCGCGTGCGAAGAGGCGGGCGCCGGCCTCGCCGTTCCGGTCGAGATCGAACAGGACCACGTCGTACCCGAGGTCGGCGAGCTGGCGGTCGATCCCGCTCAGCACGCCGGAGTAGAACCAGCGATTGAGCGCGGGCACGACCACTCCGACTGCGTGCTGGCGCCCGGTGCTGAGTCCCGCCGCGGCTGCCGACCGCACATAGCCGAGCCTCATCGCGGCGGCCTGGACCTTCATCGCTGTCTGCGCGGAGATCCCGGGGAGCCCGCGGAGCGCGCGGGACACGGTCGACTTCGACAGTCCGAGCTCCGCGGCTATCTGTGCGATCGTGGCCATGGGTGTCTCCGTCGGCGTCGCTGAACGAGCGCGCTTCGCGCCCGATCGCGAGCCTAGACCGACCGCTCGCTCCGGCATGCGAGCGGCTGGCGTGGTCGGTGCGCGTCGGGGCGGACGCCCGCCGCGTTCAGAAGAAGTCGGGCGAGGGCGCCGACGAGTACTTGATGGACACGTCGGCGTGTCGATCGAACCGGTAGCCGGCGCCGCGCACGGTGCGCACGATGTCCTCGTAGCTGCCGAGCTTCGAGCGCAGCCGGCGCACGTGCACGTCGATCGTGCGCTCGTTGGGCACGTCGCCCTCGTCGTCGGCGCCCTCGGCCCACAGCGACGAGATGAGCTCGCCGCGGTCGATCGTGCGGCCCTCGCGCAGCACGAGGTACTGCAGCAGCTCGAACTCCTTGTAGGTCAGCGGCGCGGTCTCGCCGTCGAGCACGACGCGCTTGCGCGAGATGTCGATGACGACGCCCGGCGCGATCCTCTCCGCCGGCTCCTCGGTGCGGCGGTAGCGGGCGAGTGCCGACGGATCCTGTAGCGCCAGGCGCACGACGTCGACGTCGCGGCCGCCCGCGCCCGCGGGGGCGAGGGCGACGGCGGCGTGCGTCTCGGCGCCCGGCGCGAGCTCGGCCGTGACGAGCTTGAGCTCGCTCACCAGCCGGCCCAGGTCGATGCCGGCGGCCGCGGCCTTGCGCTCGTCGAGGCCGACGTAGAGAACGAAGCCGCGAGCCTCGGTGCCCTCCGGCACGGCGCGCGGCCGCTGCGCGCCGCTCCCGACGGGGGCATCGGATGCCGGGCGCGGCTCATCGACGGAGGGGTCGACGGCGCGCGGGTACGCCGGCCGAGCGGTCGGGGCGGGAGCGGAGGGGGCGGTGCGGGAGTCGAGGGTCGCGAGAGACATGGTCGAGACGCTTTCTGCGGAGTCGAACGGCTCGTCGCGCTGAGCGGCCGGGGCGCTCGCGGCGGGGGAGGCGTTCGGGGTGTCGAAGGGGCGCGCGTCGGGGCGGAGGGAATCCTGCCCGTGCGCGGGCGTTCCGGGATCGTGGCGGTCGGTCATGGTGATCCGATCGGTCGGTCGATCAGCGGTGCGGGGCGCGAGCGGTCAGGCGCACATTCGACAGCGAGCGTCGACGCGGGCCGGCATCATCATGCCGGTGCTCCCCGGAGCCTCGAGGGAGGTCGGGCGCAGCGCGTGGACGGTCATGCGGGCAAGTATCCCTGCCTCGCGTGGGCACGGTCAACCCGCGAGGCACGATGCGCGCAACACAGGGTCACACGCCGCGCGCCGGGCGGAGCATCCGCTCAGACGGTGCCGTACAGGCGGTCGCCCGCGTCGCCGAGCCCCGGCACGATGTAGCCGTGCTCATTGAGGCGCTCGTCGAGCGCTCCGAGCACGATCGTGACGTCGCGGCCCTCGACGGCCTTCTCGATCGCGGCGAGGCCCTCGGGGGCGGCGAGCAGGCAGATCGCGGTGACGTCCTGCGCGCCGCGGTCGAAGAGGTACTCGATCGCCGACAGCAGCGAGCCGCCCGTGGCGAGCATCGGGTCGAGCACGAAGCACTGGCGGTTCGAGAGGTCCTCCGGCAGGCGCTCGGCGTAGACGCTCGGCTCGAGCGTCTCCTCATTGCGCACCATGCCGAGGAAGCCGACCTCGGCGCTCGGCACGAGCGTGACCATGCCGTCGAGCATGCCGAGGCCGGCGCGCAGGATCGGCACGATGAGCGGCCGGGGCTCGGCGATCGCGACGCCGGTCGTCTGCGTCACGGGGGTCTGGATCGTGACCTCCTCGACCCGCACGTCGCGCGTCGCCTCGTAGGCGAGCAGCGTGACGAGCTCAGAGGTCAGCGCGCGGAAGGTGGGCGAGGGCGTGCGCTCGTCGCGGAGCACCGTCAGCTTGTGCGTGATGAGAGGGTGGTCGGCAACGTGCACTCGCATAGGCTCAATCTAACGGAGGTGCCGATGACCGCAGTGCCCGAGCGCGACATCGCCGCCATGCGGGAGGCGCTCGCCGAGGCGCGCGCGGCGCTCGAGACCGACGACGTCCCGGTCGGCGCGGTCGTCGTCGACGCCGACGGGCGGGTCATCGGCCGCGGTCGCAACGAGCGCGAGCGGCTCGCCGACCCGACCGCGCACGCCGAGGTTGTCGCGCTGCGTCAGGCGGCCGCCGCGACGGGCGACTGGCAACTGAGCGGATGCTCGCTCGTGGTCACCCTGGAGCCCTGCGTCATGTGCGCCGGGGCCATCCTGTCGGCGCGCATCCCGCGCGTCGTCTTCGGCGCGTGGGATGACAAGGCCGGGGCGGCCGGGAGTGTGCTCGACCTGCTGCGCGAGCGCAGCCTGCCGATCCGCGTCGACGAGGTCGTCGGCGGCGTGCTCGCCGACGAGAGCGCCGAGCTGCTCAGCCGGTTTTTCCGGGGGCGGCGGTGAACCCGGGCTCGAGGTAGATGACGCGAGCGTGCGGCACGGCCTCGCGCATCCGCTCCTCGATCCTGTTGATCTCGCCGGCGACGTGCTCGACGCTCGAGCCCGCGCGGAAGGCGAGCTTCGCCGCGACGATCAGCTCGTCGGGCCCGAGGTAGAGGGTCTTCATGTGCACGAGGCGCTCGACGGCCGCGTCGCCCTCGAGCAGCGTGCGGATGCGCGCGTCATCCTCGAGCGTGGCGCCCTCGCCGACGAGCAGGCTCTTCGTCTCGACGCCGAGCACGATCGCGACGGCGACGAGCAGCAGGCCGATCATGATCGTGCCGATGCCGTCCCACAGCGCGTCGCCCGTGATGATCGTGAGGCCGACGCCGAGCAGCGCGAAGACGAGGCCGAGCAGCGCCGCGACGTCCTCCAGCAGCACGACCGGTAGCTCGGGCTGCTTCGCGCGACGCACGAACTGCATCCACGACTGCCGCCCGCGCACCGTGTTCGACTCCTTCACCGCGGTGCGCAGCGAGAAGGTCTCGAGCGCGATCGCGATGAGCAGCACGACGATCGGCAGCCACGCGTTCTCGAGCGGGTGCGGCTCGCGCAGCTTCGCGACGCCCTCGTAGAGCGAGAACACGCCGCCGACCGAGAACAGGATGATCGCCACGACGAAGGCGTAGACGTAGCGCTCTTGGCCGTAACCGAAGGGGTGCTCGCGGTCTGCTGCTCGGCGGGCGCGACGCCCGCCGAGCAGCAGCAGCTGGTTGCCAGCGTCGGCGACCGAGTGCACGCTCTCGGCGAGCATCGCGCTCGAGCCCGAGACGAGGAAGGCGATGAACTTCGTGACGGCGATGCCGGTGTTGGCCAGCAGCGCCGCGACGATGGCGCGCGACCCTCCCTCGGTGCTCGTGCTGGCCTCCTCGGCCGGTCAGCTCACCAGAAGACGGCGAGGATGATGTTGACGAGCGCGAGCCCGCCCGCCGCGTGGAAGAACGGCTTGATCGAGCGGTCGTTCGAGCCCTTGCGGGCGCGCAGCCAGCCGAGCAGCGCGGCGACGAACACGACGAGCGCGATGACGAGCTTCGTCGTGATCTTCGCGTAGTCGAGGTCGCGGTCGAGGCCCTCGGCGAGACCGGTGAGCAGGATGCCCGTGGCGAGCTGCGTGATCGCGCCGCCGAACACGGCCGCGATGGCGAAGTTCTCGTTGCGGCGCATCTGCACGAGGAAGGGGCCGACGATCGCGGCGAGGCCGATGAAGTGGCCGACGACGAGGAACGAGTAGAGAGTCTCCATGGCCGAATCCTGGCAGAGAGGCCTAGTCGGCGCCGCGGATCACGATGACGTCGGTCGGCGTGTCCATGTCGTCGCGGGGCCCGGCGAGCGCCGGCTCGAGCACGATGCCCGTCACGCCCTTGACCGCGGCCGCGATCGCGACCTTCACCTCGCGCAGCACGGCGACGACGTCGCTGACCGGTGTCGACGGTCCGAAGCCGAGCACTGCGGTGACCAGCAGGCCGTCGTCGTGGCGGTGCAGCACGACCTCGCCGACGCTCTGCACCCCCGGCGTCGAGATCAGCGCCTCACGGATGGCCCGGGCCTCGCGCGGGTCAACCTCGTGCTGATCCACCTCGCGGGGGGCGGTGCTGTCTCCGGTCGCGCTCATGCCTTCGTCCTCCGTCGGTTGCTGCGCTTCGTCCGTTGACCCTCCAACCTACACTCGTGGCATGAGCTCGCCACTGCCCTCCACCGCCATCCTGGGAACCGGCTCGATGGGCGGGGCGATCCTGTCAGGGCTGCGCCGGCCGGAGGTCTCGGTCGAGGGCGTGCGGGTCACGACGCGCACCGACGCCTCGGCTGCGGCGCTGCGCGCGCAGGGCGTCGAGGCCCGCGCCGTCGAGCACGACAGCGGCGCGAACGCGTGGGCCGTCGAGGGAGCGCGCGTCGTCGTGCTCGGGGTGAAGCCGGCGCAGATCACCGGGCTGCTGGCGGAGATCGCGCCTGCGCTCGCACCCGACGCGCTCGTGGTGAGCGTCGCCGCGGGCGTCACGACCGCCGCGATGGAGGCGGAGGTGCCGAACCCTGTCGTGCGCGCCATGCCCAACACGCCCTCGCTCATCGGCCGCGGCGTCACCGGCATCAGCGCCGGCGCGCGGGCCGACCGTGGCGAGCTCGCGCTGGCGACGGCGCTCTTCCGCACCGTCGGTACGGTCATCGAGCTGCCCGAGGCGCAGATCGATGCGCTCTCGACGATCTCCGGCTCGGGCCCGGCCTACGTCTTCCTGCTGATCGAAGAGCTCACGCGCGCCGCCCAGGCGCAGGGCTTCGACGACGACATCGCCCGCCTCATGGTGCAGCAGACCTTCCTCGGCGCGAGCCTGCTGCTCGAGGCGACCGGCGACGACCCGGAGGAGCTGCGGCGCCGGGTGACGAGCCCCAAGGGCACCACCGAGCGGGCGATCGCCGTGCTGCAGGAGGCCGAGCTCGCCGAACTCTTCACGCGCGCGACCGACGCCGCCCTCGCCCGCGCCCGCGAGCTTGCCGCCGGCGCTTGACGCTGCGCGCGCCTGTCGCCGCGCGCGCCCGTCGCCCCAGGCCTGGTGCACCGGCCCGCCGGCCCGCCGGCCGCGCCGCACCCGCGGACGCCCGGCGCACGTACTGTGGCGCCGCTGGGCAACGGGGCGGGTGCGTCATAGAGCGCGCAGAGACGTCACATAGACAGCGTCGCGACCGTGGATGCTCGATCCCGCGATCGGCGCGGGCACGAGCAGAAGGCACGCCCATGTCGCAGAACACGCCCGACGACCCCACCCCGCGCGAGACGACTCCCGACGCCTCGCCGACGACCCCGCTCCCCGAGCAGCGGCCCGAACCCGCGCCGGCACCCGCCCCGTCCGCGGCCCAGCCCTCGCGTCTCCCGCGCGCCCTCGCCATCACGGGCATCGCCGTCGGTGGCGCCCTGCTCGTCGGCATGATCTTCGCCGGCGGGGTCGCGGTGGGTCGCCTCCTCCCCGACCACCGCGGCCCGGCCGGCATCGCGATGGGCGGTGACCGAGGTGACCGCGGCGACCGCGGCCCGATCGGCGGCGACGGGCTCACGCCGGAGCAGCGCGAGCAGTTCCGCGACGAGATGATCGAGCGCTGGCAGGAGCTGCAGCAGCAGAACGGCTAGACCGGGACGGCGGCGCGCAGCGCCGTCGCATCCGCGCCGATCATCGACGGGCCGGCCTCGTCAGCTCAGTTGTCGAGCGAGGCGAAGCGGTCGATATCGGCCTCGGTGCCCGAGACGATGATGAGGTCGTGGTTCGACACCACGGTCTGTTCGGTCGCGTAGGTGAACGGCTTGCCCGGGCTCTTCACGCCGACGACGGTGATGCGGTACTTCGAGCGCACCTGCGACTCCGTGAGCGAGAGCCCGCGGATCGGCTTCGGCGGGTACATCTTCACGAGCACGAAGTCGTCGTCGAACTCGATGAAGTCGATCATGCGGCCCGAGACGAGGTGGGCGACGCGCTCGCCCGCCTCGGCCTCGGGGTAGATGACGTGGTTCGCGCCGATGCGGGCGAGGATCTTGCCGTGCGACTGGCTGATCGCCTTCGCCCAGATCTGCGGGATCTTGAGGTCGACGAGGTTCGCGGTGATGAGGACGCTCGACTCGATCGACGATCCCGTGGCGACGACGGCGATCGAGAAGTCCTGCGCGCCGATCTGGCGGAGGGCGTCGATCGAGCGGGCGTCGGCCTGCACGGCGTGGGTGATGCGGTCGGCCCACTTCTGCACGAGGGTCGGATCCTCGTCGACGGCGAGCACCTCGCGCCCGAGCCGCTGCAGCTGCCCCGCGGTCGCCGCGCCGAAGCGCCCGAGACCGATCACGAGGACGGGGGCGTCGTGGCGGATGCGCTCAACCAACGATGGGCCTCTCTTCCGGTCGGCGGAACAGCTGCCTCCGCTGGCTCGCGGCGAGGGCCGCCGCGAGGGTCACTGTACCAACGCGCCCCGCCCACATCGTCGCCGCGAGCACGTACTTCGCGGGCTCCTCCAGATCGGGGCTCGTGAGCCCGGTCGAGAGCCCGGTCGTCGCGAAGGCGGAGATGACGTCGAAGAGCACGAGGTCGAGCGGCGCCTTCGTGATGTGCAGCACGATGATCGAGGAGGCGGAGACGATCGTCGCTCCCCACAGCACGACGCTCACCGAGAGGCGCAGGACGTCGACCGGGATGCGCCGCTCGAACGCCTCCATGTCCTTCACGCCGCGCGCCTCGGCGATGGCGGCGAGGAAGAGCACCGCGAGCGTCGTGACCTTGATGCCGCCCGCGGTTGACGCCGACCCGCCGCCGACGAACATGAGCATGTCGAGCACGAGCAGCGTCGAGCCGTTCATCTCGCCGATGTCGATCGTCGACAGGCCGCCCGAGCGCGTCATCATCGAGATGAACCCTGCAGTCAGAGGTCGGTTCCACGGATCCTGACCGCCGAGCGTTCCTTCGTTGTTCCACTCGAGCAGTCCGATCGCGACCCAGCCGACGGCGAGCAGCACGAGCGTCGTCGCGAGCGTGAGCTTCGCGTGCACCGACAGGCGGGCGCGCGACCTCACCCAGCGGGCGAGCGCGAAGATCACCGGGAAGCCGATGGCGCCGAGGAAGACGGCGATGGACAGGACGGTCAGCAGCCAGACGTCGCCCGCGAAGGGCTCCATGCCCGCGACGAAGGGCACGAAGCCCGTGTTGGTGAACGCCGATAGCGACAGGTAGGCGCCCTTCCAGAGCCCCTCCCAGAACTCGAATCCCAGCAGCCACAGGCGCGGCACGACGAGGGCGGAGACGGCGAGCTCGATGATGATCGCGCTCGCGGCGACCGTCGCGAGCAGCGTTCCGATCTCGCCGAGGCGCACGGCCTGCGACTCCGAGACGGGGCCGGCGTGCACGCGCGAGGGGTTGGTGTCGGATGCTGCGACGAGCTTCGCCCGCAGTCCCATGCGCTTGGCCACGACGAGGCCGAGGATGCTCGCCATCGTGAGCACGCCGATGCCGCCGATCTGCATCGCGAGGACGATGACGATGTTGCCGAACACCGACCAGTGCGTGGCCATGTCGACGACCGTGAGGCCCGTGACGCAGATCGCTGAGACGGCGGTGAAGAGGGCGTCGACGAGCGGCGTCCACTCCCGCTCGCCCGCGCGCGCGATCGGCAGCGTCAGCAGCAGCGTGGTGATGAGGATCAGGCCGGTGAAGACGACGATCGCGAAGCGCGCGGGGGATGTCGTGGTCACGTTGGCGACCGCGTTGCGCGCGCGGCGCAGCGGGCCGACCCCGTCATCGCGGCGCGCGCCCGACCGGGTCGCAGTGGACATCCCTCATCTCCCCTCGGCCCGCGGGCCGGTGTCATGGTACTCCCGCCCCGGGCTGACTAGCCTTGACCCATGGCCGACATCTTCGATGTGATCGCCGACGCCACGCGTCGAGAGCTGCTGGAGCACCTTCGCGAGGCGGCGCTCGCCTCGACGAGCGGCGAGCTGAGCGTGGGGGAGCTCGTCGAGCGCATGGACGCGACGCAGCCGACCGTGTCGAAGCACCTCAAGGTCCTGCGCGATCACGGTCTCGTCCACGTCCGCGACGAGGGCCAGCACCGCTACTACCGCATCGACGTCGAGCCGCTCGAGGAGGTCGAGGACTTCCTCCTTCCGTTCCTCGCGCTCGACGGCGCCGAGTCGGGGCCGAGCATCCCGATCTTCGCCGCGTGGGCGGGCGCCGATGTGGAGCACGCGGGCAGCACGATGGGCCGCGCCGCCGCCGATGCCTCGTACCGCGCGCGCTCGGCGATCCAGGGCGCCCAGGGCCGTTTCGCCGACGTGCAGGAGCAGCTGCACGAGGTGCAGGAGAAGGTCTCGCGCCGGTTCCCGTGGCGCCGCGACGAGCCCTGAGACAGCCCCCGTTCGGGCGGCTTTACACCCGTCACACCAGCCCCTACAGTTTCAACGCGCGGCCCCGTCATCCCGACGGCCGCCGCGCGGACGAAGGACTCAGCGGATGACCCGGGATCTCTCAGAGGTGCGCTTCCTCACCGTGGCCGAGGTGGCCGACATGATGCGCGTCTCGACCATGACGGTCTACCGCCTCGTGCACGCCGGCGAGCTTCCGGCGATCCGATTCGGGCGCTCGTTCCGCATCCCCGAGTCCGCCGTCGCTCAGGCCGTCCAGCCGCCCGTCGCCGACGTCGGCTGAGCGCCGCCCCGCCCCGCCCCGCCGCAGCGGCACCCCCGCACGGCGCGCCTGGCGCCTGCGCTAGACTTCTGCGGTACATGACCGGGTCTGAACGGGCCACCGGTTCGTTCAGGCTGAAGATCAGAGGTTTTCCATGGGTTCTGTCATCAAGAAGCGCCGCAAGCGGATGG
>VFQM010001801.1_pt1 | contig 17658 bp, 18 predicted proteins | sample 3512391 | NCBI WGS metagenome assembly VFQM01 (sample SAMN10412369, study PRJNA504923) | tailings metagenome | isolation source: Replicate 1 from Balatoc abandoned mine | place: Philippines
ATCGGATTTTCGGGGAAGCCCCGTCAGGGCTCAAATGCTTAAGTGAACAGCATTAGCCCCCAGCGCGAGCATTTCCTGATTGGGGTCGACCTGTTGTCGGGTGCGCGCGGCATAGCTGCGCGACAACACGCTGGTATCGGCAAAGGCCACCAGTGCGGTGGTTATGCCGCCGATGACTACGGCCAGCAGGTCAGTATCGCTGAGCCACGGCCAGCTGAAACTGGGCAAGCCGCGGGGCAGGCTGCCAAGGACACCAACACCCTGTTGCTCAAGGTCGAACACGCCCACTGCCAGGGTAGCCAGTGTCACCGCGATAAGGATGCCGGGTACCCGACGATAGCGCTTGAGCGCCAGGATCAGCAGCAGGGTGCCGAGACCGACGGCCAGGTTGTAGGGGTTGAACTGATTGGCGGCCGCGGCACGGGTCAGTTGCAGCAGGTCCTGCAGCGGCCCCTGGCTGTCGATGCTGAAACCGCCCAGCTTGGGTAGCTGGCTGATCAGTACGGTCAACGCGATACCGTTCATGTAGCCATAGCGGATGGGCTTGGAGAGCAGCTCGGTGACGAAACCCAGACGCAGCAGGCCGGCCAGTATGCAGGTGACTCCGGCGACCAGCGCCATCATGCTGGCCAGGCTGACCGCACGCAGTGGATCGCCGGCGGACAACGGTAGCACCACGGCGAGAATCAACGCCGCGAGCGCCGAATCCGGGCCCAGCACGAGAATCCGGCTGGGGCCGAACAGCGCATAGGCCAGCAGCGGCACGATGCTCGCGTACAGCCCATAGATGCCCGGCACGCCGGACGCTTCGGCATAAGCGATGCCGACCGGCACCAGCATGCTGGTCAATACCAGGCCGGCCAGCAGATCGTGTCCTAGCCAGGCGCGCGGATAACTACGCAGCAGGGCCAGGCCAGGCAGCCAGCGTTGCCAGGGTGAAGGCGGTTGGGGGGCGCGAGAGGCTTCTGCCACCTGAGTGTCTCGTTCTGGGCTGTATGCAGATCAGCGTGCTGACTGGTCTGCCGTATTCGACAGGCGTAGCGGGGCTGAAGGGTCCGTTCAAGTGGTACTGGGATGGCTCTTCAGGCACGGTCTGGGGGCTGGGGCTGGCTTTCAAAGAAGCGGGAGCCTTTGGGCTCCCGTTTTCATGCACGCGGCTTATTCGTCCATTTGTGACTGCAGGTAGTTTTGCAGGCCGACCGCATCAATCAGGCTCAGCTGGGTTTCCAGCCAGTCGATGTGTTCTTCCTCGGATTCGAGAATGTCTTCCAGCAGTTCGCGGCTGCCATAGTCGCCAGCGCTTTCGCAGTAGGCAATGGCGTCACGCAGGTCGGCAATGCCCTTGATTTCCAGCTTGAGGTCGGAGGCGAGCATTTCCTGGGTGTTCTCGCCAATGTGCAGCTTGCCGAGATCCTGCAGGTTGGGCAGGCCTTCGAGGAACAGGATGCGCTTGATCAGCTTGTCGGCATGCTTCATCTCGTCGATGGACTCGTGATACTCATGCTCGCCCAGCTTTTTCAGACCCCAGTCCTCGAACATGCGGGCATGCAGGAAGTACTGGTTGATGGCCACCAGCTCGTTGCCGAGGATCTTGTTCAGGTGCTGGATGACTTTCTTGTCGCCTTTCATGTGCGGCTCCTGGCTGAGGGGGTCACGATCTCAGGAGTCTGGTCGGCGAACGTGCGGCTGTCAAATGCAAGTGCTTGAAATCAAATGCAAATACAGTGCACTTGATAATGACTGGGGGATGGCGGCGGGTCAGGCGTGATGGAAGGGCGCGCTGACGGCCATGGCCTGGGCATTGTGCAGGTCTGCCAGGCTGTCGCGGAAGACCTGCTTGGCCATGCAGGCGCATTTGCCGCACTGGGTGCCGACTTCGGTGGCCTGGCGGACTTCGGCATAGCTACTGCAGCCTTCCATGATGGCTTCACGGATATGGCCGTCGGTTACACCCATACAAAGACAGACGTACATGGCAGAAAACCGTATCTGGTTAAGGTGAAACAGATACTAATGTTAACGAGAATGATTGTCAAAGATTCTGTGGGCGTTGCGCATACGGCTGAGACAGCGAGCGTTCAGGTACCGCGGGCCAGGTGTGCCAGGGGGCAGGAGAGCAGGCGAAGGACGGTGTGGCGGGTTGGCTTGGAGTGGGCGCTGAGGGTATGCCTTGCGCCAGCAGCTGTGCCGGCGCAAGGCGCTGCCGGTCAGTGCTCGTAGTCGTCCCAGCCGCCGAGTTCCTTCCAGCGGTTGACGATGCCGCAGAACAGTTCGGCGGTCTTTTCCGTGTCATAGCGTGCCGAATGGGCTTCACGGCCGTCGAAGGCAATACCGGCCGCCTGGCAGGCTTTGGCCAGCACAGTCTGTCCGTAGGCCAACCCAGCCAGCGTCGCGGTGTCGAAGCTGGAAAAAGGATGGAAGGGGTTGCGCTTGATTTCGCAGCGCGCCACAGCGGCATTCAGGAAGCCAAGATCGAAGCTGCTGTTGTGGCCCACCAGAATGGCGCGTTTGCAGCCATTGGCTTTGATCGACTTGCGCAGGCCGCGGAAGATTTCACTGAGCGCATGCTCTTCGCTGACCGCCTGGCGCAGCGGGTGATCCAGCTTGATGCCGGTGAACTCCAGGGCAGCCTGCTCGATATTGGCGCCCTCGAAGGGCTCGATACGGAAGAAGTAGGTATGCTGCGGATAGAGGAAGCCGCCTTCGTCCATGCCGATGATGGTCGCGGCGATCTCCAGCAGCGCGTCAGTGGCGGCATTGAAACCGCCGGTCTCGACATCGACCACTACCGGCAGGTAACCGCGAAAGCGTGCCGCCATCGGGTGGCGTGGTCCGGGCGGCAGGCTGCCATCCAGTTCGTCGTCGTAATGTTCTTCACTCATGCCGATTGCTCCAGCAGGCGCCAGCGCAGTTTTTCCCCAGCGCGCAGCGGGATGACACGCTGCTCGCCCAGTGGCAGCTCGGTCGGGGCTACCCAGTCTTCACGGACCAGGGTGATGCGGTCGGTATTGCGCGGCAGGCCATAGAAGTCCGGGCCGTGCAGGCTGGCAAAGCCTTCCAGCTTGTCCAGCGCATGGCGTTGCTCGAAGGCTTCGGCATACAGCTCGATGGCGGCATAGGCGGTGTAGCAGCCGGCGCAGCCGCAGGCCGCTTCCTTGGCGTGCTGGGCGTGTGGCGCCGAATCGGTGCCGAGGAAGAACTTGGCGCTGCCGCTGGTTGCCGCGTCGAGCAGGGCTTCCTGATGCGTGTTGCGCTTGAGGATCGGCAGGCAGTAGAAGTGCGGGCGAATACCGCCAACCAGCATGTGGTTGCGGTTGTACAGCAGGTGATGGGCGGTGATGGTGGCGCCAACCTGGGCTGAGGCGCCCTGCACGAACTGCACGGCATCGCGTGTGGTGATGTGCTCGAAGACCACCTTGAGTGTCGGGAAGCGTTCGACCACGCGGGTCAGGTGTTCGTCGATAAAGGCTTTCTCGCGGTCGAACACGTCGATCTCGGCGCGGGTTACTTCACCGTGCACCAGCAGTGGCATGCCGACTTCGGCCATGGCTTCCAGTGTCGGGAAGATGGTGTCGATGCGGGTTACCCCCGAGTCGGAGTTTGTGGTGGCGCCGGCCGGGTAGAGTTTGGCTGCGTGAACGAAACCGCTGGCCTTGGCCGCGCGCACATCCTCGGGACTGGTATGGTCGGTGAGGTAGAGAACCATCAGCGGTTCGAACGAACTGCCTGCCGGGCGGGCCGCGAGGATGCGCTGGCGATAGGCGTCAGCCTGGACGGCATTACGTACCGGAGGGACCAGGTTGGGCATGATGATGGCGCGGGCGAAGCTGCGTGCGGCATCGCGGACGGTGTGCTGGAGCACGGCTCCATCACGCAGGTGGATGTGCCAGTCGTCGGGGCGCAGCAGGGTAATGCGGTCGGACATGCAGGATTCCAGGCGGGTCGAACGATGGCCGCATGCTACCGGAAAAGGGCTTTTGCGGCACGGCCTTCAAGTTTTTCCCCGGCTGACCGATAGCGCGGATGTATACCGTGTCTTTCTGGAGTCTGTCGTGCTCAAGCTGCTGCCATCGCTGCTGCTCTCGCTGTCTGCCGTGCTGCTTTGCCAGCAGGCACAGGCATTGACGTTCCAGACTCGCCTGGAGCGTATCGAATGGCAGGTCGAGGGGGATCAGTTCGAGTGCCGTCTGAGTCAGCCGATTCATCAGTTCGGCACGGGCGAGTTCGTGCGCCGCGCAGGTGAGCAGGCCACCTTTCGTCTGCGCAGTCAGGAGCGCTGGTTTGCCCCGGGAGGCGCCACCCTGCTGGCTGCGGCCGCACCCTGGCAGGCACAGCGCGGTGACTTGAACCTGGGGACGTTGCAGGTCGGGGTCGGCGATGTGCCGGTCACGAGCAGTCAGGAACAGGCCGGGCGTCTGCTGGCTGGTTTGCTGCAGGGGCGCAGCCCGCTGGTACGCCACCGCACCCTGCACGGTGCTCAACCCCTTGAAGTGCGTCTACTACCGGCACGTTTCGCTGAGGCTTATGCGCGCTACCAGGCCTGTACGGCCAAGCTGTTGCCGGTCAACTTCGACCAGTTGCGCAATACCCAGGTCGGCTTTCCCGGCGGCGGTATCGAGTTGGATGACCGGGCCAGGGGTGTGCTCGATGTGATTCTCGACTATATGCAGGCCGATCCCAGCGTGTTGCGCATCGAGTTGGACGGGCATTCCGACAACAGCGGCAATCGCCTGCTCAATCGCGACCTGTCGCGGCGTCGGGCCATGGCGGTGTTCGATTACTTCAAGTCCAAGGGCATTGCCGAAGAGCGTATGACCCTGCGCTTTCATGGCGAGCGTTATCCCCTGGTGCGCAATGACAGTGCCGGCAACCGGGCGAAAAACCGCCGGGTGACGGTCACCTTGTCGCGTGAGCCGTTGTTGAGCGCCGAGGCCCCCTGAACGTCGCTTGCCTGCCCGGTCGTGTCGCGCCCCTGTAAATCCCCCGGCAAGGCCAGTAGAATCCACGGTTTTCGTACAACCCCGTGGAGTGGATGGCATGGCGGACGTAAACAAGGTAGTTCTGGCCTATTCCGGTGGCCTGGACACCTCGGTGATCCTCAAGTGGCTGCAAGACACCTATAACTGCGAAGTGGTGACCTTCACCGCCGACCTCGGCCAGGGCGAGGAGGTCGAGCCGGCCCGCGCCAAGGCCCAGGCCATGGACGTCAAGGAAATCTACATCGACGACCTGCGCGAAGAATTCGTGCGTGACTTCGTCTTCCCGATGTTCCGCGCCAACACCATCTACGAAGGTGAGTACCTGCTGGGTACTTCCATCGCCCGTCCGCTGATCGCCAAGCGCCTGATCGAAATCGCCAACGAGACCGGCGCCGACGCCATCTCGCACGGCGCCACCGGCAAGGGCAACGACCAGGTGCGCTTCGAGCTGGGCGCCTATGCGCTCAAGCCGGGCGTCAAGGTCATCGCCCCCTGGCGCGAGTGGGACCTGCTCTCGCGCGAGAAGCTGATGGACTACGCTGCCAAGCACAAGATCCCGGTGGATTTCGCCAAGGCCGGCAAGAAGTCGCCCTATTCCATGGACGCCAACCTGCTGCATATCTCTTACGAGGGCGGCGTGCTGGAAGACACCTGGACCGAGCACGAAGAAGACATGTGGCGCTGGACCAAGTCGCCGGAAGCCGCGCCGAACACCCCGACCTACATCGAGCTGACCTACCGCAACGGTGACATCGTGGCCATCGACGGCCAGGCCATGACCCCGGCGCAGGTGCTCACCGAGCTGAACCGTATCGGTGGCGAGAACGGCATCGGCCGTCTGGACATCGTCGAGAATCGCTACGTCGGCATGAAGTCGCGAGGCTGCTACGAGACCCCCGGCGGCACCATCATGCTGCGTGCCCACCGGGCCATCGAGTCGATCACCCTCGACCGCGAAGTGGCGCACCTCAAAGACGAGCTGATGCCCAAGTACGCCAGCCTGATCTACAACGGCTACTGGTGGAGCCCGGAGCGTCTGATGCTGCAGCAGATGATCGATGCCTCGCAGGCCAACGTGAACGGCGTAGTGCGCCTGAAGCTGTACAAGGGCAACGTCATCGTCACCGGGCGCAAGTCCGACGACTCGCTGTTCGACGCCAACATCGCGACCTTCGAGGAAGATGGCGGTGCCTACAACCAGGCCGACGCGGCTGGCTTCATCAAGCTGAACGCGCTGCGCATGCGCATCGCTGCCGGCAAGGGTCGCAGCCCGCTCAACTAAGCGGACTGCTCAGCCACAAAAAAAACCTGCCAGGTAACTGGCAGGGGTTTTTTGTGGGCGTTTTCCTTCAGAAATCGTAGTCGTAATCGGCCAGGTCTTTCTGCAGACGTCGCTCTTCCAGCAGGTTGTCGATGATGCGACGCTTGGTCAGGTTGGTCTTGGCCACTTCGACCGGCGCATCATCCGTGTCATCGCTGTCATCTGCGACAAGGTCGTCTTCAAGCTCGATTTCTTCTTTGGCACTCATGCTTGACTCCGGGAGGCAGGGGGCAGGTTTCGCGCACCTTATAGCGGCAAACCCGGAGCGGGTAAAAAAGATTTTTTCAATCAGTAGCTTGGCTAAACATGATGATGCTCAATCGTCACTGGTCTTGCCCTTGAATTCGCACAGGTCTTCGATACGACAACTGCCGCAGCGAGGCTTGCGTGCCTGGCATACATAGCGACCATGCAGGATCAGCCAGTGGTGGGCGTCCAGCAGGTAATCCTTGGGAACGAACTTGAGGAGTTTTTTCTCGACCTCCAGCACATTCTTGCCGGGGGCGATGCCGGTGCGGTTGCTGACCCGGAAGATATGCGTGTCCACGGCCATGGCTGGCTGGCGGAAGGCGGTGTTGAGTACCACGTTGGCGGTCTTGCGGCCGACGCCGGGTAGCGCTTCCAGCTCTTCACGGGTTTGTGGCACCTCGCCGCCATGCCGCTCGACCAGCAGCCGGCAGGTCTCGAGGACATTGCGTGCCTTGGTTGGATACAGGCCGATGGTCTTGATGTGCTCGCACAGCCTCTCGTAGCCCAGCGCGTACATGGCCTGCGGCGTACGGGCCAGCGGAAACAGGCGCGCAGTGGCTTTGTTCACGCCCACGTCGGTGGCCTGTGCGGAGAGAATCACCGCAATCAGCAGCTCGAAAGGTGAGCTGTAGTTGAGCTCGGTCTTCGGCTCGGGATTGTCTTCATGCAGGCGGCGGAAGATTTCCAGGCGCTTGGCGGCATTCATGGGTGCGCTACAAGCCTTCAGTTAATGCGTCATGTCGAGCGCTAGTGTGGTAACAGGAGCGCAGGGCGGCAGCCGGTTGGCGCTCACTCGATGACTCCGGTGACGCGTACGCGCCGACTGACGGCTGGCGCAGCGACCTGGCGCGCCTTGGCCCGCTCGCTCAGGATCTCGTCACTACGGTTTTTCAGGGCAATCAGCAGTCCCATGACGATGAAGGCGCCCGGCGGCAGGATAGCCAGCAGGAAGCCGGGATAATTGCTTGGCAGGCTGAATGTCCAGTCGCTGGCCATGGGGCCGAACAGCAAATGCATGTTGGCGAACAGCGTGCCGCTGCCGAGCAGTTCGCGCAGTGCGCCGAGCAGAACCAGTACCAGGCCAAAGCCCAGTGACATCATCAGGCCGTCAAAGGCAGCACGTGCAGGATCATGCTTGGCGGCAAAACCATCGGCTCGGCCGAGAATCACGCAGTTGGTGGTGATCAGCGGGATGAAAATGCCCAGTATCTGGTACAGCTCGTAGGTGAAAGCCTGCATCAGCAGTTCGATACAGGTGGTCAGCGCGGCGATGATCATCACGAACACCGGCAGGCGCACGGCACTTTTGACCACACCGCGGGCCAGCGACACGGCGAGGTTGGAGCAGGTCAGTACCACGCAGGTTGCCAGCGCCAGCCCCAGTGCGTTGACTGCCGAGTTACTCACGCCGAGCAGGGGACACAGACCGAGCAGTTGGACCAGCGCCGGGTTGTTGTGCCACAGGCCGTTGCTGGCAATGTCGCGATAGCTGGGTTTAGCCACGGGAAGCCTCCTCGGTAGCGAGCAGTTCGTTGCGGTGCGCGTCGAAGTAACGCAGGGCCTGGTGCACGGCCTTGACCACGGCGCGGGGGGTGATGGTGGCGCCGGCAAACTGGTCGAACTGGCCGCCGTCTTTCTTCACGGCCCAGCCGCTGCTCTGCGGGTCCTGTAGGGATTTGCCAGTGAAACCGAGGATCCAGGGGTGCTTGAGGTGCTCGATCTTGTCGCCCAGGCCGGGGGTCTCGCGGTGCTGCAAGGTGCGGACGCCGGCCAATCGGCCGTCGGCCTGGATGGCTACGAGCAGCTGAATGGCACCGCTGTAGCCGTCCGTCGCGGTAGTGCGCAGGATCACGGCGCTGGTCTGGCCCGCGCGCACGGCGCGATAGGCAGGCTGGGCGAGTTTGCTGCCGAGCAGTGGGTCGGTTAGCTGTAGTGGGCTATCGAGCAACAGCTGGTCGTAGCTACCTGCCGGTAGTATTTCCTCCAGGGCGCGTTGTTGCATGGCGCGTTCCGCAGCGACGATACGCTCGGCTGTGCCCTGCCGCAGCAGGCTGACACTGCCTACGGTGATTACCGCGAACACCCCCAACAGCAGGCTGTTCTTCAGCATGGAGCGGGAAACTTCCGGGAGCATGGGCTTATTCCCCGAGCTTGAAGCCGCGCTCGGCCTGGCGATGGCCGTAGGTGCGCGGACGGGTGTAGTAGTCGATGGTCGGTGCTGCCAGGTTCATCAGCAGAACGGCAAAGGCCATGGCGTCGGGGTAACCGCCCCAGGCCCGGATGACGTACAGGATAATGCCGACGCCCATGCCGAACACCAGGCGGCCACGCGGGCTGGTGGCACCGGAAACGGGGTCGGTGATGATGAAGAATGCGCCGAGCATGGTGGCACCACTGAGCAGGTGCAGCAGGGGCGAACCGTGCGAGGCCGACCCACTGCCATTCCAGAACAGCAGGCTCATTACCAGCAGAGCCAGCAGCATGCCCAGCGGGGCGTGCCAGCTGATGACCTTCTTGTAGAGCAGGAACAGGCCGCCGAGCAGGAAAGCCAGGTTGACCCATTCGCTGCCGGCACCGCCCAGCAGGCCGAAGGCAGCATGGCTGTCATACAGTTCTTGCAGGGTCAGGCTGTGGTTGAGCTTGAGGGTGTCGAGCACGGTGGCCTGCACCCAGCCATCGGCGAGCGGGGCCAGGCCAAAGATGAGTTGCAGACCTTCGCCGGGGCTGACCTGAGCGATGCCGGGCCAACGGGTCATTTCCAACGGAAAGGAAATCAGCACCACCACATAGCCGAGCATGGCCGGGTTGAAGGGATTCTGCCCGAGGCCGCCATACAGGTGCTTGCCCAGCAGCAGGGCGCTGGCACTGGCAATGACGGTCAACCACCAGGGGGCGTAGGGAGGCAGTGCCAGGGCCAGCAGCACGGCGCTCAATAGCGCGCTGCGGTCATTGAGGAAAAAAACCAGCGGGCGTTGGCGAATCTTCAGCACCAGCGCCTCGACCAGCAGCGCGGTGGCGCTGGCCAGTAGCAGGTTGACCAGGTTGCCGATGCCGTACAGCCAGGTGAGCACGCCGAGTCCCGGCAGGGTAGCCAGGATGACTAGGGTCATCAGCCGCTGGGTACGGTTGCTGCCTTTGGCATGGGGCGAGGTGATGCGGGGCAGGGCCATGGATGCTCCGGTTGGCTAAGGTGTCCGGTGCCTGGCGGCACCGGGCAGGTTAGTGCTGTGGCAGTTCGGCAAGGCGTTGCTCGGCACTGGCCAGGCGTTGGCGGGCCTGTGCCAGGGCATCTTCGCTGCTGGCCGAGTCTCGTTCCAGTTTGCGCAGGTCGGCACGGGCGAAGGCCAGCTCGGTCTTGCAGGCTTTGTAGGCGTCATCCACTCCGCTGGGCATCACGCGTTGGCGCGCGGTGGGCTCGCCACGTTGGGCTTCCACGTCGTGCAGAGCCTGTTCGGCAGCGTTCAGCGCATCCTGCAGGCTGTCCAGTTGTGCCTGGTCGGCACCGGCTTTCTGCGCTTTCTTGAGTTCGGCACGCTTCATCGCCAGCTCGATCTTGGCTTTTTTCAGCGCCTCGTCCTGGCCGGCGGGAGCTGCGGCTGGCGGTGTGCTGGGCGTGCTGGCCTGGGCGGCCTGCAGGGCCTGTTCGGCGCTGGCCAGTTGCTGTTGCAGTTGGGCGATTTCGGCCTGCTGCTCGCTGCTGGGGCTGTCGAGTTTTTCCAGCTTGCGCAGCTGGGCCTTGAGCATGGCGGCTTCGATCTTGGCTTTTTTCAGCGCCTCGTCCTGGCCGGCGGGAGCTGCGGCTGGCGGTGTGCTGGGCGTGCTGGCCTGGGCGGCCTGCAGGGCCTGTTCGGCGCTGGCCAGTTGCTGTTGCAGTTGGGCGATTTCGGCCTGCTGCTCGCTGCTGGGGCTGTCGAGTTTTTCCAGCTTGCGCAGCTGGGCCTTGAGCATGGCGGCTTCGATCTTGGCTTTTTTCAGCGCCTCGTCCTGGCCGGCGGGAGCCGCGGCTGGCGGTGTGCTGGGCGCGCTGGTCTGGGCGGCTTGCAGGGCCTGTTCGGCCGCCTGGGCCGCAGCGCGTAGCTCGCTGACCTGGTTCTGCAACTCGGCGGTGTCGTGGATGGCCAGCTGTTTTTCCGCTTTTTTCAACGCCACCTGAGCCATGCTCGCGGCAATCTTCAGGCGCTTGAGTTGCTCATCGGCAGGCGTGGTCTCGGCTGCCGGGGCAGGGCTGGCGGCTTGGGCTGCCTTGGCCTTGGCTGCACGTTCTGCGCGTGCCTGGCGTTCGGCTTCCTTTTGCTCTTCGGCACGGCGCAGGCGTTCCTGACGCTGCTCAAAGCGCTGTTTGGAGTGTTCGGCCTTGAGTTGCTTTTGTTCCAGCTCGCGGATTTCCGCTTTGGCCGCGCGGTAGTACTGCACCAGCGGGATGCTCGAAGGGCAAACATAGGCACAGGCGCCACACTCGATGCAGTCGAACAGGTTGTGTGCCTTGAGCTGTTCATGCTGTTGGCCGAGGGCAAAGAAATGCAGTTGCTGCGGCAACAGGCTGGCCGGGCAGGCGTCGGCGCATTCGCCGCAACGAATACACGGCAATGCGGGCGGTGCTGGCGGCAGTTCCTCGCGGGTGACGGCCAGCAGGCAGTTGCTGGTTTTGATCAGCGGGACATCCAGGGAGGGCAGGCTAAAGCCCATCATCGGCCCGCCCATGATCAGGCGGTCGAGGCGCTGCTCTGCCAGACCGGCAAAGGCCAGCAGTTCGCCAACCGGGGTGCCGATCAGCGCCTGCACATTGCCCGGGCGCGCCAGCGCTTCGCCAGTGAGGGTGGTGACGCGCGAGATCAGCGGCTTGCCCAGTACCACGGCATCATGGATGGCAACACAGGTGCCGACGTTCTGGCAGAGCATGCCGATATCGGCAGGCAAGCCACCGGATGGCACTTCTTTGCCGGTGAGGATCTGGATCAGTTGTTTCTCGCCACCCGAGGGGTACTTGGTGGGGAAGACCTTGAGCGTGTAGCTGCGTTGCTGCAGGGCCTGACGCAGTGCGGCAATGGCTTCAGGCTTGTTGTCCTCGACACCAATCAGCACCTGGTTGGGCTGGATCAGTTGCACCAGGATGTCGATACCGGAGACCAGCTCGCTGGCGCGTTCGCGCATCAGTACATCGTCAGCGGTGATGTACGGCTCGCATTCGGTGCCGTTGATGATCAGCGTGTGGATCTTCTGCGAGGGGCGCGCGGTGAGCTTGGCCGCGCTGGGGAAGCCGGCGCCACCCAGGCCACTGATGCCGGCCTGGCGGATTTTCTCCAGCAGCTCGCTGGCCGAGAGGTGCCGGTAGTCGGCACAGGGTTCTAGCTCGCACCAGGTGTCCTGGCCGTCGGTATCGATGACGATGGCCGGCGCACTGAAGCCCGATACATGCGGATAAGGTTGCTCGCCGATGAAGCTTACGGTGCCGGAGCTGGGGGCATGTACGGCCGCGCTGATCAGGCCGTTGGCGGCGGCGATCAACTGGCCTTTGAGTACCTGTTCGCCAACCTGTACGCACGGCTCGGCGTGCGCACCAATATGCTGGGCGAGCGGCACAATCAGGCGGGCCGGCAGGGGCGCGGCGATGATCGGTGTGCGGTTGGACAGTGCCTTCTGTTCCGGCGGATGGATGCCGCCGGGAATATCCCAGATACGCAGTTCGGCATTCATGCAGCATGCTCCCGGTCGGTGGCGATCAGTTGGCCGGGAGCCAGTGGCAGGCTCCATTTCCAGCCTTGCAGCGACTGGCCAAGCGGGATCATATCGATGCAATCCACCGGGCAAGGCTCCACGCAGAGGTCGCAGCCGGTGCATTCACTGCTGATCACGGTGTGCATCTGGCGCGCGGCACCGACGATGGCATCTACCGGGCAGGCCTGGATGCACTTGGTACAGCCGATGCACTCGGCCTCGCGAATGAAGGCCACCATGGGCGGTTTTTCACCTTCGGCAGCGTCCAGGGGCTCGGCTTCCACGTCGAGCAGGTCGGCCAGCGCCTGGATGGTCGCTTCGCCGCCGGGTGGGCATTTATTGATCTTGTCGCCGTTGGCGATGGCCTCGGCGTAGGGCTTGCAGCCAGGGTAGCCACATTGGCCGCACTGGGTTTGTGGTAGCAGGGCATTGATCTGCTCGGCGATGGGGTCGCCCTCTACCTTGAAGCGTACCGCGGCGAAACCGAGGATGGCGCCGGCCAGCAAACACAGGACAAGCAGTGCCGCAACGGCAATCAGCACCAGGCTCATAGCTTGATCAACCCGGCAAAGCCCATGAAGGCCAGTGACATCAGGCCGGCGGTGATCATGCCGATGGAGGCGCCCTGGAAGGGCTTGGGCACATCGGCAATGGCGATACGCTCACGCAGCGCTGCGAACAGCACTAGCACCAGAGAGAAGCCCAGACCGGCGGCAAAACCGTTGAGGCTGGCGCTGAGGAAGGTGTATTCGCTGCGGTTGGCATTAAGCAAGGCCACCCCCAGAACGATGCAGTTGGTGGTGATCAGCGGCAGGAAGATGCCCAGCACCCGATACAGCAACGGACTGGTCTTTTGCACCACCATCTCGGTGAACTGCACCACCACGGCAATGACCAGAATGAAACTCATGGTGCGCAGGTATTCCAGGTCCAGCGGCTTGAGCACATAGTGCTGCAGCAGATAGCTGCAGATGGCCGCCAGGGTCAGCACGAAGGTGGTGGCCAGCGACAAACCAAGCGCGGTCTCGATCTTCTTCGATACGCCCATGAACGGGCACAGGCCGAGGAACTGCACCAGTACGAAGTTGTTCACCAGAATGGCGCTCACCATGATCAGGGCGAGTTCGGTCATGCGCTGTGCCTCATGCAAAAGAGCATCGCAGATGGGCCTGGGGGAAAAAATTAGGCGGCTTATTATCTGGAGAAGCCGCCATGGGCTGCAAGCTGCAAGTGACTGCCCGCCCGTGGCATGGCATCGCTTGCGCCTGCTGCCCGCGGCGTAGCTATTTGACCCGCTGCCCCGGCTTGGCGCCGCTGTCCGGGCTGAGCAGGTAGATTTCGCTGCCGCCTGGGCCGGCGGCCAGGACCATACCTTCGCTGACGCCGAACTTCATCTTGCGCGGCGCGAGGTTGGCTACGTAGAGGGTCAGGCGGCCTTCCAGCTCGCTGGGGTTCGGGTAGGCGCTCTTGATGCCGCTGAACACGTTGCGCTTGGCGTCGCCGATATCCAGAGTCAGACGCAGCAGCTTGTCGGCGCCCTCGACAAACTCGCACTTCTCGATCAGCGCGATGCGCAGGTCGACGGCGGCAAAGGCGTCGAAGTTGATCTCGGCGGCCAGCGGGTCCTTGCTCAGTTCGCCATTGCCGGCCGGGGCTGGTGCGGCGTTCTCGGCGGCGAGGTCTTCCTTGGAGGCTTCGATCATGGCGTCGATTTTTGCCGGCTCGATGCGGGTCAGCAGCGGGTTGAACGGATTCAGTTGGTGGTTGGCCAGCGGCGTGGCCAGATCGGCCCAGCTCAGTGGCGCTACATTGAGAAAGGCCTCGGCATCGGCAGCCAGCTTGGGCAGCACGGGTTTCAGCATGATCACCAGCTGGCGGAACAGGTTGACGCCCAGGGCGCAGATTTCCTGCACTTCGGCCTGCTTGCCTTCCACCTTGTTCAGCGACCATGGCGCCTTCTCGGCGATCCAAGCATTGGCGCGGTCGGCCAGAGCCATGATTTCACGCATGGCGCGGGCGAAGTCGCGGGCCTCATAGGCATCGGCAATGCTCGGCGCGGCGGCCTGGAAGGCGTCCCACAGTTCCGGCTCGGGATTGGCGCTGACCAGTACGCCGTTATTGCCCTTGTGGATAAAACCGGCGCAGCGGCTGGCGATGTTGACCACCTTGCCGACCAGATCGGCATTGACCTTCTGCACGAAGTCCTCAAGGTTGAGGTCGAGGTCATCGACGCTGCGGCCCAGCTTGCTGGCGTAGTAGTAACGCAGGTATTCCGGGTTCAGGTGATCCAGGTAGGTGCGCGCCTTGATGAAGGTGCCGCGCGACTTGGACATCTTCTGGCCGTTGACGGTCAGGTAGCCATGCACGTTGACCGCCGTCGGCTTGCGGTAGCCGGCGCCTTCGAGCATGGCCGGCCAGAACAGGGCGTGGAAGTTGACGATGTCCTTGCCGATGAAGTGGTACAGCTCGGCGGTGGAGTCCGGGGCCCAGTAAGCGTCGAAATCCAGCTCCGGGCGCTTGGCGCAGAGGTTCTTGAAGCTGGCCATGTAGCCCACCGGCGCGTCCAGCCACACGTAGAAGTACTTGCCCGGCTCATCGGGAATCTCGAAGCCGAAGTAGGGCGCGTCGCGGGAGATGTCCCACTCCTGCAGGCCGCCGTCCAGCCATTCGGCGATCTTGTTGGCCACGGCATCCTGCAGGGTGCCGCTGCGCGTCCAGCTTTTCAGCATGGCTTCGAAGTCGGGCAGCTTGAAGAAGAAGTGCTTGGATTCCTTGAGTACCGGCACGGCGCCGGAAATGGCCGAGCGTGGGTTCTTCAGGTCGGTCGGCGCGTAGGTGGCGCCACACTTCTCGCAGTTGTCGCCGTACTGGTCCTCGGCCGCGCACTTGGGGCAGGTGCCCTTGATGAAGCGGTCGGCGAGGAACATGCCCTTCTCGGGGTCGAAATACTGGGTTACCGAACGGGTGGCGATGTGGCCCTTGTCGCGCAACGCCAGGTAGATGCCCGAGGCCAGCTCGCGGTTTTCTTCGGCGTGGGTCGAGTGGTAGTTGTCGAAGTCGACCAGGAAGTCGGCGAAGTCGGCGCTGTGCTCGGCCTGCACGTTGGCGATCAGCTGTTCCGGGGTAATGCCTTCCTTCTCGGCGCGCAGCATGATGGCCGAGCCGTGGGCGTCGTCGGCGCAGACGTAGGTGCACTGGTTGCCGCGCAGTTTCTGGAAACGCACCCACATGTCGGTCTGGATGTACTCGAGCATGTGGCCCAGGTGAATGGAGCCATTGGCGTAGGGCAGGGCGCTGGTAACGAGAATCTTGCGGGCTTCGGACATGGTGAGCGGGCCATCGGGTGTTACAAAGGAAGTCGGGCACTATAAAGCAGCCGCCAGTTGCAAGCCACCCGCCGTGCGCTCGCTGTGGCGCGCGCTGCTGGTATGATGCCCACCTGTTTTGCTCAGTCTTTTGGAGTTGCCCCATGAGCGCCATTACCCGCCAAGCGGTCGAAGCCTGCCTGCGTCAGTTCACCGATCCTCATCTCAATCAGGACCCCGTCTCTGCCGGCTGTCTGCGTGAGGTCGATATCCAGGGCGAACGGCTGAGCGTGCGCCTGGAACTTGGCTATGCCGCCGGGCTATTCAAGAGTGGCTGGGCGCAAATGTTGCAAATGGCCCTGGAGAATCTGCCGGGAGTGAGTGCGGCGCAGGTGCAGGTCGATGTGCAGATTGCTGCGCATGCTGGAGCAGGCCAGGTGCCGGCACTGGCTGGAGTGAAAAACATCATCGCAGTGGCTTCGGGCAAGGGCGGGGTGGGCAAGTCCACCACGGCAGCCAACCTGGCGCTGGCCCTGGCGTGTGAAGGGGCGCGGGTAGGTATGCTCGATGCGGACATCTATGGCCCCAGTCAGGGCTTGATGTTCGGCATTGCTGAGGGTACTCGCCCGCAGGTGCGTGAGCAGAAGTACTTCGTGCCGTTGCAGGCGCATGGCGTTCAGGTGATGTCCATGGCCTTTCTGGCGGATGACAACACGCCGATGGTCTGGCGTGGGCCGATGGTGTCCGGGGCGCTGATTCAATTGATTACCCAGACAGCCTGGGACGAGCTGGACTACCTGGTCGTCGATATGCCGCCGGGTACCGGCGATATTCAGCTGACCCTGGCGCAGAAAGTGCCGGTTAGCGGTAGCGTGATTGTTACCACGCCCCAGGACATAGCCCTTCTGGATGCCCGCAAAGGCATCGAGATGTTCCGCAAGGTACATATTCCGGTATTGGGTGTTGTGGAAAACATGGCGGTGCATATCTGCAGTAACTGCGGGCATGCCGAGCATCTGTTCGGTGAAGGCGGCGGCGAGAAACTGGCCGCGCAGTATGCTGTCGACCTGCTGGCGTCACTGCCTTTGTCGATGGCCATTCGTATGCAATGCGATGGCGGCCGACCGACCACCATCGCCGATCCGGAAAGCCAGATCGCCATGCTCTATCAGCAGATGGCGCGTACCGTCGGTGCCCGCCTGAGCCAGTTGAGTCAGGCGGGGGTGCCGAGCATCAGTGTCAGTGATGACTGATGGGCATAGGCGGGCCTGTGCCGCCTGCTTAGCCGAAGAACTTGCCGAGCATGCGTGAGACAAAGCCCTGGTCCAGGCTTTTTTTCACGCACGGCACATAGTGCTGGTCTTCGCGCTTGATGTGATTGATCAGCCATAGACCGATGTCTACGCGTAGCTCGCGTGCCACGCGCATCGGATCCGCGCCCTGGTCAAGCCGCACTGCATAGTTGTTGGCACGTTCACGGAAGGCCTCATGCACTTGCCGGTGAGCTGCCAGCATGGCGTAGCCGACCTTTTCCATCAGTGACTCTTCGAAGGTGTTGTGGGAAATCGCGTAGTCGATCAGCCCGCGTACGATCAGGCTGACCTGTTCACTGGCTTCGGCGGCAATGGCCGCTTCGATCTCGGCAAAGTAGTCGAACAGGCGTCTGTGTTGCTGGTCGATGATATCGATGCCTGTCTCGAACTCGCTGGACCAACTGATTTCAAAACCCATAGTGCGTGCTTCCATGTCATTTATTGTTGTTGTTGCCGGCTAAAAACCATGTAAAAAGTATGGTGTTTATTTTCTGGCGCTAGCCCTTTGACATGGATCAAGCTCTGGCGCTTTTGCGGGAAGGCTTTTGGCGCGCATAAAAAAACCCGCCGAAGCGGGTTTTTTCAGTGCGGAGGGGTTCAGATAACCTGAACTTCCTCGGCCTGCATGCCTTTCTGGCCGCGAGTAGCGACGAAAGACACGTTCTGACCTTCTTTCAGGCTCTTGAAGCCGTCGCCTTGGATGGCTTTGAAGTGCACGAACAGGTCGTCACCGGATTGCGGGGTGATGAAGCCGAAGCCTTTCTCATCGTTGAACC
>VFQM010001802.1_pt1 | contig 17656 bp, 15 predicted proteins | sample 3512391 | NCBI WGS metagenome assembly VFQM01 (sample SAMN10412369, study PRJNA504923) | tailings metagenome | isolation source: Replicate 1 from Balatoc abandoned mine | place: Philippines
ACTTGGACTTCTTGAATTCAGCAGACTCAATCTTATTGAATGTTACTGGGTAACGAGCACCCTTGAAGTAACGAATCTCAGGACGAGCAACGAAAGGAACTGAAGCAGCGATAGAATCAGGTTCTTTTTCGATGATTACGGTGGGCTCTTCAGTTACTTGACGATCTAGATCGGCAGCGGTAACTAAGGCTGGTGCTAGGATTTTACGGGTAAAACCGTCTTCACGTAGCTTTTGTCTAACGAAAGCAGACATGGCTACACTAGCTTCTTTTGTCATACCTTGATCGATTTTATCAAGGAAGGACTGGTTCAGAAACTGAACATTGATTGTTTCGGTATTGTAAGACACTTGTTATCTCCTTCTCAATTAAAACAGACAGACTTTTAGATGTGCAGTCTGGGTTGCAGAAGCAGCAACAACTTCTAGAACAAAACCGACATCGGTGATGGCACCAGCAGACAGGGCTAGCTTACCAGAAGCACCAGCAGCTAGAGGACTACCCGGAGCATAAGCACCAGCGGCGTAAGTTGTTGAGTCGATGTTAGCAATGCAATTGCCCCAAACAACGACGGCCTTGTTGGTGGCTAGTGAAGAACCACTATCACCATTACCACGAACTACTATACCGCAAGCACGGGTAGCAGCAGTAGTTTTAATAAGATTGCCACTGGCGTCTTTAGTAACGAAATCACCGTTAACTAGAGTAACACCGGAAGCAATTGTTTCAGTAGCCTCGCGGGAGCCATCAGCTGGCCAACCGCGAACGATACTTGCTCTATCTTCCATTAACATTATGTTTTCTCCTGTAAAGGCCTTACGGCCATTTATTATTTAGAAGGAATACACCTTCAAATTCTTTTAAGATAAGATGAACTCTAAAAGAGGATCAGTCTTTTCTCTTTTAACCCCTGCACCCTGACCAAGTGACCAAGGCTCTTGGGTTGCAGAAGCTACTTTATCCATTAGACTAGGGGAACTTTGTAGAACCTGGATTTCATCTTCGGTAAATCCAGCTGAAGCAAGTTTGATATGGATATCACTTCCTTCATCCCTTTCATTTATTTTAGCTTGTAATTCTGAGACTTTATCTTCTAACTCATTGATATAGCTAGCAGCTTTCTCTAAAATTTGAGCCATTAAAGAATCTTCTAAATTTTCAACTTCCTTCTCTACTAAAGAAGCTGCTTTCTCAAAAGGAATACCTTCTGACATTAAATCCTTGACACTAGATCTGATAGTAGATTCTAGATCATCGGCTTTAATCTGTTCAGCCTGTTTAATTAGTAGGTCTACAATATTAGACATATTTATAACTCCAATCGTTACTTAGTTATTTTAATTATTTTTTAGACATAGCTTTGTAGTCATGATGTAGAGTAATTAAGTCTCCTGCACCACCAGCAGCATGAGCACCCACGAAGGCACCTGTTACAGCACCAGTCGGAACACTCATACCAGTCTTAAGCTTGCTGTTAGATTTTCTTAGTATATAGTTGGCTCTTTTTCTGGTAGCTATACCCATCTCAGTCTTGGCTAATTTAGAACCAAGTTTAGCACCAAGAGCACCACCACCTACAGTACCTGCTAATCCTACGGCAGTAAGCTTAGCAAAAGTTTTTAATGCATTTTTAGACTCATCTGAAATTGCATTGCTTTCAGCTATTTTTTGAAGATACTTATTTGCCATTAATCCAGCACCTAATCCAACTAAACTACCGCCAACTATACCACGCTTTAAACCACTGCTTACTAATCGCTTAGTAGCCTTTTCTCCGATATCTCTACCAAGAGTATAAAAAGGTACACTAGCAGCATGTCCTATGGTGGAACCTACACCAGCACCTAAAAGACCTCCAGCAGTAACTCCTGCAAGAGGCCTAAGGTATTTATTGTTTTCCGTAGACTTTTTCACTAGCTTCTTTAACTAGTTCAACGGCTGTATCGAAATCTACGCCAGCTTCAACTAGTGCATCGTAAGCGGCTTTCTTCTCACGGTTCATGGCCATGGCAGCACCACCGACAGCGGCAGCAGCAGCTCCACCTTGAACTACGCGATTCTTAGCCATTTCTTTTAATGACTGACCGGCTAGATTAGCACGAGCCTTAGCGGATAGACCCTTCATTGTAGCAGCACCTTTTAGACCGGTAGTAGAAGCTTTAAGGTTTCCAACTTCTTTACCCACACCGGCTTTTAGTTTAGTGAGAACACCTTTAGCAGCACCGTTTAGACCAGTAGCAGAAGCTTTTAGATTTCCGACTTCTTTACCAACACCAGCTTTTAACTTAGTAAGAACACCTTTAACGGCACCTAGAGTACTAGCTTCTTTAACTAGCTCAACAGCTGTATCGAAATCTACACCAGCTTCAACTGCTTCTTCAAGAGCAGCTTGTTTTTCTTGTTCTAGTTCTTCTTCCTCAATTTCTAGAGCAGCTTGCTTAACTAGGTCAGTAGCTTCATCGAAATCTACGCCAGCTTCAACTAGGGCAGAAACGGCAGCAGCTTTTTCAACCTCATCCCCCATACGAGCAGCTTCAGCAGCAGCTTGAGATTCACCGGAAGCGGCAGTATTCTCTGAAACTGCACCAGAGGCTTTAGCATCAGCAACAATAGCATCAAGAATTTGGTTTACAGTACCTTCACCACCAGGAGTTTCCTGAACAGCAGCGTCATGCTGAGCTACCATAAGAGCATTATCTTCTTCAATTTTTGTTGGAACAGTACCTTCTTCGCCAGCTAGTTCTTCGATAACAGCTTGAGCAATTTTTTCAATTAGTTCGTCAGTGACGGTCATTTCTTTTTCCTTATCGTTAATTTGTGCAGCTTTAACCTGTGCTTTATCCATAGGTTGAGCGCCATTTTCAATTGCTTTATCAAGAGTTGAATCAGTCATTTCTTCTACTGTTTCATCACCAGACTCTGCAGTAGGAGTAATGGCTGCATCATGATCTGCAATAGCAACAGCATTCTCGGTAATAATTTCATTAGCCATTTTAGTAAGTATTGATTTAGCTAATGATCCGCCAGCTTTACCAGCAGCTTCGACAGAAGCCTTTTTGGTTAGCAGTGATTCTAATTCTTCTGATAAGCTAGGCTTTTCATCGGTTGAGATATCCTCTGAAGCAGATTTAGTAAGACCATGTTCTTCTTCTAAGTCTCTTAGCAAGCTTTCAATATTTAATGTACTCATTACTTAGTTTCCTTATTTTCATTTAGAATTAATTTTCTACCCTTACGAATTATTTTCGCAGTTATAGAAATGGCTCTACCTTTATTAGAATTAGAGGTAGATCCTATAGACTCAATAGTTTTTAATGCACTATTAATTCCAGAGTCTGCAGGGTTAAAATTTTTAGATGACACGGACTGTTCCATGGCAGCTTTACTTAGTTTAAATGCAATAGAGTTATCAGATGCATTTTTCGTTAATACTATTTTAACATTACTTGATGCAGGAGGTTGATTATAGTAACCACCTCTTTTTAATTCTTCATGTACTCTATTAGTTATAAACCATTTGGCTAGTAAAGCAGCACCACCTATACCTAGTAAAAGACTGAACCAATTATTAACACCTTTACCTATGGAGGCAGCCATAGTTTTATCATCAGCAATAGATGTATTTTCAGCATCTCTTGGAGATCTGACAATCCCTTGACCTAGAGATGCATATCCTAAGCCATACCCTGGTTCAATATAAGCCCTTTTCTCTACGTATTCAGGAAGTAAAGAAGAAGAATCCATGAACACAGAAACGGCCTTAACAACTGATGGTGTTAGAGACTCCATATGTTTATAGTCTGAATCTGGTAGCTCCATTTTTGATGGCCCCAATTCTCTTATAAGTTTATCTATATGTAAACCTAAACCTACACCTTTATCACCTAAGGTTCTTCTAGCTAAAAGCTCAGATAGGAATGTAAGTGACGGGGATATACCTAATACAGCAAATGTATTAAGTATTTCATCCACCGAAACATTACGTAGAGAGTCTAAAAGATCTAAATCTGGATCTTGAACTTTGTTTAATATGTTTTGTAGTACTGGATCAGCATCCACTACAGTACCCTCTATTTCTTTTATAAACTCTGATAGTTTATTTATAGAGGATTCTTTTATAATTGAGTCTGATAAACCTTCTGATTCAGCTAAATCTGCTGAACTTACTACTTCTACTCCTGCAACTTTTTGTAGTATAGAACTAGTTACATCTGCAGGTTTAATAACTATGCTTATATCGAAGAATTTTAATGGTCCTAAATTTAAGGCCATAACTTTCCTACCGTCAGGTAGTAATCTTCCAAGTTGAGTAGATAAGTGTGAACAGTATTCTTGTCTGGTACGGGCTTTATTGCCGCAAATACTACAAACGTCATATGGTGTTTTACAAGCCATAGAAGTGCTAGGATACATACCCATAGCTATTTTTTCTTCTATGTCTCTACCCAGCTCTTTATCTACTTCAGCAATAAGTTCTACCCTATGCATTCTCTCGTTATACACAGAGAATAGAACTTTACCTATTGATCTGGCAGGATCTTTATTTATGTGATGCCTAAAAACATGAGCAGGTGAGGTTTCAAATGTTTTATAATAATCTAAAAGATTAGACTCTGGAAAATAATCAGCATTTCTATTAGCACCATAAAACTCACCAGCACCCATAGCATTAATGTGTAAATACATCTTCCCTGGAATAGGGTCTATATTAGTGGCGTATTCCTGTATTCTGGAATCAGCTGCTTGCTTGATTAAAGAATTGGATTCAAAGTCTATAATAGATACTTGAATTTCTTCAGAATCAAAAAAAGAAGAGGAATCAATTAGCTTATACATAAGCTTAATTATACTATAGACTTAGGATTAAAGCTAATATTATCTTTATATCTACCCTCAAGCTCCGTTAATGTTTTAATAGTAACAGGGTCTATACCTTCTCCATGAATAGCATTGGCTAGAATTGAAGATAAAAGATTTGGATCTGTAGCTACGTGAGGAGCAAACTTAAAAATAGTTTCACCATATTGATGAACCTTATTTTTATCAGCACCTTTAAGAATTTTATTCATGCTAACTGCTTTATTTAAAGCCTCCATGAACTTTCTATATTGAGATATGTCAGCAGCTTGACTAATTAGCTTGCCTAGACCAGCGACTGTTGAATTAACAAGCAGACCTCCGGTAGATTTAGCTATACTATCAGTAATACCAGAAACCAAGGAAGATCCAATGGTATGTGAGGCATTTGCCCCTGATGGTAGAGAGTAATTCATGAAATCCATCATGGCAGCTTCTTTTACAAAACCATCCATAAAGGCATCTATCTCCTCTTCTGTTGAAAAGTGCTGTTTAGCTATATCTCTTAAGTTATCTAATTCCATATTAATTTCCTGATTAAATATATTTAATGTAATGCGTCCCAGACATCTGGACCCGACATTGGTTTCATACCAGCACCAGCAAGCAATGGTAAAGCGGCAGCTTTAGCCGTATTTTTAACAGGTGCAGTAGATAGTATTTTTCCAGCAGCACCAACACCAAGTCCTATTGGGGCTCCTATAGCAGTGCCAATGCTTTTACCTATTCCTTTACCAACTCCACCCACAGCCTTACCGGCTAACCTGGACATAGCACCAGCTAATTTCTCATGAAGCTGCTGTCTATTACTCTTTTCTTCAAAAAGGATATGTGCCTGTTTAAATAAGTCTACTAGGTTAAAAGCTTCTTTTAATTCTTTGTCAGTAAATACAGATCCTGAACTTGCTTCTTTAACTATACCATAAAGGGTATTTGATACTTTACTATACACAGATTCATCTGCCACAAATGCTAGTTTTTCTAATCCGTAAGGATCATTCTTTACAATATTTATAGCCTTCTCTAGGTTAAGTCCTAGTTCTTCTATATCGAAGGCCAGTTTCTCAAGCTGATATTTGTTGGTTAAGTATTCATTGCATAGTGCAGCATATTTTTCCTGCATGGATAAATCCATTTCTAATTCAGGTTCAGATGCTTCTTTTTCATGACTCTCAGATTTACAGTCACTTTCTGTAGTAGGAGTAGATATAACTATATCCCTCATAACTTCTTCATATTCTGCAACAGGGAATTCAAAAGTTCTATCAGGAGAGTTTTCTAATAGTTTTAGATACGCCAGGGAATTAGTGGCCTCTATTACACGTTTAATTTGTTCTGGATTTAATTTTAAATCTTTAGCACTATTAGCAATACTAGTACTTAGAGGTATCTCATTATTAACAAACCCCTCTACAGCCTTTATTGCTATGTCTTTTATTATGTCTGTGGAAACTTCCATTATTCTTCCTTATGTATATCTAAACTATCACCGAAATTATCTAAGTCATCTATAGATTTGAAATCCGGAATTACTTCCTTAAGTGCAAGCTCTAAGTCCTTCTTAGCACCTTCTGAGTCTATTACCCAAGTCTTTAAAAGTCTAGCTATATCTATGCTAAGCTTAACCCATTTCGTACTTTCCTTACTAGCCCCAGTATCATTTTTATTAAATAATGCTTCCTTAGACTTATAAATACAAGTACTAAACATTTCATTTAGGCCTTCAACCGGAGAAATATTAGTATGATATCCTAGTCTCCAGGAAATAAATTCTATACCTAAACTAATTGCCCAAAGTTTTAAATTAGCCTCATCTTTATCTTTACAAGATTCAATAAGTTCAAGCTTACTTAATCTATCAAATCCTTCTATATCATAGAATATTTTAGAGTACATATCCACTACAGGTAGGGATATTTCCAGCAAATCAGATATTCTACTTATATCTCTACTTGCTAAAAGACAAGATTCTATATAAGCTCTTTTAAGCTTACTATCATTAAGCTTTTTAGCTTCTAGATACAGTTTATAGTCATTACCACTTTTATTATCTAAAAGGTAATCAACATATTCTGATTTACCTCTAACCTCTTTAGATAATAGCAGCCCAAGTTCATTTGGAAACGTTGGCATTAGTCACAAGTTGACGTAGCTTAAATAGAGATTCTCCTAAATTCCTATAAACATTCTTTAATGAAGCTAGGAATGCAAATAGTTCATCAGCATCTCTTGATTTGCTTAAAGTATCTAGGTTAATTCTACTAATCAGTAGAACTCTACCGAGTCTGTCAACTGCCTCCTCGATGTCAGGTAAGTACTCTTCTATCTGTTCATACACATCAGGTGACTGTAATAGTTCGCTTATAATCGTAGCTTCAATTACCTGACCGTCATTAGTATCTAGAGAAGACTTAATAGAAGGTAGAAATGTATCTTTTCCGGCACCAAAATTGTCTACTTGTTCAAGAGCTGGTTCCCCAAATTGAGGTATTTCTCCTGCAGAAAAATCAGCCTTCTTAGAAAGGTATACTTTTACTCTTTTATTTTCTTTAGCTTGTTTGATAAAGGATTCAGCTACTACTGGGTGAATACCCTCTTTGATAACTAGTAGTTCCACTACTTTAGGTTCACCACCTACAGGAGTGCCATTAACGGAAAACTCTACGCCATCATGCGATAGGTCCATAGAGCAGCCAAGAGACAACAGTTCTGTTATACTTCTCTTCTTCTGGGCACTATTTACATTGACTTCTAAATCATTTGTTATATTGCTTCCAAGCTTAATCACCAAAGAGGTAAAGGGTATATATAGGTTATTACCTTCTTTTAAGTGATCCTGTTTGAAGTTCCTGAAAGCTAATATGTTCAGCATCTCTCCAGTTTGCATATCGGTAGCTCTTAAAGATGCACCATCTTGATTCATCTTAATATTACCACTACTAGAGAAGATTCCTATTAAATCCATATAGCTATTGAATATAGCAAAAGATCCATAATTGCTTAAATCTTTTAGCATAATAGGTGGATTAAATTCAAAAATAGCTTTTAATACATCTTTTTTATCTGAGCCTTCTCCAGTGATTACCGCAGATCCAGTAATGGCATAATCACTATTTTCAAAAATAATTGGGGTGACTCTACCATTCTCTTTAGAGCGGTAATTAGCTCCAAATCTATGGTCAGAGACATCGATAGTAGTTTTAGTTTTCGGAACATAACCAGTTCTAGTATGTCCACTAGATAATATAACTTTATAATCTTTACCAGCATCAATATTACTTATTGTCTGTAATGAACCCATTCTAGAGTAGTCTTCAGCATTAATAGCTACTCTGGATTCATTGGAAGATCCCCGTATGGCATACCCTTTTTCCAGAATAGATTTAACTTCCTCTTGACCTAAGTCATTTCCACCTGTTATGACTGAATAGGTTGCTGTGCTACCGACAGCTTTATGCTTTGGAGCTTCAGTAGCTTTATCTAATAAAGATCTAAGTATATCTTCTAATCCGAATATTTTATTAAGCTTAGTATAGACCTCTTTGTCAGAAACTATTTTTTCACGTACATGTTGTTTAAATGAATCTGGTAGTGAAGCCAGAAATTCGGTAAGCCTACTAGAAGTAGCATATACGAATTTACCAGTGCGAGGTGGATTGATTAAGTCATATACACTGGGATTCTGGACAACTGTTGATGGAATCTTTGTCTGTTTCCCAATACCAGCAGCTTGTGAGTTAATAATAAACTCTAGAGTTTTTCTTGTGATCGGTAGGAATTTGCCAGCACTGACATGATAGATTGAATCTATCGGGAATACATTACCAGCTTTTGAGATAACAGGAACGTAGAAAAATTCTTCACCAGCCTTGAGAATAAATAGACCAACCTGAGTGTCAGACTCATCCATTAATTCTTCAGAGACATCTTTGAATGTAACTACTAACCTACCTAGGTCAGGATGTGCTTGCAGAAGCTTAGCTAAGGCAATATCGGAAAATTCCATTTAAATTAGGTCCTTTATAACTGTAATTATTATTTTAACTTAACATCCCGGAGCAGGCTTAGCCACGGCATTTGAATTAGTTGATGCAATCTGCGTTTTATCTTTTTTATAGTATAACATAGGTGGGCTATTAGATTTGGTCAATATTTTTGCAGCATATCCTCTTGGGGAAGACCCATTTATATCTCTAACTTCTTTGAATGGATTACCTAAATATGAAGCAAGGCCTAATGTGAAGGCTTCCCAATTATCCCTCGCTTTACCGTTTTTTCTGTATATGGAGTATTTATGGTCCAGCACTATCATTTGAGATATTACACCACGAACTATACCCATATCATCATGGGTGAATACTGTTTCTAAATCTGTACCTATAGGTATTATAAGCCCCAATTGACTTGCTATTGTTTTATATTTAGTTTGTAAAAACTCTTGCCCGTTTTTTGATCCCTTATATAAGTATGATCCCAGTATTTGACCTAGGCCCCATCCTTGTAAGCCTTGCTCTCTTATTGATAATGGGACCAATAGGTTATCCCTAGCATCCACATATATAGGATCTGTTACGTAAGCAAATCCCACGGAACCTTTACGGGATCCATTGACAGGACTCCTAGCAGCCGGATTATAACTTGATTCATAATATTGTTGGGCTAATAATATATTCTCTATATTATTAACCTTTTTTAATTCTGGAAATAGTGGTAAGTATCCACTTATATACTTACGTATTTTTTGTACGTGCTCAGCATTACCTTTAGCAGAACTATTCTGTTTAACGGCCATTAATATTTACCATTTTCCCCTTCACCAAACTCGTTACCTATAACGTAGGAGGTTATAGGATCAGTAGAGTGAATGTTAGATTCTGCACCAGTAGCAGCAGCATCTTTCAATGTATCACGAAGTTTATTAAAGGATAGCTTCGATACCCAGTTACTATCTAGTAGTTTTGCAGTTTTTAAACCTGGAACTATAGGGTTGACTTTAAGGCCAGAACTACTAACCTTTACAGAAGATATACCTGCTTTAGCTAGCTCATCAATATGATTATGAGTTAGTATAGTTCCAGGAACCATTTCTAGTATGCCTTGTGATAGCATTTTACCCTCAGCAGAGGATAGAGCTACTAATTTACTGTCATTACGTAAATGCTTTTCTATCTGTGCAACTGGAATTTTTTGTCCTGGTAAAAATCCAGTATCTCCAGGATGCTCTACCTCTACATACTTAAGTAGATTTCTAGAAATAAGCTCGAAGTGTCTATTATCTAATCCGGAACCATATATATCACGAAGCTTAGAAGTTAAGTATTTTCTTCCTGCCCCTAACCCTTTTAATTCTACTAATTTTCTAGGATTAAGAGTACCAGTGGAGAGAGGGTCCCCTCTTTTAACATGATCACCGGCTTTTATAATAGGCTGCTGTATTCTGGAGATAAAATGATTTACCCCGTTTATATTTATCTCATAATCTTTAAGAGGCGTTTGTTTAACAGACACGACTTTACCATCCAGGGTAGCAATACCTGCTTCATCTCGGAAATTCTCAGCAGGGTTATTAAGAAGATTGCTAGCTTGTTCATATGCATTACCCCCGCTACCAACCTTAGCTCTATGCTTTGTAGATAGCATAGCTTGGGTAAGAACTTCAGATACAGACTGAGATGCTATTACACCTACGTTTTCACCTATGGTTGGTAATCTACCATTAGCCATGAGGCCATAACATTTTTGGCACACACCCTCATGAGCCTCACAAGTCATAGGGCTCCTAACTTTTACTTGTTTTTTAGAATGAGATAACTCTTTGTAGTAATACTCATCTATATACTTATTTGTCCCCGCCTCGTATCTACCAATAATAGATTTTTTCTCTGAGATGGGGAAGTTTATACCGTTGGTAGTTTTACAATCTTGTACTGTAACTACTTCATGGAATAGATTCGGTGTTAATTGCTTGAATAGTGCACCAGGAAGGGCAGTAGACAACTGAGTCAATACTGTGTTAGATCTTCCCTTATAAGACATGGCTAAATGTTCAGCAGTACTAAGCCCCTCGCCAAAAGATTTTTTAATGACAATAGGGATAAAATTACCTTTAACATCTGTAGAAAGTAAAGGAGACCCAGTAGCTTGTGCTAACTGGTCAGGGTTACCACGAGCCCCTGTAAGAGCCATCTTAGCAGCAGTAGACCCTTTACCCACCATATATTTAAGGTTAGCTTTATTAAAGTCTCCTTGGAAGGAGTCAGCTAAATCTATGAGTTCTTTATCTTTTTGCTCTTTAGACTTTTTACTATTAATAATAGTTTTTACTTTGTGTTCGAATTCAGAAAGCATAGTTTGTCTTTCTGAGCTATCATTGTCATAATCTGATAACGGAGTACTGGCCCCTATTTCTGTAGCTTTACTAAAAAAAGTTTGTCCCAGAGTATTTATAGTATCATGGGAGTTTTCTCCACCATGTTTTAATAGATTTAGAATAAGATCGTGCACTCCCTTCTTATCTAGAACCCTATATATATCATGGACATCCCTGGCTTCCTTAGTGGGAAGCATGGATTTTATAAGTATAGCCCCTGGTGTAGTTATTTTATCAGACATTTATAGTTTTTCAGTAGTAGAAGAATCTGTTTCCTTCTTTTCTTTTTCTTCAGACATAAGTATAGGTGAACTAGTAACAAATCTAAGTATGGCTATAGATAGAGATAATCCGGCACCTATAAGACCGAGTGTTTCCTTATTTATATAAGGTGTTAGTATTCCTAGATTCATTTCTAAAGCACTAGCTATTGACAATAGGAAAGCGAATCTCATTGTACGAGATTTATATATTCGTTTTATTATATCCCACGTCATATTATTTTTTACCCTTAGAAGCAGATTTAATTTTTATAGGAGTATTATCTTTTATTTTACCCTCTTTAAGAGCCTTTAATACTTCTTCCTCTGATTTAAATTCCATGACAGCCTGGCTCATGTCAGGCTCAGTCATATGCACAGAACCAATAATAGCTTCATGCCCTGGGGCAACTAATGTCTGGCCTAATCCCTTGCGGAAATCATACATTTGATGTTGAGGAAGCATATTCTTCTTAGCTTCTTCAATTGCCTCCGGACCCATAGGTAAAAATACTGATAAAGCATCACCATCATAATCACCGGCATATAGGGGTAGATGTAAAGGATTAACACCTATGGTTTTACCCTCAATAGGTACAGGGTAGTGTGCGGTAATATTACTACGCATTAGAGTAGGTGCTCTGTTTACTATTACTGGTATAGATTTAATCATTTTGTTAAAACTATCAGTAGCAGATGGGTTTCTGTCAGACCAAGCCTTCTCAGCATCGATATAGGAATAACCTTTTTTAACAAGATCTCTAACTATGTGAAACTTATACATGGTCCACAAAGAGTCTTTAGGCATAGCTATTTCATTGAAACCTATATTGGGTTCAGCATAGATAGTACCTCTACCGCTGAAATCTTGTTTCTTGGATAATATCTTAGAGTGGAAATACCCTGCTTTGGGACCGGTGGAACCAGCTATCTGATGTAAGATACCTTTTATGTTTCTACCTCTACTTGCCCCTGAGATAGCCTCTCCCAACCCTGCTACTGCCTTGTAACCATCGTATAAAGCCTTACGTTCACTAGTAAGCTGTTCTGGTGGCAGGAAGTCTTTAATACCTTTTAAAGCATTATTAACAGTCATATGATCTACATATAACTGATTAACATCATTAAACTCTATTCTATTGCCAGATTGTATAGTGACGGGTCTAGAAGTAGGTGGAAGAACAGGAACATTACGTATAATGTAAGCATCGTGGGGTTTAAGACCCATCTTCTTTAAACCAGATAGATATTTTATACGCTTAATCATAGCATCTTTTTTAGATGCGGATTTAACAGTATGCACTTCCTTAGTCAGTGATTCTATCTCAGAATCAACATCAATATGTTTTAGAAGCTCTTCAAAAGCCTCACCACCAACTTTAACTTCATCTGTCATTTTTCAGCCCTATATACGATGCTATTTTAAAGTTTACGTTCTTTAACAACTTTACCACTGGAATTATCAATTATATGAAATTTATCATTGTCAACTTTTTTAATACCATAAGCCCCAGAGGTTATCTTTTCAAACTCTGAAGATGATAGCCCTAATAAAGATCTAACTGGATTTTCAAATACTGGATTAACAATAGGTTCCGCTAACTTGTAATGTGACCATTTATTACCTTTTAGACCTCCAGTAATAGCAGCATCAAATAAACCACTATCTTCTGGCTCAATATTTTTGGCACTTAATATTAAAGGCTCATGTATTTCACCATTACTGAGGGCTACTATATCGTGATCCGTCATAGGTGCAGCTGTAATCTTGGAAGATTCGTGATTAACTTTGATACCGGCCCCTGTTAGATAATTAAAAAACTTCTGTGTAGCAAAAGTAGTTTTAGGTTTAGGTAGAGGATGACCATTAAGGAATCTAGACCAATACTCAGAATTTTCCTCAGACTTAACGGTGGCTATCTCTTTAAGATTATGTCTAGCATTAGACCCTAGAAGACCTAGCATTTCCATATATCCTACGGACTTAGAGCCCTCCTCACCACCTTTTACCGGCTGCATGACATTATCATAAGCCCCTACGTTTCTTGCACTAGCATTCTGATCAGTAGTTTTATATAACTTAAGTATATATTGAGGACCAGTTAATATTTTACCTAGCTCTTTACCAGACTTAGGATCGACTAAAGTATCTGTATCTGAGACGCCATGCTTTTTCAACTCTTCATTTAAAGTTTTTAAATTATTATCTTTAGAATAGTTGTGTATTAAATAAGGTTTACCAGTTTTCTGAGCTATTTTTCCGGCTACAGTTTCCATGATTTGACCTAAGTTAATACGGCTGGTTACAGAGGCGGGGTTTAAAAGTACATCAACAGGTTTACCAGTCCCTTTATTAAAAGGCATATCGTTATCAGATAGTATAAGGGATACAATACCCTTATTACCATGCAATCCAGTAAGCTTATCTCCTACTTCTAAATCTTTTACCGATCTTATAAGTATCCTTATTGATTTGCCTTCAGTATGTGCATCAACAACTCTACCTGGTTCTTCATGTGTCCAAATCTCACTTACTAATCTATAAGGATTAACTAAAGTTTTATGGAGTCTACCCAACATTTTATCTTCAGGAGTAGGCTCTCTTTTCTCTAAAACTGCATATACAGGATCTCCATGATGTAGAGTAACACCAACTTTAGGGAAACCAAGATCGTCTAAATTATCTAGCTGTTCTTTGGTGAATTTATTGGGGAAATATCTTCTAACGAGATTTTTCCTGGTTACAGAATCAGGAACAACATCATAATCAACTTTGTAAGAATGATGACTAGAAAGGGATTTAGCTGCAGACTGAGATATAACTATACCATCCTCATGGTTATAACCCTTATAGGGTAGATAAGAGACTGTTAAGTTTTTACCTAGGGCCATGTGACCTTCTTTAGTATAGTTATTATCTACAAGCACCTGTCCAGCATGAACTGTGTCACCAACATTAACTAAAGGTTTTTCATCATCTAGAAAACCCTTCATATTAAATGGAAGATTTTTAACTAAAGCAACATCTACTTTTTTATTGTCTTTTGTTTTTATAACTATCTTTTTATCATTGATAGAGTGTATTACGCCCTCTACCGGGGCAACTGTACTAACAACGCTGCCAAGTTGTTTAACAAAAGGTTTACCAGATTCAGAGACAGTTTGTACTAATGGAACTTCTCTGTTTACCAAAGATAGTGCTTGAGGTAGAGCCTTACCAGCCATAGTTAGTCTACCTGGGTGGTTACTATTAAGGAAGGGTACCAGGTTAGTAGTGATAGTATAAAGACTTGTAGAGTCAGGTACCCAATATTGCACCTGTGATCTAGGGACTTCTTTAAGTTGCCCCTTATCCTGAGCCTGTACAACCTTCTTACCTTCTTGATGTGGAAACCCTACTACTGAATTCATTAATTCAGCTACTGATAGAAAGTGTTCTTTACCTTTATTATCTACAACTCTGGAATATAAAGTCCCTTCTCTATCTCGTCTAGCACTGATAGTGAAACGTTGGTCGATACCTGCATGGCTAGATTCAGGAGTTCTAGTAGGATCAATGATTCCCAAGTGAGAAGGATCGATGTTACGAGCAGTCATGGGAACACCACGTTCAGATCCAATACCACCCTCATCTGCACCTAGAACAGTAACTTTACCTACATTCTCCAAACTCTCTAAAGGATTAGTTTCACTGGGAGTAGAGACTAGAGGGGACTCTAGTATATAGTTGGAATATACTTTATTAAAAGGCTTGGCCTGAACCGCATCCCTGATTCTAGGATGTGCAGGATTAATCTTTTCTAGATTGAAAGATAATTTATTTTTTATCTTCACAACGGATGCATGTTCTTTTTCAAAACGCCTAGATAGATAGTCTGGTAGGTTTTGTACGCGTTTAAACTGTAAAGAGTCTCTATTATCTTCTTCCCTTTCTCCAGTATGCACTTTAACTAGATTGTGTAGGGCTAGAAGAATGGTTTCTGACCTTACTGAATCCAATTCTTTACCAAGTGTAATCTTTGTAGTTACTTTAGATAACTCAGATCTCTCTAAAGATATCTTAATATCGCTAACCATTTGGTCTGGAGTAGCAGATTTAGTTCTCAGGGAAGTAGATACCAATTTGTTATATATATCGTTGATAATCTTAATCTCCTTACCTTCGGAGGCTTTCAAGTTAGCAGCCCAAACTTCAGAGGGAACATATTTGGTAACTTGAGAATTACTAAGCTCAAACACCTTAGTTAATAGAGGGGCTAACAAAATAGAGGATGAAGCTACATTTATCCAGAAAAGACTAGTCTTAGGGTCTAGAGTTATAGAAAAGCTTCTACCAGTACCCGTGTTTATGTGAGATTCTAACTCTCCTGTTTCTTTACTTCTGGTATAGACACCAGGTCTAAGTTGAAGCTGATTGGCAACTACGTAGTTGTTACCGTTATATATTAAAGTATGCTTACCTGTTAAGTGGAAAGCATCCATTATAGTAAAGTTCTTCTCCTGATCAACTACCTTACCAGTAGCTTTACTAACGAGAGTTAAATCACCTTTAATAGGATATGTTAAAGATTTGGATTTTAGAATAGCCTGTTTTTCATCCTCTTGTGTATAGTCCCTACGCTCCACATGAATATTGGAGAGTATAAGTTCGTAGTTCTTATTCTCAATGGGAAACTGTGATTTAAGTCCTTCCACTAAAGCAGTATCGGCCTGATCATTGACTGCTTTAGGAGAAGAGAATATTTTCATTAATTCTGCCATATTACCGCTTTTCCAAGTATGTAATTACTATAAAGAAATTATCTTGAAAAGAAAATTTATCCTTACTAAGTAGTATTTTATTTGTGCCTTCTAACGCCTCTGTCTCAAGTAACTCTAACATTCCTAGATCACCAGCATCACTTAGATTCGCTTTGAAGTATCTAACCCTGTAGTCTTTAGGATTTAAAGAACCAGGTTGAGAGCTGCCGGGGGTTGGCATCCCAATATCTTCGATATTTATTCCAGGTATACTCACTTATGCTCCCCCTTACTTTTTTTATTTTTAGATCCAGAAGTATTATCAGTCTGTTGATTTGAAGCTGTAGAGTTGGGGTCTTGGCCAGTATTCTGACCAGGCTCTTGATCGGGTTCCATAGGTGCATTAAGCATATTTTCTTCCATTATTTTTCTTGTGAGTATAAATAAAGGGTAGTTTTCAAGTTTTAATGTAACTAATACACTTTGTATAGCAGCTGGGTCAGCTGAAGATAATTGCCCAGCTAATTCTGATGCTTTTTGTAATAGCTCCTTATAATTATCGTCATCCGAAAGTCTCTTACTTATATCTTTAGATGACGCAAATTCAGCCTGCTCTACTTCGAAGTTTGTCTCGATAATCTTTTTAGCCTTTAATACTTTGTCAGCTTTTACTTTTTCTAACTCCTCACTGTAGTCCAATCCTAAGGCTTCAAATAAAGAGCTTATTGAGGCCTCACCTTGCTGCACTAATCCGCTAAGTTCTTGTTTAAATACGTCATCGTCCATTAATTTGAATGGTGTCATAGATACACTACAAACCTCAATAGATAGGTATGTAGCTACTTTAGACATCACCCAGTTTATTACATCCACCAACTGTGTTACATAGCTGTGCATAGTATTTTCCAACATCCTAAGCCCCACAGTTGAACTGGTCCAGTTAGTAGTTCCACTTAATAACTCTTGAGATACACCAAGGCTTAATAATATAGATTGCTCAGCCTGTTGTATTTCTTGAGAAACTAATAAATTCTTACCTTCACCACCTATAGTCTGATACCCGACAGGCACAGGGGCTATTACAAAATGATTTTTATCCCTCTTGTGTTTTTCTAAAGCATCCTTCATGTTAGCCGAGAAATTCTTAAGGCTCATACTAACGACAGGATCGGAATTACCAGTTTGAGCCTGTGGGAAAACAACTCTCATAGGGTTTAGATATTCCGTAGCTATAGCCTCATTGGCCTTACGCAGAGTAGCTTGATAAAACACTAAGGAAAATAATGCCACTAGAGGAGGTATACTAATACCTTCAATCATACTACCTGTTGATACATTCCTTAAATGGAAGATGTTTTCAGAGTCAAATTTAAAATCCTGATTATGTTTAATGGCCTCTATGAAGGCCCAAGGTATACTATTTACAAATA
>VFQM010001804.1_pt1 | contig 17641 bp, 19 predicted proteins | sample 3512391 | NCBI WGS metagenome assembly VFQM01 (sample SAMN10412369, study PRJNA504923) | tailings metagenome | isolation source: Replicate 1 from Balatoc abandoned mine | place: Philippines
GCTCCTCGCCGCCCAGCCCGCCCGGCGCCGCGCCTCCTCGGCCAAATCCCGCCCCCTCCGAATCCGGATCCCACCCCGCCTCCAGCAAAACCCGCAGCGCCTCCTCGCTCCCCCGCCCGCACGCCCAGTGCCCCGGGTGGTTCCCCGCCGCGTCCGGGCTCGCCGCCCGCGCGCCGGCCGCCAGCAGTCGCCGGACGCACTCGGCCGCCCCCTCCCCGCCCCCCGCCAGCCCCGCCGCCACATGCAGCGCGCCCGCCCCGAACACCCCGGAAACCGTCGGGTCCGCCCCCGCCTCCAGCAAAATCCTCACCCCCGCCGCGAAGCCCTCCGAGGCCGCCACATGCAGCATCGGCAGCGATCCGCCCGAGGAAGGATCCGCCCCCGCCTCCAGGAGCCGCCGAACGCACCCCTCGCTTCCCGCCCGGAGCGCCTTGCTCAGCGCCTTCGCGCCCCCATCCTCCCTCGCCGGGTCCCACCCCGCCTCCAGCAGCGCCTCGAGCGCCGCCTCGCTGCCGGCCTCGCACGCCAGGTGCCCCGCCTCGTTCCCTCCGCCGTCCTTCCCGCGAACTTTCGCCCCGCCCGCCAGCAGCGCCCGCGCCGCCGCGCCCGCCCCCCTGCGCGCCGCCTCGTGCAGCGCCGTCCTCCCCCCGGGCCCCTGCCTCCCCGGCTTCCACCCCGCCTCCAGCAGCGCCTTGATGATCCTCTCGTCGCCCCGGCTCGCCGCCGCGAACCCCGGCGAGCGCCCCTCCGGATACGCCGCGTTCGGGTCCGCCCCCGCCCTCAAGAGCTCCCTGGCCTCGCGCTCGCGCCCCTCCAGGCACGCCCGCAGCAGCCGCTCCTCCCGCTCCCCGACCTCGCCCATCCCCATTCCCCCTCCGATCCGTCCCCTACAGACCCCGCTTCCCGCCCGGCTCGCTCCCGCGCGCCGGCCCCACCCCCTCGCCCAGCCTCGAGCGCTGCTCGGCCGCCCTCAGCCGCGCCACCGCCTCGCCCGCCTCCGCCCGGTCCCGCTCCCGCGCCTCCGAGACCCTCCGCGCCAGCGCCGCCTCCCGCCGCCCGACCGCTGCCCCCTCGAGCCCCTCCTCGCGCGCGAACTCCCCGAACGCCGCCTCCAGATCCTCCAGCCCCCTCTCGCCCGACATCGCCAACAGTCCCAGCTCGAACCCCGCCAGCGAACCCTCCGGCGCCCACTCCATCTCCCAGGGCGCGCCCCCGGGCCCGAGCCGCGATCGCCCCAGCTCCACCCGATACCCCCGCGCCTCCAGCCGATCCAGCAGCCGCCGCGCTCGCTCCCCCAAATCCGCCATCGCCTCGGCCTTCGCCCCCTCCCTCGACCCCTCCGATCTCCCCGCCCAGCGCCTCCCCCGCTCCCGATCCTCCCCTCCGACCCTCCGCGCGAACGTCAGCGCCGCCAGCCCCAGCGCCTCCCCCCTTCTGCGGAACAGCGCCACGCGCACCCGCTCCACCAGGATCTCCCCCTCGCTCATAGCCGCCGACCCCTCCCCTTCCCCGGATCCGCCATCCGCTCCCCGCCCGCTCCGCTCAGCCGCAGCCTCTCTAGCGCCGCCTCCGCCTCGGCCTTCCCGAAATTCGAGGCCTCCTCCCAATCCCAGAACCTCTCCTCCCCGGCCAGGCGCGCGCTCACCAGCGCCCCCTCCAGCCCCCGCTCCTCCGCCCACGCCCCCAGCGCCGCCGACAGCCTCCCCAGCCACCCGCTCGCCTCCCCCGCGTCGATCCGCAGCGCGTCGAAGAATCCGGCCGCCGAACCTTTCGCCTCATAGGCCGCCTCGATCCTCACCCCGAACCCCGCCAGCGCGCCCTCCCCCAGATCCCACCCCAAATCCTTCAGCTCCGCCCCGCTCCCCGCGCACTCGAGCCCCGCCGCCCGCGCCGCCTCCCGCGCCGAGCTCGCCCACTCCTCCAGCAGCAGCCTCGACTCCCCCCGAAAGCGCGCGAGCGCCTTCCCCGTCGCATGCCTCTGCATCTCCCGCGCGCGCTTCGCCCCCTCCCCCTCCTGCGCCTTTCGCGCGATCGTCACCAGGCAATCCCCCGCCCACCCCGGCGCCGTCCGCCCGTCGGGCATCCGCCGCAGCGACACCAGCCTCGCCTCCACCCGGTCCACCACCAGCAGCTCCGGCTTGCCCATCCCCCGATCCCCCATCACATCCCCCGCGGCTTGCGCTTGGCCCCAGCCTCGGCCCCCTCCGGCGCCGTCTCCCCGCCCAGCGCCAGCCTTTGCGCCCGCGCCGCTGTCGCCTCCCGGAACACCGGCAAGTCCCTCCGATCCTTCATCGACCCTTCCAGCCACAGCCTCGCGATCCCCTCGAGCGCCTTGCGCGCGAGCTCCTTGTCCGCGCTCCAGACGCCCCCCAGCCGGAACCGCCCCTCCCCGAGCTCCTCCGCCTCGAACACCGGCGAGCTGTTCCCCGAGAACGCCCCGCGCCGGCGCACATCCTCCAGCCACACCTCCCCGCCCTCTCCGATGCTCACCTTCGCGCGCCCCACCTCCAGCCCCTCCAGCAAGCCCCCGGGCCCGTTCTGCGCCCCCAGCGCGAACTCCAGCTCCGCCTCGATCTCCCGCGCTCGCTCGCGCCGGATCCTCCCGCGCCGGAACTCCGCCTCCAGCTCCCGCCCGAACTCCCCGAGCTCGCCTAGGCTCCGGCAGAAGCTCTCGCACCCGTTCCCCTTGAACCCCGCCTTCCTCGCCTCCTCCTCGCTCACCGGCTCGTATTCCCCCAGCCAGAACGTCTGCGCGAGCGCGCGCGCCGCGAGCTTGCGGATCCCCTCCATCTCCCGCCCCGCCTCCACCGCGATTTTCCCCTCCCACCCCCGCCCCGGTCCCCCGCGGCGCTCCGCGATCAGCTCCACCTCCGACTCAGCCCCCTCGCTTCCGAGCTTCGGGCGCCATCCCGCCCCCGCCGCCCTCAAGTCCGCTTCCTCCGCCTCCTGCGGATTCTCCCGCTCCATCAGATCCCGCGCCAGCCCGAAGAGCCGGTCGGCCTCCTCCCGGGCCGACGCCTTCCTCCGCGCCGCCTCGCTCGCCTTGAGCGCCGCGAGCGCGAAGCTCTCCTGCCAGGCCCTCAGCCTCGCCGCTCGCTCCCGATCGCGCTCCTCCCACTCCCGCCTCGCATCGCTCTCCCAGCCCATCTTCGCCCCCTCTCTCTTCCGGTTCCCCGCGATCGTTCCATTCTCGCGCAATCTCCGCTCCGTGTCCCCTTTGACTTCCACCACCTTTTTCCCCATAATCCCCCCTTTGCGTTCCGGCTTCGGCCACATCATGGGCAGTAGCTCCTCCCCTTTCCTTCTCCTCACTCTCTCCTTCCTGCTGGTCCTCCTCAACGGATTCTTCGTCGCGGCCGAATTCGCCCTCGTGCGCCTGCGCGACACCCAAGTCCAGGAAATCGCCGCCTCCCGCGGCTGGCCCGGGCGCCTGCTCGCGCGCGTGCACTCCCAGCTCGACTCCCACCTCTCCGCCTGCCAGCTGGGCATCACCCTCGCCTCCTTGGGCCTGGGCTGGCTCGGCGAGCCCGCCGTCGCCTCCCTGCTCGAGCCCCTCTTCGCCGCCGCCGACCTGCCCCCCTCCCTCGTCCACCCCGTCTCCTTCGGCCTGGCCTTCGGATCCATCTCCTACGCCCACATCGTCCTCGGCGAGCTCGCCCCCAAATCCCTCGCCCTCAAGATCCCCGAGCCCCTCGCCCTCTGGCTCGCCCCTCCCCTGGCCGCCTTCCGCCTCCTCGCCCTCCCCTTCATCCTCTTCCTCGACGCGAGCTCCGCCCGCCTGCTGCGCGCGCTCGGCCTCGAGCGCGTCTCCTCCGGCCCCGGCTACACCACCGAGGAGATCCGCCGCATCGTCTCCTCCCCGGATCCCGACTCCGGATCCGCACCCCCCGAGGAATGGCTCCCCCTCGCCCACGCACTCGAATTCCTCGAGCTCGAGGTCGAGGACCTCATGCGCCCCTTCTCCGAGTGCTCCCGCCTCTCCTGCTCCGAGCCCGTCCGCGACGCCATCGAGCGCGCCTGCTCCGCTCGCTTCTCCCGCTACCCCTGCCTGCGCGAAGACGGCTCCGTCGCCGGCGTCGTCCACATGAAGGACCTGCTCGCCGCCCTCGCCGCCGGCGAGCTCCCCGACTCCCTCGACCTCCTCCTGCGCCCCGTCGAGCCCGTCAGCCCCAAATCCCCCGCCTCCGACCTGCTGCGCCAATTCAAGGCCGGATCCAGCCACTTCGCCATCGTCGGATCCCTCGAGAGCCCCATCGGCTTCCTCACCATGGACAACCTCCTCGAGGCCCTCATCGGCGAAATCCGCGACGAATTCAAGAAAAGCCAGAACGACATCCTCCGCCAGGACGACGGCTCCGTCCTCGCCAAGGGCAGCGTCTCCCTCTTCGCCCTCTCCCGATCCCTGGGCCTCTACCTCCCCGACGACGACGCCTTCTCCACCCTCTCGGGCCTGCTCTCCTCCCGCGGCGACATCCCCCAGGAAGGCCAGCTCTTCGAATTCCCCGAATTCTCCGTCGTCGTCAAGCGCATGCGCGGCCCCAAAGTCGTCCTCGCCAAGGCCTTCCTCCCGCGCGAGCTCCCCGCCGGCGCGCGCGAATCCGCCTCCGACGACGCCCCCGCCTGATCCTTCCGGCCCGGCCTCCCCGCTCCTAACCGAGCGCCGCCGCGATCAGCACCGACAGCAGGCTCATCCACGCGAACGCCACCAGCGCCGCCACCAGGACCAGCGGCAGCCGATCCTGCCCGAGCCACTCCCTCCATTTTCCGCTCATCGCCCCCTCCTTTCGCCTTTCCCCCATCTTCCCCGCCGCCCGCGCCGCGTCAACCCCTCCTCCGCCCCTCTCCGCCAAATGGCGGAGATCCCTCCTACAGCCCCGCCCTCTTGCCTCGCCCCTCCCCGGGCCCGGCCGCCCCCTCCAGCCTCACCCGCTGCGCTCGCGCCGCGAGCTCCCGGAGCGCCTTGTCCCTCCCGTCCGCCTCCTCCAGCCAATCACCCTCCGCCCGGCCCCCCTCGAGCGCCTTGCCGATCCGCCGCAGCCCCTCCTCCACCTCCTGGCGCACGCTCTCCGAAATCCCCATCAGCGCCAGCTTCACCCCCGGCGAGATCCCCTCCTGCACCAGCGCCTTCGCCGCCAGCCGCGCGCTTTCCCCATCCCCCTCCAGAAACGCCAGATCCTCCGCCCTCACCCCATACCGCCCCAGCGCCTCCCGCCCCGCCCTCTCCGCCTCGCTCGCGTCGCGCAGCAGATTCCCCAGCTCCCGCTCGAGCGCGTCCCGCCCGGCCTGCGCCCGCAGCGCGCTCCACTCCCCCTCCCCGCTCCGCCTCGCCCTCTTCGCCGTCTCCCCCTTCGCCCAGTCCCGGTCCGCCGCCGCCAGGCGCGCCGGCAAGTCGCTCCCCGCCACGGCCGCCAGCCGGATCACCCACTCCAGCCCCGCCGAATCCCGCTCCCGCGCCATGATCTCCCCGATCCCCTCGCTCACAGCCCCCTCCCTCTCCCCGATCCCCCCATCACAGCCTCCGCCTCCCCGCCCCCGGAAGCCCCGCTCCCGCTCTCTCCTCCAGCCGCTCCCGCTCCCGGGCCGCGCTCAGCATCCGCGCCGCCGACTCGCACAGATCCGCCTCCTCCATATCCGGATACCTTTCCTCCAGATCCCCCCACCCCGCGATGTCCACCCTCCACCCCCCGAACCCCTCCTCGCGCGCCACCGCCTCGAGCGCCTCGCGCACTGCCTCCGCCGCCCGAATCCTCCACCCCGCGCCCTCCCGCTCCCCCGGCCGCGCCTTCGCCTCCAGCCAAAAGCCCCCGCGCGCTCCCTCCGGGTCGCTCTCGATCGCATCCATCGCGTCCGGATCGTCCCCGCGCGGATCCTCCCCGCGGAACCCGAGCGCCTTGAGCCGCTCGAGCGCCCTCCACGCCAGATCCCCCAGCTCCCCGCGCGCCTCCCGCGCCGCCGCGAAATACGACCCCTTCATCCCCGGCCCCTCCGGATCCCTCTCCCGGTAGTCCAGCGTCGCCCCGCGCTCCTCCCCCACCTCCCGCGCGAACGTCAGCAGGCACACCGCGAAGGGATCCCCCCATCCGCCCTCCTCCTCCATCAGCGCCAGCCCGATCTGCTCGACCAGATCAATCCGCCTCCTCATAGCCGCCTCCCCCCGCCGCCTCCGCGCCCTGGTGCGCTCGCCCCCTCGATCTCCTTGCTCTCCCGCAGCGCCCTATGCCGATCGAGCGCCTCGCTGGCCATCTGCTCGTCCGAGCGCCCCGGATACCTCCCCTCCAGATCCCCCCACCCGTGGATCTCCGCTACCGCCCCGATCCCCTCCTCGCTCGCCAGCTCCTCGAGCGCCGCGCGCAGCCGCTCCGCCGCGCGCTCCCGCCAGCCCCCCCGCCCCGCCTGGCAGGCCACCTCCGCCTCCATCCAGAACCCCGCCGCCCCACGATCCCGCGCGCCCTCCCACTCCAGCGGCTCCGGATCCTGCCCCTCCAAATCCGCGAACCCGTCCTCCGCCCACAGCCCCAGCTCCCTCGCCCTCTCGAGCGCCTTGGCCGCCAGCGGCGCGATCTCCCCCCTCGCCCGCTCGCGCGCCTCTCCCCAGCGCCATTCCCCCTCCCCCCTGCGCGCCATCGCCGCCCGCCGCTCCCCCGCCTCCCGCGCGAACGTCAGCAGGCACAGCGCGAACGGGTCGTCCCCCATCCAGTCCCTCGAGGCCGGATCCTCCGCCCCCACCAGCGCGATCACGATCTGGTCCGCGATCGCGATCCGCCCCGCTCCCCGCCCGCTCTCGCCCATCCTAGCCCTCCGCCCCCGGCGCGCCCGCGCGCGCCTTCCTCTCCCCGGGATCCGCCTCCCGGCGCTCGCGCAGCCGCCGCGCCACCGCCTCCCCCTTCTGCTCGCGCGCCTCGGCCTCGGCCTCCTCCAGCCTCGCCACCCGCTCCCGATGCCGCTCGTTCGCCGCCCTCTCGAGCGCCTCGAGGGCTCGCTCCATCTCCTCCCCGCCGACTTGCGCGTTGTGCTTGCCCCGATTCTGGAACACCCTCCAGCGCGCCGCCTTCCTCGCGCCCGCTGCCTTCTCCAGGTCCACCTCCTCGAGGCGCTCCCCGCGCGCGTCCTCTGCCCCGAGCTCCACCGTCGCCGCCCGAACCCCCCCGATGCGCGCCGAGAAGATCCTCGACCTCCCCTTCTCGCAATGCTCCGCGTAGCTCGCCACGCAGTGGCTCATCGCCTCCCCCTCCTCGTAGAGCCCCTCCCCGGTCGTGATCTCCTCGATCTCCACGCTCCCCGCCCTCACCGGCCCCTCCAGCAGCCCCTCCCAGCTCTTCCCCATGTTCCCGCTTCGGCGCAGCCCCTCACGCCTCTCGCGCTCCTGCCATTCCCGGTGCAGCCTCAGCCCGTGCCCTAGCGGATCCTTCCCCTCCAGCAGCCCCCAGAACCCGATGGGCGAATTCCCCGCCACGTCCGCCACGTCCGTGAGCAGGTTGCCGACTCGCTCGAGCGCTCCGAGGAGCGCCCTCTCCTCCCCCTCACCGGCCTCCATCCTCCTCTGCCGCTCCCTCTCGAGCCGATCCGACACCCCGCGGATGAGCGCCGGCGCCAGCCGCTCCTTCGCCCTCGCCTCCTGCGCGAGCGCCTTCGCGTCCCACTCGAACCCCGCCGTCGGCCCGGAGAGCTTCCCCGCCCTCCGGATCACCTGGTTCGCCTCCGGCATCCTCCCCGCGCACAGCATCCCCAGATCCGGGATCCCCACGGCCGCCCGCGCCATCCTCTCGATCCGATCCTCCCCCCACCCGAACATACTCCCCGCCGAGATGATCTTCCCGAGCCCCTCCGCCTCCGCCATCCTCCGGTCCTCCGCCAGCGCCCTCCCCAGCTGCGCCGCGAGCGCGTCCCCGTCCCGGTCCGCCTCCCTCATCACCGCCTCCGCATCCTTCATCCCCCCTTCGCCTTCCCCGCGCCGCGCGCTCTCCTCTCCGCCGCCGCCGCCTTCCTGAGCGAATCCTCCAGCAGCCTCCTGCACCCCTCCATCCCCGCGAGCGCCCTCCAGCCCCCCGCGCTGAGCACGCCCGCGCTCGCCAGGTGCTCCTTAGCCTCCCCCACCGCCTGCGCCGCCGGCAGATCCTTGCGCAGCGCCTTGAGCGCCGAGACCGCCAGCCTCCCCATCGGATCCCCCTTCACCGACGCCTCCCCGGCCTTCCACTTCGCCTCCTCCTCCCTCGGCTCCCCCCGCGCCTGCTCGAGCTGCTCGCGCGCCTCCTCGAGCCCCGGCAGCAGCTCCTCGTCGGGCACCCCCTCCCTCAGCCGCGCGAACCCCCTCCCCACCCGCTGCGCCAGCGCGCTCGCCACCGCCGAGCGCCCCTCCGGATCCCGACCCGTCTCCTCCAGCGCCAGCGCGAAGCTCTCCCGGCCCCATTTCGCGTGCGCGCTCGCCTCCTCGCTGAGCAGATCCAGCGTCCTCTTCCCCGGCGCCGCCCTATACAGGCTCGCCCCCGACGATCTCGGCGCGTCCCCCTGCCCGAGCAGCTTCGGGCTTCTCCAATTCATCACCCGCCTTAGCCCCCTGAGCGCCACCCGCAGCCCGCCCCCGCGCCGCCTCGTCCCCTGCGCCCTCGTCTCCGCCGTCCCGATGTCCCCCTCCCCGCCGACCCCCTCCCAGTCCGCCTCCCCTCCGGCCATCCCCTCGAGCGCAGCGCGCGCCCTCTCCCCGCGCTCGGGCGCCGAGAGCCCCCACCAGAGCGCCTCCACCGCGCGCAGCCCCCACGCCCCGTCCCCGGGCTCGCGCTCTCCGGCGAACGCCCTCGCCTCCCGCGCCATCCCCGCCTCCCGCGCCAGATCCTCCCACCCCGGGCTCTCCCGCCCCGACTCCCTCCCGAAGAGCGCCGCGTCGAGCTCCCGGATCCCCCCGAAGGCCGCCTTCCCCAGCAGGCCGCACAGCCGCTCATCCCCCTCCAGCCGCTCGATCTCCTCCGCGCTCAGCCCGCATTCGCGCGCGAGCGCCTCCCTTCCGCGCCGAAGCTCCTCCTCGACTTCCCCCTCCCCGCCGCCTTCGCACGCGAAGGCCCTCTCCATCTCCCGCGCCCAGCTTCTCTTGGCCGCCTCCAGCGCCGACCGATCCTCCTCCCCCAGCTCGGATTGCGCCCGCTTGGCCAGCCGCCGGGCCTGCTCGTCGTCCCGCTTGCGATCCCGCTCGCTCGGCTCGGGCCACTGGCGGACCCTCTTCTCCGGCGCGTGCCGCTCCCGGGCCTCGAGCGCCGCCTTGAGCGCCCTCTCCAGCCGCCCCTTCTCCAGCCCCGCACCCGCCTCGATCCGCCCGAGATCGCCCGCGCTGTCCTCGGGCGCCCCGCCCGACTCCCACGGAAAATCCCACTCCCCCGAGCCTCGCAGCCCCCGGAACGCCGGCATCCCCAGGCTCAGCCAGAGCCCCGCCTCCCCCATCTCATGCCAGCGCTCGCGCCGCTCCTGCGCCCCGAAGCGATCCCCCTGCGGGTCCGCCTCCATCGCGCAGAGCATGAGCAGCCTCGCCGCCGGATCCTCCCGGAACCTCCGGTGCGCCTCGCTTTGCCCGTATCCGAACGCCCGCTCCCCCGCCGGAGCCTCCGCCGCCACCGCGCCCTTGCCTTTGGCCATGCTCTTCTCCCCGGATCCTGGCTTGATCCCCCATTCTCCCAAAACCTCCGCCCCCGCGTCCAGCCTCCCCGCCCAATGCAGCGCCGTCCACCCCATCTGCCCGGCCGCCCCCGCCTTCGCCCCCGCCTCCAGCGCCGCCCGCGCCGCCTCCGCCTCCCCCAGCATCGCCGCCGCCAGCAGCCGATCCGTCGCCCCCATCCTCACAAGCCCCTCCCTCGCCTCGCCGCCGACCCCGCGCCCGCCGCCGACCCCAGCCCCGCCCGCTCCCTCGCTCGCCGGAGCTCGCCGAGCGCCTCGCGCGCCATCTCCTCGTCGTCCTCCATCCCCAGCTCCGGATGCGTCCGCGCCAACCCCTCCTCCAGCGAGGATATCCTCGCCTCGCACGCGAGCCCCTCGCGCTCCCCGAACTCCCGCGCCACATCTCTGAGCCGCTCGAGCGCCTCGCGCGCCGCTCGCCGATCCGCCTCCCCCCAGCCGCCGCGCTCCCCGCTCACCCCCTCCGCCTCCACCGTCGCCCCCGCCCAGAACCCCGCGAAGCCCTCTCCCTCCCCCTCCTCCACCCAATACGCCAGCGGATCCGCCTCCGCCTCCGCCGCGCCCGCCGCCGCGAAGCCTCCCCGCGCCGCCGCCTCGAGCAGGCGCGCCAGGCGCGCCTCCTCGCTCGCCTCCTCGATCTCCCCGCCCCCGAACCTCCACTCCAGCGTCGCCCTCCGATCCGCGCCCGCCTCCCGCGCGAACGTCAGCCGAACCTCCCCGAAGGCCTCCCCCAGCTCCCCGCCGCGCCGGCGCCCCGCCACCCGCAGCGCCAGCTGCTCGGCCAGATCAAAGCTCTCTTGCCCCATCGCCGCCTCCTGCGCTTTTGCATTCGAACCGAGCTTCCTCTCCCCCATTCTATCGCCTGGCGAATTCTTCTCAATTCCCTCCGCGATCTATTCCCTATAATCCCCTATAATCCGCTATAATTCGCCACTTTCCCCCCTCGCGCAACCGCGCAACCGCCCCATGAGCCAGCCCAGATCCACCTATCTCAAGCGCAATCCCGGCAAATCCCTCCGCTTCGCCTGCTTCTCCTGCCGGCTCTGCTTCCACCGCGCCCGCGGTGCGGACTCCCTCGACTGCCCCTCCTGCCGCCAGCCCATGTCCGAGATGGGCTCGCATTTCCGCGCCCCCCGCCGCGACGACCGCAAAGCCTGGCGCATCCTCCAGGCCCTCTGCGGCCTGGGCGTGCGCTTCGGCAGCGGCGGCGGCTGGGGGATCCTCCCGCGAAACTCCTCCGAGCTGGCCGCCTTCCGATCCCGCCGGATCGCGCTCGACGTCCACTATTGGTCCCAATCGATCCGCCGCGGCCGCTAGCCCCTCAAAGCCCTCGCGCCTTCCTCCCCCCGGGCCCGGCTCCCTGCTCGCCCTCCGCTCCCAGCCCCGCCCCGATCCGCTCCGCCTCGCGCTCCGCCGCCATCCTCGCCCGCTCCCGCCCGATGCGCTCGCGCATCTCCTCCTCCCCGGGCGAGACCGACCCCAGCAGCGTCGGCATCCCCTCCGCTCCCCCCGCCGGAATCCTCAGCAGCAGCGCCGCCGGATACTCCTTGCCCATCCCCTCGAGTGCCCAGAGCCGCGCGAGCCCCTCGCGGATCTCCTCCTCGCTGAGCCCCTCCAGGCTCCGCTCCCCGCCGACGGCCTCCGGATCCTCTCGCACCAGCAGCGCCTGGAACCAATCGCTCATAGCCGCCGCCCCTTCCCCGGCGCCGATCCTCCGCCCCCGGCCGCCTCCGCCAGCCGAGCGCGCTCTTGCGCCCGGCGCTTGCCCTCCAGCGCCGCCCTCGTCTCCGCCAGGTCGTCCCCGTATTCCCCGCCGAGCTCCCCCTTGAGCTCCCCGCGCCCGCGCAGCTCCACCGAGGCCCCCTCCAGCCCCTCCTCCCGCGCGAACCGCTCCAGCAGCGCCCCGATCCGCCCCATCTCCCTCAGCGCCGCCTCTCGCCCGAGCTCGCCCCCCTCGAGCAGCCCGTCCGCCCCCGCCGGCATCGCCAGCCACATCCCCTCCAGGCACCCCTCCATCTCCCAGGCCCCCGACTCCGTGAACTCCCCCAGATCCCCCTCCCCCAGATCCCCCTCCGGCGCCTTCGCCGCCACCCCCTCGCGCGCCAGGAAATCCCGCAGCCGCCCCGCCGGCCCCGCCAGCCGCGCGAACGCCCGCTCCCGCTCCCTCCGCCCCGCCCTCGTCCCCGTCGCCCCGCGCCCCCCTCCGGCCTCCTCGAGCGCCTCGCGCAGATCCCGCGCCTCCCCCTCCCCGATCTCCCGTGCGAACGTCAGCGACGCCAGCCCCAGCGGCCGGAGCCACCCCGCTCCCTCCCACGGAATCGGCGCCTCCAGCTCCCGCCCGCGCTCGCGCGCGAACACCATCAGCGCGATCTGGTCCGCCACCAGCCAGCCCCCCGCCGCAGCCCCCCGAGCCCCCATCACATCCCCCGCCTTCCCGGCGCCTTGCTCGCCTTCGCCTCCCCCACCGCCTCCTCCATCCGCTCGCGCTCTCGCTCGGCGCGGATCAGTGGCCCGAACTCCCCCAGAGCCGCCTCCCTCAGCCGCTCGAGCCCCTCGCGGTCCACCCGCCTCGGCTCCCCCTCCCAAGGCAGATTCCTCAGCACGTCCATGATCGCCTCCTTCGAGGCCCCGATCTCCCCGCGCAGCGTCCCGAGCTCCCGCGCCAGCTCCCGGCACGCCCTCGCCGCCGCCTTCGCCTCCGCCCCCTCCCGGGGGAACGGATCGAGCAGCTCCACCAGGCTTTGCCGATTCCGCGCCGCCCCCAGGTCCCACACGTAGCCCCCCACCAGATCCCCCTTCGCCTCCAGCCGCTCGAGCGCCCCCGAGAAATACCGGTTCGCTCGGATCAGCCTGAGTGCCTCCTCCATCTTCCGCTCGATCTGCTTGGCCGTCATCTCCTCCGCCCGGCCCCCGCGCGGCGGGCAAATCTCCACCCGGAATCCTTGCAGCACATCCTCTTGCGTCAGCGCCATCTCCCCTCCCCTTCCCGCCCCATTCCGCGCCGCTTTCGCGGCCCTCCTCACATCCCCCGCGGCGCCCGCCGCCCGCTCGACTCCCCCGCCGCGCGCTCGATCTCCCCGCGCTCCCGCTCCGAGCGCGCTCGCGCCGCCTCGTCCGGCGCGGGCCCGCGCGCCTTGAGGACCCTCACCTCGATCTCCTCCCCGGGCTCGGGCTCCCGCCGAACCAGCCCGATCATCCGGTCCGCCGCCGACCAATCCCCCGCCTTCCCCCCGCTCGCCTTCGCCTTCCCCATCCTCGCCTCCTCCTCGCTCCTCACCCGACCCGGCTTTTGCGGATCCGCGAGGGCTCCGCCCTCGCGGCCTCCTCCGCCTCCCGCTTCTCGGCCTCCTCGGCGATCCGCCTCTGGGCCTCCTCCGCCTCCCGCCTCGCCCTCTCCGCCTCCCGCTCCCTCGCGCCCGGCCCGCTCTTCTTCGCCGTCACCCGCGCCTGCCTATGCCCCAGCGGCGAGAGCTTCCCCATCCCCTCCTTCTCCTCGCTCCCGAAGAGCTTCTTGGCCAGCGCCCCGAGCCCCTTCGCCTTCTTCCCCTCCGCCCTCTCCTTCATAGCCCGCTCCTCCTCATCCGCCCCGAACCCGGCGCCGAGCCCTCCTCCAGCACCGCCTCTTCCAGCAGCGCGCGCGCCGCCGAGCGCTCCTCGCCACCCCACGCCCCCTCCCCGCGGCCGATCGCCTCGAGCCCCCGCCTCGCCCAAATCCCCCGCAGCCCCTCCGGCGCCGCCTCCAGGCACAGCCGCGCGAGCTCCTCGCTGCCGGCCGCCACCGCCTCCGCCATCGGATTCTCCGCCCAGTCCGAATCCTCCCCGAGATCGTCGAGCGCCCCCGCCTCCCGCAGCGCCAGCAGGCAATCCCTCTCCCCGAGCCGCGCCGCGAGCGCCCCCGGCCGGATCTCCCCGAAGAGCGACCCCTCCTTCATCCTCGCCCCCGCCGCCGCCAGGGCCCCCACCAGATCCGCCCTCCCGAAGAGCGTCGCCCAATGCGCTAGCCCGAACCCCCCGCCCGCCGCATCCGACCCCCGCAGCGCCTCGAGCGCCTCCTCCCCGAGCCTCCCCTCCTCCCCGCTCAGCGCCAGCAGCAGCGCCAGGCACCCCGCCTCGCCCCGCCCCGCTCCCCCGCTCCCCAGCGGCCGCAGCGTCCCGATCTCCTCGCTCGCCTCCAGCCCCGGCCTCGGCGCCGCCAGCTCCCGCGCCAGCGCCCAGAACAGCGCCGGCTTCCCCCTGATCTTCCCCATCCCAGACCCTAGCCTCCCGAGCTCGCCGAGCGCCTCGCCTAGCCCCGCCGGGTCCGAATTCCCCAGCGCCGCCCAGGCCTTCTCCCGCGCCGCTGCCGCCGGGTCCTGCTCCTTCGCCCGCCGGAGCGCCCTTTCGAGCAGACCTCTCCACCCCCGCGCCGCCCCCTGCTCCTTGGCCGCCGCCAGCCCTTGCCCGAACCCCCCCGCTCGCCCCGCCATCGCCGCGATCCAGATCTTCCCGCGCTCTGGCGACTCCGCCGGGCTCGGCCGGGGCGCCTCCGGGCTCGCCCACTCCCCTTGCGCCACCGCCAGCGAGCCGCCGCGCTCCAGGCACAGCCTCACGCATTCCCACTCCCCCTCCCTGGCCGCCGCCTCCGTCGCCGTCGCCCCGCGCCCGATCTCCTTGCCGTCCCTCCCCTTCCTCGAGAGGAACTCCATCGGGTTCGCCCCCGCTTCCAGCAGCAGCCTCGCCAGATCCTCCCGTCCCGCCGCGCACGCCCTCTCCAGCGGCAACCACGCCGGCGCCTCCCCGTCCTCGTCCGCTCCGCTCGCCTCGCTCCCCATCCGCAGCGCCTGCCGGGCCAGCTCCAGATTCCCCGCCTCCACCGCCCTATGCAGCGGCAGGACCCTCTCCTTCTTGTTCTCCGCGAAATCCATCGCCCCGCCACGCTCGAGCAGCCAATTCGCCGCCTCCGTCAGCTCCGCGTCCGATCCGTAATGCTCCGCCGCCCCCCGCAGCGCCAGATCCCACACCGCCCGCCCCTGGTAATCCCGCCTCTTGAGCCCCCAGCCCCTCCGCTTCGCCTCCTCCTGGCACGCTCCCATCCCCTCCGCCGAGCGCTCCCGCGCCGCCTGGAAGAACATCTCGTTGAGCTCGCGCTCGCTCTCCGGCCCGATCCGCGCGAGCGCCTCCGCCCCCGCCTCCTCCGCCTCCAGCGCCATCACCCACGCCCCCATCCGGCTCGCCGCCTTGAGCGCCTCCTCCTCCGCGCGCGGCCCTCCCTCCCGGATCTCCGACGCCCTGCGATTCTTCGCGCTCATCCCCTCGCCCCCGCCCTTTCCCGATCCCCCATTCTATCAAATCGCCCCCGCCACGCCACCGCAGCTTCCCTCCCACGCCGCCGGCTCACAGCCCCCGCCGCCTCCGGCTCTCCCCGGGCGCGCTTTCCGCGACCGCCCCGCTCAGCTCCGCCCGGATCCGCTCCGCACGCAGGAACGCCGCGAGCTCCCCATCCTCCCCGCCCCGCCGGAACTCCGTCCCCGCCCCCCGCGCCCAATCCTCGGCCGATCGGCCTTTCGCGTCCCGCGCCGCCGCGTCCGCCCCCGCGCTCACCAGCAGCTCCGCCATCTCCAGGCTCCCGCCCGCCGCCGCCCGCATCAGCGGCGTGGTTCCTCGCAGCCTCGCCTTCTGCGCCATCGCGATCCCGGGCGACCCCGGCGCCGCGTTCGGGTCCGCCCCGGCCGCCAGCAGCGCCTCCGCCAGATCCACCCTCCCGCGCTCGGCCGCCGCGCACAGCGGCGTGTCCGCCTCCCAGCTCGGCGCATCCGGCGCCTCCGTTCTCGCCCCCGCCTCCAGCAGCGCCTCCACGCACTCCCTATCCCCCGCGCTCACCGCCAGCGCCAGCGCGCTCAGCCCCCAGGCGTCTCTCGCGTCCGGATCCGCCCGAAGCCCCAGCGCCCCGCGCAGCAGCGCCCTCGCCGTTCGAGGCCTCCCATTCCCCACCGCCTCCAGCAGCTCCCGGTCGAGAAACCCCCATCTCCGATCCCCCATCCCCTCGCCCCCATTCTATCCGATCGGCCCCGCCCCGCCATCTCCCCCCGATTTTCCTCCGCCTTCCGCCCCCTCCGGCTCCCCCGCCTTCGCCTTCTCCCGCTCCCTCGCCCTCCACAGGCCACCGGCCGACAGCGCTCCCCACAGCTTCGGCAACCGCTTGGCGATCTCTCGCGCCATCCACAGCGCCCAAATCAGCATCATCCATCTCCACGCCCCGATCGGCGCCGTGATCACCCACGCGCTCATCCTCCCGCTCTCCCCTGATCGATCCTCATACCAGCGCAGCTCCCCTGTCCCCCCCTCCAGCCCCGCTCCCCCCACGCTCGGCACCTGCGAGCGCACCATCAGGTCCGGATACCCCGCCAGCCCCTGATACGCCGCCCCCGCCATCGACAGCAGCGTCCCCGCCGCCAGAATCGCCAGCAGCAGCTGCCGCGCGTTCCACCAGCGCGCCTGCGGCCGGCGCTCCTTCCACTCCAGCGCCCCCAGCAGCAGCCCCATCCACACCAGCCCCCCGGGTCCCGCCGCCAGCATCGGCCCGCCCAGCGCCACCCAGCCCGCCCCCGTCGGCATCCATGGCCTCCGGATCCTCCGGCTCAGCGCCCACCCGAGCGCCCCCACCGCTGCCCACGCCCCCCAAAACAGCATCGCCGGCCTCAGCCCCTCCCCGCCCGCCGCCAGCGCCCATCTCCCCGGCGCGCTCACGCTCCACCACCCGTTCGCCGCCTCCCCCTCGATCCTCGCCGCCGGCGCTCGCTCGAGCAGATCCGGATCCCTCTCCTGCTCGAACTCCAGCAGCGCCTCGCTGCGCCCGGCCGGCACCGCGATCTCCAGCTTCCCCCCCTCCCGGCGCGCCTGCGCCGTCTCCCCGTTCACCCGCGCCGATACCCATTCCCACTCCTGGGGGAACTCCACCATCACCTTCCCCGCCGCCGAGCTGCGCGCCTGCAGCCTCGCCTCGTGCCGGATCTCCCCCTCCCCGAGCGTCGTCCTCCACTCCGCCGCGTCGATCGCCGTCTCCGACCCCTCCAGCGCCTTGGCCGCCCCCAGCAGAATCCGCGCCTTCTCCCCGCCCAGCGGCATCCACGCGATCTCCCCGCCCCCGGCCTCCAGCGGCTTCGCCCCCTCCAGCCTCGGGAACAGCCTCGGCGACGCCCTCACCCTCCAGATCTCCTTCCACCCCTCATTGACCGGCGCCTCCAGCTCCAGCGACCCCCCATGGTCGATCTCCGACTCGTAGGACGCCTCCTCCTGCCCCGGCGCGAACGACACCAGCGCGCTTTTCCCGTCGCGCGACACCCGCGCGCTCCCCCCGCGTTCACCCCTCACCCTCGGGATCTGCGCCTCGAGCGCCCCCTTCGCGTCTGAGAGCCTCCGCGCCACGACCCGCATCCTCGTCCCCGACGGCTTCGCCTCGATGCTCCTCTCCACCTCCAGATACGCCGCCGCCTCCCCCGCGTCCACCTCCGGCCTCCCCGGGCTCGCCCCCGCCCGCTCTCTCCTCGAGAGGATCACCGATCCGATCGCCTCCCCGGGCTCCCGGCGCACCCTCATCTCCCAGCCCGCGCCCTCCAGGACCGCCCGCTTGGGCCGGCTCTCCCCGAAATCGATCGCCGCCTCGTCCCCCGTCGGCCAGATCTCCAGCCGGATCCTCCCGCGCCCGCTCTCCACGAGCGCCTTGAGCCGCCCGTCCGCCTTCGCCATCCGCGCCGACACCCTCCGGATCTCCCCTCCGGAGACCTCCGGCAGCCACACCGACGAGCGCGCCTGCGCCGCCGCCGTCAGCTCCACCTCCAGCGCCCCTCCCGGCAGCGCCCGGATCCGCGCCTCCTCCACCTGCGCGCAGCGCCCCTCCTTCTCGCAGCTCGAAACCGGATACAGCCGCTCCTCCATCCTCCGCAGCCAATCCCCCATCCCCTCCAGCCCCGCGCCGCTCTCCCCCGCCCCCCCCGCGATCGCCCCC
>VFQM010001807.1_pt1 | contig 17611 bp, 16 predicted proteins | sample 3512391 | NCBI WGS metagenome assembly VFQM01 (sample SAMN10412369, study PRJNA504923) | tailings metagenome | isolation source: Replicate 1 from Balatoc abandoned mine | place: Philippines
TTATCAACAGAAGAGGTTGTAAAAACTATTGCGTTTAACCGAAATCTGCCCACAGTTTTAGCCACTGATGCATCTAAAAATTTCCTTTACTATTATGCAGGTAAATCGGTTTATCGAATGGCAACATCTGCAACACTAGCACCTTCGGAGCCATTATTTACTGAAAATAGTGCCATTGGTTTTTATGGACTGGATATAGATAACAGAAACGGCATTGTTTATGTTGGTGATGCGAAAGCTTTTGCGAGTGATGGAGAAGTATATCGCTATACCCTTGACGGTAGCTTTATCGACAGCTTTTCAGCGGGCAGAGGGCCTAATGGATTTATATTTAATTAATAACTAAACAGGTATGCTAATTCAGTTTCCCAACATGCTGATTCTCGTTGTAAATCAGAAGCTGCTGAATTTGGCATACCTTTACTTTTGATTGTGAGTAAAAAAGATAATAATAAGTCGAAAGAAGCGAAGGGCGCCTTGTTCTATTGGGAGAATGGACTAATGGTATTTACAGAAGCCTATCATTTAAAAAGAGGCTATTGCTGTAACAGCGGTTGCAGACATTGTCCGTATAAAAAAGTTAAGCCTATGACGCCTTGAATTTTTTCAGCATTTCTTTAGCCGCCTGGTAAGCCGAAATTGAACCGGCTTCAACCTTTTTCTCTAGTTCGTTTACCTGTGCGCCTAGTGTTTGCGATTTTTTAACTTCTTGTTGCAGTAAGTGATTGAAGCAATCATACAGCCAGGTCTTATTTTGTTGTTTTCTATTCTGCACAAAGAAACCGTTCAATTTTGTATGGGTTTCAAATTGCTGTATGGCATCCCAAACTTCAGCGATGCCCTCATTTTCCTTAGCCGAACAAGTCATAACCCGGGCTGTCCAACCACTGGCCGGCAGCTGAAAAAGGTGTAAGGCATGCGTATAGTCTGCCACGGCCATGGCTGCTTTCTTTTTATTTTCACCATCAGCTTTTGTAATCACCAAGGCATCTGCCATTTCCATAATGCCTTTCTTAATGCCCTGCAGTTCATCACCGGCTCCTGCTAACATGAGTAATAAGAAAAAATCTACCATGTTTTTTACTGCTGTTTCCGATTGGCCAATGCCTACTGTTTCGATGATGATGGTATCAAATCCTGCTGCTTCACAAAGCAGGGCAGCCTCTCTGGTTTTATGGGCAATACCACCGAGGGTGCTTCCTGAGGCACTAGGCCTGATATAGGCATTAGGATTTTTAGAAAGAGACTCCATACGCGTTTTGTCTCCTAATATGCTGCCATGGGTAAGCTGACTGCTGGGGTCTATGGTTAAAACAGCCAGCTTCTTATTAATTGAAGTTAAGTAGCTACCAAAGGTTTCTATAAAAGTACTCTTGCCAACACCAGGCACTCCTGTAATACCAATCCGCAGTGCCTGGCCTGTATAAGGCAGTAATGCTTCCAGGAGCGCAGCTGCCATTTCCTCATCTTCCGGCAAAATGCTTTCAACTAAGGTAATGCCTTTACTGAGCGTAACCCTGTTGCCTGCTAAAATACCACTGGTTAATTCCGGAAGAGTTAAACGCTTTTTCAAATTTAGTATGCTGGTTTGATGCAAATCTCTAAATTTACTAAAACCCTGGCTCTATGATCGAAGAAAAAAAGATAAGAAACTTTTGGTTGGAAGTCCTCCTTTGCTCATTATTTGTATTCACCATGCTTTATGGGATTGTAAATATTTTTCAATTAGGCATCCTGGAGGTTTTTAATCCTATTAGCCAAGCACTGGATGATACGGAGTTTACAGATATTACCTTCTCTAAAATCAGGGAAGATCCTGAGATTGAAACGAATATAGTCATTGTAAATACTGGTTTGCTTTCTAGTGAAGAGGTTGGGGAGCAAATTAGAGTTATCAGTAAGTATAAACCAAAAGTCATTGCTATAGATATTTTCTACAATTGCCCTGAAGGATTTACTGATTCAATCAACTGTCCAATTGCCTATGACACATTGCGAGAAAGACCATTAGGTGAGGCTATTGCAAATGCAGGTAACGTTGTTATGGTGACTAAACTTTTGCAAACACCTTCGCTGCTAAAGAAGAGTGGTGGTGACACTGAAGTTTTTGACTCGCTTGAACATAGTATGGAAATTATTAGGCAAGGTGCTTATGAGGGTTATGCAAACTTAGAGACTGATGCCGCACATCAGGAGGATTTAAAATCCTGCAGGCGCTTTAATCCGCGTATGATGGTAAATGATAAAGAAGAGTTGGCCTTTTCTGTACGCACGGCAATGATTTTTGATTCAGTCAAAACAAAACGATTCCTTGAAAGAAATAACCCTGTTGAAGTTATAAATTATAGGGGAAACACTATTGATATGCATGGTGCCTCCGAATACCCAAGCAGGTATTTTGCTTTAGATTGGTATCAAGCCCTTGATACCAATCAGTTTGTTCCAGAACTCATCAAGGATAAAATTGTTCTGATGGGATTCATGGGTAACAACTTTGACGATACCTCCTGGGATGATAAATTCTTCACTCCGTTGAATAGTAAGTTTGCTGGTAAATCCAGACCGGATATGTACGGACTTGTGGTTCATGCGAATATCATCTCCATGATCCTTAATGAGGACTATGTAACTGAAACTGCTGACTGGATTGAGTACGCTATCGCCTTTATAGTATGTATGCTTAACGTAGCCCTGTTCTTTTACATCACCCAAAAAATACCTTTGTGGTTTGACGGGATCAGTATTGTAATGCAGCTATTTCAAATTATCATATTGTTGCTTTTGATGGTATATTTTTTCCATTGGTTCCACATAAAATTGAATTTAACTGCCACTTTGGGCGCTTTGGCGGTTGTTGGCACAGGATTTGAGCTCTATAATTCGCTTGTAAAACAAATTTGGACGCTATATTTGGGGAAATATTTAGGCCGTTATTATAATTTGTTGGGTTCCCTTAGCAGGGAAATCAGTATTAAACGACACAAAGACTAACAATAAAAACAACACCATGAAAAACAGAAAATGGGCTCTCTTACTTGTGATGACAATCTTTGGCCATTTTGCAATGGCGCAGGATTATGCCTTTCAGGTAATGATTAATAAGGGAAATAATGAAGTGAAAAGTGGTGACACCTGGCAACCAGTGAAAACCGGTGCAACACTTAAGGCTACTGATGAGATTAAACTTGAGCCAAACGCTTACCTGGGTTTACGCCACACCACAGGAAAAATGCTTGAGTTGAAAAATCAGGGTACGCATAAAGTAGCTGACTTGGCTAAGAATGTGGGCACAGGATCTAGTGTAATGAATAAATACACAGACTTTATTTTGAGCAGCAATTCAGCAGAGGCTAAAAAGAACAGACTAAGCGCTACTGGAGCTGTGCACCGTACACGTGGTACTGGCGATGGCGCCATTGATCTGCTTTTGCCTGAGAATCAATTCTCACGTGTATATGGCGATCAGGTGATTATTAACTGGGAATCTGAAAAAGTACAAGGTCCGTATGTAATCGAGCTGCAAAATATGTTTGAAGATGTATTGGCCAAGTATGAAACAGATGCTAAGTCTTACACCATCAACCTAACTGAACCAACTCTTTCTGATAAAGACCTGAATGCCATTATGGTTCGTGTTAGCTCAAAGAATGACCCTAAACAGACTTCATCAGTTAAAATGATACAGAAGCTGTCAAACGATGACTATAACAAGGTAAAGGCTGATTTAACTGAACTTGGGCCTGTATTAGACGAAACGGCTATCAATAAGTACTTCTTAGCCAACTTCTTCGAAAAGAACAATTTGTTGGTAGATGCCATTACGGCCTATAAGCAAGCAATAGCTTTAGAACCTTCTTTTGAAGCTGAATTTGAAGAGTTCATGTACAGAAAGAATCTGAAACAACCGAAACAGAATTAATTCCAATAAAAAGGCTCCGAAAGGAGCCTTTTTGATTTTCATCCTTCTTGCTCTGCCCACAGAATCTCCTATTTTTGTGGACACTTAAAATCAGCATTATGAGCGTTTTGGTTAATAAAAATTCACGTGTTATTGTTCAGGGTTTTACCGGCTCTGAGGGTACTTTTCATGCCGGTCAAATGATAGAATATGGTACAAATGTAGTGGGTGGCGTAACCCCCGGTAAAGGCGGTTCCGAGCACCTGGGCAGACCTGTATTTGACACCGTGAAGGATGCTGTTACCAAAACTGGCGCTGATGTAACCATCATATTTGTTCCCCCGGCTTTTGCGGCAGATGCTATTATGGAAGCTGCGGATGCGGGCATCAAAGTAATTATTGCCATCACTGAAGGTATTCCTGTTAAGGATATGATGTTGGCTAAAAAATATATCAAGGGTAAAAACGTAACATTGATAGGCCCTAACTGCCCGGGTGTTATCACTCCAGGGGAGGCGAAAGTGGGTATTATGCCTGGTTTTGTTTTCAAGAAAGGAACCATTGGGATTGTTTCCAAGTCAGGTACACTTACCTATGAAGCGGCTGATCAAATTGTGAAAGCAGGTTTGGGTATTACCACAGCGATTGGTATTGGTGGAGATCCGATTATTGGAACGCCTACAAAAGATGCGGTTGAAATGTTGATGAATGATCCTGAAACTGAAGCCATTGTAATGATCGGTGAGATTGGTGGAAACTACGAACCAGTAGCCGCACGTTGGATCAAAGAAAATGGCAATAAGAAACCAGTTGTTGGTTTTATTGCGGGCCAAACAGCGCCTCCGGGCAGGCGCATGGGGCATGCAGGTGCTATTATTGGTGGTGCTGAGGATACAGCAGCAGCGAAAATGGCCATCATGCGAGAATGTGGCATTCATGTAGTAGAGTCACCGGCCGAAATTGGCGACACCATGCTTAAAGCATTGAAGAAAAAGTAATTATTTGAAAGTAGAGGATTTAAACTCCCTCTCAATATGACTTTCTAATTGTTGAAGACCCGGGAGCCAAACCAAGCTCTCGGGTTTTTTATTCTCATCATCACCCTCAAACAAAATTTCTGCTATTTGTTTCCCCAGCATGTAAAGGTGGAATTGCCTGTCTTTGTTGCTTCGCATACCCAGGTAGACCGCCCTGTTTTTTATGTACTGCACCTGATGCTTTAACGGTAATCTGTCGAGAATAAATTTTACGAACATACGCCTCTTGCTTTATCTGCACGAATAAAGCAAAGCGCAGACCAGCGCCAAATTCTGTTAAAAGCGAAGAATTTTAACTGAATAGTCTCTCTTTGAGAATAAAATCTCCCTGGTCTGTGTCCTCATAGGCCAGCGTTGATACACTATTTTGACTCAATAACTTTGGTAGAAATATTTCGGTCTGTTGAACACAGACCGAGCAGCGAAAATCTTACAACAATTCGTTAGCTAAATTAGCCAGTTCTGAGCGCTCACCTTTTTCAAGGGTTACATGGGCATATAACTCATGGTCTTTTAAACGATCGATGAGCGTAGACAGTCCGTTGCTTTGCGAATCCAGGTAAGGTGTATCAATCTGGTAAATATCTCCAGTGAAAATAATTTTAGTGCCCTCACCAGCACGCGTAATAATGGTTTTTACTTCATGCGGTGTAAGATTCTGTGCCTCATCCACAATAAAGAAAATATTAGATAAGCTTCGGCCGCGAATGTAAGCGAGAGGCTGAATTAATAATTTTTCCTGGTTTACGAGCTCCGTAATCTTGGTGTATTCTTTATCAGTTTCGTTGTACTGATTCTGAATAAATTTCAAATTATCCCACAATGGTTCCATGTATGGGTTAAGCTTCGATTTAATATCCCCGGGTAAATAACCAATGTCTTTATTGCTCAAAGGTACAATGGGTCTGGCCAGGAATATTTGTTTGTAATCACGCTTCTGTTCTAGGGCAGCGGCCAGTGCAATAAGTGTTTTACCTGTACCTGCTATACCCTGAATGGATACGAGCCTGATCTCTGGCTTCATCAAAGCATGAATGGCAAAAGCCTGTTCCGCATTTCTGGGTTTGATACCAAAAATGGTTCGCTTCTCTACATGCTCCAGCATGCCGTTAAAAGGATTGAAGTAAGCTAAGGCTGACTTCTTACCGCTTCTCAATATGTAATAATTATTTTTCAGGGTAGAGGTATCGCCAAGCAGCTCTTTGGGTTCCACATAACCTTTCTCATAAAGGAGATTGATCATGTCAGAGTCTACATTTTCAATGACTGACTTACCGGCATGGAGTGATGAAATGTTCTGAACTTTGCCTGTTGTATAATCTTCTGCGGTAAGTCCCAGCGATTTGGCCTTCAGGCGCAGATTAATGTCTTTGGAAACAAGTATTACCTTCTTGCTCTTCTCCTCCTGCTGAAGTTGCAGGGCGGAATTGAGTATATGGTGATCTGCCTTGTGTTCATTGAAAATCTTATTGGCATCAACAGAACTTTTAGTATCCATCAATACTTTGAAGTTTCCTTTGCCTTTACCATTGATGGGGTTCCACTGACCAAGACTTTGGTCCTTAGCCAGCTTGTCAATCAAGCGGATGAACTCGCGTGCTTCAAAATTTTTAGTGTCGTTTCCCTTCTTGAAATTATCAAGTTCCTCTAAAACAGTTATCGGTATGCCGATGTCGTGTTCATCAAAATTGAGGATGGAGTTGTGTTCGTAAAGGATGACAGACGTGTCGAGTACAAAAATTTTCTTCTCCTTTTTAGCTTTCGCCATACCGTGTGCAGACTTGGTTTACTAAATGTATAAAAACCAAAGTTCGTATGCTGCTTTTTAGAGAATATTTTTTTGTTAAAGAATTTCAGAATTGTCCGACTAAAATTAAACTGAATTGCCAACACTTGATTTTCTTGATACTTTTTTCATTAGCCTCACTCCCACCTCTCTCCAAAGGAGAGAGATAGCAGAATCAAGAAAATCAAGCGGTTACAGAGGGTTAACGAATTTTAGTCGGATAGTTAAAGATTTTATATCCTCAAACGAAGCCCAACCTGGCTTCCAGCCCAAAAGAGTTCAGGATGAAAATTTCTTCTTGCACTTTTCTTTTGGTTGTAGCTGTCAAGTGCTTCTTGTGCATTGCGTTTAAATGCTCTGTTAAAAGGAATACCAACTCCAATCAAGGCAGCGCCACCGAGAGCCAAACCCCACTCAGGATCACCGCCACCAATAATGGCCGTGCCAACAGGTACGCCAATAAGTACGGCACCTGCAAAACTGAGCACAGCAGAAACTGAAGAATTGACCCTGGCCTTCCTGAATTTTTCGGAGGCAAGTGCATCTTCCCATAAAATAGATTGTACCTGGCGTGGGCTTATCACCAACGAATCGCGCTCAAATCTAACACCACCAAAAGTTTTATACATCTCAATTTTTTGCGCATTTGCAGCACGATATGTTATTAAAAGCAGGATGAAGGTTAGGGTAATGCGCATATTTATTCAATCTAGTTAAAGCGTTTTTCAATAAGCTCCATAAACTCATGAAACTCCTCACTCTCCTGATCCCACTTAGCAAGATGTGCTTCCAGATACTGCATGGCGGCATCAAAAGAGCTTTGTTTATCTAAGTGATTAATGGTTTCACTGAATTGCTCAAAATCGCCACCGAACAATGCTTTGGTGAACATGAATTTTTGATTAATGGTGAGGCTTTCACGTATCACATTAATCTTTTGGAAATCATCAGCCAGGGTCTTGAATTCTTTGGTTGGTTGACTTACCTCTTTGTGAACTTCAGCTGTTTTAACCTGGGGCTGAGGCTTTGATTTTTTCTCATAGAAGTCTTCCATGGTCACGGGCTCCACCTTACTGAGTAGTTGCAGTAAGGGCTCAATATCTTCCGGGGTAAAATTCAAGTCTTCTAAAATCTTATCCAGAATGCCAAAAGCTTCATTACCTGAAATGGTTTCTATTTTCTGTTCCTGTAAGATTTGAGATAAGCGGAGCAGGGGTGCTTTATTAAGTTTCAGGTATTTTAATTCCTCTTTAAAAGTCTCCAGGTGTAGTTCGTTATTATTACTGGTAATCAGTTTTGAGAAGAAGTCGTAGGGATTAAGTACATCATTTAACGTTTGGATAACTGATTGTAAAACCAGCGGTTCCAGGTGCTCACGTTTTACGTGAATATGTCGCGACAATACATTCATCAGATTTTGCTGTGCCTCTAAAACCGCCTCCGCTTCATAGTCGAAAAAAACACTTCTCGACCTCTGCATTTCACTTTTCCAGGTCTTAAAAAGTGCCTGAATTACAAAAAGGTTGATTTGCTCTACTTCAGAAAGCGTCAGAATCTCCTGACCTCCAATAAACTGCTTTTGGGCGTAGAAACGGTCTAGTATCTTGCGTGTGTATACCTGACTGTATCGACTGATGGCTTGCTGACTGATTTTGTCTTCCATAGTGTAAGAATAATCAAAGTTAACTGCTTTCAGTAAAATATGTATTTTATGGCTAAAGTCATCATCAAAAATTTAAACGATAAAGTAGTGGATTTATCGTCTTGCAGCCGCTCTCTTTTACACTGTTTACTGGAGCAGGGTCTTGATTGGATGCACGCCTGTGGAGGCAAGGGGCGTTGTACGACATGCAAAGTTCATATAATTGAGGGGATGGATCAACTGAGTCCCTTGTCCCACGCAGAGCGCAAGTACAGGGAACAGCAGCAGCTGAATAACGATGAACGACTTAGCTGCCAGCTGATTGTAAAAGGAGACATTACGCTGACCGTGCCTAGGGAGAGCCAATTGCCACACATTACCTACTCGAAATAGGGCTTTTAGCATAATTCTCCCGAGCCGGAATCTTGAATTTTTTACCTTTACCCCATGTTTATTGAACCTCATTTAGGAAGAAAGAAGCAGCATGCCGGCTGGATTGAAGTGGTCTGTGGTTGCATGTTTTCGGGCAAAACCGAAGAGCTTATCCGCAGGCTTAACCGCGCACTGATTGCCAAACAACATGTTGAGATTTTTAAACCCGTAACTGATAACCGCTACCACAATACGGATGTGGTTTCGCACAACCAAAATTCCATCAGGTCAACAACGGTAAATTTTGCCAATGATATTTTGCTGCTGGCTGGTGATTGTGATGTGGTGGGCATTGATGAAGCACAATTTTTTGATGAGGCGATCGTAGAGGTTTGTAATAAACTGGCCAATAGCGGTAAACGAGTAATTGTAGCAGGTCTTGATATGGATTTTGAAGGTAAGCCTTTCGGTCCTATGCCCTTCTTAATGGCAGTGGCAGAGTTTGTCACGAAAGTACATGCTATCTGTGCCCAAACCGGTGAATTGGCTTCGTATAGTTATCGTTTAAATGATGATGAACGACAAGTAGTGGTGGGTGAGAAAAACATTTATGAAGCAAGAAGTCGAACAGCTTTTGTTGAAGGCATGAAGAACAGAAAATAGCATATACTAGAAAATTGAAATTAGAAAGAAGACGTTTAGCAGATGATGAGATTTTGGTTTCTGATTATTTTATTTTTTGTTACTGCGAGCATTCAGTTATGCGCCCAACAAGATATACCCCTGGGCACCTGGAGAGAACATCTCTCTTTTAATTCCGTTTCATTTTTAGCGGGTGGTAACTCGAAAGTATTTGCAGCATCAGCAAATGCCATACTTCAACTAGACCTGACAGATCAAAATTTTTCTGTTTACTCCAATTTAAATGCACTCTCTGGCAATGGTATTAGCTCAATGGCTTACGATGATCAGCGTAATCGGCTCATTGTAGGTTATGAAAACGGAGCGCTTGATTTTATTACAGAGGAACAGACACTTAGTTACACCCGACTGATCAATCCTTCGGATGTTACGGTATCCTCTTCCATCCGGCATATAGGGGTAGCAGGTGCCAATGCATACTTAAGTACAGCCTATGGTGTTGTGGTTTTTGATTTGAACAGAAATGAAGTGCGCGAAACATGGCGCAACCTGGGGCCTGGTGGACAGGCACTGGGTATCAATCAATCAGCATTATTGAATGACAGTATTTACCTAGCTACCACCAAAGGTGTTTTGAAAGGAAAGCTGAGTAATAATTTACTCGACTTTAATCAATGGCAACGCTATGAGACTGGCGATTTAAATAGTGAGGTGAAGAAAATTGAAGTGATTGCCAATAAGGTGGTGGTGGGTATCGATGCAAAGGGAATTTATACATTTAATGGCATTGCCTGGCAGCGGCTGACTTCCCTGCCTGTCTTGAGCAACTATACCTTGTTCAATGTGAGTGCCAATACTTTATTCTACGGTAATCAAAATCGTTTATTGTCTACACAAGATCTTGTAAATGCTGAAGAAAAAACTAGCGACCAGTTTGTTTCCTTATCAGATGCCCTGTTGATCGGCAATGAAATATGGATCGCAGACTTACGCAGTGGTTTTTTGAGGCAGCAAGGCAACGATTGGCAATTAACTATTCCGAACGGTCCTGTTTCACCCTTTACTTTCAGAACTAAAGGGATCAACTATGAGATGATGGCTATCCATGGAGGCTATACCAGGCAGTTCCTTCCCGGGAACTCGATTAAAGAGATCAGCATTTTTAAAGATGGCTTATGGCGTACACGCAATACTACTGTTGATTTTATAACTGATTTAGAGGTAGGAAATAGTGGAGAACTCTATGTGGCATCATTTTCTGAGGGAATAGAAAAAATCAGTGTTGATGGGATATCAACACTTTTTAGTGTAAACGATTATCCTTTACCAAGAATCACTGCATTAAGAAATTCAACGGAGGGATTATGGGTAAGTACCTACAATACTGTTTCATCCTTGCATCTTTTAAAATCAGATAATACTATTTCATCCTTCACTTCACCAACCTTAGCCGGACGTTACCCGATAGGCATGGAGCTTGATGGCTCGGGTAATGTTTGGATGTTATTAGGACAAGCAGGTGGTGGAGGCGTGCGCATTGTAAAAAATGACGGCAGCGATTTACGAATCCTCTCCGATCAACCCAGTGGAGGCTTATTACCAAGCAGAGAAGTGTTATCTATTGCTGTAGATAAAAATGATTATGTGTGGATTGGTACGGCAAGAGGTGTGGCCTATTATACTTTTTATAGTGAAGATGGTATTAAGCCGATTGTAGAAGGACGATTCTTGTTAAGTGAAGAAAAAATCACGGCCATTGAAGTAGATGCAGGCAATAGAAAATGGATAGGCACTGAAAGAGGTCTTTGGCTATTCAATGATACAGGAGAAGAAGCGATTTATAATTTCACTACGGAAAACTCTCCTTTACCTTCTAATATTATTAGCGACCTGGAACTGAATGAGCAAAGTGGTGAGTTATTTATTACCACGGATAAAGGATTGGTATCCTTCCGGTCAGACGCAACTGAGCCACAATTTGATTTTGAAACGGTAAAGATTTTCCCCAATCCTGTAACTCCTTCTTTCAACGGCTTGGTTGGTATCAGTAACTTAATGGAAAATGCAGTTATAAAAATTGTGGATGTGAGTGGGAAACTGATTAATCAGGTGCAAGGAAATGGGGGAGCTGCATCTTGGAACCTTGCAGACCATACTGGCAAGCGTGTGAGTACTGGTGTGTACCTATTGATTTGTGTATTGCCTGATGGCAGCGAAAGTTTTGCCGGTAAATTAGTGGTGCTTGATTGATAAATAACGCATGCTACAGAAAACCAGAGGTTTGGTGTTAAGATTTACGCGTTTTAAAGAAACCTCTATTATAGTTACCATTTTCACAGAGAGTTTCGGTACGCATGCATACATCGTTAATAATGTACGATCGCAAAAGTCTGCGAGGATGGCCTTATACCAACCACTTACTTTGCTTGATCTGGTGGTCTATCACAAGCCCAATCAGCAGATCGCCAGAATCAAGGAGCTGAAATGCATTTATGCCTATCAAAGTTTTTCAACGGATATCCGTAAGTCGAGCATTGCTATGTTTCTGAGTGAAGTACTCAATAAGTGTCTGAAAGATGAGAGTCACCCACAGCAGGTATTTGAGTTCATTCAAAATTCCTTCATCACCTTAGATCACCTGACTACTAACATCGAAAACTTTCACCTTATTTTTTTATTGAAGCTAAGCCGATACCTTGGTTTTGGCGCTAATAGATCTGATGAAGTATTGATTGATAGTCTGGTGCACACTACTCAAGATGACACCTTAAGTGCATTGCTTACGGCTGAGTACACCACACAACTTACCCTGCATTACCAACAACGCAGGCTCGCATTAGAGTCTATTATCAGGTTTTACGCTTCGCATGTTGATTCTTTTGGCGATCTCAGATCACTGGAGATTGTGCGTGAGTTGCTTAGCTGAGGATGGCTTAAATCGAGGGATAAGTTCGATTAGTGCAACGGTAATTACTACTGTATATTCTAAGGCTGTTATCCAGTAATTTTCAAAAAACGAATTTTCGGTATAGCCTGCGTAAGTGAGGAAAATAAAAAACGACCAGACTATCGGGAATTTTAACTGCGTGAAAACCGAAAAGGCAATGAGTGGTACAATATACCAGGGATGAACAGTGGTAGTGAAAAGCAAGTAAATCAAAAGAACAATTGTCCAATCTATAAAGATTAGGTGATTGGAAGCACTTTTCTTTTGAATGACCAATCGGTAGAATGTAAGGCTAAAGATAAGTAAGGCACTGATCATTCCTAACTTCCATCCGACAGTCTGGATAATGTTGTAGCCGTATTGCCAATAGCCCCATTCTCTCACGAGGTAATAGAGGCTGGCATTAAATTCAAATTTCTTAAAGTAATACGCCAGACTTGTTGATAAACCTGTAATGATTTCCTGATTTAGTAAAGGCAGGAAAAGTAGTAGACATGCAAGGCCAACAACAAGATAATAGCGGATTGATTTTTTCCATCCGATATAAAAAAGAAGCGCGGGGAGAAATAGTAAAGGTAAAAGCTTGGTACAAACGGCCAGCGAGAAAAAAAATGCAGAGGATATAAGATTGTTTTTTTCTAAGTAATAGAATGAAGCTAATAAAAAGACAACAACAAATGCTTCAAAATGCAAGTTGCCTGTTAATTCCAGGATGACTAAGGGATTAAGGGAATACAATAAAACATGCTTACTTGGTAATTTTACTCGTTGCAATATTTTTTGAATCAGCATGATAGAAACGATCTGCGACACTACGATCAGTACCTTCATTACCAACAAACTACCATAAACAGATTTGCTGAAAAAGGTAGCCAACCAGAAAATACCCTGCGCAACGGGTGGGTAGATGGTAAAATATTCTTTAGAATTTAAAGCGGTATAGAGTTCTTGGGTTAATCCTTCAACCTGAAAATTATGTTGCGCGTAATGGGAAGGAATCGCTGCAAAGGGATGAATGCCTGCTTGCAGCAGTCGCCCATCCCAAATGAAACGATAGAAATCATCGGAAAGTGAGGGGATGGCAAACAATATAAGTAGGTTGATAAATACGCTTAGCCTGATGTAATATGGCGTGTCTTCTTCTTTTACTTTTAGGTTGATGTATAAATAGGCGAGAAATAAGATCGAGTACAACGAAAGCAAATGAATACTTTCGTGCCGCTTAGTAAAATAGCTGAGTAGGATGTAGCAAGTGCTTACAAGGATGGAGAGAAAAATGAATGACCACTTTCTTTCCTTCATTCAACGTTAAGTTTTCGTGCGAATAATGGTTTGATAGAATAGATGAATATTGAGCCAAAGCCAAGCGCCAGCATAACATGAAAGAAGAGTAAGCCTGAATCTTTAAGCTGAATGCCCACAAAACAGCCATAGATAAAATAGAGACACAAAATCCCTTCCAGTACAGTCACATAGTTTAATGAAGTAAGCAAATAAACATTTCCAGACCAGCCATCTTCCTTTTTAGTAATATTAAACTTGGGTGTTCTGATAAAAGGTGTTTTACGACCGATCAAGCCTTCAATCACCGCTAATCCATTGTGCAATGATAAGCCCATGGAGACAATTAAAAATGGAGGAAAGAGTTTGAAGAAAGAGGATCTGTAGTTTTTGGAAAACTGTTGGTTTGACACCCAGTAAAAAGCAGCTATTGAAAAGAAACCTAGAATAAAGACAATGCCAGTATGGAATAACCAACTCAATTCAGGATGTTGATTTTTAATAAATAGCATAGGCACGCTTAACACGGCAGCGATCAATAAGGTACTGAAAACTGAGCTATTGAATAAGTGAAAGAAGGCGTGAAGCTTGGTAACAAAAGGTTGCTTTGATTGAAGCACCTTTATAAAAATTTTTCTGGCCGTTTCTGCTCCCCCCTTATTCCATCGGTATTGCTGCGATTTAATGGCGGGCATTACCACGGGCAATTCACCAGGTGTGCTTACATCTTCCAGATATAAAAATTGCCAGCCTTTCAATTGAGCCCTATAGCTTAGGTCCAGATCTTCTGTTAAGGTATCTTCATGCCAACCACCGGAATCGAGTATGGTTTGTTTACGCCAAACACCACAAGTACCATTGAAATTGATAAAGCTACCAACCTGGTTGCGGGCACTTTGTTCAATAGAAAAATGCGCATCAAGTCCGAAGGCTTGCAGCTGCGTTAATAAGGAATAATTTTTATTGATATGTCCCCAGCGGGTTTGCACTACGCCAAGCTTGCTATTGGTAAAGTATGGAATGGTTTTACGCAGAAAATCTTGTTGAGGAATAAAGTCGGCATCAAAAATGGCAATAAACTCGCCTTTCGCTTTGGTAGTCGCGTAGGCTAAAGCGCCTGCTTTAAATCCCTTTCTGTTTTCACGATGAACCAACGTAATATCTAATCCCTGCTTTTGCAACTGGACGATTTTCTCTTTAATGATCGATGTTGTTTCATCAGTGGAATCATCGAGCACCTGAATTTCAAGTTTTTCTTTGGGGTAATCTAATTCACTTACTGCTTGTATTAAACGCTCCACGACATACTTTTCATTGTATACAGGAAGTTGAACGGTTACATGCGGGATAAAATCTTCTGACCAAGTAGCTGAGACTATTTTCTTTTTATGTTTCAGGTAGATCCAGGTAAGATGTAACTGACTGATACTAAACAGAAATATGTAGAGTAGTGATAAGGCGTATAGGATTATAATTACTATATACATGACTCAGACTCAGCAACAAATCGTCTCCGGTACAAAGGTCGTAATTTTAGATGTATTTAAAGATAGTGGTGATAATCTTATAGCCTGCCAAAACGGTACCCTTTACCGTACCCGATACTTTAGAGTAGCCAATTCTTTTTCTATAGCGAACAGGAAGTTCAGCGCAACGCAATTTTTGTTTAGCCGCTTTCACCTGCATCTCTACTGTCCAGCCGTAAGTTTTATCCTGCATGTTAAGAGCCAGTAACTTATCATAGCGAATGGCACGAAAGGGACCCAGGTCAGTAAAGGTTACATTGTAAAATAATTTTAATAAACGCGTAGCCAACCAGTTGCCAAATATCTGTTGTGGCGTCATAGAGCCTCGCTCTTTGTTGCCCAGGGCACGTGATCCGATAACAAGATCAGCCTTGTCGTCAAGAATGGGTTGAATGAGCATGGTCATTTCTTCAGGATAGTCAGAGTGATCAGCATCCAAAAAAACAACAATGTCTGTTTTGTCCTGAATCTTTGTCAGGTAGTCCATTCCTTTCAAGCAAGCTCTGCCATACCCTGCTTTGGGTTCATCCAATACCGTGGCGCCTGCGGCTTGCGCTACTTCGCTGGTTTTATCGTTAGAGTTGTTATTGACAACAATAATTTCAGCGACAAGTTGTTTGGGAATTTCATTAACAACCTGACCAACTCCATTCTCCTCGTTAAAGGCAGGTATAATTACGCGGACTATCTTATTCATTTTATAGTGGCAAACGTAATAAAAATTTTGAGCCTTTCTCATTTTTGGGGACAAATGAGATATTTCCCTGTAAGCGTTCTACACAGGTTTTGGCAATATAAAGTCCTAAACCAGTACCCGTTGATTTTTCATGGCCCCTGTTAAATAAACTAAACAAATTAGCTTGCTTTTCGGTGTCAATACCATCACCATTATCCTCAATCTCCAACTGTAGCCACTGGTTATTTTTTGATATATGATACCGCAACAGGCATTTTTCTTCGTTGTTATGATATTGAACTGAATTGCGGGTTAATTCTTTAACAGTTGTTTTGAGTAAGTCAATATCAGTGTTAATAAAAGCATCATTATCTCCTGACATGCTCACCTCCACCTCGTCATCGCTTTTAAAGAGCGTTTTTATATTCGTTTCAAGAAATGTTTTAACATTTACTTTTTCGATAATTAATTCCCTTGATTTAATTTCATAAACAAGCTGTATGGTTTTGGTCATATCTTCAAGATAACTTACTGTTTCCTGTATCATCTCAAAGTATTGGTTACTTCTTTCATCTTTCTGATCAAGCCTGGCTAGTCTAAGAATTCCTTTTAACGTAGCAACGGGTGCTTGTACATCATGGGAAGAATGATACAAAAAATTACTGAGTTGCTGATGACTTTTAGCAAGGGCAGCTGTTCTCTCTTTTATTTTTTCATTTAATTCATAATTATATCGGTCAATTTGTTCACTTTGGGATCTGATTTCTTCATTCTGCGATTTAATTTCTTCATTCTGATTTTCTAATTGTACCTGTATATGTTTTATCTTATTCAAGGAGTTTGCAACATATCCAAATAGAACAATGGCAAACGGTAGTGTTATAAGCAGTGAGAATAAAATGTTTTGTATTAATTCTTCCCTAGCTTTTCCAAGAAAAACTTCAAAGTGTTCGTCCGCTTCAAGTAGTGCAACAACCTGACCTTTGCTGTTTCTTACAGGAGCAAATGCAGAAAGCCATATGCCATTCTCATCTTCGTAGATATCAAGTATTCCTCCTTTACTATAGTTTGTGAGCAAATCTTTGGGATAATTTTTATAAGTATGCCTGAAGTAAGGATTTTCGGCAGATGTACCAATAAAGTGGAAAGTGCTATCGGGCTCATAATAAACAATGGTATATACATCTGAGCTTAGTTGGTTGGATGTCTTAATGGCCAATAATGATTTATGGAGCCTGTAGTAAAGTGGGTCTTGTGAATTATCTATAATACTATCCTTAGCCATATAGTTATTGGATAATTGAGCATGCAATTCGCCATTAATCATTAAGACTCCTGTGCTGGTAACTGCTTTTAATTTGGCCAGCACCTCCTCTTTGTATTGGCCAAGCATCTGATAGTAAGCATTGGTTAAAAAGTAGATAATCAGAATAATGAAGGCTCCAAAGAGAATAAAGATCAGACGATGGCTGGAAGGCTTTTTAAAATTCTTTTTGCGTATTTTATTGAGCATACCTAAAAACAATAATCTAAGCTTAGATTCTTTCTTTTAGGTAAGAAGAATTGATAAATGTCGCCTACTTGACTAAAATACTCTACTCTTGCAACGTTATACCTTTATTACCGATGAGAATAGGTTTCCCAAATCTGCCTTCTTCTTCCTTTACTTCAAGATTTAACACACCTCTTGGACAAACCGATGAGCAAACACCACAACCTACACAAGAGCTTCTTACAATGTTTTGACCTCGTTGTGCATACCAGCGTACATCAATACCCATTTCGCAGTAGGTAGAACAATTGC
>VFQM010001809.1_pt1 | contig 17604 bp, 13 predicted proteins | sample 3512391 | NCBI WGS metagenome assembly VFQM01 (sample SAMN10412369, study PRJNA504923) | tailings metagenome | isolation source: Replicate 1 from Balatoc abandoned mine | place: Philippines
CGCCGTTCGCGACCGCCGTGCGCAGGATCTTCTGACCGTGCTCGTCGGTGCCCGTGAGCGACCACGTGTCGACACCGCTCTGCCGGTGCCAGCGTGCGAGAACATCGGCCGCGACCTCGGTGTACGCGTGCCCGATGTGCGGGGCGTCGTTCACGTAGAAGATCGGGGTCGTGACGGAGAAGGAGTCGCCTGCGGCCATAACGCACAAGTCTACGGGCGGGGTCGCGTAGCGTTTTGCGCGTGAGACGCGACCCGACCCGCCCGGCCCGGCCACGGGCATCCCGCGCGATCGCCGTCGGCGCGGTCATCGCGACCGTCGCCGTGCTGGGCGGATGCTCGGACCCGCCCCCGGACCAGAACGCCGAGCTGAGCGGGTGCCTGGTCGGCGATCGCGGCACTCTCGCCCTCGGAGTCACCAACTCGGCCGGCGAGCCGCTCGCGATCACCGGGATCGAGCTCGCCGAGTCGGAGGGCGTCGCGGTCGTCGACCGGTTTATCGCGATCGACCCGGAGGCGCGGGCGACGCCCGTGCTGTTCGAGTCGGAGGGGCGGAGTGCTTTCGACGGCGTCGACCTCGCCGCCGCGAGCATCGAGCCGGGCGCCGCCGCGTTCATCGGCATCGAGGTCGAGCGCACCGGCGCGGCCGAGGGCGTCGTGAACGGCGTCGTCATCACGACCGCGGAGCGCGAGACGATCGCTCCCGTGCGCCTCGCGCTGCTCGACGACTGCGGGTAGACGCGCGGCGCGGCGCGTCGGCTCTGGTGCCCGGCCCACCCGGGGCCTAGTGTGCGGTTATGAGGATCTCACGACTTGGCGCGACCGCACTCGGCTGCTCGGTGATCGCGGCGCTGCTGACGGCGTGCAGCCCCTCGGGCGGGCTCCGCTTCGACGCTGACGGCAGCTCGCTGTGCTCGGGGATGGGCGGCCCCACGATCTTCGGCACGAGCCTCACGAACGAGGGGCCCGGCACGGTCACGCTCTCCGACATCTCGGTGCGCGAGGTCTCGGACACGGTGATCGACGAGATCGCCGTGGCGCCGCGCCCGGATGACGCCGAGGACCCGACCGGCCTGGTGTTCACGGACGTCGTGCCCGCCAGCTACCTCGAGAACTGGGCCGATCGCACCGACCCGGAGGGCGTCGAGCTCGCGCCGGGGTCGACGATCGACATCTTCATCACCGCCCGCGAGACGGGCAGCCCCGGCACCGGACTCATGAAGGGGCTCGTCGCGACGACCGAGGGCTTCGGCGCGCAGCCGCTCTTCGGCGCGATCGAGTTCGGCTTCGCGAGCGGCGCGCGCTGCGGCACCGACGCCGGCTGACGCGGAGGGCGCTGCGCAGTAGCGCGCTGCGCGAACCGCGAACCGCCGGGTGGCTCGGCCGCGCAACGAGGACATCTACTGGCGGAGTGTGCCACCGGCGGCACATGCCGCGTCAGACCCACTTGTGCTCGTCGACGACGCTGCGTCGTGGGAACGGCCCCTCCCCCACGACACGTGCACGGCGGGGGTCTATCGGTCGGTTGTTTCGCCACCCGAGCAGACCGACCCCAACGAGTGACCGATAGACCCCCTGCGGTACCGGCCGCACCGGCCTCACTGGCCTCACCGGCCTCACCGCGCGATCGTGACCGCTGCGAGCGATGTGAGGCGCGCGGCCCTACCCGCGCCGGGCGGCCAGCGCGGCCTCGTAGAGCTCGCGCGTGCCGAGCCCGGTGGCGGCGGCGACGGCCGACGCCGCATCCTTCAGCCGCTCGCCGGCGGCGGCGCGCTCGATGACCTCGGCCACGGCGCCGGGAAGATCGCCCGACCGCGCGGGCGCGCCCTCGACGACGACGACGATCTCGCCGCGCGCGCCCTCGGCGTACCGGTCGGCGAGCTCAGCGAGGGTGCCGCGCGCGACCTCCTCGAACTTCTTGGTGAGCTCGCGGCAGACGGCGGCGCGGCGGTCGGCTCCGAAGGCGTCGCGCAGGTCGGCGAGCGCCGCGCCGATGCGGTGCGGCGCCTCGAAGAAGATGAGCGTGCGCTGCTCGGCGGCGAGGCCCCGCACGTGCGACGCCCGCCCCTTCCGCGGCAGGAACCCCTCGAACGCGAACCGGTCGGTCGGCAGCCCGCTCAGCACGAGCGCCATGAGCACTGCGCTCGGCCCGGGTAGCGCGGTGACGCCGACTCCCGCCGCGATCGCCGTCTCGACGAGCACGTAGCCGGGGTCGCTGATGCCCGGCATGCCCGCGTCGGTGAGCACGACGACGTCGGTGTCGCGCGCCCGCTCGACGAGCTCGGCCGAGCGCGCGCGCTCGTTGTGCTCGTGCAGGGCGAGCAGCTGCGGCCGGTTCTCGATGCCGAGCGCGCGCAGCAGGTGGGCGGTCGTGCGGGTGTCCTCCGCGACGACGAGCTCGGCCGACTCGAGGGTCTCGATGAGCCGCCGCGACGCGTCGCCGAGGTTGCCGATGGGGGTGGCGGCGAGCACGATCATCCGCTCATCCTCGCACCCGAGCACCCGGATCGGCTCGGGCGGGCGCGGCTAGCATGAGCGCGTGACGCGAGCAGAGCCGACCCCCGCGCCCGAGGCGGTCGGCGACGGGATGCCCGGCTCGCGCCTCGACGAGCGCTGGGCCGCGGCATCCCCCGCCGCCCGCCGCGCGGTGCGCATCGCCGCGCCGACGCTCGTGCTCGGCGTCGCGGCCGCCACGCGCCTCATCGGGCTCGACGAGCCGTCGACGCTCGTGTTCGACGAGACCTACTACGTGAAGGATGCGCTGAGCCTCCTGCAGCTCGGCTACGAGGGCACCTGGCCCGAGGGCGCGAACGAGGGCTTCGCCGCCGGTGCGCCGGGCTCGCCCGGGCCGGGGGCCGCGTTCGTCGCGCATCCGCCGCTCGGGAAGTGGATCATCGCGCTCGGACTCGCCGCCCTCGGCCCCGAGTCGCCGGTCGGCTGGCGGATCGCGACCGCGCTCGCGGGCGTCGCGGTCGTCGGGCTCGTCATGCTCATCGCCTTCCGGCTCTGGCGGTCGGTGGGGCTCGCGAGCCTCGCCGGCGGGTTCGTCGCGATCGACGGCAATGCGATCGTCATGAGCCGCGTCGCGCTCCTCGACGGGCTGCTGACGCTCTTCGTGCTCATCGCCGTGCTCTTCGTCATCCTCGACCGGCGCGCGAGCCATCACCGGCTGCGCGAGTGGCTCGCCCGACGCCGGTTCGAGGGGCGGCCGACCGACTGGGGGCCCGTGCTGTGGGGGCGGCCGTGGCTCATCGCCGCGGGCGTCGCGTTCGGCCTCGCCGTCTCGATCAAGTGGAGCGCCCTCTACCTGCTCGCCGCCTTCGCCCTGCTCACCGTCGTCGCCGACGCCCTCGACCGGCGCAGCGCGGGCGTCTCGCTCTGGGCGTCGGGAACGCTCCTGCGGCAGGCTCCGGCGAGCGCGCTCCTCGTCGTGCCGGTCGCGCTCGCCGCGCATCTCGTGACGTGGACGGGCTGGTTCGTCTCGAGCGACGGCTACGACCGGCAGTGGATCGCCTCGGGCGGCGAGCGCTGGACGGGCATCCTCGCCTGGGTGCCCGATGCGGTGCAGAACCTGTGGCACTACCAGGCGTCCGTGTACGGGTACCACGTGGGCGAGTCGAGCCCGCACGCCTACGAGGCGCCGGCGCTCGGCTGGCCGCTGCTGCTGCGCCCGACCTTCATGCACTACGTCGACCGGGGCGACGGCACGGCCGTCGCGATCACGGGCATCCCGAACCCGCTGCTGTGGTGGGCGTCGGTCGCGGCCGTGATCGTGCTGGTGATCGGATGCCTCATGGCGGCCGTCGCGGCGGCGCGCGGCACCGGCGCCCGCGCCGCGATCGCGCCCTTCGGCTCCCCGTGGGCTCTCGCCGTGATCCTGACCGGGGTGGCTGCGGGCTGGCTGCCGTGGCTGCTCTACCCGGAGCGCACGATGTTCTTCTTCTACACGGTGGTGCTGACGCCGTTCCTCGCGCTCGCGCTCGTCGCCGTGCTGCGCGCGGTGCTCGGGGGGCCCGCCGACCCGGCGCCCCGACGCCGGCTCGGCCTCGCGGTGGTGGCGTCGCTCGTGGTCGCGGCCGTCGCGCTGAGCGCGTTCTTCCTCCCGCTGTGGACGGGCTGGCCCGTGCCGATCGACTTCCTGCGCCTGCACTACTGGCTCCCCGGCTGGATCTGACCTGCCCTCTCGCCGCGTCACCGCATCGCGCACACAGTGCCGAATGTTTACGTGATCGTTACATGGCGCGGCCGACTCGGGGTTACCGTGGCACTACCCGAATGATACGCCTCACTCGGCGCGCCGTCCTGACCCCGTTCGATGCGCCCGCTCCCCCACCCCCTACGTCGCTCCACCATCCCGAAAGAGACCCCCGCTCTTGGTGAGAATGACCGTTGCGGCGCCGCGCGCGCTCGCCGTCCTCCTCCTCGCGCTCGTCAGCACGCTGACGATGGCGCTCATGACCTCCGCGCAGGCCGTCGCGAGCACCTCGACGCTGTCGTGGAGCACCTCCACGCCCTACCTGCACCCGGACAGCCCCATCGGACTCGCCGGGACGAAGGCCCCGGGGGCGACTCTCGACGTCGAGCTCCGGCCCCCGGCCGGCGGCGGCTGGCAGACGGTCACCGGCACGTGCGCGGGCACCGCCCCCGCCTCGACGAGCTGGACCTGCAGCATCCCCGCCCCGAACGGCGAGCGACACAAGGGCGACCACCACCTGCGGGTGACGCAGGTCGCCGCCGACGGCTCGCGCACCGTGCAGACCGGGCACGTCGTCGTCATGCCGCCGGCGGCGAAGAAGCCCCTGCAGCCGCTCGTGACGCCGCCCAAGCCCGACCCCACGACCCCGCCGCCGGCGCCCAAGCCGACCGTCACCGCGAAGCCCGCCCCGGTCGTCACGCCGCCGCCCGCGCCGGCGCCGCCGCCCGCTCCCGCCCCGCGCGCCGCCCCCGTCCCTGCCCCCGCACCGCTCGTCATCCCGCCGGTGATCCCGGCCGTCGTCGCCGAGCCCGTGGTGCAGATCGAGCGCGAGCTGCCGACCCTCGCCGAGCCCGATCCCGTCCGCTCGGTCGGCGAGCGCGCACCGCAGAAGCCCGAGCCCGAGCCGACGCGCGACGACCCGGCGACGCCGAGCGCGCTGCAGGGGCTCACGAGCTGGCAGGACCTGTGGGGCAACCCGCAGGCCGTCGGCGCCGCCGCGCTCATGGGGCTGCTCTACCTCCTCATGGTCAGCGTGCCCGCCGAGATCCTCAACAGCACGCTCGAGGCCAACGCGCACCGCTGGGGTCGCATCACGGCGTGGGCGGCGCCGTTCACCGCCCGCCTCGCCTCCGTCGGCGCGACGCTGCGCAGCTGGGGCGTCGCCGGCCCGCTCGTCATCATCGCGACCGCCATCGCGTTCGGCTTCGCCGACCCGAACTTCGGCTTCGACGTCACCTCCCTGCGGCTCGTGATCTCGCTCGCGATCGGCCTCGTGCTCGTCGTGCACGTGCCGAACCTCATCACGGCGGCCGTCATGGGCACACGATTCCGGGTGAGCACGTCGATCATCACGCACCCGTCGGCGATCATCTTCGCCGTCGTCGGCGTGCTCGCCTCGCGGTTCCTCGGGTTCAGCCCGGGCCTCCTCGTGGGCCTCGTCATCGGCCTGCAGCTCGCCGCCGACGCGCGGGCGACCGACCGTCGCCGCGCCGTCCTCGTCCGCCTCGGTGCGACCTACGCGATCGCTATCACCGCGTGGATCGGCTACTCGTGGCTCGACTGGGTGCTCGCCGACGCGCAGGGCGACGTCGGGTTCCTCGGGGTCTTCCTCTCCGAGACGCTCGCCGCCGTCGTCATCGAGGGCCTCACGAGTCTCGTCGTCGCGCTGCTGCCCCTCATGTTCCTCGATGGCCGCACGCTGCTCGACCAGTCGCGCAAGGTCTGGGCCATGGTAGCCATCCCGGTGGCCTTCACCTTCTGCCTCATCGTGCTCCCGAGCGTCGAGGCGCTCGACGACGACGCCCCGCTCCTCACCTGGGTCGGCGTCTTCCTCGGCTTCAGCGCGACGGTCGCGGCGGTCTGGTTCGGCTTCCGCATGCTCGATCAGCGTGATGCCCGGCGCGCGGCGAGCGAGGACGACGCCGAGTCGTCGGAGCTCGTGGACTCGAGCCGCTGACCGCCGTTTGCGACACCCGAGGATACTTTCGGCGCGGCAAGTCTTCCCCGTCACCCGAACGGGGGTTACGGTAAGAGCACCCACGCAGCACCGGAGCCCGAGGCGCACCCCCGCCGACGACTCCGGACGGCCCTCACCCGGGGCCGGTCACCGCTGCGGCACCCGACCGAGAACCCGACTCCCGGTGAGATGGACCCGTGCGCTCCAGCGCGCCTCCCGCCCGCCCGTCGTGCCCTCGAGCGCGCCGCAGCCGATGCTGCGACCCCTCCTCGCGCCGCGCGCGAGGGCACCGATGTAACGCGACGCCGCCCGTCAGCTCCGAGGGTGCGGAGAGACGGGCAGTCGCGTTCGGGGGCGGGCGGAGTCGATCCGCCCGGGCGGTGCTCGATCGCGGTGGGGATCGCCGATCGAGCACCGCCGAACCCGCCCCGCGCCTTCCCGCTAGCGGATCGCCCGCCCGTAGACCAGGCGGCGCAGGACCCACTCCGCCGGCCCCGGACGGTCGGCCGCATCGAGGACGATCGCGAGGACGAGTGTCGCCACCCAGGTCGCGAGCGCGATGAGCGACGCGACCGCGGCCCCGACCTCGTCGCCGAGACCGGCCGCCCACGCCGAGAAGACCGCCATGAACACGACCGACTGCAGCAGGTAGCCGGTCAGGCTCCGGCGACCGAGAGCTGCCAGCCAGCGCAGCACGAGCGGGGGCCGATCGCCGGCGGATCGCGTCGACCCGCCCGCCACGAGCGCGACGAGGGCGAGCCCGGCGGCGGCGCCGACGAGCCCGCTCGCTCCGTGGAGCATAGTCGCGAGCGGCTCGAGAAGAGGGGGCAGCTCGTAGACGCCGAGGATGGCGAGCACGACAGGCAGGGCTCCCACGAGCGAGATCGGGATCCCGATCGCCGCCGCGCGAGTGAGGAGCGCCCGGTGCTCGTCGGGACGATCGAGCCAGCCGCGCCGGACGGCGAGGATGCCGAGGGACATCGGGCCGAGGAACCCGAGCCCGACGATCGGGGTGCTCAGCGCGTTCGGCAGCCACGTCAGGACGTTGAAGAGGACCGCCAGCGGATAGCTCTCGGCTCCCGCCGCCCCGGGGATCAGCGAGAACTCGGGGAGGTCGCCCCCCGTCGTGCCGCCCGTCGGAATGCCCGTGGCGACGAGGTCGTCGACGAGCCGCCCGACGCCATCGGCGGCCGACATGAGCACGAGCGCCGCGGCGCCGATCCAGCCGACGACGATGATCACTCGATCCGATGCGCGGACCAGCAGGATGAGCCCGAGGCCGATGATCGCGTAGGTGGTGATGATGTCGCCGAAGAACAGCAGCACGCCATGCGCGGCCCCGATCGCGAGGAGCCACAGGTTGCGACGCACGAGCAGCCCGCGCGCCTCCGGCCAACTCGCCCCTCTCGCCGCCTCGCGCGCCGCGATCTGCGCGATCCCCGCGGCGAAGAGCAGGGCGAAGAGCGGGAAGCTGCGGTTGTCGAACAGGAGCGCCGTGATCGCGTTCGCCAGGGCATCCGTCTCGGAACCGATCGGCTTGAGCAGCACGCCGCGCTCGACGCCGTAGAGCCAGAACGGCACGTTGGCGAGGGCGATGCCGAGCAGGACGAGGCCGCGCGCGACGTCCGGCGCGAGGGATCGGCGGGACCGATCGGTCGGCGACGCCGGCGGGAGGGGCGCGGGAGACGGCACGGTCGGTGCGGAGCTCATGCTCTCCACGGTAGAGGATCCTCATGGCCTCCGCCTCCCCCGCGCGACGGAATCCGCGGGGTCGCGCCATCCGTCCTCGGCGCCCCCGCGGACGCTACGGAATGTGACGCCGACGACCGTCGCCGCAGCCGGCGCGACGTAGCCTGACTCCATGGCCGACCGCGACTATGGCTTCCGCACGCGCGCGCTCCACGCGGGCAACGTCCCCGACTCGGCGACGGGCGCTCGCGCCCTGCCGATCTACCAGTCGAGCGCGTTCGTCTTCGACGACGCCCAGGACGCCGCCGCGCGCTTCGCGCTGCAGAAGTACGGCAACATCTACAGCCGCCTCGCCAACCCGACCGTGGCGAGCTTCGAAGAGCGCATCGCGAGCCTCGAGGGGGGATTGGGGGCCGTGGCGACCTCCAGCGGGCTCTCCGCGCAGTTCGTGACCTTCGCATCCCTCGCCGGTGCCGGTGACCACATCGTCGCGAGCGCCAACCTCTACGGCGGCTCGATCACGCAGCTCGACGTCACGCTGCGCCGCTTCGGCGTCGAGACGACGTTCATCGCGAGCGACGACCCGGCCGACTACGCCGCCGCGATCATCCCGGGGCGCACGAAGCTCGTCTTCGCCGAGACGATCGCGAACCCGAGCGGAGACATCGCCGACATCGCCGGTCTCGCCGACGTCGCGCACGCCGCCGACCTGCCGCTCATCATCGACTCGACCGTCGCGACGCCGTACCTGTGCCGCCCGATCGAGTGGGGCGCCGACGTCGTCGTGCACTCGGCGACGAAGTTCCTCGGCGGGCACGGCACGACCCTCGGCGGCGTCGTCGTCGAGTCGGGCCGCTTCGACTGGTCGAACCACAACTTCCCGCTCTTCGAGGAGACGGTGCCGCACTACGGCGGCCTCACCTGGTACGGCAACTTCGGCGAGTACGCCTTCCTCACGCGCCTGCGCGCCGAGCAGCTGCGCGACATCGGGCCGGCCCTCGCGCCGCACTCGGCGTTCCTGCTCGCGCAGGGCGTCGAGACCCTGCCGTACCGCATGCAGGCGCACGTCGACAACGCCCGCCGCGTCGCCGAATGGCTCGAGGCCGACCCGCGCATCGAGACCGTCAACTGGGCCGGACTCCCCTCGCACCGCCACCACGAGCGCGCGAAGCAGTACCTGCCGATCGGCCCGAGCTCGGTGTTCAGCTTCGACGTGAAGGGCGGCCGCGCCGCGGGCGAGGCGCTCATCGAGAACGTGCAGCTCGCGAGCCACCTCGCCAACATCGGCGACGCGAAGACGCTCATCATCCACCCGGGCTCGACGACGCACGCGCAGCTCACCGAGCAGCAGCTGCTCGACTCCGGCATCGGCCCCGGTCTCGTGCGCCTCTCCGTCGGCATCGAGGATGTCGATGACATCATCTTCGACCTCGACCAGGCGCTCGACGCGGCGCAGAAGGCGGTGTGACCATGGCTGAGACGACAGCACCCGACACGGCTGCGGATGCGACCGGTGCCGACACCGCCACGGTCACCCTCGCGAACGGGCTGACCTGCTCGATCCCGGCGAGCTCGCCACTGGCGAAGCTGCTGAAGTCGCAGCGCACCTGGGTGGGGCCCTCCGCGAAGGAGCGGCTGGGCATCCTGCGCCGCGCGAAGTCGGTCGCGATCGTCGGAGCCTCGCCGAACCCGGCCCGCAGCTCGTACTTCGTCGGCACCTACCTGCAGCAGTCGAGCGACTACCGCGTGTACTTCGTCAACCCGAACGCGACCGAGATCCTTGGGGCACCGGCCTACCCCGACCTCACCTCGCTGCCGGAGGTTCCGGACATCGTCGACGTGTTCCGCAAGGCCAGCGACATCCCCTCGGTGATCGACGATGTGCTCGCCGTCGGCGCGAAGACCGTCTGGGTGCAGCTCGGCATCTGTAACGAGGAGGCCGCCTACTACGGCGAGTCGAAGGGCCTCACCGTCGTCATGGACCGCTGCATCAAGGTCGAGCACGCGCGCTTCCACGGCGGCCTGCACCTCATGGGCTTCGACACGGGCGTCATCAGCGCGAAGAAGCAGGTGCGCTGAGCGCATTCCCCGCTGCGCCCTCGGGTGAACGTCGTTCACCAAATGTTCACCCCGGTCCCCCGAAGTGGGGGCCATTTGTACCCCGATGGGGATTCCGAAAAATCCCCACATGGCGTACCGTCGGCACGTCACGGTTACCCACCCGACATCTCGAGGGCACCCGAATCCCTCGAGAGCCGTGGCAGAGGTCTTTCTCCATGCCCGAAACCACCCACGCTCCGTCGACCCCGAAAACGGCGCCAGCATCCATCACCGCCCCCGCCCGCAAGCGGCAGTGGGGCGCCGAGAAGCGAACCGCACCGCTGCCGATCGTGCACCCCCGCCCCACCGACCGCAGCATCGCCCTGGCCCGCGTCGCGATCGTCGCGACGGTCGTGTTCTGGATCGTCTACGTCGTCTACACGGTCATCGCCGAGTTCCTCAACAACGGGACGCAAAGCTTCCAGTTCACGACCGAGGCGATCTCGTACGTCGTCGTCGTGACCTTCCTGACCTTCTCGGCGCTCATGTACCTCGTCGCCCGCCACGGCGCGCTGCAGCGATTCCGCGCGCACGTGCGCGTCCCCCGGGCCGAGCTCGACCGCCACTTCGCCGACCGCCACACCTCGATGACCGTCCTCGTGCCCTCCTACGCGGAAGAGCCCGACGTCGTCGCCACGACCCTGTGGTCTGCCGCGCTGCAGGAGTACCCCGAACTGCGCGTCGTCCTGCTGCTCGACGACCCGCCGGCGCCGGCCGATCCCGCTGTCGCCGCCCGACTCGACGCCACGCGCGCCATCCCCGCCGAGATCGAGGAGGCGCTCGCCGAGCCCGGTGCGCGCTTCCGCGACGCGCTCCTCGCACGCGAGGTCGGCACGACGACGGAGCTCACCGACGACGACGTGAGCGAGATCGCGGAGCACTTCCGCTGGGCCGTCGCGTGGCTCGACGCACGGATCGCCGAGCACGCGATGACCGATCACGTCGACGTGTTCTTCGTCGAGCAGGTCCTGGGGGGCATCCGTCACGAATTCGCCGTGACGGCGGAGGCCCTCGACGCCGCGACGACCGACGGCTACCGGCTCACCCCGTCCCACGCCGTGCACCTGCTGCGCCGCCTCGCCTGGACCTTCACCGCGAGCCTGACGTCCTTCGAGCGGAAGACCTTCGCCTCGCTCTCGCACGAGGCGAACAAGGCCATGAACCTCAACGCCTACATCGGGCTCATGGGCGGCGCGTACGCGATGGGATCGACGCCGGACGGCACGGTGCTGCGCCCCGTCGCCTTCGGGGAGGGTGCCGACCTCGTGGTGCCCGACTCCGACTACCTGCTCACGCTCGACGCGGACTCGATGCTGCTGCGCGACTACTGCATCCGACTCGTGCACTCGATGGAGCAGCCGGAGAACGCGCGCGTCGCCGTCACGCAGACTCCCTACTCCTCCTATCGGGGCGCGAGCACGCGAATCGAGCGTCTCGCGGCCGCGACCACCGACATCCAGCACATCCTCCACCAGGGGTTCTCGCACTACAACGCGACCTTCTGGGTCGGCGCCAACGCGGTCATCCGCAAGCGCGCCCTCGACGACATCGTCGTCGTGGAGACGCGCGGCGGGTTCACCGTCAAGCGCTACGTGCAGGACCGCACCGTCATTGAGGACACCGAGTCGAGCATCGACCTCGGCACGCACGACTGGACCCTCGTGAACTACCCGGAGCGACTCAGCTACTCGGCGACTCCGCCCGACTTCGGATCGCTCGTGATCCAGCGGCGGCGCTGGGCGAACGGCGGACTGCTGATCCTGCCGAAGTACATCCGGCAGCTCCGTGAGCGCCGAGCGCGCGGCGAGCGCATCAGCCCCATCGAGATCATGCTGCGCGTCAACTACATGTCGTCGATCGCGTGGGCGAGCTTCGGTCTCGTGTTCCTCCTGGCCTACCCGTACGACAGCAAGCTGCTGAGCCCCATGGTGCTGCTCGCCGCACTGCCGTACTTCATCGCCATGGCGAGCGACCTGCACTACGCCGGCTACAAGCGCAGCGACGTCCTCCGCATCTACGGCTTCAACCTCATCCTGCTGCCCGTGAACCTCGCGGGCGTCGTGAAGTCGATCGAGCAGGCGATCACGTCGAAGAAGATCCCCTTCGCGCGGACGCCCAAGGTGCGCAACAGGACGACGACGCCTCTGCTCTACGTGCTGGCGCCCTACCTGATCATCGCGTTCTCGCTCTTCACCCTCTGGCGCGATGTGAACGCGGAGAACTGGGGGAACGCGGCGTTCGCGGCGTTCAACGCGCTGCTCGCCCTCGCGGCGGTCATCGCGTACATCGGACTCGGCACGTCGCTCGTCGACCTCTTCATCGGCCTCACGAACTGGCTCTACGTGACCCCGAAGCCCGCGCCCGTCGCCCGCGCGGTCAGCGGTGACGGCAGGCCGACTGACTGGCAGACCGTGCTCTACCACGGGGCCATCCACGACCACGCGGACGAGAATCCTGCCCCCGCGCTCGCCGGCGCCGTGTCATCGGAGTCCGACCGGAAGGCGGCCGCCTGATGCACGCGATCCTCTGGCGCGACGGCCGACGGCTGTCGTCCTTCCGGGCGATCCTCGCTCTCCTCCTGACCTCCGCGCTCGGGTTCTGGGGATACCTCTCCGTGCAGAACTGGGCGGGAGCCTCGGCGCTCGAGGACCGCGAGCCCTGGTTCGCCGGTTACGTCGACGCCACCGCGACCCCCGTCTTCGCCTTCGAGGACGTCGAGGCCGCTGCCGCGCGCGACATCGTCCTGTCGTTCATCGTCGCCGACCCCGAGGATCCCTGCACTCCCACGTGGGGCACCGCCTACGACCTCGAGGCGGCGGCCGTCGAGCTCGACCTCGATCGCCGTCTCGCCCGGCTCGAGCAGCTCGGCGCCGACCTCGCGATCTCCTTCGGGGGGCTCCTCAACGATGAGCTCTCGACGGTGTGCACGAATCCGGCCGAGCTCGTCCGCGCCTACGACACGGTCATCGAGCGCTACGACGTCACGACGATCGACCTCGACATCGAGGGCGAGAACCTCACGGACTCCGTGGCCGGGCAGCGCCGCGCCGAGGCGATCGCCACGCTGCAGGAGCGCCGCCGGGACGCCGGCGAGGACCTCGCCGTCTGGCTCACCCTGCCCGTCGCCCCCTTCGGTCTGACCGAGGACGGCACGACCGCCGTCCAGCAGATGATCGAGGCCGGTGTGGACGTCGCCGGCATCAACGTGATGACGATGAACTACAACGACTCGAAGGAGCAGGGAGAGTCGATGGGGGACGCCTCGATCCGCGCCCTGCAGGCCACCCACCGCCAGCTGCGCATCATGTACGAGCTCGCCGACATCGAGCTCAGCGACGCGACGCTCTGGCGCAAGATCGGGGCCACGCCCATGATCGGCCAGAACGATGTCGTCGACGAGGTCTTCACGCTCAAGGACGCGGAGACCCTGCACGACTGGGCGGTCGAGAAGGGCCTCGGCCGCATGTCGATGTGGTCCCTCAATCGCGACGTGCAGTGCGGCCCGAACTACGTCGACCTCAGCCGCGTCTCCGACGCGTGCTCCGGCTTCCCGCAGGGCCAGGTGCGGTACGCCGACATCCTCGCCGAGGGGTTCACCGGGCGACTCGACGCGAGCGCGGGGATCGTCACGACGCCCGAGCCGCGCGACCCGAGCGACTTCATCGACGACCCGGACTCGAGCCCGTACCCGATCTGGAACGAGGAGGCCTCCTACCTCGCCGGCAGCAAGGTCGTCTGGTACCGCAACGTCTACGAGGCGAAGTGGTGGACGCGGGGCGAGATCCCCGACAACCCCGTGCTCAACGAGTGGGAGACCCCGTGGGTGCTCGTCGGGCCCGTGCTCGACGGCGAGAAGCCGCGCGAGATCCCGACCCTCCCGTACGGCGTCTACCCCGAGTGGGAGGGCACCGTCATCTACGACAAGGGCGAGCGGATCCTGTTCGACGGCATGCCGTACGAGTCCAAGTGGTGGAACCAGGGCGACAGCCCCGAGGCCTACGCCGCCGACCCCGACAGCTCGCCGTGGACGCCGGTGCGTCTGGAGGAGATCGAGGAGATCCTCGTCGAGCTCGAGGAGACGCCGCGTGCCGAGCCGGAGCTGCCGACGGGGTAGAGCGTCAGCCCTCGGCGTCGAGCTCGGCGGCGCTCGTCACCGGCAGCCGGCACACGAAGTCGGTGCACGCGAACGCCGTGCTCGCCGACCCCTGCGGCTGCCGGTCGTCGAGCAGCGCGAATCCCGCGCCCGCCCACGCCGACGCCGCGGACGCCGTGAGCGCGATCGCGAGCACCCCGTCCCGCTGCGGCCCGCGGGCCCGCGCCTCGAGCTCTCCGGGCTCGGCGTCGTCGGGTCGCACGACGACGAGCTGCCGCGCCGGGGCGGCGAGCGCCGACGCGACGGCGAGGGTCGCCCCGAACGCGATCGGACGCTGCCGCGCGAGCGGCGCGAGCGCGGCGACGAGCGCATCGGCGGCGAACCGGTAGCGCGGCTCGGCGGTGAGCTGGTGCAGCAGCAGGGCTGCGCGCGCGATCGCCGCCTCGCCGCTCGGCGCCGACCCCTCGTTCGGGTCCTCCCCAGCCGCGAGGCCCTGCGCCGCGAGCACGGGGTCTCCGCCGCCGGGCACGGCCGCCGCGATCGGGCGCCCCGACTGGACGGCCTCGCGATCGCCCGCGACGAGGCACGCGTCGACGAGCTCGCGCGCGACAGTCGCGTATCGGTGCTCGCCCGTCGTGATCGCGAGCTCGATCAGCCCGACCGCGAGATCGCCGTAGTCCTCGAGCGCGGCGCGAGCGGCCGACGGGCGCCCGTCGCGGCTCGCCCGCAGCAGGCGCGGCGACCCGTCGTCGGCGCGAGTGAGGTGCGCGGCGAGCAGCTCGTCGGCGAGCTCCACCGCGAACGCCGCCCACTCGGGCTCGTCGAGCAGCCGCGAGGCGACGGCGAGCGCGCCGATCGCGAGGCCGTTCCAGCCGGTCAGCACCTTCGCATCGAGAGCGGGGCGCGGATGCCCGGCGCGGGCCTCGGCCGGCAGCAAGTAGTACCCGCCCTCGCTCCGCTCGCCGTCGATGAGGCTCTCGCTGTCCTGCCCCGAGGCGAGGCCGCCGGAGACGCGCATGATCTCGCGGAGGAACCCCACGACCCCGGCCGCGGTCTCGCGCGCCCCGGCGCGCGCGGCGACCTCGAGCAGCAGGGCGTTGTCGTTGAGCATGCGCTCGTAGTGGGGCTCGCTCCAGTCGCGCCGGGTGGCGTAGCGGAAGAAGCCGCCCTCGACGGGGTCGCGCAGGTCGCTCGCGGCGATGCGCTGGAGAGTGCGCGCGGCGAGGGCATCGGCATCCGCATCACCGGCGGAGCCGCGCGCCTGCAGGAACAGCAGGACGGGCGCGACCGGGAACTTCGGCGCGCCCCCGAAGCCGCCGTGCAGCGGATCCTCGAATCCCGCGAGCTCGGCGACGATCTCGGTGAGCGCGTCGGCGTTCGGCAGGGCTCCGGGGTCGCGGCGGCTCGCCGCGGTGATCGCATCGCGCAGCCCGTCGGCGCTCTGCAGCACCTCCTCGCGGCGGCCCGTCCACGCCTCGAGAACCGCGTCGACCACCTGCCGGAAGGACGGCACCCCGGAGATGGGCTGCGGCGGCAGGTACGTCGCGGCGTAGAACACGCGCCCCTGCGGGGTCGCGAACACCGTGAGGGGCCAGCCGAGCTGGTCGCTGAACGCGCCCGCCGCGGTCATGTACGCGGCGTCGACATCGGGATGCTCCTCCCGATCGACCTTGATGCTGACGACTCGCTCGGCGAGCCACGCGCCCACCTCGGGGTCGGAGAACGTCTCGCGCGCCATCACGTGGCACCAGTGGCACGTGGCGTACCCGATCGAGATCATCACGGGCACGTCGCGGCGCGCGGCCTCGGCGAAGGCCTCCTCGCTCCACGGCCACCAGTCGACGGGGTTGTCGGCGTGCGACTGGAGGTACGGGCTGACGGCGTTCTCGAGCCTGGCTGCCATAGGTTCGAGCCTATGAGCCTCCCCTCCGACTCCCCCGCGTCTCCCAGCCCGCGCCCGGGTTCGCCCGCCAACGCACCCGCCGGCGCGCCCGCCGGTTCGCCCGTCGCCGTCACCGTCGTCGGCGGCCCCACCGCGCTGCTCGAGTGGGCCGGCCTGCGGCTGCTGCTCGACCCCACCTTCGACCCGCCGACCGTCTACGGCCCGGGCCCCAACGACCTCACGAAGACCGACCCGCCGGCCGTCGCTGCCGCCGAGCTCGGCCGCATCGACGTCGCGCTCGTCTCGCATCACCACCACGAGGACAACCTCGACGAGACCGGCCGCGCCGTGTCGCTCGGGCTTCCGCTCGTCATCACCACCTCCGAGGGCGCGCGCGAGCTCGCCGCCCGCTGCGAGGCGGGCGAGGGCACCGCGACGGTCATCGGGCTCGACGAGGGAGAGTCGCTCGCGCTCGACAGCGCCGACCTCGTCGGCTCGGCCGTCGCCGAGCACGCCCCGGCCGGAGCGCGCGTGATCGCCGTCGCCGCGCAGCACGGGCCCCTCGAGGTCGCCGACCGCCTCGGCCCGGTGATCGGGTTCGTGCTCACCGCGCCGGGCGAGCCGACGGTGTACATATCGGGCGACAACTCGTCGGTCGACGTCGTGCGCGCGATCGCGGCCCGCCACGGCGCAGTGGATGCCGCGATCCTGTTCGCGGGCGCCGCCCGCATCCCCGCGATCGATGCGGCCCTCACCCTCACTGCGGCGGACGCGCGCGCCGCCGCCCTCGCGCTCGCCGCCCGTCGAGTCGTGGGGCTGCACGTGGACCAGTGGACGCACTTCAGCGAGGGCCGCGACGCCCTCGAGCGCGAGTTCGCCGGGCTCGAGTCAGCCGCGGGTGGCGCGCTCCTCGCGGCGACGCCGCTCGGCGAGCGCACCGAGCTCGCGCTGTAGGCGGCTAGCGACGCACTCCGTCCTCTTTCGGGCAACCCGTGCGCCCCCGGGCGCCCGAGTTGCCCTGAACAGCACGGAATAGGGCACTAGCGTTGCGGCGCATCACCGCGGACCGTCTCACCAGCGCTTGATGAGCTCCTCGTCGCGTTCCGTGACGGTGTGCGCAACGCCCTCAGCGTCGACGTAGCTGTACGTCGTCGACGACAGAACGCCGGTCCGTCGGTAGCCGAGCCTCTCGTAGAGCGCTGCCGCCCGCGGGTTGTCGAGACCCACGCCCACGACGAGCGATCGCTCCCCAGCCTCGCCGCTCGTGGTGCGAGTCTCCACGATCCGCTCAGCGGCGCGGATGAGAGCGGTGCCGACCCCGCGACCCCGAGCGGCGTCGTCCACGCCCAGGTTCTTCAGTTCGGGCGGTTCGTCGTTCGTCAGCTCCGCCGACCCGACCACGCTGCCGTCGTCGACGACCACCGCCACGAGGAAGTCGACGACATCGGCCTCCTGGCGAGCGAACGCGCCGCGCGCGTACCCGCTGCCGGGCGGCTCGCCGGCCTCGAGAGCCGCGACGTCGGACTCCGTGCACGGGCGGACGACGACGGGGCTCGAGGCCGCGTCGCCGCCCGCCGGCGAGCCGAGCATCCGCCCGCCCTCAGAAGTCGGTGTTGAGCGGGTGCGCCCCGACGCGCTCGTCGCGGTCGGCGGCCGCGATCGTCGCCATCTCGTCGGCCGAGAGCTCGAAG
>VFQM010001810.1_pt1 | contig 17600 bp, 15 predicted proteins | sample 3512391 | NCBI WGS metagenome assembly VFQM01 (sample SAMN10412369, study PRJNA504923) | tailings metagenome | isolation source: Replicate 1 from Balatoc abandoned mine | place: Philippines
CGCGCGGGCGATCCCAATACAGCTCGATGCCGTTGCCGTCGGGATCGTCGAGGTAGATGGCCTTGCTCACGCCGTGGTCGGAGGCGCCCGTGAGCGAATGGCCGCTCTTGACGACGCGCTTCACGGCGATTGCGAGGTCGCGCTCGCTGGGGTACAGGATGGCGACGTGATACAGGCCCGGCGCGCGGCGTGGCCCCGGCGCGGCGCCGGCGCTCTCCCAGGTGTTGAGGCCGAGGTGATGGTGATAGCCGCCGGCGGAGAGGAACGCCGCCTGCGTGCCGTACATCATCTGCAACTCGAAGCCGAGCACGTCGCGGTAGAACGCAATCGAACGCGTGAGGTCCGAGACCTTGAGGTGCACGTGACCGATGGTCGTCGCCGCGGGGATCGTATAGGTGGTCACGGGATGGTCGTGGTCAAGACAAGGTTATTTTCCACTAGGCGCCACACACTAGCAATCCCCCAGCCCAGAGCCGTGTCCCCGACTCGCCACGTCACGATCGTCGACGTCTCGCCGCGCGACGGCCTGCAGAACGAGAAGACGACCGTCCCCGTGCAGGCCAAGGTCGCGCTGGTCGACGCGCTCAGCGCGGCCGGCGTGCCGGTCATCGAAGTCACGAGCTTCGTGAGCCCGAAGGCGATTCCGCAGCTGGCCGATGCCGAGGCGGTGATGGCGGGCATCACGCGGCGCGCCGGCACGCGCTACACGGTGCTGGTGCCGAACGAACGCGGCTACGACCGCGCGCTGCCGACGCGTCCCGATGGAATCGTCGTATTCGGATCGGCCAGCGAGACGTTCTCGCAAAAGAACATCAACTGCTCGATCGCCGAGTCGGTGGAGCGCTTCCGGCCGGTGGTCGCGCGCGCCAAGGCGGATGGCCTGCAGGTGCGCGGCACGGTGTCCTGCGCGCTGGGCTGTCCGTACGAGGGCGAGATTGCGCCCGCCGCCGTACGCGACGTGGCGGCGCGCCTGCTCGACCTCGGCGTGGACGAGCTCTCGATTGCCGATACCATCGGTGTGGGCACGCCGTCGCGCACGGCCGAGGTGTTCACCGAGGTGTTGGCGCTCGTGGATGCCGCGCGGGTGAACGCGCATTTCCACGACACGTACGGGCGTGCGCTGGTGAACCTCGAGGCCTGCCTGTCGCTGGGCGTGCGCAGCATCGACGCCAGCGCGGCGGGGCTCGGCGGCTGTCCCTTCGCGCCCGGTGCCACGGGCAACGTCGCGACCGAGGCCGTGCTGGCGATGCTCGTCGCGCAGGGCTACGACACGGGCGTGGACCTCGCGGCGGTGGCCGCAGCGGGTCGCGCGATTCGCACGGCCCTCGCCATCTGACGCGCACTGCGGGCAGGGATTCTCCCACAGGCAGTGGTGAACTCTCCCGACTGACGTTGCCCGCGTGCCTGCGCAGCTTGCAGCAGACATCAACGCGAGGGTGAGATGGGGCGCTTCGCTGGCAAGGTGGTGGCGGTCACGGGAGCAGGCAGCGGCATCGGCGCGGCGGCGGCACTGCGCTTCGCGTCCGAAGGGGCCGTCGTGCTCGTCGCCGACATCAGCGCGTCGCATGCGGCGGCGGTCGCGGCGCAGATCACGAAGGCCGGCGGGCGCGCGGTAGGGCTGCGCAGCGACGTCTCGCTCGAGGCGGACGTCGCGATCCTCGTCGACCGCGCGGTGAGCGAGTTCGGCAAGCTCGACGTGATGGTGAACAACGCCGGCATCGGCGGGCTCGAGACCTCCGTCGACGTCATCACCGAGCAGGAATGGCGCAAGCTGATGGCCGTGAACCTCGATGGCGTGTTCTTCGGTCTCAAGCACGCGGCCCGCGTGATGAAGGCGCGGCAGGTGAAGGGATCGATCGTGAACGTGAGTTCGATCCTCGGCGTCGTCGGCTTCGAGCATGCCGTCGCGTACACCGCGTCGAAGCACGCCGTCGTCGGCATGACGAAGGCCGCGGCGCTGGAGCTCGCGCCGCTCGGCATCCGCGTGAACACGGTGAATCCCGCGTTCATCAAGACGCCGATGATTGCAGGGTTGGAGGACGCGGTGTTGCCGCTGCATCCGGCTGCGCGGCTGGGCACGCCGGAGGAAGTCGCGGCGGTGATCTGCTTCCTGGCAGCGGACGAGGCGTCGTTTGTGACCGGCGCGAGTTACTTGGTCGATGGCGGGTACGTCGCCAAGTAGCCTCAGCGGGCCCGAGCCGGGGGACTCGGCCCGCTGCTCGTTCCGCGTCGGCGTCGGCGATCTAGGGCGACCTAGTAGCCGGCGCCGACGCGCTTCTGCAGGTGTTTGTTCTCGCGCAGCGCCATGAGGAGGAAGTCGGCGACGTCCTCGACGCTGATCTTGCGGCCGCCCTCGGGCAGGAACTCCTCGAGCGTGCGATAGACGCCCGTGCGTTCACCGGGCACGATGTCGCCGGTGGCGACCATCGTCCAATCGAGGCCCGAGTCACGCATCGCGTGCCAGGCTTCCTTGTGCTTGTTGCTCACCTTCTTGAAGACCGCCGGAAAGCTCGGCTGGTCGTGGCGCAGGCCGCCGTCGACGGAGTTCAGGATGCCACCGCCGGCGACGCCGAGTACGCGGCGGATGCCGTGCTTCTGCATGGCGGCGACGATGTTGCGCATGCCCTGCGACTGCGCGTCGCCGGGATTGTCGACGCCGGCGCCGCCCAATCCCGACACGACCGCATCGGCGCCGGCGACGGTGCGCTCGACGTCAGCTGGCGTGAGGACGTCGCCGGCGATGACCTCGAGGCCGGCACGCGGCGCGAGCTTGGCGGGATCGCGCACGAGGGCGCGGATGGTGTGCCCTTCGGCGAGGGCGTACTCGATGAAGCGACCGCCGACGCGGCCGGAGCCGCCGAACACTGCGATATGCATGTGCGAAACTTGCGCGCGGCGACGTGCGCTGGGGAAGGGCGTGGGAAACCTTCGCGTCCGCTGTGGAGTAGTGGGCATATGCTGATCCTCATCCTCACGCTGGTCGCATTCGCCGGACTGTTCCTGACGGCAATCGGATTGCCGGGCACGTGGATCTTCCTCGCGGTCGCCAGCGCGTCGGCGCTGTTTGACCCCGCGAGTCCGGTCGCGTGGTGGTCCCTCGTCGCCGGCGTGGTGCTCGGGCTGATCGCCGAGGGCATCGAGTGGGTGACGGCGTCGCGCTATGCGCGGAAGTACGGCGGGAGCCAGCGCTCGGCCTGGGGTGCGCTGTTCGGCGGCATCGCCGGGGCCATCGTCGGTTTCCCGATTCCGCTGTTCGGGCCGCTGGTCGGCGCGTTGGCCGGCACGTTCATCGGTGCGCTCGTCGCGGAATACAGCGTCAGCGGCGTCAGCGGCGGCGCGGAGCGCGTGGCCTGGGGCGCGATGGTCGGGCGCATCGTCGCGACCGTCGCGAAGCTCGGGATCGGCTTCGTGATCGCGGTGCTCGTATTGTTCGCGGCGTGGCGCTGAATCGCCGATGATCCGCCGTGCGCCAAACCGGCGCGCGGCGGACCCTCAGCGGTAGTTGTGCCCCTTCACGGCCTTCTCGCCCACATTCGCATTGAGCGCGATGAACTCCCGCGCCCGGATGTTGTAGACGCCCGATTCCACTTGCAGCGTGCCGCGCACGAGCAGCAGCGGCGTGCGCGAGATGAGCATCGCCTGCTCCTCGAAGCGCTGCGGCGTGATGACGACGTTGATGGTGCCGGTTTCGTCCTCGAGCGTGAGGAACACGAAGCCCTTGGCCGTGCCGGGGCGCTGGCGGCAGATGACGAGCCCGGCGTGCGCGACGGGTTCGCCGTCCTGCATTTGGAGGATCTCGCGCGCGCTCTTCACGCCGTTGGGTGCGACGAGCGGTCGCACGTGGCGCATCGGGTGCCCGTTGAGCGAGAGTCCGGTGAGGCGATAGTCGGCCTCGGTGAGCTCCGGCGCGGAGAAGCCCGGCAGCACGGCGGGCACGGTGGACTCGGGGAAGAGCGCGAGCGGCCCCGGGCCTTCGCGCTGCGCCTCGAGCACGCGCCAGAGCGCGACGCGGCGGCGGCGCGCGGGCGGCTCGTCCTGCACGAAGGCGTCGAAGGCGCCGGACTCGGCTAGAGCGCGCAGCGACCGCTTGTCGAGCTGAGTACGGCTCACGAAGTCGGTTATGGAAATGAAGCTGGACGGAAGACCGAAGACGGAAGGGGTGCGGGCGGCGGGATCCTCCGCGGCACCGGAGTCCTTCGTGCCTTCGTGGTGAACTGCATTCTCCTTCCGTCTTAGATCTTCCGTCTCATAGGCTCGCTCGATCTTCTGTCGCGCCACGGAGCCGAGCCCCAGCACCGACCGCAATCCCAGCCTCACCGCCGGCGCCGCGTTGCGCCCTTCGCCCGGTTCCAGCGTGTGATCCCAGCGCGAGCGCGTGATGTCGACCGGCCGCACCTTCACGCCGTGGCGCTTGGCGTCCTCGATGAGCGTGCCGGGCGCGTAGAAGCCCATCGGCTGCGCGTTGAGCATCGCGCAGAGGAACTCCGGCGCGTAGTAATGGCGCAGGTAGGCGCTGGCGTAGACGATGAGCGCGAAGCTCGCCGCGTGGCTCTCGGGAAAACCGTAATCGGCGAAGGCGTTGATCTGGTTGTAGATCCTGAGCGCGACATCCTCGGGGATGCCGTTGGCGCGCATCCCGTCGATCATCCGCTGGCAGATGTCGGCCATCCGCTCGCGACTGCGCTTGTGGCCCATCGCCTTGCGCAGCAAATCGGCCTCGCCGGGCGTGAAGCCGGCGGCGGCGATCGCGACCTGCATCCCCTGCTCCTGGAAGAGCGGCACGCCGAGCGTGCGCTTGAGGATGGGCTCGAGCGAGGGATGCGGGTAGGTGACTTCCTCGAGGCCGGCTTTGCGCCGCAGGTAGGGATGCACCATCGCGCCTTGGATCGGTCCGGGGCGGATCAGCGCCACCTCGACGACGAGGTCGTAGAAGCAGCGCGGTTTGAGTCGCGGCAGCGTGTTCATCTGTGCGCGGCTCTCGACTTGGAACACGCCCACCGTATCCGCCTTGCAGAGATCGTCGTAGACGGATTGATCGGCGCAGTCGAGCTGGCCCAGGTCGATGTTCACGCCGCGCGTGCGGCGGATGTAGGCGAGGCAGTCTTGCACGACGGTGAGCATCCCGAGGCCGAGGAGGTCGATCTTCACGAGGCCGACGGGATCGAGGTCGTCCTTCTCCCACTGGATGACGGTGCGTTCCTCCATACTGGCGGGTTCGATGGGGACGACGGTGCGCAGCGGCTCCTCGGTGAGGACGAAGCCGCCGACGTGGATGCCGCGGTGTCTGGGTGCGGCGTCGAGTTGTTCGACGATGTCGGCGAGCTTCTGCACTCTCGGATCGTTCGGGTCGAGGTTGGCGCGTTCGAGTAGGCTTGGTTCTCGTTCGGGGTCGGGGCGACCGTGGGGCTGGTCGGGGCGACCGTGGGGTCCACCCCCGCGAGGCTCTCGGACCGCTGCGCGGTCCTGCGGCCGCCTCGCGGGAGTGGACCCCACGATCTCCCCTCCGTACTCCTTCGCGGCTCCTGCTCGCTCGGCTCCGCCGCTGCTGCGCGCATCACTACTCGCCTCGCTGCGCGCCTCGCTGCGCCGCACGCTCTCGGGGGCGCCGGTGCGCACGGCGCGCAGCTTGCGATGCTCCTCGCGCGAAGCCTTGATCAGGTTGCTGGCGTGCGTGCCGACGACGAGGTCGCTGGAGACGGCGTCCACGAGCGTCGCGGGGCGCGTGGCGAGCGCGCGCTTGCTGTAGTTGGCGGGGCCCATCGCGTCGCTGCGCTCGGGGGCGAACGGATTGGACTCCCGCGCCGCTTGCGCCGTCGCCTCGTCCGCTTCGTGGCCGGGCGTGCCGAGTCGCAATGCGGCGGCGGTGTTCTTGGCGCTGAAGCGATCGCTGAAACTGGCCAGCACGCCGGCCTGCTCGGGCGAGAAGCCGAGCACACGCGCGGCATCGCGCACGGCGCTGCGCCCGCGCCACGTGATGTGCTCGCAGACCATCGCGGCGTGCTCGCGGCCGTAGCGTTGGTACACGTACTGCAGCACGCGCTCGCGTTCGCGGTGCGCGAAGTCGATGTCGATGTCGGGCGCCTCGGCCCGCTCCTCGCTCAAGAAGCGCTCGAACAGCAGCTCGAGCTTGATCGGGTCCACGGCGGTGATGCCCAGGCAATAGCAGACGGCGCTGTTGGCCGCCGAGCCGCGACCTTGGCAGAGGATGCCCTCGCGGCGCGCGAAGCGCACGATGTCCCATACGATCAAGAAGTAGCCGCTCAAGCCGAGCTTGCTGATGAGCGCGAGCTCGTGCGCGATCTGCTTGTCGTGCCGCGCGGTGCGGCGCCAACCCCAGCGCTCCTGCGCGCCGTCCTCGACGAGACGCGCGAGGTATTCATCCTCGCTGACGCCGGGCGGCAGCGGAAAATGCGGCAGCTTAGGTCTCAGGGCGTCAAGCCTGAACTCGCAGCGCTCGGCGATCGCCAGCGTCTGCGCGAGGCCTTCCTCGCGCCCGCTCCAGCGCTTGGCGAGCTGCGCGTAGCCCTTGAGATGCCATTCGCCGTTGGGGCGCAGGCGCGTGCCCATCTCGTCGAGTGTCGCGCCGTGGCGCAGCGCGCTGAGCACGTCGTGGCCCAAGCGCCCTTGCGGTAGCGCGTAGTGCACGTCGTTGGTGACCACCCAGGGCAATCCCAAGGATTGCGCGAGGGGGATGAGTTGCGCGACGAGGGCACGCTCCTCGGGGAGCGCGTGATCCCAGCATTCGATGGCGAAGCGCCCGGGAAAGAGCTCGGCGAGTTGGCCGGCGGCTTGCAGGGCGTTGTCCTGCAATGCCAACAGTTGCGGCACCCAACCGCGCGGGCACCCACTCAGCGCGTACAGCCCCGCCGTATGGCCCGCGAGTTGGTCGAGCGTCACGCGCGGCTCGCCGCGCGGATGGTCCAAGCGCGCGCGCGTGATCAGCGTGCAGAGATTGCCCCAACCTTCGCGCGATTCGCAGAGCAGCAGGAGATGCGTGCGCAGGCGTGGCACGCCGTCTTCGCCGACGACGCGATGCGGGATGGTCGCGTGGCCGCGCTCCAAGCCCGGCGGTAGCGGCACGTCCACCGTGAGCTCGGCGCCGTGCAGGCCCGCCAGCCGCGCCTCCTTGGCCGCCGTCGCGAATCGCACCGCGCCGCCCACGTCATCGTGATCGGTGAGCGCGAGTGCATTGAGCCCGAGCGCCATCGCCCGCTCGACGAGACGCTCGGGATCCGAGGCGCCGTCGAGCAGCGAGAACGTCGAATGGCAATGCAACTCGGCGTAGCCGCTCAATCGTACCAGCCCTGCAGGTGCCAGCCGCCTGCGTCGCGGTAGATCAGGAGGTCCTGGCCAAGCTCGTCGCACTCGCAGCGCCAGTAATCGCGGGCGAAGGGTTGGGCGTGCCACCATTCGCCGCTCAGGCGCTCGGGGCCTTCGGCGCGCGTGAGCGCGAGGCGACGGCCCTTCCAGAAGACCTGCAGCGGGACGCCGTGCTTGTCGGTGACGACGGCAATGTGCTCGGGCGATTCGAGCAAGCGCGCGGCGGGCGCCGATCGCGCGGAATCAGTGCCACCGTGCGCACCGCGCATCCCGTTGGCGTGCAGCGCGGATGCGTGCGTGCCGTTCTTCTGCGTACCGTTGCCCTGCGTGCCGTTACCTGCGCGCATCGCTTGCAGCGCATCGACGGGCACGGCGCGCGCCGCCTGCTCGACTTCCGTCCAGCCGGCGGCGCGCTCGGGCGCATACGAATCGCGCGCGACGGGCCGCACGACGGTGCCGGCGCCGAGCGTGGCGCGCAGGCGGGCCAGCGCGGCTTCGGCGGCGGAGGGATCGCGCCACGCAGGCGCGAGCAGGTCGCCCTGCTCGGCGCTCGACGGTGCCGTCTCGCTGACGCGCAGCTCGAGCGCGGCGACGGGTGCCTCGAGCGTCCAGGTGTCGAGCGCAGCGCGGCAGCGCTCGAAGAGCGGTACGACGCGCGCGATGGGCCGCGCGGGGCGCACCTCGCGCGTGACACGGCGGCCGTCGTCGAGCGTGAGGGTGATGCTGAGCGCGGCGGCGGCGAGCCCGTCGGCGGCGAGTGTGCGGACCAGGCGATCGAGCGCCGCGCGCACGAGGAAGAGCACGGGCTCCACCGTGGGCGCGCTGCTCGCGAGTTCGTGCACCACCGTGCGCGGATCGTCCGTGCGCGCGAGCGTGGCGCGGCGCGGGTCGTCGGCGCAGGCGAGGCGCCAGGCACTGAGGCCATCGCTACCCCAGCGGCGTTCTACTTCGAGTGGATCGAGCGCGGCGAAGGCCCCCGCCGTGCGCAGGCCGAGCGCAGTGAGCGCCTCGCGCAGCTCGGCGTCCATCGGGATGAGCGCGATCGGCACGCGCGCGAGGTAATCGCGGTCGCCACCGGGCGCGACGTGCAGCGGCTCGCTGGCGGCGCGCGTGCTCCACGTGGCGGCGTAGGCGGTCACGCAGCTCTCGGCGATGGCGACGCGCGCGCGCGGATGCCACACGCGCGCGAGCGCGAGCAACTGCGTGGCCAGCGTACGTTCGCCGCCGATGGCCTCGAAGCCCTCGGCGCCGATCCACCAGGTGCCGGGTTCGTCGCGCACGGGGCTCACCTGCGGCGACGCGGCGAGAAAGGCCGCGCTGGCGCGGGCGATCTCGCGGGCGATCGCCGCGGCGTCCCAAGGCAGCACCTCGAGCGCGGCGCACTTCGACTTGCCCTGCGCGACGGTCATCCCCGTGCGCACGCCGTGTCGCGCGGCGGCGGCGGTCACGGCGCGGAGACGCGCGCGATCGGAGAGGGCGATTGGGAGTGCGTCCCAATGCGCGTCAGGGTGCGCGTCCGTGTGAACGGACGCCCCCGCATTGGACTTCGGCAGTCGTGCGGCATCGGGTGTGCTCGGTATCGCCTGCGCGGCATCAGCGCTTGGGGTAGCTGGGCTGCGCGGCGCGACGCCCGCGGACGGTCCCGATGCGCGTGGTGCCGTTTCGCGCGCGAGCCACGCCGCGCCGATCGGGAACCTCGGGATGCGCACACAGGCGATGCGCGATGTCGCGCGCGAGATCTCGGGCGATGGCGCGGGCATTGCCCACCTCCAGATGCAGGGGCACGAGTTGATGTGGGCCGCCCTTCTCGATGAGGGCGGCGACCTGCGGCCCCCCGCGCGTGTCGCGCGCGGGACGCCGCTTGAGCACGAGGCGCAGCGCACCGCCGATCTCCGAGGCCTTGGTGCCCTCGCCGAGGAGGAGCAGCGAGGCGTCGGCGTCGCGGGCGAGCTGCGAGAGGCGCACGGCGATCGTGCGCGGCAGGACGGGCGCGCTGTCGAGGACGACGAGCGCGAAGGCCCCGGTGCGGAGCAGGAGATCGGCGCACCAGGCGGCGCGCGTGGGATCGCCGGGGCGCACGACCCAGAGGGCATCGCGGCCGGCGGCATCTACATCTATGAAGTCGCGCGGATCCAGCGTACGGGTGGCATCGATCCAGGCGACGGCGTGGCCGGCGAGCAGGGTGCTCGCGGCGATGCTGCGGGCGAGGGTGGTCTTGCCGAGTCCGGCGGGGGCGAGGAGTTCGGTGATGCGACCGCGGGGGAGACCGCCGCCGGGCAAGGCGAGGTCAGGTCCAGCCCGCGCACTCCGGTGGGGAGCCCCGGGGTGCTGCTGGGGGTGCCGGCGACGACGGCGGCGAGCTGTTCACGGAGGAGCTGGAGGGCGGCGGGCATACCGAATAAACACCGAAGTCTATGGGCAGGTAATTACCGAATAAACACCGAATTCTGCAAGGGGGTGCTGGGAGAGGGTGGACGGGGGCAGGGGCGGGGATGGGGATAGGGGAATGGGGGAGATGGGGGGGAGACGTCTCACGTCTGGGAGAGGGGAGAGGGGAGAGGGGAGAGGGGAGAGGGGAGAGGGGAGAGGGGAGAAGAAAAGGGCGTCTCGACTAAGTCGAGACGCCCTTTTCATCCTCACCCTTCAGCTCCGCTGCCTCGTGCGAGTCGTCGCTCGAGCCGGTCCCTGAGCGGTGGCCATTCCTCGCGCAGGATGCTGTACATCACGGTGTCGCGCGGACTGCCGTCCTTCCGCGCTTGAAAACGGCGCAGCACGCCGTCGCGATGCGCGCCGAGCCGTTCGATGGCCGCCTGTGAGCGCGTGTTCGCGAGATCCGTACGCAGGCCGACGACGCTGCAGCCGAGCGTGTCGAAGGCGTGCTGCAGCAGCATCAGCTTGCAGGTCGTGTTCACGTGCGAGCGCTGGACGCGCGCGGCGTACCAGGTGTAGCCGATCTCGACGCGGCCGATCGCGGCGACGATGTCGTGATAGCGCGTGCTGCCGATGATCGCATCGCTGGCCACGTCGCGCACGACCCAGGGCAGCATCGTGCCGGCGGCCTCGCCGCGCAGGGCCTCGGCGATGTACGCGGCGCAGCCGTCGGGCGCGGGGACGGTCGTGAACCAGAGATTCCAGAGTTCGCCGTCGCGCACGGCCGCGGCGAGCGCGTCAGCGTGCGTGGCCTGCATCGGTTCGAGACGCAGGCCGTCGCGCTCCAGCGTGACGCGCGGCAGTGGCGACGGGAGACTCAGCGCACGACTCCCGTCAGGCCTTCTGCGCGAACTTGGGCGCCATCAATCCGGCCTTGCTGCGGCCGTGCGGATCCTGGTTGTGGCGAATGGCGTCCACGAGCTCGAGCGCCGTCGCCGTGAGCGGCGGCAACTCCATCGGCGACTTGCCGAGCGGCGTCACGCGCTTGCCCCACTTCACCAAGAGCGCGCAGTAGGTGAGCCCGCCGCCGAACGCCGGCATCAACAGCCAGCTGCCCGGCGTCACGCGGCCTTCCTCGAGCGCCTCCACCAACGCGACCGGCACGGTCGCGGCGCTCATATTGCCGTACTTCTGCACGGTGAGCATCACCTTCTCCATCGGGACGCCGGCGTACTTGGCCACCGACTCGATGATGCGCAGGTTGGCCTGGTGCGGCACGACGAGGCCGATGTCGTCGGCGCCGAGCTTGCGCGCCTCCATCACGCGCTTCGACGCCTCGCTCATCCCGTGCACGGCACGCTTGAAGATCACCTGGCCGTCGAAGTCCCAGAGCGTGTCGCCGAGCGTGACGCCGACGCCGGAATAGCCGCAGCCGAAGCCGCGTACGCGCAGCGAGTCGCGCGCCTCGGCGTCGCAGCCGAGCACGGCCTCGAGCATCCCGCTCTCCTCTTCGCTGGCCTGCAGCACCACGGCCGCTGCACCGTCGCCGAAGAGCACGGCCACGTTGCGGTTAGTCCAGTCCATATAGCGCGAGATCAGCTCGACGCCGATCACGACGGCGTTCTTGACGATCCCGGTGCGGATCATCGAGGTCGCGGTGGCCAGCCCGTAGCAGAAGCTGGTGCAGGCGGTGTTGAGGTCGATGCTCGCGGCCTTGGTGGCACCGAGCGCGAGCTGCACGCCGGAGGACGAGTTGGGACAGAGCTCCTCGTTGCTGACGCCACCGTAGATGATGAGGTCCACGTCAGCGGCGTCGAGGCCGGCGCAGGCCAGCGCCCGCGAGGCCGCGATGGTGCTCATCTCCACGGCGCTGACGTGCGAGATGCGACGCTCCTTCATCCCCGTGCGCGAGGTGATCCACTCGTCGTTGGTCTCGAGGAAGGTGGAGAGATCGTCGTTGGTGAGCGTGGCCGGCGGCATACACTTGCCCCAGCCCGTGATTTCGGCGTATGGCATTGCGAGTTGCGAGGGGGAGTTACTCGGGGACGACCGCCGTGGCCTCGATCTCCACCACGGCCTCGGCTTCCATCAAGGATGATACTTCGACAGCGGTCATCGCGGGGAAGTGCTTGCCCATCACCTCGCGGTAGGCGGCCCCGAGCTCGGCGCCGGCGGCGAGGTACGCCGCGCGATCCGTGACGTACCAGGTGAGCCGCACGATGTGTTCGGGCGCCGCGCCATCCTCCGCGAGGATCGCGACGATGTTGCGCAGGGCCTGCTTGGCCTGCGTGACGAGATCGCGACCGACGAAGCGCTGCTGCGCGTCCCAGCCGATCTGCCCGGCGAGGAAGATCGTGCGCCCGCGCGCCGAGACGCCGTTGGCGTAGCCTTTCGGACGCGCCCAGCCGTCGGGTTGCAGGATGCGATGGCTCACGCGGACTCCGGGTGCAGGGGGACGTCGGTCATTTGCTCTCCTTGAGCCGGAAGCGCTGCAGCTTGCCGGTGTCGGTCTTGGGCAGCGCATCGACGAACTCGACGATGCGCGGATACTTGTACGGCGCGATCGTCGCCTTCACGAAGTCTTGGATCTGCTTGACGAGCGCGGTCGAGGCTTCGTGGTTCGGCTTCAGCACGACGAAGGCCTTCACCGCCTGCCCGCGCTCCTCGTCGGAAACGCCGACGACGGCGCACTCGGCGACCGCCTCGTGCTGCAGGACCGCGCCCTCGACCTCTGGCGCGCCGATGTTGTGGCCCGACGAGATGATGAGGTCATCCGTGCGCGCCTTGAAGAACACGTAGCCGTCGGCGTCCATCATCGCGGCGTCGCCGGTGAGGTTCCAGCCGCCCTTCACGTAGTCGCGCTGGCGCGGATCGTTGAGATAGCGGCAGCCCGTTGGGCCGCGCACGGCGAGGCGGCCGACTTCGCCGACAGCCAGCGGCTTGAGCGCATCGTCGAGGATGGCCACTTCGTAGCCCGGTACGGCCTTGCCGATCGCGCCGGGCCGCACGTCCTTGCCCGCGGCGGCAATGAAGATGTGGATCATCTCCGTGGCGCCGATGCCGTCGAGCATCTCGATGCCGGTGACGTCGCGCCACAGCGTGCGTGTCGCGTCGGGCAGAGCTTCGCCCGCCGACACAGACGCGCGCAGCGACTGCGTGCGCCAGCGTTGCGGTTCCTTCTTGAGTGCGAGCGACATCGCGCGGTAGAACGTCGGTGCGGTGAAGCTCACGGTCGCCTGCGTCTGCTCGATGGCGTCCAGCAACGACTCGGGCGTGGCCTTCTCGACAAGCACCGCCGCGGCGCGGGCCGCCAAGGGGAAGCAGAGCAGGCCGCCGAGTCCGAAGGTGAACGCCAGAGGCGGTGTGCCGATGCAGCGGTCGCTGTGCGTGGTCTTGAGCACCTGCTTCGCGAAGCCGTCGCACATCGCCATCACGTCGCGATGGAAGTGCATACAGCCCTTGGGGACGCCGGTCGTGCCCGACGTGAAGGCAATCAGGCAGACGTCGTCACGGCTGGTGTCGACCGCCGTGAAGGCGCCGCGCGGCGCGGCCATCAGCGCCTCGAGCCCTTCGGCGTCGCTGGTGCCCCACACACGGATGTCGCGCAGCGTCGTCGGCGCTTCGGCGGCGAGGCGCAGTTCATCCGCGAGTCGCGTATCGCAGAGCGCCGCCTGGCACTTGGCGCGCTCGATGATCACGCGCAGCTCCTTGGTGCGCAGCAAGGGCATCGTCGTGACGGCCACGAGTCCCGCCTTCACGGTGGCGAGCCAGGCGATGGCCATCCAGCGACCATTGAAGCCGCGCAGCAGCACGCGGTTGCCGGGTTCGAGGCCCATATCGTGCGCGAGCACGTGGGCGAGCGCATCCACCTGTGCGGCGAGCTCCGCGTAGGTGGTATGCACCCATCCGCCGCTGCCGTCCGGCGTGATCAGTGCCGTGCGGTTCGCGTGGCCGTCGCTCAGCGCCCGGTCCACCAACTCGACGGCGGCATTGAGTTGCTGCGGATACGCATAGACGCCTTCCAGCGTCAGCCGCGGCCATTCCTCAGCGGGCGGTAGTTGCTGGCGTGGCCAGTGGTCCAGGTGCGCACTAGGCGCGAGGTCCTTCGGCGCAGCAGTCGGCATCGCGAGGTCCTCAGGTTGCGGGAGTGCTGGGACGCAAGGTCTCGCGGCCGATGATGAGCCGCTGCACCTCGGTGGCACCTTCGTAGATGCGCAGCGCCCGGATGTCGCGGTACAGGCGCTCGACGATGTGGCCGGCCTTCACGCCAAGTCCACCGTGCAGCTGCACCGCCCGGTCGATGATCGTCTGCGCGTGCTCCGTGGCGCTGAGCTTGGCCATCGCCGCGACGGCCGTCGTGCGCGCATCGCTGCTGTCGCGCTGCCAGGCCGCGCGGTAGGTGAGCAGTGCCGCAGCGTCCAGGTCGGTAGCCATATCGCCGACGATGGCCTGCGCCAGCGGCTGTGCGGCGAGCGTGCTGCCGAACATCGCGCGATCGTTCGCGCGCGCGATGGTCTCCTGCAGGGCGCGGCGCGCGAAGCCGACGGCGGCCGCGGCTACCGACACGCGGAAGATGTCGAGCGTGCGCATCGCCAGCTTGAAGCCGTCGCCCTCCGCGCCGATGCGGTTCGCATCGGGAATCTCGCAGCCTTCGAACTCCAACGTCGCCAGCGGATGCGGCGAGACTGTCTCGATGCGCTCGGCGATGCGCAGGCCCTTGGCATCCGCCGGCACAAGGAAGGCCGTGATGCCCTTGGCGCCGCTGCTCTCCGCCTTGCTGCGCGCGAACACACAGTAGAAGTCCGCGATGCCGCCGTTGGAGATCCAGGTCTTGCGTCCGTCGAGCCGCCAACCGTTCTTGGTGGGCGTGGCGCTGGTCGCGATGGCGGCGACGTCCGAGCCCGCGTCGGGCTCGCTGAGCGCGAAGGCTGCGATGGCCTGGCCACGGGCGACGCGCGGCAACCAGGTCGCTTTCATCGCCTCGGAGCCAGCGAGCGAAATGGCGCCGGAGCCCAGGCCTTGCATTGCGAAGGCAAAGTCGGCCAAGGCGTCGTGCGCGGCGAGGTGCTCGCGCAGCAGGCAAAGCGAGCGAGAGTCGATGTTCGGCAAGGCGCCGCCGTGCGACGCCGGCACGCAGTAGCGGAGGAATCCCTGCGCGCCGAGCAGCTTGACCCAATTCCGGCAGGCGGCGTCGGCGTTGGCGTGATCGACTTGCTGCCCCGCCACCCAGCGCGACACCTCGCCGGCCAGCGCGCGGTGCTCCGGCGTGAAGAAGGGCCAGGCGAGATGCGATGGTGAAGCGCTCACGTCAGTTGCCCTCGAAGACGGGCGTCTGCTTGGCCGCGAAGGCCTCGAAGGCGCGACGGAAGTCCTGCGTGCCCATACAGATCGCCTGTGCCTGCGCTTCCATCTCCAGCGCCTGCTCGAGCGACACGCTCCACTCCTGCAGCAGCATCTTCTTGGTCATCGCGTGGGCGAACGCGGGTCCGTTGGCCAACGCCGCCGCGCGGTTCTGTGCCTCGGCGAGCAGCGTGTCCGGTTCGACGAGCGCGTTGTAGAAGCCCCAGCACTCGGCTTCCGTCGCGTCCAGCGAGCGTCCGGTGTAGAGCAACTCGGCGGCGCGGCCTTGGCCGACGATGCGCGGGAGCATCGCGCAGGCGCCCATATCGCAGCCGGCGAGTCCGACGCGCGTGAACAGGAACGCCGTCTTGGCCCGCGGCGTCGCGAGGCGCAGGTCGCTGGCCATCGCGAGGATCGCGCCGGCTCCCGCGGCGACTCCGTCCACCGCAGCGATGATCGGCTGCGGCGCACGCAGCATCGCGAGCACGAGGTCACCGGTCATCCGCGTGAAGGCCAGCAGCTCGGGCTCGGCCATCTTCGTCAGCGGTTCGATGATCTCGAACACATCGCCGCCGGAGCAGAAGTTGCCGCCCGCGCCGGTGAGGACGATAGCCCGCACGTCGCTGGCGTAGGGCAGCGCGCGGAACAGGTCGCGCAGTTCCGCATACGAGTCGAAGGTGAGTGGGTTCTTCCGTTCCGGACGGTTGAGCGTGATGGTCGCGACGCGGCCATCGGCGCTGACGGACCAGCCGAAGTGCGTGAACGTGCGCGTGGCGAAGGGCCGTCGCATCGTCGTCATCGGGTCAGCGGTCATCGGGGGTCCTCAACAGGGCGGAAGCGGGACTTGAGGCTGCCGAGCGCGCCGTGCAGCGCGCGACGTTCGGGAGCGGAGAGGTTCGAGAAGAGGTCGGTGATCAGGGCTTCGTGGGCGCGCGCCATCGTCTCGAAGTGCCGGCGGCCAGTGGCCGTGAGGCGCACGACGGTGGCGCGACGGTCCGCCGCGTCGGGGCGCCGCTTCACGAAGCCCTCGCGCTCCAACGCGGCGACGAGCCAGGTGACGTTGCCGTTCGTGACGAGAATGCGCTCGGAGAGCTCGCCCATCCGCAGGCCGTCGGGCGCACGATGCAGCTGCGAGAGCAGGTCGAAGCGCGGCAGCGAGGAGCCGAACTCGCGCTTGAGCGTGCTGTCGACGACGCGCTCGACCATCGTCGTCGTGGTGAAGAGGCGCAGCCACAGGCGCAGGGCTTCGTGGTCGTCCTGTGCGAGCAGCGACTCGGGATCCACCGCACGGAGCGCGGCGCCGCTCATTGCTCCAACCCCATCAGCACGAGCGTCTCGCCGCTCTTCGCCGCGCCCGAGCCGGCGCAGAAGTGCAGCACGGCGTCGGCGACTTCCTGTGCCTCGACGATGCGTGGCTGTCCCGCATCCTTGAGAATCGCCGCGAGTGCTTCGGCTTCGCTGAGTCCCGTCTTGGCCGAGATCTTGGCCAGCGAGCCGCTGACCAAGTCCGTGGCGACGTAGCCGGGGCACACCGCGTTCACCGTGACGCCCTTGCCGCGGTACTCCGCCGCCAGCGCGCGCGTCAGGCCGACCAGCGCGTGCTTCGCCGCGACGTAATGCGCCACGTACGGAGCGCCGTGCAGTCCGGCGATGCTCGCGACGTTCACAATCGTGCCATTGCCGCGCTCGAGCATCGCCGGCAACAGGGCCTGCGCCGTGTGTACCGCACCCATCACGTGTACGGCGAACATCTGCGTGAAGACGTCAGGCGTTGCCTTGAGGAAGGGAATGGTCTCGACGGTGCCTGCGTTGTTCACGAGGATGTCCACCGGCCCCAGCGCGGCAGCCGCACTCTCGCAGCCCGCGCGTACGGCGGCGCGATCGCTCACATCCGCCGTGACGATGTGCGTGCGCGTCGTCACGGTCGCCGCCACGCGCTCGGCGGCCGCCCGGTCGCGCACCATCAGCGTGACGTTGGCACCCTGCGCGGCCAGCGTCCGCACGATGGCCGCGCCGATGCCGCGGTTGGCGCCGGTAACGAGGGCGTGCTTGCCGTGCAATGTGCTCACGTGAGTTCTCCCTTGGGTGGCGCCGACGCGGCGGCGGCGCTGGCGGCGCGCTCGCGTTCCATCAGGCGGTCGAGCTGCTGCTTGGCCGCGCGATACTGCGGCGGCCAGAACGGCGCGGCCCCGGCGTAGCCGAATCGCGCCGACTCGGTGAGCGTCCAGCCAGGATTCACCAGATGCGGGCGCCCGATGGCGACGAGATCCGCGCGGCCCGACGCGATGATGCCATTGGCTTGGTCCGCATCGGTGATCGCACCGACGGCGATCGTCGCGATGCCGGCCTCCTGACGCACACGGTCGGCGAAGGGCGTCTGCCACATCCGGCCGAACACCGGGCGCTCGTCCTTCACCACCTGCCCGGCGCTCACGTCGATGACGTCCGCGCCGGCATCCTTGAAGAGGCGCGCGATCTCCACTGCTTCGTCGCCGGTGTTGCCGCCAGGCGCCCAATCGTGCGCGGAGATGCGGACCGACATCGGCTTGTCCGCCGGCCAGGCCGCGCGC